>SMUY01283892.1_pt1 | contig 85524 bp, 83 predicted proteins | sample 2456441 | NCBI WGS metagenome assembly SMUY01 (sample SAMN11095931, study PRJNA526329) | marine sediment metagenome | biome: Marine sediment; feature: Surficial sediment; material: Deep marine sediment; isolation source: Hadal surficial sediment | place: Pacific Ocean | collected 2014-11 | depth...
CGGCAAAGACGCTGAGACCGAGCTCGAGGGCATCATCGAGCAGATCACCGTCGCCTCGGACCGATCGGCGCGGGTGACGATCGGGAGTGTGGACGTGGCCCTGACACGCGCTACTCGCCTCAAAGGCATTGTGGCTCCGACCCCCGTAGCCGCTGTCTTCCCTGTGGATGAAGCTGCGGACCCATTCGCGCCGCAGCAGCTGCTCACGGGGAAAGGCCTCTCTGTGGAGGAGGCCCTCTTCGATTTGAGTCACGATCCGGGGGAAGTGGTGAACCTGATGTTCGAGGAAAGTGAACACGCGGCCGAGCTGGGTCGAGAGCTCATGCTATGGTTCGAGCGCATGGCGCGGACGGCTGGCCCGCAGAGTGGGACTCGAGAGCGGCTGGACGAGGAGACCATCGAGCGGCTTCGAACTCTGGGGTACGTGGAATGAAGATCGTGCGCACCACGGCGATACTCGCGCTGCTGACCTCGTTTTCCATCGGGGCCTCGCGTTGCACGCCCGCAGGCGGCGAGATCCAGCTCGGTCACGCGATCGAGTTCGACGGCCTCGATAACGCGCGCGTGATGAAGCTCGTGCCCAGACGGGAACGGGTGAAGCTCGAGGACGCCAACGGGGAGCTACTGGCGCGCTTCACGCTGGATGCAGGGCGCCTTCGGGTCGAGCGCGCCCCGCGTGAGCTGATGGGGTTCGTGGTGCCTGCGGAGGAGGGTGGACGCGGGCTCCAGATTCTTGATGCTCGCGGCGAGAACCTCATCTACCAGCTCGTGCGTGAGCCGGATGGGGATCTGCGGCTGGAGGACCACGGTCACAACGTGCTCTACGTAGTGAAGCTGCGTGAGTACGGCTTCAAGACCGTGGATGCGGGCGGAGCGGTTCAAAGCCGGGTCCGTGTGAAGCCGGAGAAAGTTTCGCTGCGGGATGCCAGCGGCCGCACGACGCTCTCCACGCGTGACGCGATCCCACCCGCCGCGGCGGCCTGCTTCACGCTGGGCGATCTATCGCTCGAGTTCCAAACGGGCCTGGCGCTGGGCGTCATTCACTGGGGTCTGGAGAACCCGTAGCGGGCGATGGACGCGCCCGTCCTGAAAGAGCTCGATGGGGACGGCGTGCTGCTCGTCACCTTCAATCGGCCTGCGAAGAAGAACGCCTTCAACGAGGCCCAGTGGGACGCGGCCAGCGAGGCTCTGAGCGAAGCCCGTGAGGACAAGCGCGTGGCGGCACTCGTCCTCACGGGCGCGGGCGGGGACTTCACGGCGGGCGTGGACCTGAGCTCGTTTGCTCGACCCCCCGACCCGCGTGAAGACGGCTTCGAGACTGGCTACGACGCGTTCATGGCGACGCTGATCGAGTTCGACAAGCCGCTACTGGCGGCGGTGCGAGGCGTGGGCGTGGGGATCGGTTGCACGCTGCTGCTGCATTGCGATGTCGTCTACGTGGGCGCAGGCGTTCGCCTGCGTCTGCCCTTCGTGGCGCTCGGGCTCGTGCCCGAGGCGGCCAGCAGCTACATGCTCGAGGCCGTGGTCGGCGCACGCCAGGCGGCGGAGCTTTTCTTCAGCGCGGAGTGGATCGACGCGAAGCGTGCGGTCGAGGTTGGGATCGCGACGCGTGCCTATCCCGATGAGGCTGTCCTCGAGGCGACGCTCGCCAGGGCGCGCGAGATCGCGCAGCATCCGGTCAGCGCGCTCCAGGCCACCAAGCGCACGCTGCTCGCCACTCGCCGTACCGCGGTCGAAGCCGCCCTGCGGCAGGAGCGAGAGGGCATGGGCCAGCAGGCCGGATCGCCCGAGAACCTGGAGGCGATCCAGGCCTTTCTCCAGAAGCGGCCGCCCGACTTCCGCAAGCTGCGGAAATAGAACGAGAAAACACGCCACGCTTGACAATCCGTACACCATCGTATCTATTTACACTCTGCTGTAAATTTGTGGGAGGGCACGGGACGGATGACGGCCGCGGCTGAAGACTGGGCAGATCTGCCCCGGCGCGAACGTCGCAAGCGCGAGGTTCGGGCGCGCATCGCCGGGGCGGCGCTGGAGCTCTTCGATGAGAACGGCTTCGCCGCCACGACCGTGGTGCAGATCTGCGAGCGCGCAGACGTGGCGCACAAGACCTTCTTCAATCACTTCCCCTCCAAGCAGCACGTGCTGAGGGACGTGGCCCAGGACTATCTGGATCGACTGCTGGTGATGGTCGAGGAGGCCCGCAAGTATCCCGGCTCCGCGCGCGCGCGCCTGGAGTACTTCTTCAAGTGCGTGGCGGACCGCGCGGAGGAGAATCCGATGCAGCGGGAGCTGGTTACGGAGGTGGTCCACGTCGCCCATGAGATGGGGACCGAGCGGGAGCAGGCGGAGATGCTGCGCGACGCCTTTGGGGCCATGATTCGCGAGGGCGTGGCGTCCGGTCAGCTCACGCGGAAGCACAGCATTCAGACCCAGACCGAGATGCTGCTCGGGGCCTACTACGCCCTGATGTTTAACTGGGCCAATCTCGAAGACTACCCGTTGCGACGGCAGGCGAGGGCGGGTGCGCGCTTGCTCGCGGATGCACTCTGCACGTCCGACGGCAGGAGCGGGGCATGAACGCAGAGCGCAATCAACACTCCGAGCTTCCGATTCCCAACGGCTGGTTCGCCGTGGCTTTCAGCAAGGAGCTCGCGGACGGCGAGGTGAAGCGGATCCGCTACTTCGATGAGGAGCTGGTGCTCTTCCGAACCCGCTCCGGTCAAGCGAAGGTGCTCGACGCCTACTGCGCGCATCTGGGCGCCCACCTGGCCGAGGGTGGCCGCGTGATAGGAGAGACGATCCGATGTCCGTTCCATGGCTGGCAGTACGACGGCGACGGCCAGTGCACACGCATTCCCTACTGTGAAGACATCCCGGCCAAGGCGCGCGTGCGCTGCTGGGACGTGGTCGAGCGTGACCGCATGATCTTTGTCTGGCGCCACGCAGAAGGGAAGCCGCCCGCATGGCAGGTGCCCATCCTGCCGGAGCTCGAGGACCCGGATTGGACGGAGCCCCGAACCTACGAGCTCAAGGTCGAGGTCCACATGCAGGACATGGCCGAGAACAACTGCGATCCCATCCACTTCCAGTTCGTCCACGGCATGCCGGACGTGCCGCCCTCGGAGATCAGCTACGCCGACAACGGTCGCTTCATGCGCATCATCAGCCGCAGCAAGCAGGAGACGCCGCTCGGCGCCTTCGATACCGAGCTCGAGCGCGATAGCTGGGGACTTGGGCTTACGAGTGTGCGCACCAAAGGCATCCCCAATGCGGGCCTGCTGATGTTCTCGTCCACGACTCCCATCGACAGCGACCACAGCCATTCGCGCTGGCTCTTCACGGTGACGAAGAACCTGGCCGACGTGGCGGGGGAGGAGTTCATCGCCGGCATGTCCCAGGGTGTGCTGTCGGACATGCGGATCTGGAAGAACAAGATCCACCGGACGCATCCCGTGCTTTGCAAGGGCGACAGCTACCTGATCGAGTTTCGACGCTGGGCCAAGCAGTTCTACTCCGAGAGCGCCTGAAGCAGGGGGAGACCATGGGCCGATACCTCGTCATTTCTTCCGACTGTCACGCCGGGCTTCGCCCCGAACGCTATCGGGACTACCTGGACCCGAAGTATCGAGACGTGTTCGATGTCGCGCTGCCGATCCAGATCCAGGAGACCGAGGCGGCGGCGAAGAAATTTCTAGTCGCGGACATCAACGCGGAGTGGCGCAAGGGCCGAGAGCAACCGCTCTCGGGCGCCTGGGACCACGACGAGCGCGTGAAGGTGCTGGATGGCGATGGCATCGCTGGTGAGGTCATCTTTCCCGATGGGATCACAGAGATGAACATGCCTCCTTTCGGCGCCGGACTTTCCCTTCCCACCGAGAACGTCGATCCCGAGCTGCAATGGGCGGGCGCACGCGCCCATAACCGTTGGCTGGTCGAGTTCTGCCAGATGGCCCCCGAGCGGCGTGCCGGCGTGGCCATCACCCCCGTGCTGTGGGACACCGATACCGCCGTCCAGGAGATCCACTGGGCGAAGAAGCACGGGCTCGCGGGCATCCTGATCCCCTCGCGTTGGGGCAAGCTGGACGCGTATCACCATCCCAAGTACGAGCCGATCTGGGCGGCCTGCGAGGAGCTTGGCATGGTCGTGCACCTCCACTCCGGCTCCGCTCCAATGGAGGACTACGGCGATCACCAGGGCATGATGGGCATCTATATCACCGAGGTGGTCTGGTGGTCCGTGCGGCCGCTCTGGTTCCTGATCTGGGGCGGGGTCTTCGAGCGTCATCCAGGATTGAAGCTGGCCATCACCGAGTCCACCGCGATCTGGGTGCCCGAGGCGTTGCAGCTCATGGATCAGCGCTACTCTGAGTCGCACTACAGTGCGAAGCTCGGCGATTTTCGAAGTCATCTCAGTCTGAAGCCGAGCGAGTACTTCCGACGCAACGTTTTTCTCGGTGCCTCCTGCATGCCGCGGCGCGAGGTCGAGCTGCGGCACGAAATCGGGCTCGCCAACATCATGTGGGGCTCGGACTATCCGCACCCGGAGGGATCCTGGCCCTACACTCGATCGCAGATGGTGGAGTCCTTTCGCGGCGTGCCCAAGGACGAGCTGGCCGCGATGCTCGGTGGGACCGCCGTCGCGCTCTATGGCTTCGACACTGAGAAGCTGGCGCCGTTGGTGGCGCGGATCGGTCCCGAGGAGAGCGCCTTTCATGCCTGAGACGTTCAACGTCCAGAAATAGGAGATTCCCCCAATGGCACGAGTCCGCTACGTCAAGACCCTCGAGCAGGTGAAGCAGGCCGCGGAGGCGAACCCCGAGTTCCTCTCGAGCAGCGTGCGCTCAATTCGCTGCGTGTATGAAACGGATGCGGCCATCGCTGCGGCTGTACTGCCCAAGCCGCTCGAGCCCACGGAAAAGCCGGAGGTATGCGTCACGTTCTCCCATGTGGCGATGCATGTGAGTCCGGAGCTCACGATCGAGATCGGCTCGGCCATCTTCGGCGTGAAGGCTCTGTATGACGGTGTCGAGGGCGTTTACCTGCTCACGATGCCGATGACGACGGAGCAGGCGGTGATCGGCGGGCGCGAGACTTACGGCGAGCCCAAGAAGATCGCCGCCATAGACTTTCAGCAGAACGGCGACCAGGTGTCCGCGACCGTTACGCGCATGGGCGTTACCTACCTGGAGGCACGCGGATCGCTCGGCGAGTCGCTCGGTCCCCGGAACTACGCGGAGTACGCTTACTGCTACAAGGCCATGCCCTCGTGCGAGAAAGGGAAGCATCTCGACGCCGACCCGTTGCTCGTCAGGCTCGAATGGAAGCAACACCACGAGCAGGTGCGGCGCATGCAGGGCGAGCTGATCCTGCGCGAGTCGCCCTTCGATCCGGTGGCTGACCTCCCGGTGCGTGGTCCGGTCCGGATGGAGTACGACGAGGGACAAACTGAAAGCAACGGTACGGTGCTGCGCAGCGTGCCGGGCGACTGGCTACTGCCCTACCTGCACCAACGCTACGACGACCCTACCGCTGTGGGTATTGAGCTCTAGCACCTGCCGCCCGGGGGGGGCCTAGCGAAGGACCGAGACGACCTCTTTCATGCGCTCCTGCATGAGTGCCCGGATATCGACCACGTCTTCTGGCTGCAGACCGAGGTCGCCTAGGATCTGATCGTCCTCGGGGGTGGGGGGCATGTCGCTCCAGCCCTTGCTCGGCTCCACGACCACGATGTGGGCTGCGCGCACGACCGTGGCCAGGCTACGACTGGCTTCCGGAGCTTCCTGAGGCGCGTCGTGGTAGCCGATTGCCTGGGTCAGGAGCTCGGGGAAATGCCAGTCCCCCGCGCGCGCGAGCAGGCGCTGGCCATGGGTTTCCTCGAACGCCTCTTTCTCCAGCCCGATGAGTGGGATCTGCTCGCGCTGGCAGCGGGTGACGGCCTCGGAGTAGGGCTTTCCGTGAGCCTCGTACATCTCGAGTACGCCCAGATCATGCAGCAGGCCCGCGAGGTAGGCCTCGGACTCGACCGATGGCACCACACAGCGCGCGATGAGCTGTGAGCATACGCCGGTCTCCAGGCTGTGCATCCAGAGCGCGTCGCCACCCAGCGCGCCGATACTCATGGCCCGCATGCGGCTGGCCACCAGAGTTGAAGAGGCGATCTCGGCCACGGTGCGCATCCCGAGAATCAGCACCGCGCGCTCGAGTCGGTTGATCCTGCCCTCCATCCCGTAGAGGGCGGAGTTGGAGACGCGCACCACCTCGGCCGCGAGCTGCGGAGAGGTCGCCACCTTATTGGCGAAGTCATCCAGCGGCGTGTTGGTGGGATCCTGCGAGAGACTGATGATCTCGCCAAGCAGCGCGAACTCGATACTCATGCGCGGCTCACCTGTTGACAGGTATGCAACACGAGCTCGAACGTAAGGTCCTGCCCCAGGCTGCCCTCGAGCTGATTCCAGCTCGCCTCCGGCTCGGCGACGAACTGCTCCACCAGAGCGGGATCGAGCCGCTTGCCCGCGACCGCTCCCAGTAGCTGAATCGTCTCGGCGTGCGACTTGGCCGCCTTGTAAGGTCGCTCGGAGCGGATGGCATCGTAGCTGTCCACGACCGCGAAGATGCGCGCGTTGAGAGGAATGTCGGTTCCTTTGAGCTGGCAAGGATAGCCGCTGCCATCCCAGGCTTCGTGGTGGTACATCGGCACATCACTCGCCGCCTTCAAGAACGCGATGTTGCTCAGGATCTCTCCTCCGATCTCGACGTGGCGCCGCATGATCTCCCACTCCTCCTCCGTAAAAGACCCCGGCTTGAGGAGTACAGCGTCGGGTGTGCCGATCTTCCCGATGTCATGCAGCAGGGCGCCACGATAGAGTGTCTCCAGCTCGGGCTCGTCCAGGCCGACGCGCAAGCCCACCAGGACCGAGTAGCAAGCGACACGCTGCGAGTGAGAGGCGGTCTCACGCTCACGACAGTCGAGCGCGCTTACCAGTGCGACCAGGGTCTGATCATAGGCCGAGCGCACCGTCACCAGGGCTGCCTCCAGGTCGCGGGCGTGCTTGCCGAGCTCCGCCGCCATCAGCTGGGCCTCATGCTCCCGGCTGCGGCCACTGGCTACGCGCTCAATCGTACGCTGCGCCACCCGGACCAGGGACGACGCGAGCTCATCCATTGACAACACGTCCTGGGCCCCCTCACGGAAGCAGTCGCGCGCCAGGGACCAGGGCACGTCTCCAGGCAGCAGCACGATCGTTGGGATGCCCGGCGCGCGCATCCGGTGCTGGCGCAGAACCCGGACCCCCTGGGCCCGGATCTCGCTGGGCCCCACCAAGCGCAGGCAGCAATCGGTGGGGTAGCCGACGATGAGCTCGGCCGTGCCCGCTAGCTGCTGCTGAATGAGCTCCCGCTGCGGCTCGTCTTCGTTGAGCGAGATCCGGGGGAGGGGAGCCTGGTTCGGGGTCGACACGGCCACTGCTGGGCGCATCGACCGATTCTCCGCCGGGCTGAAGTGGGAAGTGCGGGCTGCCCGCGCGGGGTAAGCCCCTCGAATTGCGGATCGGGTGCACCTGAGGTATGAAAGGCTCGCCCCGGGGCGGTAGTTCAACTGGTTAGAGCACCGGCCTGTCACGCCGGAAGTTGCGGGTTCGAGTCCCGTCCGCCCCGCCAGATTCCTATTCACTTTCAACCTCCAGAAAGGGGGCGCGTCATGCGGGGTCGCACAGGCCTTTTGATTGGCCTTCTCTTTCTCACGGGCTGCGGGGTCCAGTCTATTCCGAGAGCTGCAAATCAGGTCGAGGCGGCTGTGGCGGAGGTGACGAATCAATACAAACGCCGGGCCGATCTGATCCCCAACCTCGTCAAGACTGTGAAGGGCTATGCAAGCCACGAGAAGGAGACGCTCCAGGCGGTGATCGAAGCCCGGGCCAACGCCACCCGGGTGAGCATCGATCCCTCCAACGCCACGCCTCAGCAGATTCAGGCGTTTCAGCGGGCTCAGGGCGGGCTGAGTCAGGCTCTGGGTCGCCTGATGGTGATTTCGGAGCGCTACCCCGAGCTGAAGGCGGACCGGAACTTCCGCGAACTCCAAGCCCAGCTGGAGGGGACGGAGAATCGTATCACGATCGCGCGGCAACGGCACATCGAGGCCATCAAGGAGTTCAACAACCTGATCAGCGTTCCGCCCTCGAGCTTGACCAACAGCCTCTTCTACCACCATGACAAGATGGCTCAGTGGGCGCTCGACGACGCGGAGCAGAAGGCGGTCGAGAAGGTGCCCGAGGTTGCCTTCTAAATGCTGCTCAGGCGGGCGTCTGTGCGAGCGCTCGCGTTTGCTCTGCTGATTGCGTGTAGCGCAGGCGCAGCCGAATTCGAGGTGCCCGCGCTGCGCTCGGCCGTCACGGACCGCGCAGGGATTCTCTCTCCAGCGACCCGTCAGCAGCTCGAGTCGGCGCTGCGGCAGCTCCAGCGTGTGGGTGGAACGCAGCTGGCCGTCTTGACGCTTCCCAATCTTGCGGGACTCACGATCGAGCAGGCCTCGATCCGCGTCGTGGACGAGTGGAAGCTCGGGAGCAAGCAGGCCGACAAGGGTGTGCTGCTGCTAGTGGCTCGGGACGAGCGCAAGGTTCGCATCGAGGTCGGACAGGGCCTCGAGGGGGCTCTGACCGACGCCTATGCCAAGCGCATCATCGATGAGGGCATCACGCCGCTGCTGCGGCAGGGGGACATGAATGGGGGAATTACCATTGGGGTCTATCAGATCGCCCGCATCACCAATCCGGACGTCGACCTAAAGCCCTATCTCGAGGGACAGCTGCGCCAACGGAGCTCGCGCTCGCGACGTACGAGGAGCCCTTTGCAAACGCTCTTCGGCGCGCTGTTGATGCTTGCTGTCTTCTCGATGCGGGTGGGATTCTTCCCGTTCTTCTTCATGGGAGGCCGTGGCTTGCGTCGGGGTGGAGGCGGCTTCTTGGGAGGGGGCGGAGGTTTCGGCGGTTTCTCAGGTGGCGGGGGCGGTTTTAGCGGCGGAGGAGCCTCGGGGGGATGGTGATGGAAGAACTTCCCAGCTGGGCGCGTAGCGTGCTCGGCAACGACGGTGCGGAGCGCATCGAAAGCGCGATCGCGGACGCGGAATCGCGCACCTCGGGGGAGATCGTTCCTCTTCTGGTGCGACGCTCCTCGACCGTCGGACATGTCCCCCTGGTGAGCTTCGCACTGCTTCTGCTGTGCGTGTTTCTCTCCGATCTTCCCGCGCACCTGGCCGAGCTGGGTGGACCGTATCTGGCCTGGCTCGGCGCGTGCTGGGGGCTCGCCGGCGGACTGGCGCTAGGCGTCTCGCGCCTCGATGCGGTTCAGCGCCTGCTGACGCCTCGAATCGACCAGATGCGGCAGGTGGATCTGCGAGCGCAGCTCGAGTTCTACGAGCTCGAAATGAGCCAGACGCAGGACCGAACCGGCATCCTGCTGCTCGTGTCGCGGATGGAGCACCGCGCGGTCGTGCTTGCGGATCACTCGATCGCCGAGAAGCTCGATGCGAAGGTCTGGCAAGAGCTGGTCGACCTGATGATCCAGGGCGTGAAGCGCGGCGATCTGGCCGCGGGTATGACGCAGGCGATCCAGCGCTGCGGCGAGCTGCTGTCGCCTCACTTCCCCATCGCGAGCGACGATATCAACGAGCTACGCGACCACCTTGTGGTCAAGGAATAGCCCGAGAGGTCGCGTGTCACCCCACGAGCGTCGGGTGCCTCACCGTTGCTGAGTTGCGGCGGCCGGGTTTCCGCGCCAGGCCCGGTTGCCGTAGCGGTTGACAGACACCACCTCCTCGACGGGCTTGCGGGTGGTGGGTCCGTAACGACCCTGCGGCCAGCCCAGAGGGATCACCGCACAGGGCAGCACGTTGAACGGGCAGCCGAGGATCCGCCGCGCCGCGAATGTGCTCCACAGCGGCAACGTGATGAGGGCCGCGCCCAGGCCCGCGGCTCGCGCCGCCAGCAGCAGGTTCTGGATCGAAGGGTAGATGGATCCGAAATAGCTCGAGGCCGCGATGGGCGGGAAGGGCAGGCGAGCTCCTTTGAGGCAGGCCACCACCAGCACCGGGATCTCCTCGAAGTGATCTGCCTGCCACTGCACCGCGTCGATCACCTTCTGCATCTTGGGATCGTTGCGCGCTATGCGGCGGCCGAGCCTACCGTAGATTCCCCAGGCCCGGCGGTTCTGGCGTGCGAGCTTCGCTTTCACCTCCGGATCGCGCACCACGATGAACTCCCAGTTCTGGGCGTTGGAGCCTGTGGGCGCCTTCAGCGCCAGCTCGATCAGGCGCCGCACCAGCGCGTCGTCGACGGGGTCCGTTTTTAGGCGACGAATCGCGCGCTGGGTGCGCATGGCCTCCTCGAGGGGCATCGTAAGCTCGTCGATCTCTCCCATGGGCTCCTCCCGACGGACGTCTGAATTGCGTCCTCGAGGGGATTCTACGCGGATTTCCCACTCGGGTCACTGCCCGCGCAAGCGGGGGGAAAGGGGAAGTTGTCTCCCGGATCAGGCTTCGAGCCTGAGGGTCGCAGGCTCGACTCGTGCCGGGTGCGCCATCTCTCTACTTTATGCGAAGCTATCCCCAGACGATGGAGATAAGGCCCGTGAGTCCGTCGTAGCTGAACAGGACCTCCCCCACGTCCAGCACCTCGTTGTTGTTCTTGTCATAGAGGTAGGTGGAGACCGCGCCGTCGGGGAACGGAAGTAGGGTGTACTGCTTCCAGCCGTTGTCGTTGTGGAGTATCGGGGGTTCGAGGATCCTGTCAAAGAGGGTCGACTCGCCAGCTGCGACGTCGCCCAGATGATCGGGGTAGTTGTCGTTGTTGGCGTCGCGCGGCCATGGCTGCCATCGTCGCCATGACGAGGATCAGCTCTATCAGCGTGAAGCCCGTGTGGCCCATGGATCACTCCCACCGCATGCTCGCTGCGGACGCCTAGTGGGCCCAGGAGACACGCCTCGGGCTTGCCCTTGATGTGCAGCACATCGGCGGCTTCTGGCTTGCTTCCGGTGCGCGCTTCAAGATAATCTCAGCCACCGTTAGATTCTCAGGATCAAGCGAAGTCGGCCGCGGCCGGCCGGATCCGGGGGGAGGGGCGCTGTCGATCAAGGACCACGTTGTCGCCGACAGCGATCTCCACGTCATGGAGCCGCCGGACCTCTGGCAGCGTTACATTGACCCGGCCTTCCGCCACGCGGCGCCCCAGGGCCTCTCGGAGATGAAGCGCGACATGCGCGTCCGGGTGAAGTCACGTGTACTCCTGCGCATGGGCTCTGTGCGTCCGCAGCGCCAGGTGGAGGGGCGCCGCGCGGGTTGGCGGACCGACCACGATGACGTGTATGCCGAGTCGGAGGCGCGGGGCTGGGACGCGCCGTCGCAGGTCACGGCGATGGACCGCGAGGGGCTGGACATGGCGGTGCTCTTCCCCTCGCGCGGTCTCTTCGTCCTCGGCCTCGACACCGTCGAGATGATGGGCACCGACGGCCTCGAGCCTGAGTTCGCCGCCGCCATTGCGCGCGCCTACAACGATTGGCTCCACGACTTCTGCGCCACCGCCCCGGAGCGCATGTTCGGCGCCGCCATGGTCGCACCCCACGACATCGATGCCGCGGTCGCCGAGGCGCAGCGCTGCGTCGAGACGCTGGGCTTCAAGGCGGTGTTCCTCTCGCCGGGCGCGATCAACCGCCGGCCCTGGCACCACCCGGCCTACGACCCGCTCTGGGCCGAGATTGAGCGGCTCGGCGTGCCGCTCGCCTTCCACGGTGGCGGCCAGAACTACCTGCGCCCGGACTTCTCGCTCGAGATCTTCGACAAGCTCATGATGTGGCACACCTTCTCGCAGCCGCTCGGCATCATGGCCACGGCGGTGAGCCTGTGTTCGGGCGGCGTCCTCGAGCGCTTCCCGAAACTGCGCGTTGCGCTCCTCGAGGGCAACTGCGCCTGGGCGCCCTGGCTCTTTCATCGCCTCGATGAGCACTACGCGTGGGTCGGCGGATATGAGGCGCCCGACCTCACGATGAAGCCCTCGGAATACTTCCTCCGCAACTGCTTCCTCTCGGTCGAGGCCGACGAGGAACCGGCACGGCAGTATATCGAGTGGTTCGGCGACGAGAACCTCGTCTTCTCCACCGACTACCCCCACGGCGACTCGAAGTACCCTCATTCGGTAGAGGCCTTCAGGAAGCTTCCGATCCCCGAGGTGTCGCAGATCCGGATTCTGGGCCAGAACTGGAGCCGCCTTTACGGCATTCCTCTGCGCAAGCTCGCCCCGCGCGGCTGACGCCGCGCCAGCGGGATCAGGGCAGCGTCGGGGTGGACCGGTTGCCGGTGCTTGCCCGCCGGGACGTCGATGGCTGAGAAACTGGGGAGCAAACAGCCCGGGTCGAGCCTCGACAAGGGGCAGAACCTCGGGGTGGATCGGCACGTCCCAGAAGAGTGCATCCAGGCTGAGTAGGCCTGCCGTGCGCAAGGGGCAGGAGCGGTCCAGCGGGCTTCCCGACTCGTGCTCGGGGAGCGTCTCCCGCTCGCTCTCGCGGACCCGCTTCAGGATCCGGTCGATGAGATCGGGATCGATGACTTCCTCGAAGATCGTGTACCCGTTCCGGTCGAGCGCCCCGAGATGCTCTGCCAGGGTGGCTTGGCCCCTTCTGCGCCTCTCCCATTCGATCCCAGACCGCAGTGACTATGGCATGTCGAATCGTTTGGGCCCGGGCGGGGCCGAAGGCGCGTAGCCCGGTCCGGAGGACGGCGGGTTTTAGCCGAGGAGGTCTGAACTGCGGATACTCGACCGCGCTGCTACAAGCGCGTGTTATGCAGCGGCGCTATAGGGCGGCAGCGATTTCCGCGTCCGGTTTAGGGCATGGAAGCTCACTGTCGGCAACTCTGCGGGCCCCGCTTGGATCACTTACCCTTCCGGGCTGCGCTCTTTGGGTGAGACTCGCCGTACTCTTCGACGTAATCGCTGAGCCAGGAAGCCGGTGTCGAGGCAGGCGGATCCGCCTTCCCGGTGGCTTTCCTGCGAGGAGCGCGGCCTCCCGACCCTCGCTTCGGGCGGGCGCAGGCTTCGGTCACGAACTCCAACTTCTCTCTGATCTCGTGGTCACCCAGCGCCCGGAGATCCGCGATCAGGGGGGAGCTTCGAGGACTCAGGAAATCCTGGCGGCGAAACAAGATATTGTCGCCGTTGTTGTACTTCTCCCACAGACTCCGCTCCTGCCCCAGGGCGCAGATGGCAATCTGGATGACGGTGCCCGAGAACTCGTCGATCCCGGCATGGAAATCTTTCTGGGTTCGGCCGGGGTTCTGATAGTCTGGGTGCCCCGTTTCGTTGCTCTCCTCTCCATCGAGCGTGGGTACCCACATTCCATCGTAGTCGATCAGACGAAGATCGGCGTTTGGTCGCACTATGACGTTGCCGTGCTGTAGATCGCCGTGCGCGATGTGGCTAGAACGGAGGTCGGTAAGGAGGTTGCTCCAGCGCTTCTTAAGCTTTCTGAGCATCCGCGGGCGTGACAGATTTTGCTCTATGAATGTGTTCAGCTGGCAACCTTCGACCCACTCCATCTTGACGAGCGGAAATGACTTTCCCCGAACAAGGATCCCCTCTTCCTGGTACTCGAAGGTCACGAAGTACTGAAGCCGTCGGTAGTTCCTGAGGTGGTCCGATATCTTTGCGTAGCGCTGGTGTAGGTTCGGGGTGTTCCGAAGGAAGCACTTCGCGGCCCATCGGCGGCGCCCGCTGACCAGCTCATAAACGCTCGCGAACGTGCCGCAAATCGGCCGCGGCAGCCCGAGTTGGTTCGCCACAGGAGTGCCGGCCCGCAGCTCCGAAGAAGTGAAGGCCAGGCGCGGAGATTGAAGCGCTTCCTGATAGTCGACCATGCTGGGCCAGTAGCTCGAACCCGACATCGTCTAGGCCACCTCGACCCGGAGCAGGGTGGTGTCATCGTTGTGCAATCCGCCGTTCTCGCGTAGCTCGGCCACAACGGTTTCGAAGGATCGGGGTTCGGCGCTGCTGCCACAGTGATCGTCAGCATGTCTCAAGCGGCGAAACAAGGGCCACGGAGATCGACCGGCCTCGTGTTCGGCGAGTATCCACTGGGCGAGAGCATCGGTCAGCAAATAGAACGCGTCCCGCGGCTGCCATTCTCCGGAGACAACCGTGAGTCGGGACTCATCCAATCCGAACGAGGCGGAAGCGTCGGTGGAAATGAGATGTGGGCTGTTGTCGAATTCGTCCGATTTGGAAATCGGCGCGACCGTGAGCAGCTCGTTGTCCCGCACGTGAAAGAAGCAGCTGTCGCCGACGGCCTCAACTTCCCAGGAGCCGCCGAGGGGCTCCGAAGACCGCCCCTCGCGAATCGACAGCCCGACGAGAGCAGCGTAGGCCCCCCTCCTGATTTTCGCCTCCAGGTACCACGGCACCGGGCGGCGAGTCGCGAGCCGCAACCAGCAGCGCTGCAAGCGCTCGACGGTGACCCGCTGGTGGCAGTACCCCCGAACGAGCAGGCGAGCCCACTCCCCCGAGAACGCGGATTCCGATGCTCCATCAGCAACGGCGCAGTGGAATTCGGAGAGATCGCGCCGGCACATCTGCTGCGGAAAATACGCGTCCTCGTACTCGCTCTCGACGTTTCCGCGCTTCGGCACGTGAAACGCCTGAGTACAGATCCACATCGAGGCTCGACCCTACCGGAGGTCTTCGTCGCCGCCACTCCAGTCGGTCTCTTCTGGCTTCTCATCGTCTGTGGCTTCGTCGTTGCTAGCGACGTCGGGCTCTTCCTGCTCTTCGACCTCGACCGCTGTATCCTCTCTGGCCGGACCCTCCATCTGGACATTGCTGGGACGCGTGCCGATGTCAATCGCCTGTACCAGAAGCACCAGGTCAGCATTGAGAACGAAGCAGCGAGAACCTTCTGACGTCTCGAAGCTGTGTTCTTTTGCCAGCCCACGCATGGCGGGAGTCAACGGGCTGGCTGTTTCGAAGAGCATCTTGGAGTACGCGTCGGGCAGATCGTCGGGGGAATCCGAGAACGACACGGGCGTGGCGTTCGGGTTGGCCGACAGGTGAATATTGAAGAGCATGACGTTGCCGTCAGATGTCGACAGGCTGGTGAGGGCGTTCAGCCGATCCGTGGGATTTCCATCGGTCGACTCGCCATCCGTGATGTGAATGACAGTGGGAGGAAAGCTGTCCGGATGCTCAGCGATCCAGCTCTCGAGCACCTGCTTGGCTTCCCCGGCGGCGCGGCACATGGGGGTTCCACCCTTGGCAATGGGATCGAACCACACGGGAATCCGGATCGACTGCTCTACGAGCCCGCCGGCCCCGTCGGGGACCTTTTTCGTCCGTTCGTCCAGTCGCGCGGGGTTGTCCGCGATCTCGCTGATCGGAATCAGCTCGCGGCCGGCGATCGGACCCACGAAGCTGGGACCCACATCCTTCCCGTACCCGATGACCCCTATGTTGTAATAGTTGCGGACGCCTTCCGACTTCGCGCATTTGATGGAAAGCTCCTGGAGCCACCGATTGATGCTGTCGGCGACGCCCTGGGCCAACTGCTGAGTCTCTTCTCCGATGGGGATCTCGTCCTCCATCGATGCTGACTGATCGATCAAGAAGAGAAAACAAGATGGGTTGTCTCGGCTGATTTCGGCTTCGTACGACATCGATCTCCTCCGGGGACCCACTGGCTCCGGGTCCAAGGTGTAGCTCCGCACTACTCGCGAAGACTCGTGCAGGCAATCTTTCGTCACACGAACGGGACGACTTTAGCTGCGGTTCGCGACTCGTCCCCCATCATCTATGCCGCTGGATCGATGGGCCACCGATGGACAGGGTCCGCTGGAGAAAAGCGTTCGACTATCCAGTACTTAGCTCTTGAGCTTACGTGAGGAGCGAGCACATCATCTGAGTCACGGGAGAGTGCTGAGACGGCGCCCATCCACCCGCATCCCGTTCGGTTGCTCGACGCCCTTTCATCGCTCCGTCTCGTCTAGCTTGAGCGTTCCCCAGCGCTCCCGCAGCAGGCGCGCGAGCTCGGCCTCCGCGCCCTCCTCGCTGGGGAGGTAGAAGCGCGCGTTGCGCAGCGTGTCGGGCAGGTACTGGGCCTCGACGAAGTGAGCGGGATGATCGTGCGGGTAGTCGTAGCCCTTGCCGTAGCCCTCGCGCCGCATCAGCTCGGTCGGCGCGTTGCGTAGATGCAGCGGGACGGGCAGGGCGCCGTGCTCCTCCACGGACTGGGTGGCGGCGTTGATGGCCTTGAGACTGGCATTGCTCTTGCGGGTGGACGCGAGATAGGTGGCGGCCTGCGCGAGAATCAGGCGGCCCTCGGGTAGACCGATGCGATCGAAGGCCTCGGCCGCGGCGCTGGCCAGTGGCAGGGCCTGCGGATCGGCATTGCCGATGTCCTCCGAGGCAAAGATCAACATGCGGCGCGTGATGAAGCGCGGGTCCTCTCCGCCCTCGAGCATGCGCGCCAGCCAGTAGACCGCTGCATCGGGGTCGCTGCCCCGCAGGCTCTTGATGAAGGCGGAGATCACGTCGTAATGGGCCTCGCCGCCCTTGTCGTAGTCGGGCAGGCGGGCCTCGACCGCGGACTCGATGGCCGCGCGGTCGATTCTGTGCTGTGCGCCCTCAGCCGCCCGCTCGAGCAGTGTCAGCGCGCGTCTCGCATCGCCCTGGGAAAGTCGGGTCAGCAACTCGAGCGCGTCGGAGTCGATCTCGAGCTTGCGCGCGCCGAGGCCGCGTTCCTGGTCGTGGAGCGCGCGTTGTACGATGTGATCGAGGTCGCCTGCGGAGAGCGGCCGCAGGGTGAAGATGCGACAGCGCGAGCGCAGCGCGGGGATCACCTCGAACGAGGGGTTCTCCGTGGTCGCGCCGATCAGAGCCACAACTCCGCGCTCCACGTGGGGCAGGAGCGCGTCCTGCTGCGCCTTGTTGAAGCGGTGGATCTCATCGATGAAGAGCGCCGTGCGCACTCCGCGGCGCCGCTCTTCCTCTGCGGCCTGGATCTCCTGCCGCAGCTCGCGCACGCCGGCCGTCACCGCAGAGAAGGAGACGAAGCGTAGCTGGGCGCGCTCAGCCAGCAGGCGGGCGAGCGTGGTCTTGCCCGAGCCCGGCGGACCCCAGAAGATGAGCGAGGCCAGCTGACCCGTTGCCTGGACGATCGGAGCCAGCGGACGGCCGTCGCCCAGTAGGTGCTGCTGTCCCTCGAACGCGTCGAGATCCCGCGGCCGCATGCGCTCTGCGAGCGGTGCGCCGGGATCGGCCCCGGCGCGCGTGCGTGCGGCCGCGGCGTCGCGCGGGAAGAGCTCCATAGGCGCTGAGTCTAGCTTGCCCGGAGCCCAGCCGGGTCCTATGTTGGCGCACGCTGCATGATTCCCTGGAAGCGAATCGGTGTTGCTCTAAAAAGCGGCCAGTCGGGGGTGGAGCCGCTGCTTCGGCGCATCGTTGCCGACGTGAGCGAGCACGGCCTGGAGCTGATCCTGGAGCGTGAGGTGGCCCGGGTCTTGGACTCGGACTCGGACTCGGATCTCGAGCAGGTGGCGGCGCGCGCCGACCTGCTGATCGTGCTGGGCGGAGACGGCTCGATGCTGGCCGCGGCGCGTGCGATCGGTGAGCGCGAGGTGGCGATTCTGGGCATCAACGTGGGCCGCCTGGGCTTCTTGGCGGACGTGAGCCCGGACGAGGTGGAAGCGGCGCTGGCCGCGGTCCTTGGCGGGGACTACCGCATCCGCGAGCGTTCGCGACTCGAGGTCACCTGTCTCAAGCAGGGCTGCGAGCCGCAGGTGGACCTGGTTCTCAATGACGCTGTGATCACCAAGGGCACGGCGCTCGCGCGCCTGATCGAGCTCGAGGTCCTGATCGATCAGAACGTCGTTGCGAGCTACCGCTCGGACGGCCTGATCATTGCGACCCCCACCGGCTCTACCGCCTACAACCTCTCGGCGGGCGGGCCGCTGGTCGATCCCCGCCTGCGGGCCATGATCATCAACCCGATCTGTCCGCATACGCTCACCCAAAGGCCGCTGGTGCTGCCCGATTCGGTACAGGTCGAGGTGCGTCTGCTGCCACGTGAGGAAGCCACACTCACCCTCGATGGGCAGGTGGGCATGAGCCTGCAGCCGGGCGATGCGGTGCGCGTCACGCGCTCGGCGCGTCCGGTGCGCTTCGTGACCGTCCCGGGGCACGATCTCTTCGAGACCCTGCGCAAGAAACTTGGCTGGGGCTCTCGGTGATCCGACAGCTACGGGTTCGGAACCTGGCGCTGATCGATGAGCTCGAGCTGGAGCTCGATCCGGGCCTGAACGTGATTACGGGTGAGACCGGCGCCGGAAAATCGGTGCTGCTGGGCGCGATCGCGGCCCTCTCCGGACGCCGCGTCTCATCGGAGAGCGTTCGCAGCGGCGCCGATGCCGCGATCGTGGAGGCCCTGTTCGAGAGTCAGCCTCTGCTCGAGCGCGCCCGCGAGCTGGGACTGGCAAGTCGGGACGATTCGGAGCTGCTCGTGGTGCGAAGAGTTTCGCGCGAGGGCCGTGGCAAGGTTCAGGTCAACGGAAGGCTGTCCACGGTGTCGCTGCTCGCCGAGCTGCTGGCCGATGCGCTCGAGGTCGTAAGCCAGGGGGAGCACCTGCGCCTGCTGCGCCCCGAGGTGCAGGCTCGCCTGCTCGACGAGTATGGGGAGCTGGGCCCGCGCGTGGAGCAGGTGAGAACGCTTTACGCTGCTTGGTACGCGCTGGCCCGCGAGATCCACAGCCGTCGCGCGAGCATGCAGGAGCGTGCGCGACGGGAGGACCAGCTTCGCTTCGAGCTTGAGCAGATCGAGAGCGTGGCGCCCGAGCCGGACGAGCTGGATGCCCTCGAGACCGAGCACGCACGGCTGGCCCACGTCGATCGCCTGACGCAGGAGACAGGCGCTGCACTTGAGCTGCTCGAGGGCGATCCCGGCCCGGGCGCGCGTGAACGCCTGGCCCAGGCGCAGGCGCACCTGCGAACGGCGCTCGAGCTCGATCGTAGTCTCTCCGACATAGCCGAGTCGCTGGAACGCGCACGGCTCGAGCTCGACGAAGCCAGCTCTGGGCTCGAGCGCTATCTCGCGTCGCTTGACGCGGATCCCGCGCATCTCGCTCGCGTGGAGATGCGGCTGGCGGAGCTGCGACGTCTGCAGGCTCGCTACGGGCCGAGTGTCGAGGAGATCCTGGCCTATCGCGACCGTATCCGGAACGAGATCGAGCAGCTCGGCGGAGGTGAGGCGCGCACCGCCGAGCTCGAGTCCGAGCAGGCCGAGCGGGCCCGGGCCCTGGGCGCGGCCGCGGGCCAGCTGGAGCAGGCGCGGCGCCAGGTGGCTGCGGAGCTCGCGGCGCACATGCAGCGGGAGCTCCAGGGCCTGGATCTGCGCCGGGCGGCCTTTAGCGTGGTTTTGGAGCCGCTCAGCGCCAAGACGCGGGAGGGCTGGGAGGCGCCCTGTGCCCCGCAGGGGCGGGAGCGGCCCAGCTTCTGGCTGGCCCCCAATCCGGGCGAGCAGCCGCGGCGTCTGCGCGATGCGGCTTCCGGGGGCGAGCTGGCCCGTCTGCTTCTGGCCCTACGCAATGTCTTGCGCGAGGCCGACTCCGACCCCGGCGTGCTGCTCTTCGACGAGATCGACGCCGGCGTGAGCGGGCGCACCGCGCACCGCATCGGGGAGCGCCTGCGGGCGCTGGCGGGACGCCACCAGCACCAGGTCATCTGCATCACCCATCTGCCCCAGATCGCGGCGCTGGCCCAGGCCCATTACCAGGTAGGGAAGCACGTGCGAGGGGGGCGCACCCTGACCCAGGTCAAACGTGTGGACGGGGACGCCCGCGTGGATGAGATCGCCCGCATGCTGGCTGGCGGGCGTGTTACGCCAGCGGCACGCAGGCACGCCAAAGAGCTGCTCTCGCAGTCACTTTAGGTTTCCCGCCCGTCGTCCGATTCATGAGGGGTTACGATGGGGCTCCAGGGAACAGTGCATCTGCAGGATGGGGACACGTCGCCGGCCCGGCGGTGCGCATCCGTGCGTATCGAAAGCGGTTTCTATCGCGGCCTGGAGTGGGCGCTCGATCGACCCCGCACGGTGATCGGGCGTGGGCGCAACGCGGATTTTGTGCTCCACGAAGCGACGATTTCACGCGCACACGCGCTCCTGGGCTACGAGGCGGACCGTCTCTATGTGCAGGATCTGGGGAGTACCAACGGAATCCTCGTAAACGGGGTGCGCGAGGACCGGGCGCTGCTGTCCGAAGGCGATGAGCTGCGGATGGGCCGGCTCGTCATGCGGGTGCAGATCGGCTCGAGCTCGATGGGAGGGGGCCATGCCAAGTAACCCCGCGGGAGGATCGCAGGCGGATGTCGTCACCCTCCTCTATGTCCCGGGTCCGGCCGGGGCGATTCGCCGTTTCCACGTGCACCGCTCCTGGCTCCGCCGAGCGATGGCGGGTGCGATCGTGGTGCTGGCTGCGACGCTTGTGCTGTCTGTGGACTACGTCCGGGTGCGCCGAGACGTCGTCGAGCTTGACGACCTGCGCGCGGAAGCTCGCGTGCAGCGCGAACAGCTCGTGGACTACGCCGACAAAATGGAGCTCATCTCCAATCAGCTCGCCGCCCTTGGTCGCCTGGACCGCAAGCTGCGCGTCATCACCAACCTGGACCCTTCCGATCCGCTGCCCCTGCCCGGAATTGGCGGGATCGAGGGGGGGCTGCTGGAGGCGCACCAGCTCACCGGCCTCACGCGCGAGCGCCGACATCAGCGCATGATGGAGGGCCTGGGACGCCTGTCCGAGGCGGCCGGCAGCGAGGAGAAGAGCCTCGTGAGCCTGATCGAGCATCTGGAGGATCAGACCGCCCGGCTGATCCGGACACCTTCGATCGCGCCCACCAAGGGCTGGGTCACCTCCGCTTTCGGCTACCGCACGTCGCCCTTCACCGGTAACCGCGAGTTCCATCGTGGTGTCGACATCGCGGCTCGCAAGGGCACGCCGATCATCGCGCCCGCAGACAGCCAGGTCCGCTTCGCCGGGCAGCGGCGCCATCTGGGCAACACGATCGTCCTTCGTCACGGCTACGGAGTGGATACCGTTTACGGTCATCTCTCCGAGATCGTGGTCAAGCGCGGCCAGAAGGTAAAACGGGGCGAGACGATTGCGTTGATGGGTACGACGGGCCGCAGCACGGGACCGCACCTCCACTACCAAGTCGAGGTCAACGGTGTGCCCGTAAACCCCCGCAACTACATCCTGGACTGACGCTCGCGCCCCCCACGGGCCTTCCGTATACTCGGGATCCCCTTTTCGCTCAGGCCCCCTCGCGGAGGATCCCATTCGGCTACTAGCTACGAAGATTTTCGGCTCCGCCAACGAGCGGCTGCTCAACAAGCTTCGCCCCCTCGTGGAGCAGGTCAATTCTTTGGAGCAGGAGACGGAGCGCCTCGATGCGGACGAGCTGCGCCGCCGCGTGGTGGATCTGCGCCAGCGCGTGGAGAAGGGCGAGCCGCTCGATGCTGTGATCCCCGAATCTTTCGCGCTCGTGCGCGAGGCCTCCAAGCGCACGCTCGGCCAGCGTCACTACGACGTCCAGCTCCTCGGGGGAATCGTCCTCCACCAGGGCATGATCGCGGAGATGAAGACGGGCGAGGGCAAGACGCTCGTGGCCACCCTTCCGTGCTTCCTGAACGCGCTCACGGGGAAGGGCGTTCACGTGGTCACGGTGAATGACTACCTCGCTCGACGCGACGCGGAGTGGATGGGCGCCATTCACCGCTATCTGGGCCTCGAGGTCGGTTGTGTCGTGCACGGTCTGAGTGACGAAGAGCGGCGCGCGGCCTACGGCGCCAATGTGACCTACGGCCAGAACAACGAGTTCGGTTTCGACTACCTGCGCGACAACATGAAGCCGAGCCTGGATTTTTACGTCCAGCGCGACCACTACTTCGCGATTGTTGACGAGGTGGACTCGATCCTAATCGACGAGGCTCGGACCCCGCTGATCATCTCGGGGCCCGTCGAAGATGATCCCGAGAAGTTCAAGCGCATCGATCGCATCATTCCTCGCCTGCATGTCGGGGAGCATTTCGCGATTGATGAGAAGGCGCGGCAGGCGCACCTCAGCGAAGAGGGCGTCTCTGAGGTCGAGAAGCTACTCAAGATCGACAATCTCTACGCCCCCGACGAGATGGATACGCTGCACGTAGTCCAGAACGCGGTGCGTGCGCACTCGATCTACAAGCGTGACGTTGACTATGTGGTCAAAGGCGGTCAAGTCATCATCGTCGATGAGTTCACGGGCCGCCTGATGGAGGGCCGCCGCTGGAGTGACGGCCTGCACCAGGCCGTGGAGGCTAAAGAGAACGTCAAGGTCCAAAACGAGAGCCAGACCTACGCCTCGATCACCTTCCAGAACTACTTCCGCATGTATGACAAGCTCGCGGGGATGACGGGCACGGCGGACACGGAAGCGCCCGAGTTTGCGAAGATCTATGGACTCGACGTTACGGTGATCCCCACCAATCAGCAGATGATCCGCCAGGACCACCCGGATGTGGTGTACCGTACGAAGGCCGAGAAGTGGAACGCCGTGGTCGAAGAGATAGAGGATTGTAGTCGGAGCGGACAGCCGGTGCTGGTTGGCACGATCGCGATCGAAACCTCCGAGATGCTCGCGAAGCGACTCAAGAATCGTGGTGTTCCCCACAACGTGCTGAACGCGAAGCAGCACGGGCGCGAGGCCGAGATCATTGCGCAGGCGGGGCGGTTCGGGGCCGTGACGATCTCGACCAACATGGCGGGCCGCGGCACCGACATCGTGCTGGGCGGGAACGCCGAGATGATGCTGAAGGCGCGCGGCGTGGACCCGACCGATGGCGAGGAGGCCCGGCAGGAATTCGCGTCGTTGCAAGCGCAGTGCGGCGCCGAACGCGAGCAGGTGCTCGAGGCGGGAGGGCTGCACGTGCTGGGCACCGAGCGCCATGAGTCACGCCGCATCGACAATCAGCTTCGGGGGCGCTCCGGGCGCCAGGGGGATCCCGGCTCTTCGCGCTTCTATCTGGCGCTCGAGGACGACCTGCTGCGCATCTTTGGCTCGGACCGGCTGGGACCCCTGATGAAGCGTCTCGGCATGCAGGAGGGCGAGGCGATCGAGGCCAAGATGCTCTCGGGCGCGATCGAACGGGCGCAAGCGAAGGTCGAGGCGCGCAACTTCGATATCCGCAAGCACCTGCTCGAGTACGACGATGTCATGAACAGGCAGCGCGACAGCATCTACTCCTGGCGCCGCCACGTGCTCAACAGCGATGACCTGCGCGAAGAATACATCATACTTGCGGACGAGGTGCTCGAGGAGATTGTCGAGTTCACGATCCCCGAGCGCGGTGAGATCAGCATGGAGGAGCTGGCGCGTCAGGTGGAGCAGCAGTTCGGATTCGTGATGGACCTCTCCGAGGAGGCGTTCGCGCTGAGGGGCGGAGAGCCGGAGCGCGAGCAGGTGCACGAGCGGCTGCAGGAGAGAATCCGCGAGCAGCTCGAGTCCAAGACCAAGATGTTTGAGGACCTGAGTCAGCGCTTTACGGATCTGGATATCCAGCCGCCCAGCTTTGAGTCGGTAGCTCGGGGCATGCTGCTGCATAGCCTGGACACGCAGTGGAAGGACCACCTGCTCACGATGGATCACCTGAAGGAAGGCATCGGCCTGCGCGGTTACGGACAGCGTGATCCGAAGATCGAGTACCAACGCGAGGGCTTCGAGCTCTTCTTGGCGATGAACGGACGCATCCGTAGCCATGCCGTGGAGCAGCTATTCAAGGTGATGCTCGAGGCGCCCTCGGAGGAGCGCATCCGGGCCATGCGCGCGGCGGAGGAGGCGCGGAATCGGCAGCTCGCACGGCAGCTGCGTGAGCAGCATCCCGGCGCTGCGCCCGAGGTCCAAGGCACCGTTGTGCGCGAGGGGCCGAAGGTGGGACGCAACGCACCCTGTCCCTGCGGCTCCGGAAAGAAGTACAAGAAGTGCCACGGGGCTGCTGCCTAGTGTCCTCAGGACACTAAAGCGTGGCCTACCGGGTTCCCGGCTTCCGAGCGGCCGGCATTCGCTGTGGGATCAAGCGGTCAGGGGCGTTGGACCTCGCGCTGATCGTTTCCGACCGGCCCGCGGTAGCGGCGGGTGTCTTCACGCGTAATCGCGTTCCAGGCGCCCCCATCACGGTCTCGCGTGCGCATCTGCGCGGGGGGCGCGCGCAGGCGATCGTCGTGAACAGCGGCATCTCGAACGTGGCCATGGGCGCGAGCGGACTGCGCGACGCGCGCCGCATGACGGAGCTCACGGGGGTGGAGCTCGGTTTGCGAGCCGTGGACGTGCTGGTCTCCTCCACCGGCGTGATCGGGCGTGCGCTGCCTATGCCGCGCATTGCCGCGGGCATTCCGCGGGCGGTGCGTGCACTCTCGGCTACAGGCTGGTCCGCAGCCTCGCGCGCGATCCTCACCACCGATACCCGCCCCAAGCTGGCGCAGGCTCGGGTGTCGGGGGCCAGCTTGCTCGGCATTGCCAAGGGTTCGGGCATGACCATGCCCGACATGGCGACGATGCTCGCCTTCGTGGTGACGGATTTGGCGGTGGACCCGGGCTTCCTGCGCCAGGCCCTGCGCCAGGCCGTGGGGGAGACCTTCAATCGACTGAGCATCGACGGCGAGACCAGCACGAGCGATAGCGTGGTGCTGCTGGCGAATGGGGCCGCGGGTAACCGGCCCCTCGGCCCTCGCTCAGCCCGTGCGAAGGAGTTCGAGCGTGTGCTGCTCGATCTGTGCCGGGAGCTCACCGAGAAGCTGGCCGCAGACGGGGAGGGCGCCTCACGGGTGGCGGAGATCGTCGTCACCGGAACACGTACCGATACGCTGGCCGAGCGGGCCGCGCGCAAGATCGCGAACTCACTGCTCGTGAAGACGGCGCTCTTCGGCGCCGATCCGAACTGGGGCCGTGTGGTGCAGACGGTGGGCGCGGCCGGCGTGCCGTTCAAGCCCGAGGATCTCGGCGTGCGGATCGGGGGCGTGCAGCTCCTGCAGCGGGGCACTCCCGTCGGGGGCGCGAGCGCGCTGCGACGTGCCAGGCGCGCAATGCACAAGAAGCGTGTGGAGATTGCCGTCTCGCTGGGCCGCGGCCGTGGCTCGGCCCGTGTCATGAGCTGCGACCTCAGCTACGAGTACGTGCGCATCAACGCCGAGTACACGACCTGATCCGTTTATGGAGATCGTCCTCATACGACATGGGCAGCCCGACTGGGAGCCCGGGGGCCGCGCGGTCGACCATCCGGCGCTGACAGTGCTGGGTGGCGAGCAGGCGCGGTTGACCGCGCAGGCGCTGGTGGGCGACCGCTTCGACGTGCTCTACTCAAGTCCCCTGCGGCGCGCGCTGGAGACGGCCGAGCCCATCGCTGCGGCGCTCGAGATGGAGCTCCAGGTCGAGTCCTGGCTGAAGGAGCTCGAGCTGCCGTCGCTGCAGGGCAAGACCGAGGAGGAGGTGAAGCAGTTCTTCGAGGGGGCCTCGCTGCGGGAGCTCGACCGCTGGTGGGACGGATTCCCTGAGGGCGAGTCCTTTCGGCACTTCTACCAGCGCGTAACCGCGGGCCTGGAGGAACTGCTGCTGGGGTCCCATCGGCTTGGCGTCCACAGCGACTCCGGGCATCGCATCTGGCAGGTGCCTGAAGCGGATCAAAATCTGCTCTTTGTGGCGCATGAGGGAACCAATGCGGTGATCCTGTCGCACCTGCTGGGCATCGAGCCCGTGCCCTGGGCCCGGATGCGCTTCTCCTCACTCTGGGCCGGGATTACCCGCGTTCGCTCCGTACCGGTCACAGGTGGGTCCGTCTGGGTCCTCAAGTGCTTTAACCGCGCCGACCATCTCGCGGGCCTGGGCCGCGCTTGAAAACCACCGGAATCCAAACAGTTACCCGCTCCTAGGGCTTGAGCGTGGGGCCTCGCTCTGCTATAGACCGAGGCATCTCACACGCCCCGACCGTTCCGGGTTCCCGTCCGAGATTAGCGGGAGATGAGCGGGGTCGCGCTGTCGGTCCTCCCGGCATCGGGCCAGAGGCGGAGGTTCAAACCCGGAGTCGCCCGCACGAGGCGACCGAAACAGGAGAGCCACTCTCGATGTCTGCCCTTGCCATCAGCATGAAAGAGCTCCTGGAGGCGGGCGTGCACTTCGGGCATCAGACCCGACGCTGGCACCCCCACATGAAGCCCTTCATTTACGGGGAGCGGAACGGAATTCACATCATCGATCTGCAGCAAACGCTGCCCCGCCTGCGCGCGGCCTGTGACTTTGTGCAGGAAGCGGTGGCCAACGGCAACAAGGTGCTGTTTGTCGGCACCAAGCGGCAGGTACAGGATGTGCTGTCCGAGCAAGCCCGCTCGTGCAGCATGCCCTACGTTCATCGTCGCTGGCTAGGCGGTATGCTCACCAACTTCCGCACGGTCCGGAAAGGTGTCGACCGCTACAAAGAGCTGATCGAGCTGCTCGGCGATGAAGAGAACGCCGCGGGCCTGACGAAGAAGGAGCGTTCGCGCCTGTCGCGTGAGCACATCAAGCTCGAGAAGGCCTTCGAGGGCATCGTGGATATGGATCGACTGCCCGACGTGGCGTTCATCATCGACATCAAGAAGGAAGCGATCGCGCTGCAGGAGGCCCGTCGCCTGGGGGTGGTCGTGGTCGCGATCGTGGATTCCAACTGCGATCCCGATGGCGTGGACTATGCGGTGCCCGGCAACGATGACGCCATTCGCGCGGTGCGGCTCTACTGCGAGAAGATCGCGGAGGCTTGTCGCGCGGGTGCGGAACTTTTCAACCAGCGTGTGGTTGAGGAGGGACGCGCCGAGGTGCAGGCCGCCGAGGCTGAGGCGCCGCAGGTGGGCAAGCGCGTCGTCGACATCACCCAGCCCGCGAGGCGCCCCGCGCGTATGGAGCGCATGGCCGAGCAGCGTGCGAAGGAGGAGCAGGAGGGGAAATCTCCGGCAGAAAAAGCTGCTGTAGAGGCGAATAAAGCTCCTGTTGAGGGGGAGGAGACAGCGCCTCCCGAGACAGCGCAGACACCCGAGCCGAGCGCCAAACCCACAGCGGAGGCCTGAGGGTGGCAGAGATTACGGCAGTCCAGGTGAAAGCGCTCCGCGAGCGCACCGACGCTGGCATGATGGATTGCAAGCGAGCCCTGGTCGAGGCGGGTGGGGATGCCGTCCGCGCGACCGATCTGCTGCGCGAACGGGGGCTGGCCAAAGCGCGCGGCAAGGCGGGACGCTCCACGTCGGAGGGCTGTATCGTCGCCGGCGTGTCGGCGAATGGCCGCCGGGCGGCGCTGGCAGAGGTAAACTGCGAGACGGACTTTGTTGCGAGAACGGACCAGTTTGAGAGTCTGTGCCAGAAGATCGTCGAGCCGATTCTCGAGCAAAATCCCCGGGACGTGAACGCGTTGCTCGCGCTGTCCCTCGAAGGGGGCACGGTCAACGAGCGCGTGGTCGGGGCGGTCTCGACGCTCGGCGAGAACATCCAGGTGCGACGCTTCGTACGTCTGGAGGCCCCCTCGAACGGTCTGATCGGGAGCTACATCCACGCGGGCGGGAAGATCGGATCGCTGGTGCAGGTGGAAGCCGACGAACCGAGCAAGCCCGAGGTCCAGACCATCGTGCGCAATGTCTGCATGCACGTTGCAGCTACCAATCCGCTCGGCGTCGCGCGTAACGACATTCCACAGGAAGAGGTGGAGCGGGAGCGGGCCGTGCTCAGCAAACAGGCCCAGACCGAGGGCAAGCCCGCCCACGTGGTCGAGAAGATCGTTGCAGGTCGGCTTGGCAAGTTCTTTAGAGAGGTCGTACTGCTGGAGGAGCCATTAGTGATGGACCCCGAGCGTACGGTCGAGGCCGCGGTCAAAGAGGCGGGAGCGCGTGTGATCGCGTTCCGACGTTTTCAGCTCGGAGAAGAGCTCGACGAAAGCTAGACGATGAAGCCCGTCTACAAGCGCTTGGTGCTGAAGATATCGGGCCAGAGCATGGCCGGAGATCAGGGCTTCGGGATCAGCACGACGCGCATCCACCAGACCAGCCAGGAGATCCTGGAGGTGGTGGAGCTCGGAGTCCAGCTCGGGATCGTATGCGGCGGCGGGAACATCATCCGCGGGATCACGGCCTCGGCCCAGGGCATCGATCGCACCGCAGCCGACTACATGGGCATGCTGGCCAGCGTGATGAATGCGCTCGCCCTCCAGGATTCGTTGGAGAAAAAGGGCGTAAGCACTCGACTTTTATCAGCAATCGAGATCAAGCAGGTAGCGGAGCCCCACATCCGGCGGCGGGCCATGCGCCACCTGGAGAAGGGCCGGGTGGTGATCTTCGCGGCCGGCACAGGAAACCCCTTCTTCACCACCGACACCGGTGCTGCGCTGCGGGCGATGGAGATTGGCGCCGACGTGGTGCTCAAGGGCACGCGGGTGGACGGGATCTTCGATTCCGACCCCGAGAAGGTCCCGGGCGCCCGGCTCTACGATCGTCTGACCTACCGCGATTTTCTGGCCCGAAACCTCGGCATCATGGATGCCACCGCGGTCGCCCTGTGTCAGGAGAACAAGCTCCCCATCGTGGTCTTCAATATGAGTATTCCCGGCAATATTGTGAGGGTCGTCTGCGGCGAGGCCGTCGGCACCACGGTCGCGACCTAAAGCGTTCACACGGAGGGCGAACCAAATGGCGGATGACGATGTCGTTCTCGAGGACGCCCGCCAGGGGATGGAGAAGAGCCTCGCGAGCCTGCTCTCGGATACTTCAAAGATAAGGACTGGACGCGCCAATCCCGCTCTGCTGGAGAGCGTCATGGTGGATTACTACGGCACGCCGACGCTCCTGAAGTCGTTGGCCACGCTCTCCGCGCCCGAGGCACGCCTGCTCACCGTCCAGCCTTTTGACCCCGGGGCAATGGACGCGATCGAGAAAGGGATTCTCAAGTCTGGCCTGGGCCTGACCCCGGCGAATGACGGCAAGATCCTGCGCGTGCCCGTGCCCGAACTCACCGAAGAACGTCGGCACGAGCTGGTGAAGCAGGCCAAGAAGATAGGGGAGGGTCACAAGCTCGGGGTGCGCCACGCGCGCCGGGACGCGATCGCGCTGCTTAAGGACCTCGAAAAGGACGGCGAGCTCAGCAAGGATGATTCGCGGCGCGCACAGCAGAGAATCCAGGAGCTCACGGACGACTCCATTCAGAAGATTGATCAGGCGATTGCCGCCAAGGAAGAGGAAATCCTACGTATCTGATCTGATGAGCAAGCTCGACCCCGAGAAAATCCCACGCCACGTGGCCATCATTCCCGACGGGAATGGGCGCTGGGCCGAGCTTCGCAACCTGCCGCGTGACGAAGGTCATCTCAAGGGCGTGCAGGCCGTGCGCGAGGTTGTGCGCGCGGCCTCGGAGCTCGGCGTCCGCTTGCTGACACTCTACGCCTTCTCGCAGGAGAACTGGGATCGGCCGCGCGATGAGGTGCGGGCCCTGATGCGTCTGCTCAAGCGCTACCTGCGCAATGATGGCGACGAGCTGCACGAGAACGGCATCCGCGTGGCCGCAATCGGTCGCCTGGAGCGGCTCGATGCGGGGGTGCGTCGCGAGCTGGAGCGGCTCATGCGACGGACCGAGGCGAACGACCAGATGCAAGTGACGTTCGCTCTCTCTTACAGCGGGCGTACGGAGCTCGTGGATGCCGTGCGGCAGATCGTGCGTGAGGTGGAGTCCGGCTGTCTCGACCCCGAGGCCATCGATGAGAAATGCGTGGCCAGTCATCTGTACCTGCCCGAGCTGCCGGACCCCGATCTTCTGATTCGCACGGGCTACGAGCATCGCATCTCGAACTTCCTCCTATGGCAGCTGGCGTACACCGAGCTCTACCTGGCAGACGTGCTCTGGCCAGATTTTGGCAAGCAGCAGCTGGTAGACGCGTTCCTTGCCTACCAGCAGCGCGAGCGTCGCTTTGGTCGCACCAGCGAGCAGCTGCGGCGGGAGCCATGAAGCGCATCGTCATTCTGGGCTCGACCGGCTCAGTCGGGACGCAGACCCTCGAGCTGGTGGAACGCTTCCCGGAGCAGCTCGAGCTTTGCGGGCTGGCCGCGGGCCGCAACGTCGAGCTGCTGATCCAGCAGGCCAAGCAGTTTCGACCGCGTCTGGTGTCGGTGGTGCGAGACCAGGACGCGGAGCGCGTGCGCGAGGCCGTAGGCCAGCTCGGAGTCGAGGTGCGGTCCGGAGCGGAGGGCCTACTGGAGGTGGCGCGCGAGCCTGCGGATCTGCTGATCGGCGCGATCGTAGGCCGGGTGGGCCTCGAGCCCACGCTCGAAGCGCTTCGAAAGGGGACCGACGTCGCCTTGGCGAACAAAGAGGTGCTGGTCGTGGCGGGGGAGCTGGTCGTGGCCGAGGCGCAGCGCAGCGGGGCGCGTATCCTTCCCCTCGACTCGGAGCACGTGGCCATCCACCAATGCCTGGCCGGACATTCCCGCGCTGACCTCAAGCGTGTGCTGCTGACGGCCTCGGGCGGACCGTTCCTGCACGCGACGACCAAAGAGATGGATGTGGCGACGCCGGAGCAGGCGCTGGCCCATCCCAACTGGGACATGGGCCGCAAGATCACCATCGACTCGGCCACGCTCATGAACAAGGGCTTCGAGCTGATCGAGGCGCGCTGGCTCTTCGACCTGGAGCCCGAGCAGATGGAGGTGCTGATCCACCCCGAAAGCATCATCCACTCCCTGGTGGAGTACCACGATGGGAGCTGGCTGGCGCAGCTCGGCATTCCCGACATGCGCACGCCCATCGCGTACACTCTGGGCATGCCCCAGAGGCTGCCCCTGCCTGACCTCACCCCCCTGGATCTGGTCGCAACCGGCGCCCTGCACTTCGAGGCGCCCGACCTGACTCGCTTCCCGGCGCTCGCCCTGGCGCGCAACGTGCTCCAGACCGGTGGTACGGCACCGGCGATCCTGAATGCCGCCAACGAGGTGGCGGTCCAAGCCTTCTTGGAGCGTCGACTTCCATTCACGGGGATCGCGGCCGCGGCCGAAAGAGTTCTGGAGGCGGAGGCCCTGGGGCCGGGCCGCGATTTGGATGAGATTCTCGAGGCCGATCGGCGCGCGCGCGAGCGGGCCGCGGCCTGGATCAACGCATGAGCGTATTCGCAGACTACATCGGTCCCTTCCTGCTCCTGCTGGGCGTGCTGGTCTTCATCCACGAGCTCGGCCACTTCATCGTGGCGAAGCTCTTCGGCGTGAAGGTGGAGTGCTTCTCGCTGGGGTTTGGCCGCGCGATCTTCCGACACACAGTGGGCGAGACGGAGTACCGGATCGGGTGGCTGCCGCTCGGAGGCTACGTGAAGATGCTTGGCGAGCTGCCGGGTGAGACCCTGCCGGAGTCGGAGCGCCATCGCAGCTTCAGCGGACAGACGGTTGGGCGACGCATCTCGATCGCGCTGGCTGGCCCGGTCATGAACCTGGTGCTGCCGGTGGTGGTGGTGGCCGGCATGGCAATGTCAGGCCTGCCCAAGGCGACCTCGCTCATCGGGGGCGTTGAGCCCAGCTCGCCCGTCGCGCTCGCGGGCATTGAGCCCGGTGACCGCATCATGGCCATCAACGGCGAGGAGATCTGGCGCTGGGAAGACGTGGTCACGGCCGTGAAGGCGAGCATCCGAAAGCCGCTCCAGCTCGAGGTCGAGCGCGCGGGCGAGCGCCGCACGGTCACGGTGCTTCCCGACCGCGGGCCCAAAGGGAAGGGGATCTGGTTCGGGGCTGAGCACTCGACCGCCATGGCCGTGCTCGCGCTGCCCGATCCCGACGGCATCGCCGCGCGCGCGGGCCTGCGCACGGGCGACCGCGTGCTGGCGGTCAACGGTGAGCCGGTTGCAGATCGCTATGCCTTACTTACCGCTCTCCACTCCGCCCGCGGTCCGCTTGAGCTCGAGGTCGCGCGCCCGATCGACGACGAAAAGGAACGCATCCGCGTCACGCTGCGTGGGGGCCTCGGCGTCTGGAGCCTCATGCGCATGGGGGCCGTGACGCTGGATTTCTCCGTGGTGGTGGTGCATCCGGGCAGCCCGGCCAAGCAGGCGGGTCTGGAGGTCGGTGACATCTTTCTGCGCGTCGACGGCGAAACCGTATCCAGCTTCGAGGCGCTGGCCGAGCGCATTCGCGGCGGCGAGGGTGCGCCCCTGGCGCTGGCCGTGCTGCGCAACGGCCAGGAGATCGAGGTCGAGGTCACGCCCAAGCGCTCCCCGACCAAGCGCAATGGCCAGGTCGAGACCATCTGGGCCATCGGGATCAGCGGAGGGCCACCGCACATCGTGGGCGAGATACGAGAGGAGGTCGTTCGCAATCCGCTGCGGGCTCTCGGTCTGGGCGTCGTGCGGACGGCGGATATCTTCGCGCTCACCCTCGGGGGGATCTGGCAGCTGATCACGGGCCAGATCGGCATGGAGAACCTGGCGGGCCCGATCGGGATCGGGAAGTTCGCCGGCGACTACTTCCGGGAGGAAGGCTGGATGCCTTACCTCAACCTGCTGGCCATCATCAGCGTGAACCTGGCCATTCTGAACCTGCTTCCGATCCCGGTGCTCGACGGTGGTCACATCGTGCTGGCCCTGGCCGAGGTGCTGCGCGGCGGGCCGCTCTCTACGCGTGCACGTGAGGTCGCGCAGACGGTGGGTCTGTCGCTGATCCTGGTGCTGATGGGCTTTGCCTTCTGGAACGACATCATGCGCCACTGGTCGGATTTTGTGGGTTTCTTCAAGGGGCTGACCTAGTGTTCTATTCGGGAAGTTCGCTCGGAGCTCCCGGAACAGTACCCCAGGCCCGATGATTCTCGCTCTCGAGACGGCCACCGAGTTCGGAGGGGTGGCGCTCCTCGAGGGCACTGATTTGATCGCGGAGTGTGAGCTTGAGCCCGGGCAGCACCATGCGCGCGCTCTCTTGGCCGAGCTGGACCAGCTTCTCCGGCGCGCCGGACGCCGGCTGGATGAGGTGGACTGGATCGCGCTCTCGATCGGCCCGGGCTCGTTTACCGGTCTGCGCATCGGCCTGGCCACCGCGCTCGGACTCTGCTTCGGCACGGCGAGAAAGATCGTGCCCGTCCCCACCCTGGCGGCGCTGTCGCTCAATGCGGGCGCTGCGCCCCGGATCGTGCCCATCCTGGACGCTCGCCGAAACCAGATCTACACCGGGCTTTACGCTCCCGAAGCCGTCGAGCTGCGCACGGACCGCGTGTGTGATCCCCGGCCCTGGTTCGAGTCGCTGGCCGAGGAAGGACCGCTCCAGCTGCTGGGGTCTGGCGCGCAGCTCTACCGGGAGATCGCGCTGGAGATCCTGGGCGCGGCGGCGTGCGTGCTGGCGCCGGATCGGGGCCAGCCCCGCGCCTCCAGCGTGGGCCGACTCGCTCTGCGGCTGGCCCGCGAAGGGGCGCCTTGCGCTCCCGAAGCCGTCGAGCTGCGCTACCTGCGGAGGGCGGAGGCGGAGGAGAAAAGGGCGCTGGACACCCTTCCGCGGAACCCATAATCTAGCGAAACTAGGGTCTTTTTCGGGATCCGTCCGACTGGTGTCTGATGAAGTTAATTGGAGCTGACATTCTAGTGCGTTCCCTTCAGGAGGAGGGAGTGGAGATCATCTTCGGGCACCCGGGCGGTGCCGTGCTCGAAGTCTATGATGCGTTCCATCGCCTGCAGATGCGCCACGTGCTGGCGCGTCACGAGCAGGGCGGTGTGCATATGGCGGACGCCTATGCGCGTGCCACGGGTCGCTGCGGTGTGGCGGTGGTGACCTCGGGCCCCGGCGTCACGAACGCGCTCACCGGACTCGCCACGGCCAACACCGATTCGATCCCGCTGGTGCTGTTCACGGGTCAGGTTCCGACGCCCATGATCGGAAACGATGCCTTCCAAGAAGCGGACAACATGGGTCTCACGCGACCCGTCACCAAACACAACTACCTGGTGAAGGACCCGCGAGACCTGGCCCGGATCATCAAGGAGGCCTTCCATATCGCGACCACCGGCCGCCCGGGCCCCGTGGTGGTGGATCTGCCGAAGGACGTGAGCAAAGCCACGGCCGATTACCACTACCCTTCGGAGGTGAAGCTCGAGCACTACCAGCCGCGCTCCGAGGCACACTGGGGCCAGGTCAAGAAGGCCATGTCGCTCATCCTCCGCGGGCGCCGGCCCGTCGTCTACTTCGGGGGAGGTGTGATCCTCTCCGGCGCGAGCGCGGAGCTCTTGCAGTTCTGCGAGCGGCTCGGCGCGCCGGTCACCTATACGCTGATGGGGATCGGCGGCATTCCGGGCAACCATCGCCTGTCCCTAGGGATGCTGGGGATGCACGGCACCTACCGTGCCAACATGGCGGTCGACCAGGCGGACGTGCTGATCGCGATCGGCGCGCGCTTCGATGATCGCGTGACCGGGAAAGTCGACGAGTTCAGCCAGAACTCGAAAAAGATCCATATCGACATCGATCCCACCTCCATCCGCAAGAGCGTCTACGTCGATATTCCGATCGTGGGAGACGTGAAGAACTGCCTGCAGAAGTTCCTCAAGCTCACGGAGAGCGAGCCGAAGCTCGACCGCTACCCGGAGCACCTGCGCGAGTGGTGGGGCCAGATCGACGAGTGGGATCGCGAGCATCCTATCGGCTACGCCCAGCGGTCCGAAGGCCCGATCCTGCCGCAGTTCGTGATCGACAAGGTGTATCAGCTCACGCAGGGAAAGGCCGTGGTGACGACCGACGTGGGTCAGCACCAGATGTGGGCGGCGCAGTACTACCACACCCAGCGGCCGAACAACTGGATTACTTCCGGGGGGCTGGGGACGATGGGCTATGGCCTACCCGCGTGCATCGGAGCCCAATTCGGTCGTCCAAACGACACCGTCATTTGTATTACCAGTGAAGGCTCCTTCCACATGTGCATTCAGGAACTCTCCGTGGCGGTCGAGCACAACCTGCCGATCAAGGTGGTCCTCATCAACAACGGCTGCCTCGGGATGGTCCGCCAGTGGCAAGAGATCTACTACGACAAGCGCTACTCCGAGATCGACCTGGCCGGGAGTCCCGACTGGGTGAAGCTGGCCGAAGCCTATGGCGCCCTCGGGCTGCGCGCGACGCGTCCCGATGAGGTGGAGTCGGTGTTGGAGAAGGGCTTCGCGAGCAAGCGCCCCGTCATCATGGACTTCATCTGTGCTCCGGAGGAGAACTGCTACCCGATGGTTCCATCGGGCGCGCCCTCCTCCAAGATGATCCACTCGGCTCCCGATCGAGGCTGACCCGTGGAGCACACGATCAGCGTCCGCGTCCGTAACGAGTTCGGCGTGCTATCGCGCGTAGCCGGGCTCTTCTCTGCGCGCGGCTACAACATCGACAGCCTCTGCGTGGGCGAGACTCTGGATCCGAAGGTATCTCAGATCACGCTGGTCACACACGGCGACGACGAGACGATTGAGCAGATCGTGAAGCAGCTCTACAAGCTGATCGACGTGATCAAAGTGCTCGATCATCCGGGAGATGCCTACGTCGCGCGGGAGCTCGCCTTGTTCAAGGTGCGTACGCTGCCTGAGTCGCGGGCGGAGGTGATGCGTATTGCCGAGATCTTCCGCGGGAAGATCGTCGATGTGTCGCCGGACTCTTTTGCCATCGCGATAACGGGCAGTTCGGGCAAGATCCGTGCGCTGTCCGATCTGCTGCGCCCGCTGGGGCTCGAAGACGTGATCCGCAGCGGGCGAATCGCCGTCCCGCGTGGGATTTGATCAGAGGTACCTCTTTATGATGAAAATTTTCTACGACAAGGATGCGGACCTGGCCCGGCTCGCGGGAAAGACCGTGGCCATCCTGGGCTACGGCAGCCAGGGTCACGCTCATGCGCTGAACCTGCGCGACAGCGGGATCGATGTGTTGGTGGGCCTGCGCCCGGAATCGTCGAGCTGGGCCAAGGCCGAGGCGGAGAAGCTCAAGGTCCTGCCGCTGGCCGACGCTAGCGCAGCCGGGGACGTGGTGATGATGACCCTGCCCGACGAGACCATGGCCCAGATCTACGAGAGTGAGATCGCACCCAACCTCAAGCAGGGGAACTACCTGGCCGTGGCGCATGGCTTCAATCTGCACTTTGGCTGCATCACGCCTCCGGAGGGGGTGAGTACCTTCCTGGTTGCGCCCAAGGGGCCCGGACACATCGTGCGAGACCTCTACACCAAGGGCGCTGGCGTACCCTGCCTGGTAGCCGTAGATCGCGACCCGTCGGGCGACACGTTGGAAGTCGGGCTGGCCTACGCCAAGGGCATCGGCGGTGGACGGGCCGGAATCCTGGAGACGTCTATCCGCGAGGAGACCGAGACCGACCTCTTCGGCGAGCAGGCCGTGCTCTGCGGCGGCCTCACCGCGCTGATGCAGGCGGGCTATGAGACGTTGGTGGACGCGGGCTACGCGCCGGAGATGGCCTACTTTGAGTGCATCCACGAGCTGAAGCTGATCATCGACTTCATCTATGAGGGTGGGATCTCGAACATGCGCTACACGATCTCCAATACGGCCCAGTATGGCGACGTTACCCGCGGACCGCGCGTGATCGACGCCCGGGTGCGGGAGGAGATGAAGCGCATCCTCAGCGAGATCCAGTCGGGTCAGTTCGCGCGCGAATGGTTGCTCGAGACCCAGGCGGGCAAGCCCGTCTTCAAGGCGCTCACGCGTCAGGGTGAAGAGCATCCGCTCGAGGAAGTCGGACAAAGGCTGCGCGGGCTCATGCCCTGGCTGTCGGAGCGCAAGCTCGTCGATAAGACCCGCAACTAGTGTCCTGTTCCGGGAGTTCCGACGCAGTTCTCGTGGCCGAGGCGCCGCGCTCGCAAGGCGCGCGAGCGAGGCGAATCCGTAGCTTCGGCGAGCGAGTGCAACGCCGCGAGCGCGGATGCAGCGGGCGCCGAGAATGCGAGCGAACTTCCGGTACAGGACACTAGAGAGGCTGGACCTTGGCTGTCCCACGAGAGCTCCAATCCGCGATTGCGCCGCAGGCGTATCCGGCCTCCGCCGTGCTGGCCGCGGTCGGGCTGCTGGCGCTGGGGCTTGGCTGGAGCTGGCCCGCCCTGGGGGCCCTGGGGCTGGCGCTTGCGAACCTGGCCTTCTTCCGCAACCCGAGCCGGGTTATCCCGCAGGGGGATCGGCAGGTGGTGTCGCCCGCGGACGGGCGCGTGGTGGAGGTCACGAAGCTCGACGATCCCGACGAGTTCGTCGGGCCGGCCTGGCGCATCGCGATCTTCCTCTCGGTTTTCGACGTACACATCAACCGGGCCCCGTTCTCGGGCAGGGTCAGGGCCGTCCGGCGTCGGGGTGGCCGCTTCCTCGCCGCTTTCCGCAGCGATGCCTCGGAGCATAACGTGCAGCTGCGCCTGGACCTGGAGGGGCCCGACGGGACGCGCATCGGCGTGTCTCAGATCACGGGGCTGATCGCCCGACGTATCGTCTGCCACGCGAGCGAGGGCGGCACCCTGGAGCGCGGCGAGCCCTACGGTCTGATCTGCTACGGCTCCCGCGCCGAGGTGTATCTTCCCATACGGAGCGAGATCGCCGTACGGCCCGGGGACCGGGTGCGCGGCGGAGCGACGATTCTCGCGGAGGTTCCAGCGTGAGCGCCAGAGAACGCATACGCGCGCGACGGCGGCGGGCGCGGTCGAGCGACCGGGGGCGGGCGATCTACCTGCTGCCGAACTTGATCACCAGCGCCAGCCTGCTGCTGGGCTTCTGGTCGATCGTGATGTCGATCGACCAGCGCTTCGAGCGCGCAGCGCTGTTCATTGTGCTGGCCGGCGTCTGCGACATTTTCGACGGCTACGTGGCGCGCGCAACGCGCTCGACCAGTCCGTTCGGGGTCGAGTACGACTCGATCACGGACATGGTCTCGTTCGGGATCGCGCCGGCGCTGTTGGTCTACAACTGGGTGCTGGCGCCGCTCGGGCATCGGGCCTGGTTGATCGGGGCGCTCTTCGCCCTGTGCGCGGCCCTGCGTCTGGCCCGCTTCAACGTGCACGTCAACGAGAGCGATCGCTACCACGGCATCCCCAGCACTGCCGCGGGCGCATTCGTGGCCGCCACGGTCTGGTTCATGGGCTGGCTCGGCTTGACGCCGCCGTTCTCTCCGGTCCTGAGCCTGGTGCTCACGATCGGGTTCGCGACCGTGGCGGTGCTCATGGTCAGCGCCGTGCCCTATCCGAGCTGGAAGATGGTCCACATCACGCGCCGCCACCCCTTCACGACACTCGTCGCACTCGTGCTGGGTCTGGTGACCATTCTCCTGCACCACGAGCCCATGCTCTTTGCAATCGGGCTCCTGTTTATTGCGTCCGGGCCCGCGCTCTGGTTGATCGACCGGCGCCGCGCTCCGCAGGCAATCGCGGCCGAGCCCACCGAGTCAACCGCGCGACCCACAAAGGGGCCCCCGCGGGAGCCCACGGGCCATGTCGGATAAACGCGTACTCATCTTCGACACCACGCTGCGCGACGGTGAGCAGGCGCCGGGCTGCAGCATGAATCTGGAGGAGAAGCTGGTCCTGGCCAGACAGCTTGCGAAGCTCGGCGTGGACGTGATCGAGGCGGGCTTTCCGATCGCATCGGACGGCGATTTCGAGGCCGTGCGCCTGATCGCGCAGGAGGTGCGCGGGCCCATCATCTGCGGGCTGGCACGCAGCTCCACTGGCGATATTGACCGGGCCTGGGAGGCGCTGCGCGACGGCGAGCGCACGCGCATCCACACCTTCATTGCGACCTCTGAGATCCACATGCGGGACAAGCTGAAGATGGGGCCGGAGCGGGTACTCGAGGAGGTAGGACGCGCCGTCGAGCGCGCGCGTGGCTACTGCGAGGACGTCGAGTTCTCGGCCGAAGACGCCACGCGCTCCGACTGGGATTACCTGGTGCGCGTGTACAAGCGCGCGATCGAGGCGGGGGCGACGACGCTCAACGTGCCCGATACGGTCGGCTACACCATGCCCCAGGAGTTCGCCGAGCTGATCCGCTATCTGCGCCAGCATGTCTCGAGCAGCGACGATGTTCGCTTCTCCGTGCACTGCCACGACGATCTGGGCCTCTCGGTGGCCAACTCTCTGGCCGCGATCCGGTCCGGCGCCCGCCAGGTCGAGTGCACCGTGAACGGGATCGGAGAGCGGGCGGGCAACACCTCGATGGAGGAGGTCGCGATGGCCCTGAAGACGCGCTGCGAGTACTTTGACGGCTGCGACACCGGCATCGTGACGAAGGAGATCTACTCCTCGAGCCGGTTACTCTCGCAGATCATAGGCATCAAGGTGCCGCCCAACAAAGCCGTGGTGGGCGATAACGCCTTCGCGCACGAGGCCGGTATCCACCAGCACGGCGTGCTGTCCAACCGGCTCACCTACGAGATCATGACGCCGGAGTCGGTAGGTCGGGGAGCGACTGAGCTGGTGCTGGGCAAGCACTCCGGGCGCCACGCGCTGGCCGAGCGCCTGCGTGAGCTTGGCTTCGATCCCGAGAAGATCGACTTCGAAAAAATCTTCAAGCGCTTCAAGGAGCTGGCCGATGCCAAGAAGACCGTCTACAACGAAGACATCGAGGCGCTCGTGACCGACCAGCTCCTGCGCGTGGGGGAGCACTACAAGCTCGACAACATCTCGGTCGTGTGCGGGACCTTCGTGACCCCTACCGCGACCGTGGAGATGTCGGTGGACGGCGAGGCGCGGAAGACGGCCAAGCTGGGCGATGGGCCGGTCGACGCGGTATACAAGGCGATCACGGAGATCACCCAGACCAAGTCACGCCTGCTGCGCTACCACGTGAACGCCATCACCAGCGGGATGGATGCCCAGGGCGAGGTGGCGGTCACGTTGGAGGAGGACGGCGTGCGCGTGATCGGCCAGGGGGCGGACACCGACATCCTCGTAGCCAGCGCACGGGCCTACATCCACGCCCTCAACAAGCTCTACCAGCGTCGGAGTGCCGGAACACTTACCTCCCTCGGAGGAATCTGAGCGAGAGCCCGCCATGGCGCGTGTACTGCTTTTGCCCGGCGACGGGATCGGGCCCGAGGTTACGGAGGAAGCGCGCCAGGTGCTGGTGCGCGTGGCGCCCGACCTGGAGCTGCAGGAGGGTCGGATCGGTGGCTGCGCGATCGATGCCGATGGCACGCCGCTCTCCGAAGCCAGCCTGGCGAAGGCGCGCGCTTGCGGGCTGGTCTTGCTCGGCGCGGTCGGCGGTCCGAAGTGGGACGGGCTCGCGCCCGAACAGCGCCCCGAGAAGGGGCTGCTGCGCATCCGCAAGGAGCTGGGCCTGTTCGCGAACCTGCGGCCCGCGCGCGTGCTCGATGCACTGGCCGACGCAAGCCCTCTGCGGCGTGAGGCCGTAGCCGGAGTCGACCTGATCGTCGTGCGTGAGCTCACGGGCGGCATCTACTACGGAGAGCCGCGTGGCCGTTCCGATGAGGATGGCGCCCGTCGGGCTCTGAACACCATGGTGTACGATGAGGACGAGGTGGCGCGCATCGCTCGCGTGGCCTTCGAGATCGCGAAGGGCCGCCGCAAGCGGGTGACGAACATCCATAAGGCGAACGTGCTCGAGGTGTGCCAGCTCTGGAACGAGGTGGTTGAGGAGGTGGCGCGCGACTATCCCGAGGTGGAGCTGGAGCACCAGCTGGTGGACAGCGCCGCCATGCTGCTGCTGCGCGACGCGGCCCGGTTTGACGTGCTTCTCTGCCCGAACCTCTTTGGCGACATCCTGTCGGATGAGGCGGCGATGCTGACGGGCTCGCTGGGCATGCTGGCCTCGGCCAGCCTGGGCGCGCCCGGGCGGGGACTCTTCGAGCCCGTCCACGGCAGCGCACCGGACATCGCCGGTCAGGACAAGGCCAACCCGCTCGGCGCCATCCTGAGCGTGGCGATGCTGCTCGAGCACGGTCTGGCCCGGTCCAGGGAAGCCGAGCGCGTGCGGCAGGCAGTGGAGCAAGTGCTCGACCAGGGCTACCGCACTCCAGACCTGGCGCGGGGCCCGCAGGGGCTGGGGGTGGGTACGAGGGAGATGGGCAAGCGCGTGCGCGAGGCGCTGGGCTGATGGCGCAAAGCGGCCTGCGGATCGCGCTGCTCGGCGCGACCGGCGCGGTGGGCAGGGAGATCCTGGCGCAGCTGGAGGAGCGGGACTTCCCGGTGGGCTCGTTGCGCGCCTTCGCGTCAGAGGCATCCGAGGGGGCGGAGGTGGAGCTCAGGGGCGAGCAGATCCGGGTCGAGGCCCTTACGACGCCCGCCCTGCTCGACAGCGACCTGATCCTGTGTGCGGCGCCAGGTGTGCTGCAGGGTCGGCTCGAGGAGATCGCGCGCAATCGAACCTTTCTGGTGGACGTGAGCGGAGCCCTCGAACTCGACCCCGAGGTTCCCCTTCACCTGCTCGGCTGCTCGCCTCGGGGCGCGAACGAGGAGGGCACGCGTTGGCTCGCGATCCCGCGCGGCGTGGTTGCAGGGCTCGGCCTCACGCTCTCACCTCTGAGCCAGCAGGTGGGCCTCGAGCGGGTGACGGCGCTCACACTGGAGTCGGCCTCGGGTGCGGGAAGGGCCGGGGCGTCAGAGCTCGCCAATCAGACCGCCCAGCTGCTGAATGCCATGCTGGGCGAGGTGGGCGAGCCCGAGGTTTTCCCGCGTGCGCTGGCCTTCGACTGTCTGCCCCTGGTGGGCGAGCGACTCGAGGGTGAGGAGAGCTCCGAGGAACGTCGCCTGCGCCACGTGTTGCGCCGGCTGCTGGCGGCGCCGGGCCTGCCCATCGAGGTGACCCGCGTGCGCGTGCCCATCTTCGGAGGGAGCCTCGCCTGTGTGCATGTGGAGCTCTCGGGGGAGCTGGGACTCGACGGCGCGCGGGCCTTGTGGGAGAAGCAGCCTGGAGTGGAAGTTTTGGACGAAAAACAGTGGCCAACTCCCCGAAATTCAATGGGAACTGACGTTATCCATCTGGGGAGGATTCGGACCGATGAGGGGGGCCGCAAGCTCGCCTTCGTACTCGCGCTGGACGACCTGCGGCGGGGCTCCGCGCTGGCCGCGGTGGCGGCGGCGGAGAGGCTCTTTCGTTTGAGCTGAACCATGCTCCGCTTCCGCCTGAGGCTCGAGTACGACGGCGCAGACTTTGAGGGCTGGCAGGTCCAGGCGCACGCACGCACGGTGCAGGGCGTGGTCGAGGCCGGCCTGGCCGAGGTACTGCGCACGAGCGTGCGCATCCACGCCGCCGGGCGCACCGATGCTGGCGTGCACGCGCGGGGCCAGGTGGCGCACTTCGACGCTGCGACGCGTCTCGGCCCGGCCGAGCTGGGCAAGGCTCTGAACGCCGTGCTCCCGCCCGACGTCGCGGCGCGGGCGCTGCATGAGGTTGCGCCCGACTTCGATGCGCGCCGCGACGCCATCTCTAAACGCTACGTCTACCGCATTCTGCTACGCCCGGTGGCGAGCCCTTTGCGCCGAAGGTGGTGCTGGCACATCCGGGGGCCGCTCGACCTGGGCGCCATGCGCGAGGCCAGCGATGTGCTCAAGGGCACACACGACTTTGCGGCCTTTCGTGGCGCCCCCGGCGGCCCTCCGGCGGATGAGGAGACGCGTCGCACCCTGGACCTGCTGCACGTGGAGCGGCGGGCGGATGAGGTGGAGATCGCAGCCGAGGCCCGCAGCTTCCTGCGCTATATGGTGCGCAACCTGGTCGGCACCCTGGTCGATGTGGGGCGGGATCGGCTCTCCCCGGGCGACTTGGTCGAGCTGCTGGCCTCCCGCCAGCGGAGCCTCGCTGGTCCTACGGCGCCTGCCCATGGTCTCTGCCTCGAGCAGATCCGCTATCCGGACTAGCGGGCCCCAGGCGCGGGCGGCCGCGCCCACTCGCCCCTGCTGGCGGGTCCCGGGCGAGGACGGCCGCGCCCACCCGCCTCTGTGCTCGGCTTCGCCTCGCTGTGCGCGGCGCTGGGGCGCCGCTTGCAGCCACTACTGCCATGGGCTATTTCAAGGCCCGCGCAAACCGCGCCTCGGAGGCGAGGATGACGACGCCTGTGCGGCTCACCCGGAGTACCCGTCCCCAGGATGTGGAGCGTGTGTGGTTTGTCGTCGATGCGAAGGGCAAGATTCTGGGCCGGCTGGCGAGCCAGGTCGCCCAGGTCCTGCGCGGTAAGCATAAGCCCACCTTCACGCCCCATGTGGATGGGGGAGACTTCGTTGTGGTCGTGAACGCCGGCCAGGTCGAGCTCACAGGGCGTAAGCGCGAGAACAAGGTGTACTATCGCCATACCGGGTATCCTGGCGGGATCCGTTCGATCACCGCGGGCCGGCTGCTCGAGACCCGGCCGGAGCGCGCCATAGAGCAGGCGGTGAGGGGCATGCTGCCGAAGGGTCGGCTGGGCCGCCGCATGCTGCGCAAGCTCAAGGTCTACGCTAGGGCCGAGCATCCGCACGCCGCGCAGAAGCCGGAGCGGCTGGAGATCAGGGCATGACGCAACCCACCGCGAACCGCTTCATGGCGACCGGTCGCCGCAAGACGGCTGTCGCGCGCGTGACCCTCGAACCCGGCAGCGGCAGCATCGTGGTGAACAAACGCCCGCTCGAGGATTACTTCCCACGGCACGACTTACGTCAGATGCTGCAGCAGCCGCTTGAAGCGGTGAATGGGATGGGCCAGTTCGATCTGCACGTGACGGTGCACGGCGGCGGCATCGCGGGTCAGGCGGGTGCCACGCGGCATGGTCTGGCTCGCGCGCTCGAGAAGTGGAACCCCGAGCTGCGTGCAGCCCTCAAGCGTGGCGGGTTCCTCACACGCGACTCGCGCATCAAGGAGCGCAAGAAGTACGGGCAAAAGGGCGCGCGGGCGCGCTTCCAGTTCAGCAAGCGCTAATCCCCACTCAGCGTGCGCGTCACGGCGATCATCCCGGCCCGCTACGCGTCCACCCGCTTTCCGGGCAAGCCGCTCGTACTGCTGGCCGGCAAGCCCATGATCCTGCACGTGGCCGAGCGCGTGGAGGCGGCGCGGCAGCAGGGAATTCTGGATCGCCTGCTGGTCGCCACCGATGACGAGCGCATCGAGCGCACCGTTCGCGAGGCCGGCTTCGAGGTGCGTATGACGTCTCCGGATCACCCGACAGGCACCGATCGCCTGGCCGAGGTGGCGCGCGGGCTGGACGATGAGCTGCTGCTGAACGTGCAGGGGGACGAGCCCCTGATCGACGCGGAGATACTGGCGGCCTTGATCGCGCCATTGCGAGAGGATCCCGAGCTCCCCATGGGCACGCTCAAGACCGAGTTCGAGCGCCCCCAGGACCGCTTCGACCCCAACCGCGGCAAGGTCGTGGTGGACGAGCGGGAGCGAGCACTCACCTTCACCCGTCTACCCATCATCGAGGACGTCCCGCCCGATCAGCGTTACTTCAACCGAGCGCGGGTGGAGGCGGAGCACGCTCGACGGGGGCTCCACGTCTATAGCGACGTCGGCGTCTACGCCTACCGGCGCGAATTCCTGCTCCGCTTCGCGTCCCTGGCGCAAACCCCCTTCGAGAAGGGGGAACGGCTGGAGCAGCTGCGTGCGCTGGAGCACGGCTACCCCATCTCCGTTCCAACCGTCTCCCACCGCGCGCTCGAGGTCGATACGCCGGAGGATCTGAGCCGCGTAGAGGCCGTATTGGCCGCAAAGAAGCACTCCTAGCCGTCCCGCTCTTTACGAACCTCGGCCCTTTCAGTACTTGTTGACTCCCGAGATGAAGCGCCCCACCAAGTTCATTTTCGTCACCGGGGGGGTCATCTCTTCTCTCGGGAAGGGGATCTCCTCCGCGAGCATCGGTGCGCTGCTTGAGTCCCGCGGCCTGAAGGTCAGCTTCCTCAAGCTCGACCCCTATCTGAACGTGGACCCCGGCACCATGAATCCGTATCAGCACGGCGAGGTGTACGTCACGGATGACGGCGCCGAGACGGACCTGGACCTGGGCCACTACGAGCGCTTCACCTCGGTCCGCCTCTCGTGCAAGAACAACCTGACCGCCGGGCGGGTCTACGAGCGGGTGCTGCAGCGTGAGCGGGACGGGAAGTACCTGGGCGCTACGGTGCAGGTGATCCCGCATGTGACGGACACCATCAAGGAGCATGTCCGCGAGCTGGGCGAGGGGACCGACCTCCTGATCGTCGAGGTGGGTGGCACGGTGGGCGACATCGAGTCGCTGCCCTTCCTGGAGGCGATCCGCCAGCTGCGCTCGGACCTGGGGCGTGAGAACACGCTCTACGTGCACATCGCGCTCGTGCCCTACATCGTGAGCGCCGGCGAGCTCAAAACAAAACCAGTTCAGCACAGCGTGAAGGAGCTGCGCTCGATCGGCATCGCACCCGACATCGTGATCTGCCGTACCGACCGTTTCCTCCCGCGCTCGGTCAAGGCCAAGATCGCGCTCTTCTGCAGCGTGGAGGAGGAGGCGGTGATCACGGCCAAGGACGTGGAGACCGTTTACGAGCTGCCCCTGGTGCTGCACGGCGAAGGGCTCGACGAGGTTATCGTGAGCCGGCTCAACATCTGGACCGGCGATCCCTCGTTGCAGCAATGGGAGAGCGTGGTCGCGACCATCAAGAACCCGGACAGCCGCGTGCGGATCGCGATGGTGGGCAAATACGTAGAGCTGACGGAGTCCTACAAGAGCCTCAACGAGGCCCTGACACACGGCGGGATCGCAAACGGGGTGGGAGTCGACATCGAGTACGTAGACTCCGAGAAGCTCGAGGGGGGCTCGCTGGATGCGCTGGCGGGCGTGGACGGGGTACTCGTCCCGCATGGTTTCGGCGCGCGTGGGGCAGAGGGCAAGGTGCTCACGGTCGGCTACGCGCGGGAGCAGGAGATCCCCTACTTCGGGATTTGCTACGGCATGCAGTGTGCGGTGGTGGAGTTCGCGCGCAACCGCGCGAACCTCGACGGAGCGAGCTCCACCGAGATCGACGCCGCGACCCCCCATCCAGTGATCGACTTTCTGCCGGACCAGCGGGCGCAAACGGAGACGGGGGGTAGTATGCGGCTGGGCGCCTACCCCTGTCGGATTGTGCCCAAGACCCTGGCGGCCGAGGTCTACCGCCAGAGCGAGATCTCCGAACGGCACCGCCATCGCTATGAGTTCAACCCGGAGTACCGCGAGCGGTTGGAGGCGGCGGGGCTCGTGGTTTCGGGCGCCTCTCCCGACGGACGCCTGGTGGAGATGATCGAGTTGCCGGATCACCCCTGGTTCCTGGGCTGCCAGTTTCATCCGGAGTTCAAATCCTCTCCCTTCTCGCCGCATCCGCTCTTCCGCAGCTTCGTAGGCGCGGCGCTGAAGCGGAAGCAGCGGGCTCGGTCCTCCTCGTAACGCCAGGGGCCGGGGGGGCCGGGATGCTGCCCGAGCGGATCGAGGACTGGACGGAGCGCACGATCGTCTGCTTCGGGGCCCATCCCGACGACGACCTGCACGCTGCCGGGACCTTCGCGCGGCTGGTCGCGGCCGGGAACCGCGTGCACCTCGTCATGTACACCAACGACGACAAGGGCTCGCGTGACCGCAGCATGACCGGGACCCGGCTCAGGCAGATTCGGCAGGCCGAGCAGGCGACGGCCGCGCATGCGCTCGGCATTGCCGCTGAGCAGCTGCACTGGATGGGTCATGGCGATGGCGAGCTCGAGTACGTGGACCGGCGCCAGCTCTGTCGTGAGGCCACCGCGGTCCTGCGCCGCCTGCGTCCGGATGCGGTCTTCTCGTTCGACCCGGGAGCGCGCTTCGAGCAGTGGCACAAGAGCGATCACCGAAGCGCGGCCCAGAATACGGCGGATGCGATCCGGGCCGCGCGCTGGCACCTCTACTTCCCCGAGCTGCTGGACGAAGGGCTCGAGCCGCACGAGGTCGCCGTCTGCTTCTTCTTCGAGAGCCACGAGCCGGACTACTTCGTCGATATCGCGGCTACGATCGAGCAGAAGATCGAGGCCTTCTGCTCCCACGTCTCGCAGTTCGGCCGCCGCCTACACCGCTACGAGCCCGAGCTCCACCCCGACGATCGCACCGCCTTCGAGCGCGACATCCGAGGCTACTGTGCCCACGTCGGCGAGCCCCACGGCCTGGCCTTCGCCGAGGCCTTCCGCCGCCTGCCCGATCCTTGAACTCGCCCGGTCCGTGCCCTATATGAGGAATCCAGTGGGCGATTAACTCAGCGGTAGAGTGCTACCTTCACACGGTAGAAGTCACAGGTTCAAATCCTGTATCGCCCACCACCTCTGGCCCAGTAGCTCAGCATGGATAGAGCGCTTGCCTCCGGAGCAAGAAGTCGCAGGTTCGAATCCTGCCTGGGTCACCACACGGGCGACGGCTTGTCCCCGAGAAAAATCCGACAAGCCAACTGCCCCCGAGGGCAGTCACACGGCGCCGTTAGCCTGAGCCCTCAGGCACGCGGCCAGCGGGAGCCGATCGACGGGTGCTGCTTCCAAGATCAGGCCCCGGCCTGGGGAGAAGGTTGAGCGCAGCTAGTCGGCAGTCACAGCCCTACCGATCCGCATCGCAAACGACCTGGCGTAAACAGCCAGTTACATCTATTCCATCATCTGAGTCAGGACATTTGCAAAGGCATTGCTGGCACTGTTAGCTGCTGTAAACCGCTCATTCCGTCAAATCAGGCCCTATACAGCTGGCTCCGAATGGTGTGGCAGCGGCGTGAGGTCGTGGATGGGCAGGACGCGGCCTTCTACGCGCTCGAGCGAGGAGATTGGGAGCGCACAGGCGTGCAGGGGTTGGGCTAGAATTCGGGGGCGAACGGGTGCCCGGGTTGGGCGGCGCGAGGGCGGGTCCGCGGAAGCTCCGGGCGGCGAGGGAACCATGTCGGAAGAGAATCTTCGACCGCCGGTCTGGGTGGGCCACATTGCGCTCGGGACCCCCGATCTGGAGGGCACGTGCAGGTTCATGCTCGAGCTGGGCATGCGCGAGATCGTGCACGGCGATCAGATCGCGGTGCTGGAGCTGCGCGGTGGGACGCATCTCATCCTGCTGCCTTCGGAGGGCGCTGAATCAGGTCCCGCGCCCTTCGATCTGATGGTCGAAGATCTCGCTGCCACACACCGCAAGCTCGAGGCGAAGGGACTCGAGCCCTCCTCGATCACGAAGGAGCAGTTTCACACCTCGTTTACGGTGCGCTCCCCCTCCGGGCATCGCATCACCTTCAACTCGAGTCACGTCTCCGAGCTTCCGGTCTAGTGACATGCCTGGGTCACCACACGGTCGACGCCTTGTCCGAGGTTGCTTGAGCTCCAGGGAGCCGTCAACGATTCTCCGGGGGAAAGGGACGGGCGTCGTAACTGGCCCCGGGGGGAGTTGATGGGGCGCGTTAGCAGGTGTGGTGGAACATCTTGGTGGGACGGGCGCACTGGCAGCCGCACGACGATCGAAACGGGCAGCGCCTTCAATGCTACGTCGGGCGGCGTCCTAGAAGGGCCTGCATGCATGCGAGTTAGGGGCTAAGACGACCGGGCGAGGAACTCGGCCATCTGGGGCGCGACGACGTCGCGCAGGGCGGTCACGCCATTGAGGGGGCGCATCAGGACGTCTAGATTGGCGACCTGATTCTCGGCGTTGAGCGTGATCAGATCGATCCCCTGGAGATCCAGCCCCTTCACGCGGCCCGTGAACTCGAGCGCTAGCTCGGCCCCGCTCGACCACTCGCGCCGGTAGCTGAAGTCCTCGATGGTATGGATGATGATGCCGAGTAGGTGACAGACGAGGTCTCGTCCCTCGAGCTTCGGCCAGTAGGGGGGCGCGCCCATGCTTACGTCCGCTGCCAGGATTTCGCGTAAGGCGGCCAGATCCCGCTCGGCGACGATGCGGTGCCAGCGGTCGAGGAAGAGCTGGGTATCCGGACTCATGAGCTGCGCTTCGAGGGCAGGTTGACCAGCTGACGTGCCATCACCGGGCGCTGCATTTTGCCCGTTCCCTCGACGCTGTCCATGGCCTTCACGTCGCGGAATAGCGCCTCGATCCGATGGTCGCCGCGCGCGCCCACCTCACCCAGCAGCTCCATCCCGAGCTGCGTGGCCTCGAACGCAGCCGCCGGAGCCACGGCCTTGGCCATCGAGGCCTCCAGAACGTTGACCGAGTCGAAGCCCATGTCCTCGGCCGCCTGCATCAGCGCGAACTGTTCCTTCAGCATCTGCTACTCGCTCCGCCCCAGTTGACTTGTGAAGAGGTGCAGCATTCCGAACTTCATCGGGCCCTCCTCCAGGCGTTCCGCAAGGAGACCGACGGCGCGCTCTCCCTGGCAAAAGCTTACACCCGATTCGAAGCTGCAGGAGGAGTTGCAGGCTAGTCGCGCAGCCAGCCCGGTGGCACCCCCTCGCGGCGGGCCTGCTGGTGCAGCTTGTCCAGAGCGGACTCGGCCTGCTTGAGCACCGATAGCGCCTGCTCTTCCTGCTGGCGGGTTACGCCGCGGTTGGTCCAGGTGTGAGAGGCTTCGATCTCCTCCAGGCGCTTGCGCGCGTTCTGGACGTCCTGTGCGTGCTTGGCGTAGCGCTCACGCCACTCCTTCTCGCGCGCCTCTTCTACTTCGGCGCGCTCCTTGAGGATCTCGTAGCGGGACTGCGCCGGCGCCTCGGCCCGAGCCGGCCCCTCTGGGGTGAGCACGAGGCCGGTTCCGCTCAGGACCCAGAAACCGAGCAAGATAAGCGAGATCGTCGTCCAGTTGCCGTTGGTTGAGCTTGAGTGGCGCATTGTCTCCGAAAATCGGCCGCTGCGCGAAAACTCTGAAGCCTACTTGCTGAAGCGCGCTGCCGCGGCTTCAGGAGATCTGAAGCTTTGGGGCGGGGCGGGGGAGCGGCCAGGTCGGCGAAGAAATCGTTGCCCTTGTTGTTGGTGACGATGAAGGCGGGGAAGTCTTCGACCTCGATCCGCCAGATCGCCTCCATCCCGAGCTCCTCGTACTCCACGCCCTCGACCTGCTTGATGCGGTGCTCCGTCAGGCGGGCGGCGGGTCTGCCGCTCGAGCCCAGGTAGAAGCCGCCGTGTTTCTTGCAGGTCTCCTGGACGCCCTGCGATCGGTTGCCCTTGGCGAGCATCACCATACTTCCCCCATGGCTCTGGAAAAGATCGACGTACGCGTCCGTGCGCCCGGCTGTCGTTGGTTCGAAGGAGCTGGAGGCGTAGCCCGAGGGGGTCTTGGCGGGCCCCGCGTAGTAGACCGCGTGGTCCTTGAAGTACTGAGGTAGCTCTTCAGCGCGCTCGAGCCGCTGCTTGAGCTTGGCGTGCGTAATGTCTCGGGCCACGAGCAGCGGGCCCGTAAGCGAAAGACGCGTGGCGCTGGGATGCTGCCCCAGCTCCGCCAGCATCTCACCTATGGGACGGCCGAGATCGATCCCGACCAGCGCCCCCCCCAGCTCCCTCGGGGTCACTTCCGGTAAATATTTTGCGGGATCGGTCTCCAGCTGCTCCAGGAAGACGCCGTCCCGGGTGCTCTTGCCCAGGATCTGTCGATCGGCCGAGCAAGAGACACCGAGACCCACCGGGCAGGAGGCGCCGTGGCGGGGCAGCCGGATCACACGCACATCGTGCGCAAAGTACTTGCCTCCGCACTGTGCTCCGATACCCGTCTCGTTGCAGAGCTGCTGCACCTTCTCCTCGAGCTCGAGGTCGCGGAAGGCTCGGCCCAGCTCGTTCCCGCTGCTGGGAAGGGAGTCGAGGTAGCGCGCCCTCGCCAGCTTGACCGTTTTCAGTGTCATCTCCACTGAAGTTCCGCCGATAACGAGGGCCAGGTGATAGGGGAGGGCAGGCTGCTGTTCCGATCGTGCGGATCTTCTCCGCAATGAAGTCACGCAGAGACTTCGGATTGGGGAGCGCCTTGGTCTCCTGGTAGAGGAACGACTTGTTGGCCGATCCGCCGCCCTTGGCCAGCAAAAAGAAGTGGTATTCGTCGCCCGGGACGGCATAGAGTTCGATCTGCGCGGGCAGGTTTGTGCCGGTGTTCTTCTCATTGTACATGTCGAGTGGCGCGAGCTGGGAGTAGCGCAGATTCCGCTCTGTGTAGGTCTTGTAGGTACCAAAGGAGAGGGCTTCAGCTTCGTTGCAAAAGGTGAAGACGTTCTCATCCTTAGGGCCGATCGTGATCGCGGTACCCGTATCCTGGCAGCCGGGCAGCACGCGACCGGCTGCGACGTTGGCGTTCTTCAATAGTTCCAAAGCCACGAAACGGTCGTTCTCGGATGCCTCTGGGTCGTCAAGAATCTTTCGTAGCTGCTCCAGGTGGCTGGAACGAAGGAGGTGGGTGCTGTCGTCCATGGCGTGCGCGGCAAAGAGCTCGATCGCCTCGCGCTCAACCTTGAGCACCTTGTGACCCTCGAACACGGATGGGGATACCTAATCGGAGGTGAGCTCCCGGTCCTCCGTGTAATCCGGGCCGAGCCCGAAGATCTCTTGAAATCTGAACTGCGGTACCAAGCGAAACTATAGCGACTACGATTAAGGTCTATAGTCGGGCGTTGGTGGGTGCCGGTGCGTCGCCGATCAAGCGGTAGGTCATTGCCATCAGCAGTACCGCGGGTGTGTAGACTCCGGGCAGGTCGAGCCACCAGTGGTCCGCCTCGACGAAGCCGCGCGCTGTATCGTAGATGTGCAGCAGCGCGTGAGCAACGAAGAAGACAGCGGAGATTGCCACCAGCGGAGCGCGCGTTGCGGGTCTGAAGGCGGCCCAAGCCAGTGCCAGCGCGAAGGTGAGGAAGGCACACCCGATGTCGCGCACGAAGTGCTCGTTGTAGTTTCCGAAGTCGGGAACGCCGGCCGGCAAGTCCGAGTACCAGTAAGCCGGATCGATCAGCATCCAAGCGGCGTTCCCCGCAGAAATCAGTGCGAGCGCCGAGAGCAGCAGGAACCAGCCGTCTACGCGTGAAGCCATGACCCCTCCTCCCCACACGCGTCTTGCGTGTTCCGGATAAGATTAACGCGCTGAGAAGCATCGGGTCGAGCCAGGGCATGATGTTTGCGCAGCAGATCTAGCCGTCATAATCTGGCGGAGGCCTCTTCGGGCTGGACGAGCCAAAGAGTCAGCGGGATGCTAGGGGGTAGACGGCATGGGAAAGCTGGTATCGGCAGCGGGGATGAACGCGCTCGTGACGGGCGCCTCGAGTGGGATCGGAAGAGGGCTGGCCCTTCGCCTCGCCCACGAGGGGGCAAGAGTCGCACTCGTCGCTCGACGGGTGCCGGAGCTCGAGGCGGTGGCGGAGGAGATCGCCCGCGGGGGCGGTGAGGCGCGGGTCCTGCCGTGCGATGTGTCCGACCGGGCTCAGGCAACGGGCATCGCTGAGCAGGTGCTGAGAGAGTTCGGCGCGGTCGACATTCTGGTGAACAACGCGGGCTATGGACACCACCGCACTTTTCTCGAGTGGCCGCTCGAGGACATGGAGCGCATGATGCGGGTCAACTATTTCGGCGCGCTCTATCTCACGAAGGCGCTGCTTCCGCAGATGGTCGAAAGAGGCCGCGGATGGCTCGTATTTCTGGCGTCCGTGGCTGGCAAGCTGGCGGTTCCCGATGAGAGTGCCTACGTGGCCTCCAAGTTTGCGCTGGTCGGGCTCGGGGAGTCGCTTTCTTTCGAGCTGGAGGGAGCCGGGGTTCATGTGCTCAATGTGTGCCCCGGTACCATCCGTACCGACTTCTTCGATGCGGAAGCGCTGCGCCGGATGCCCGCCGTGGCGAGGCGAATGATGACCGACCCTGGGCCGCTGATCGATGCCATCATGAAGGCCCTGCGGCGCGGACAGCACGAGCTCGTGTTTCCTCGCTTCGTCGGCTTGGGCTCAGTGGTGCGTGCGATCGCGCCAGGATTCATGCGCTGGAGTGTCCGTCGCACGGTCCTGGCAGCCCATAGGTAAAGAAGGAGAACTCCCATGGCCGAGGATCGGCCCGCGCAAAAGAAGCAGGCGAAGATCGAGATGCAGATTGATGAAGACGTGGCGCAGGGTATGTACATCAATCTGGCGGTTGTCCACCACGATGAGATGAACTTCACGATCGACGTGATGTACATGGCGCCGCACCAGCGCCGGGCGAAAGTGCGGGCGCGGATCATCTCGGCCCCGAGGCACACCAAGCGGCTGCTAATCGCGCTGCAGGAGCAGATGCGCAATTACGAGGAGCGGTTTGGGACCATCGAGCTAAGCGGTCCGAATCCCGCAGACAAGCTGCTTCACTGAGAGCGCTGCGCGGGCGCGTCATCCGTCCGCTTGCGCGTGGAGGCCTTCGCGTACGGTCCGAGCTCCATCGCGCGGTAGATCGCGTTCTGAGCTGCGTTGCTCTGCTCTTTGAAGCCCACGGTCGGGTAGACGAAGGCGGCGCGCGCGTCCACCAACTGGATCCCGCTGCCCGCTTGCGGATCCTTGAACCAACCAGCGTAGAGGACCATCACCCGGACGCTGCGGTCCGCTCCCAGCTCTGCCAGAAACTCACCCGGGCTCTTGTCTTTAATGCCATGTCTGCGCATGGTTTCGAGTGCGGCTCTCAGCCAGCGCTCGCAGCGATCCGGCTGGCCTAGATCGGGGTTCGCGGCCTGTCGCAGCACGGCGTCCACGCGCTCACACGGGACGCGAGCGGCGGTTACCGTGACCCACTCGTTCTCCGTACCATCGATCAGGAAGCTCGCGTCAACCTTGTAGTCTCTCGACCACTGATCCGTATCGAGCTCGGGCCCGGGGTGGGCCATGAATTGCTCGAGCAGGTCCTTGGCCTGGGCCTCGACCCATTCGCGGTCGGGATCGGGCTCCGTCTCGCTCGGCGCTGCGGGCGCTTCCACCAGCGTCGTGAGGTGGGTCTCCTCGGACAGGGCGGCGATCTGGGCCGTCACCTCCTCGATCGGCACCCGCGGCGGTTGGGGTTCAACCCGGACCAGGTTCGCCAGCAGCCCACCCACAAGCAGGCCGAAGCTCAGGCAGCCCGCTGCCCACAAGCTCTGTTTCAGCACTTCGGTGCCTCCGCCCCTCCGGAGTGCTCATCTCTTCGGCGCGCACGGTCCGACGCTGAACGCTGCGAAGAGGTGCCGCCTTATTGCGTGTAACTTGCGTGTTGACGCCCGGCACTCCTCCATGAATTTCTGGGCGGAGAGGGTGCGAGCGCTGAAAAGACCCATGGCTTTCTCCTTGCGCTGTCGGGCGAAGGACGATCCAACCTGCTCATGTGGCGATACAAAGTCCTCCGTGCTTGCGACGACGAGCGTTGCTAAGATAGGGGCATGGACCTTAGCTATAGCCCCGCCGAAGAAGCATTTCGTCAGAAGATTCGGAAGTTCCTGGAAGAGAACGCTCCCAAGAAGGCGCTGGGCGAAATGGCGCTCGCTGAGAGCAAGGCCTGGCAGCGGAAGCTGCATGAGGCCGGCCTCCTCGGTGCGGCCTGGCCCAAGGAGCACGGGGGGGCGGGGCTCACCGACATGGAGCAGGCCATTCTGAGCGAGGAGCTCACCCGCGCCGCGGCGCCGCCGGTGCCTGGTCAGATGGGCATCTGGTGGGTGGGGCCGGCGATCCTCAAGTTCGGCACCGAGCAGCAGAAGAAGCGCTTCGTAGCGCACATCCTCTCCGGCGAAGATATCTGGGCCACGGGCTACTCGGAGCCCAATGCGGGCAGCGACATGTTCAACACGCAGACCCGTGCGGAGCCGCGTGACGGCCACTATGTGGTCAACGGGCAGAAGATCTGGACCACCCAGGCGCATCTGGCCAACTGGTTCTTTTGCCTGGTTCGTACCCCGGTTCCCGACGCCAAGACCAAGTATGATGGGCTGAGTGTTCTGCTGATGGACATGAGCGCGCCTGGCGTCGAGGTGAAACCGATCCGCCAGATGACCGGGGGCTCGGAGTTCAATGAGGTCTTCATGACGAACGTCGAGGTCCCGATGGAGAATCGGCTCGGCGAAGAGGGTGAAGGCTGGAAGATCATTTCGCAGGCGCTGATCAATGAGCGCAGCGGTATCGCTTCGGGCATGCGCTTCGAGCAGTCACTGGGACACCTCGTCTCGCTAGCACGGAGGCGCGGGAAGACGGAAGACCCCGGCTGGCGCCAGCGCATCGCCGACCTGGCCATCTCTACGCAGATCACCAAGTACTCGGGCTTCCGCAGCACATCGGACGCGATCCAAGGTCGTCTGAACCCACACCTCTCTGCCGCGATGAAGCTATACGGGACCACCCTGTCGCAGCGCTTCGCGACCTCGATGTCGGAGCTGCTGGGTCCCTATGGGCAGCTCTACCAGCAGCACGACCAGGCCCCCGAGGCTCGGAAGGTGGGTCAGCGCCTCCTCTACGAGCGCTCGCTTACGATCGCGGGCGGCACGAGCGAGATTCAAAAGAACATCATCGCGGAACGAATTCTGGGCCTGCCCCGTCGGTGAGCACGACTAGCCTGGATTTCTCACCGGGTTGCGCTAGCGAGGGCGCCGAGTGTGTGCCAGGTCGGGCACGGGCCGAGAATGCGAGCGAACTTCCGGAACAGGACGCTAGGGCAGGTTGCCAGCGCAGACCTGAGTGGAGCCCGGATCGAGCCCGCTGAGCTTGCGGTTCATGACGGCCCAGTCGTTCAGCTCGCAATCGGGCGTTACGCCGAAGGCATCCGGGGCACTCACATCGATGGGCCCTCTGGTATTGCATTTGTCGGGCGCACTGATCCCCGGGGATATACCGGCCAGCGCATCCCGCTGCATGTCCAGATCCAGCTGGTTCACCCTCCCGTCATTGGTAACGTCTCCGCACTGACACAGGTTGCCGATCCCGTCGGGGAGGTTGCCCAGCGGATCCCCCGCAGAGGCCACGCCGCCGCTATCGATCTGGTTCGGATTGGGCCTGAGGCGGCAGTTGTCGCAGGCGTCGCCGACCTCGTCCCCGTCTGAATCGGTCTGGTTCCCCACAGCCGGTACTCCCGCCTCGTTCGGCCCATTGGGAATCGTAGGGCAGTTGTCGTCGGCGTTCGGCACGCCGTCAGCATCGAGGTCACAGTTCTGGACCGAAAGGTCTCCTCCAAAGAGGCGCTCGGTCGGACTGAAGGTAGCTCCCGTCGTAATTGGGGGTTTGGTCACGTCGCGGTAACGCAGGTCGATGTGGGTCAGCGTCCCGCCAGGCCCGGCCTGAAAATTGCCGGCCAAGGTCATCTGATCGCCGTCCTTCAGGGTGATCGTGCCGTCGTCCGCCAGCGCCGACAGCTGCGCGCCCGCGGAAACGTTCACCCCACACCCTTCCACGATGATGTTTCCTCCGCTGCCGCTGCTGGGTCCGTCTGCTGAAATGGTGGTCGTGGACCCGATGAGGATCGATCCCTCCGCGCTGATCTCCACGCGCCCGCCTCTGCCGCCGGTCGTGCCGCCGCCGTTGCCGTTGACATCGTCGAGGATCGTGATCGAGCCGTCCGAGAACAGATCGATCAGGGGGCCGCTGATGCTGCCGCTGTTGGCAGTGAGGGGCCCGTTCAGCGTGAGGGTTTTCGCAGCGAAGAGCTCGACGCCGCCCCCACAGCTTGCGGTTCCGAGGCCCCGCACGTCCATCGTCCCCTCCATGTTGATGGTCTTCCCGCTGACGATCAGGTCACCGGCGCAATCTTTACCGTTCAACAAGATGGACCCGGCCGAGGTCAGATGGACCGCGTCGCCCGCGCTGAGGATGATCTCGCCGCCGAAGCCCTCGGTGGAGGCCGAGGTGAACTTCAGCTGTCCCAGGATCTCGATGCTCCCTCCCGCATCCACGTCCAAGCAGCCGCCGTCGCCAAAGTTGCTCCCGTCGAAGAGCGCCTTTGTCAAAGTCACGTCCCCGAGGGCGTCGATGATCAACGCGCCACCTCCGAACTGTCCGCCGCTGTAGTCGAGATCGTCGAGTTTCACGAACCCGCCCGCGAGGAACTCTCCGAACGCGCCGCCGAGGCCCTGCGCACCGCCCTTGTCCTGGATCGGGCCCGTGAGGTCGATATTCTGGCCGGCGCTGAAGCAGAGATCCCCTCCGTCGCCGTCGCCCGCGGTGGCCGAGGCCCGGATCTTCCCCGGCCCCGTGATCGAGCCAGTCAACGACTCCAGCAGGAGCGATCCCCCGCTGAATCCCCTCAGGTCGATGGACCCCGCAAGCCCCGTGTTTTGCAGGACCACGTCTCCCACGATGAGGATGTCTAGCTCGCCACCGTCTTCGCCGAAGCCCCCCTTGGCATCGAATCGGCCGCTGTCCGTCACCGTCAGACGGCCAGCCGACATGCTGAATGAGCCCGCCCCGACTTCCAGTGTCGACTGAAGGATCACGTGGCGGTTTCCGAAGTCGACGTCCGAGAGGTCTGGAACCTGGATGTCCGCGCTGATGATGCAGGGATCGCCCGTGCAAAATACGTCCGGATCGGTGAGCGGGACGTTCGGATCAATGACCTGGGCTCGAGCCAGCTCCGCGCTTAGGGCCGCTGCCAGGAACATGAGCCACAGCTGCTGCTTTCGGAATATACTACGCATCCACTTCGCGAGCCCCGGCGCCGACGTTTGGAAGGGCCGCGCAGGAGTGTGTGTGTTACCCCGCATCGTAACGCTACCTCAAGCGATGGCCACTTGGCAAGATTATGGTGGGATTTCGGCGCGCTCGGTGGCAGTATTCGCCCCGACATCCTCACTAAACGAGGGCACTGAGCTTGCGCTGATTTGCAGGGAGGTAGACGAAGGTGCTTTGCAGGCATGAGAACCGAAAGACCATGAGATACGCGCGACTAGAACGAGCGTATGCACTGCTTTTGCTGGCGTTTTTCTTCGGCGTTGCGTGTGGGCGCGGGGAGGCTCCGCCCGCCCCTCCGAGCACGGCGGTTGCGCCCGCGCCCCGAGCGGCCCAGCCGACCGCGGCTCAGCAGCGCTTGAGGGAGATCGCCGCGATTCCATCCCGGGCCAAGAATCCCGACGTGGCCCTGATGGAGCTGCAGCCCTGGCTGACCAATGAAGACCGCGACGCGCGCGAGGCGGCAATTCTCGCGCTCTGGGACATCGAGACGCTTGGCGCGAACCGAGCCCTCGCGAAAACGGCTCGCAACGACAAGGATCCCGAGATCAAGAGCTACGCGCTCGAGGAGCTGGTGGATCGGGAGGCTCCGGAGGCCTACGAGACCCTGACCGCGCTGCTGTCCGACCCCGATTCGGACCTGCGCGAGCAGGCGGCTGAGGGGCTGGAGACGCTCGATGAGGAGCGAGCCACCAAGCAGCTCTACGCCCAGCTCAAGACCGAGAGGGACGAGTGGGTGCGGGACGCGATTATATCGGCCCTGGAGAGCCTGGATCCAGACTTCGATGAGGACGAGTGGGAGCAGGACTAGGGTCCGATTCAGCTACGAGCCCGCGGTTTATTCCAGGTTGCTGAGGGCCTCGCGCGCAGCCCGCTGCACGCGGGAGCTCGGGTCGTTCTTGGCGGCCTCGGCCAGAGCGCTCTTCATCTCTATGTCCTCCAGCGGCTCGATCGCCGCCAGGCGTACGGCCTCGTTGTCGTCCTTGAGTGCTCGCATGAGCGCGCGCTGCAGGTCGCGATCTTCTTCATCGAATGCGGCGAGGTCGCCCAGAGCCTCCACCACCACGACGCGGTTGCCCGGGTCTTTGTCGCCCAGCGCCTGAATCAAGACCCGCCGAGCGGCCGGATCGTCCTCCGCCAGCTCGGCGAAGCCCTCCTCGATGGCCATGCGCCTCACCTCTGCGCTGGAATCGCGTAGAGCCGCCTTGATCAGGGGCTGACGGGGCGCCTCGTCGTCGTACCACAGCAGGTTTTCCAGCGCGGCCTGGCGGACCTTGGCGTTCCGGTCGTTCAGGAGAGCCTGCGTCAGCGCCGACTTGGCCTTATCGCTGTCTGCGGCGATCAGCCCCTCGATGGCGCGCTTGCGCCGGTCCGGATCTTTGTGCATGAGAGCCTGTCGCTTCAGCTGATCGAAGGCAGCGGACCCGCCGGAAGCTGCGCTCCGTGGTGTCCTGCGTGCCTTACGCCCGAACAGGGCCGGGCCATGCGCGCGAGCGATCCCCTTTAGGACCCAGGCCCTTGTCAGGCGCTCAGTACCCTCGGCATCGGATTCGTCGCTGGCGTAGAAGCTGATCGAGCTGCGCTCTCCGAGAATTTCTCGCAGTGCCTCATCCGCCGGCAGGTGATCGAACTGCACCGAGACGGTCTCGTCCGCCGAGCCGGAAACGACAATTTCGACGCCTGTCGCGTCCGAGAAGGCCTGCAGCACGTCCTGGAGCGCGGTCGCCTGGATATTGGCGGAGACCGAATCGTTGTCCTCGAGGATGACCAGGGGCCGCTCGCCCGCGCCCGGGCTTTGTGCGTGGGAAGGGTGCGGCGCTAACACGAGCAGCGCAAAGCCGAGCAGCGTGGCTCTGGGGGCTCTCTGGATCTGCATTCCGAATAGGGATTTAAACATATTTCGGTGGCAGAAGCCCAAAGAATGCGGGCTGCACACCGGTTGCGCCCCTCCTTCGCTTCTCCAGATAGAGGCGGTATGCTGCGGCCGCTTGGGCCCTGGCCGGGCGTCCGGGCCACTCACTTGCGGAGGTTCTGGTCGATGACGAACTCGTTGCGCAAAAGCGCGGGTCTGCGTTGCGCTGGCCTGGTGCTCGCGCTGGTCGCCTTGCTCCTATCCTGCCGCGAAGCGACGCCGCCCGCGGACCGCGGCCTGAAGCTCGTTGCAAGCACCCTCCCCGGCGGCGGGCATCCGTTCGCGATCGTGGCCGACGATTTCAACCGCGACGGAAAGACGGACCTTGCGGTCACGAATCCCAAGGTCTCGAAGGTCTCGATCTACCTCGGCCATGGGGACGGGACTTTCGAGAAGCCCGCGAACTTCGCGACGGGTAAGCAGCCGCGGGGCCTGGTGGCCGGGGACTTCAACGAAGATGGGTGGCTCGATCTCGCCGTCGCGAGCACCGGCCGGAACTCGGTATCGCTTCATCTCGGCCGGGGGGACGGGAGCTTTCGTGTGGCGGAGCTCTTCCGGGTGGGCTCGCGACCCTTCATGCTGCAGCCGGCGGATTTCAACCACGACGGCCACCTGGACCTGGTGGTGTCGAACGAGGGTGAGCGGGACAACCGGCGGGGACTCTCGGTGCTGCTGGGGAATGGAAGGGGAGGTTTCTCGGTTAGTTCGTACCCGACCGGGAGGTACGCTGCGGACGTCGCTCCGGCCGACTTCAACGGGGACGGCCAGATGGACGTGGCCGTGGCCACCTGGGGCACCAACGATGTGAACGTGCACTTCGGCCGAGGCGATGGTTCGTTCGTTGCGCGCAATAGCTTCACCTATGCTGGACACGGCATCTATCGCGTGCTCGCCGCCGATCTCAACCGCGATGGAAACTCCGACATGGTCTGGAGCGACCTACGCCGGGACGGTCTCTATCTGCTCTATGGGGACGGTGAGGGCGGTTTTCCGGTCACCCGCTTGCTGCCTGCGGGCCGGGGCGTGCGCCATGCGGTGGCGTTCGATCTGAACGGAGATGGCTGGTTGGATCTGATTGGCGTGAACACCGGCGCTGGCAATATCTCCATCAATCTCTCTGATGGCAAGGGAGACTTCCTGCCGCCGCAAACGTACGCAAGTGGTGTCTTTCCCCGTACGGTGGCGGTGGCCGATCTCAATGGGGATGGGCGTCCCGACCTCGCCGTCGCGAACATGAGGTCAAACGACGTCCATGTTTTTCTCAACCAGGGTCCGGCTCCGCTGCAGGTCGTCGCCAGGCAGCGCGAGGCGGAGGAGCCGGCTCGGGAGCTCACCGCGCTGGAGCTTCCGACCTTCCGCTTTCCGAACGGGCTGGCCCTGGATCCCTCCGAGCAGAGCCTGCTGGTTGCGGACCAGCAGAATCACCGCATCGCTCGGGTCGAGATCGCCACGGGCGAGGTCACGACCCTGGCGGGGACAGGCAAGCCCGGCTCATCCGGAGATGGGGGTCCCGCCGTTGCCGCCCAGCTGCGGCTACCGTCCGGCGTCGCGATGGATGGTGAGGGGTACATCTACATTGCGGACTTCGGCAACAACCGGGTGCGCAGGATCGATCCCTCGGGCGCGATCTCCACCGTCGTCGGGACGGGCGAGAGCGGCTTCGGCGGCGACGGTGGGGCCGGAGTGAAAGCGCTGCTCAACCGCCCCTTCGCGCTGGCGCTCGACTCAGCAGGCGCGCTCTACATCTCGGATTTCGGCAACTCCCGGATCCGCAAGCTGGACCGGGCCGGAATCATCACCACGGTAGCGGGCAGCGGCAAGGCCGCTCGCCCGACCTCTGGCGAGCCCCCGCTGCGGTCCGTGACGAGCCTCGCGTTCGATGAGAACGGCGACCTTCTACTTGCGGATCAGTTCAACTTCCGAGTCCGCAGGCTTGGGCAGGACGGGGTGCTTACGACGGTGGCGGGTTTGGGTGTGGGTGTGGGCCGTTCCGGGGGCGACGAAGGGGCCGCGACTGCCACCCCGCTCAGCTATCCGTCCGGCGTTGCAACCGACTCCGCTGGAAACATCTTCATCGCGGACCAAGATGGAAATCGGATTCACAAGGTTACTCGCGATGGTCGCATCTCCACCCTCGCAGGCAAAGATCTGATTGGCTACGACGGTGACGGTGGACCGGCCGAGGAAGCTCTCATTTGGTTCCCGTCCCATGTCGTGGCCGATACGAATGGGAATGTCTACTTCACCGACCGCTATAACCACTGTATCCGTAAGGTGGATGCGGCTGGGATCATCACCACGGTGGCGGGTAAGCCCGATGCGAAGGCGCTCCTGGAGCTGGACGACCGAGTCCAGATGGCGAAGGCGCGCCGGGCAAAGCTCCCAACCCCTCAGGATCCGATCCTGGATGCGAGACTCGAGCTCGCGTGGGAGTACACGTTCCGCAGCGGCTCCGATGCGAATGCGGCATATGGCGTGGTGGTCGACCCAGAGGGTGGGGTCTATGTCGTTGGAGATGTGGGTAGCGGGGCGGACTGGCGCCTCCTGCGCCTGACTCCCGAGGGGAAACGGGCCTGGACTTTCAAGTTCGATAGCGAGAACGTCGACATCCCGTTCGCGCTCACGCTCACCCCGGACGGCCAGATCGTCGCGGCTGGAACCGTCCTGGCTCGAGACCATACGTACGCGCTCGTCATCTCGCTCTCGCGCGAAGGCAAGGAGAACTGGCGCTACGAGGGCAGGGGTGAGGGGCGCCGCATGCTGTACGGGATCGCAGCCGACAAGGACAGCAACCTCTACGCCGTGGGGCAGGCGAATCGGAAATGGATGGTTCACAGCCTGAGCTCCAGTGGGCAGCTGCGCTGGACGTATGAGGGTCCGAACGGAGCGGCACGTGCTGTCGATGTAGACGACCGGGGCCACGTGGTTGTCGTGGGGGGCGAGGGACGTGCCTGGCGGTCGGTCCGGCTGGACTCCCGCGGGAAGCTGCTCGCGCCGGAGGGGGAAGCGGGGACGAGTCGCGTGCCCTCTGCGATGGCGTACGGAGTCCGGCTTCTCGCTGGTGGTGATACGCTCATCGTCGGAAATCAGAGATTGAAGCTCGGGCATGCGCGCGTGGAAAAGCGCGATGCCGCGGGTCGACCACTCTGGGAGTACCTGGGCCATGCCGACCCGAGCGCGATCAGCCGCGCGATTGACATGGATTCGCAAGGAAATGCCATCGTCGTGGGCGAGATCGCGAGCGACTGGCTCATGCTCGGCCTCGATCCCGGCGGCAAGCTTCTCTGGCGCTTCACATACGATGGGGGTGGAGGGACGGCGAACCCCGACCGTGCTCATGCGGTGGCGGTGCACCCTGCCGGAGGCTTCGTGGTGGTGGGGATCACTCACCCGGTTCCGCCGAAGCCTCCCTCGCTAGGCGCCGTGGAGTGGCGCATCGCCCGCTACCGCGTGGTCGAGAGGTCCGACGGTGGCTAGAGCAGCTTGAAGGACTCGAGGAACCGCGTGATCTCCTCCGCGGATGCGTCTTCCGGTGCGGCCTTGACACTCAGCTGGTACATCTCCTGGTCGATCACGAAGAGGCGATAGATCCCCAACTTGCCGTCCGAGAGCTCGAGTGTGACCTGTTTGCCCGTGTAGCCATCAACGAAGACGTCTTTCTCATCGATCGTCTCGCCTTTGACCTCTACCTCAAGCCGCTTGTGCCTCGCGAGGAGAAACGTCGAAGCGTCGCGGAGGAGGGCCACTACCTGAGGTGGATAATTGTCGTAGCGTATGCCGTAGGCGAGCTTCTCCCCCTCTGGCTCGAGCTTAAACAAGGCCGTGACGATGACCCCGAACGCAGTGGCCTCACTGGTGCTCTCCTCGGTCGGCGTTCCCGGTAGCAGGACGGAGAAACCCCTCCCTGACGGCGCAAACTCCTGCCACTCAACAGCTGCCGGCGACTGCGTATTCTGCTGGCATCCTGCCAGAACGAGCAGCCCAGCTACGGCCGCGGCTCCAAAGCTTCTCATCCGAACTCTCCACTTCCAGTCTTCCAGGTCCGCGCTGGAGCCTAACATATCAGAGGACGCGAACGGACCGGGTTCCGCGGCTCCGGGTAGGGAGTCGCGCAGGTTCTCGGCGTCCCGCTGGATGAGCTCCAGCTGCGGATCGGTGAGGCTCAGCATCTCGCGTGCGCAAGCCCGCTGCGCTCCGAGCTGCAGTCGTTGTATGCTGAGGTGCTGGGCTCGCGGGGACTGCCTGCGCGGATGGCACGGAGGAGACTTTTGAAGATGGAAGCGTTCAAGGATCGGGTCGCGGTGATCACAGGTGCAGCCGGCGGAATCGGGAGCGCGCTGGCGCGAGCGTTCGCGGAGCGTGGGGCCCGGCTCGTGCTGGCCGATCTCGACGAGAGCGGACTCGAGGCCGTGGCCAAGGGGCTGGAGGCCAAGGGCGCGCAGGCTCTGACGGTTCGCACGGACGTGAGCCAGCGTGAGAGCGTTGAGGCGTTGGCCGAGGCCAGCTGGCGTCGCTTCGGAGGCGTTCACCTGGTCTGCAATAACGCCGGAGTCGCGTCCTTCGGTGAGCTTGCGACGGCCGCGCACGAAGACTGGGTCCTCACCATGTCCGTCAACTTCTGGGGCGTGGTGCACGGGGTCGAGAGCTTCGTTCCGCGCCTGATCGAGCAGGGCAACGGGGGGCATATCATGAACACGGCCTCCATGGCCGGGCTGATAGGGATGCAGTGGCTCGGCGTCTACTCCGCGTCTAAGTTCGCCGTGGTCGGACTGACCGAGGCGTTGCGCAGAGAGCTCGCTCCCAAGCGGATCGGGGTCAGCGTGCTGTGTCCGATGATGGTGGATACGAAGATGACGGGAAACTCGCTGCCAGTGCGCACCGGAGATCTGCGCGGCCAGAACGAGACACCCGCCCCGGGAGCGGAATCGTTCGTGGGCAACATCATCAGTCCGGATGAGGTTGCGGTACGCAGCGTGCGCGGAATCGAGCGCAACGATCTCTATATCCTCACCCATCTCGAGCAACGCGAGATCCTCCGTCATCGGGCCGCGCGCATCGATTCCAGCTTCGGTGATGATGTCTGGCCCCTCACGGAGTGAAGCATGAGTCAGCGCGAACGCACGGTAATCGTGACCGGAGGCACCGGAGCGCTGGGTCGCGCTGTGGTGGAGGCCTTTCTCGAAACGAGCGCTCGCGTCATCGTCTCCTGGATCGATAAGGGTGAGCGCGATGAGGTGGAAGTGCTCTGGCAGGATGCGCTCGCCAAAGGCTGGGTCCGGCTGGTCGAAGCAGATGTGACCGAAGAGTCGGGCGCGCGCGAGGTCGTGGCAGGACTCGAGTCCATTGACGTGCTGGTGAACGCGGTGGGTGGCTTCGCGGGCGGGAGCCCGGTCTCCGAGACGGACCTCGAGCTCTGGGATCAGATGTTCCGCATTAATCTACGCAGCGCTGTGTGCATGAGCCGCGCGGTGGTGAAGGGGATGCGAAGCCGCGGTCGCGGCGCGATCGTGAACGTAGCCTCACGCGCGGCGTACGAGCGCCCCGCGGGCCTCGCTGCCTACAGCGCCTCCAAGGATGCGGTCATCGTGCTGACCGAGACGCTCCAGAAGGAACTGGTCGGGCTCGAGGTTCGAGTCAACGCCGTGGTTCCGACCACCATCGATACGCCGGCCAACCGCGAAGCCATGCCGGACGCAGACTTCTCGCAGTGGACACCTCCGCAGCAGATCGCACGGGTGATCGTCTGGCTGACGAGTGCGGATGCGGAGAACGTGCGCGGGGGATGTATCCCGGTTTAGCGCTTCCGTTCATGCGGCCAGACGCTGGAGTAGGGCGTCACACGTCTCGAGCGCCCTCGCGCTGGCCTCGCGCATGCGTGCGCTCGCATCGTCGGGCGGATCGGGCCAGCCAAGCCACTCCTCCTCGAGCGGGTCGAATGCGGCTCGCACCCGTGGAAGGTGAGCGGCGAAGTCCTTCTCCACCTCCTGCTGGAGTTGTTTGAAGTGCCACCAGGCGGAGTCGGCTGTGGGCTTAGCTTCGCCCCGGCGCAGATTCTCGGGCACGTGTCCCTCGAGGTAAAGGGGCAGGTAGACGCTCGTGCACGGTGAGGCCAGGGCAAACCAACGCACCTGCCGATCCAATGGCACGACCATCGAGGCGGTGGCGGTTTGCTGCACTTCGTTGTGGGGGCAGAGTGTGTAGTAGGCCTCTGTCTGAGGGTCCGTTGTTAGCGGGATCTGAGAGTTCTCCCCGTGGTCGCGGAGCAGACGAAAGAAGTCGCGCTCCTCGAGCCGACCCACGCGCGCCTCGAGCAGGGAGCGCGAACGGCGGAGTCGGCCGTCGGAGAACGCCGGCGGCACGAGACGCGTAGAGCGGTAGGCCCGCTCGAAGTCGAGCCGCTCGCCGGTCTCGGGCCACCAGCCACGCTGGGCGGCGAAAGGCGCGGCATCTTCACTCACGCGATCCCAGTCCGCTGCGATAGATGGATGGTTTGAGAGACTGTGAATGGGAGCGACTCGCTGGGCGGCCCAGCGCCTGGAGGAGGTTTGAAGCGACCAGGCTTCGCGCGCGTCCGCAATCAGAAATCCGTTGGAGTAGGCGAGGCTCTTGTGCTGAAAGCCCTTGCCGCCCTGGCCGAAGCTCTCGATGAGGCCGGTCAGTACGTCCAGCGCCTCCGCTGCTGAACGCGCGCGCTCGAGGCCGAGTCGAACGAGGTCCATGCCAAGCAGTCCCGCTTTGGGCAGTTCCAGTTCCTCGTGGGTGAAGACACTCTCGTTGCCGATGGCGACTCTATGCTCGTTCACACCCTGCTCCAGTCCCCATACCCAGAAGGGGCCAGAGCCGAGCACGGCTGCGGTGCGATGGACCTGCGGGATCTCGATATAGGTGCAGCGGACGCGGGAGCCGGCGCGGTGCGTTGCTGCTGGCAGCGCACGGATCGGCTGCGCCTCGTCGCGCTCGCGATCGCTGTTCTTTCCAAAGAGGGTTGTGGCTCGGGCGGTCGCTGGGCTTAGCGCTACGACGCAGTCACACACGGTCCGAGCCTAGCATGGCTGGTGTCCTCTGCCGTAGATGCGTTGGCCGTCGAGAATGCGAGCGAACTTCCGGATCAGGACACTAGGCGCGGTCCTCGGAAGTCCCCGAGGATTCGTCCTCTGAGCCATCCGGCTCCTGTGCACCACCGCGTGGCAGCTCGATCAGGAAGCGTGTTCCGTATCCTACACGACTGTCTACCCACAGCGATCCCTTGTGCTTCCGGATAATCTCGTGTGACACGCTCAAGCCCAGCCCGGTGCCCTGCCCCACGATCTTTGTGGTGAAGAAGGGGTCGAAGATCTTGGGCAGGTCTTCGGGGTCGATGCCCCGCCCGTTGTCTTCAATCACGATATGAACCTGCTCGCCCGCCGCGCAGCTGGTGATCAAGATCACTCCGGGCTCATCCATGGACTGAGCGGCGTTGCGGATCAAGTTCATCAGGACCTGGCCAATCTGCGTGGCGTGACAGTAAGCGGTAGGCAGGGGCTGAAGCTCGAGCTGCACCGTGGCCTTTTCCTTGATCTCGTTTCGGATCAGCGTGAGGCAGTTGCGGATGACGCGGTTGAGATCGACCCACTCGTAACCCACTTCCTCGCGTCCGCCGTGGGAGAACTCCCGGAGCGCGGTTACGATCTCCGCCACGCGCACGACACCCTCGCACGTATCCGAAGCGATCTCCTGCACCTCGGCCACGATCTCGTTGATCTGCGCTATGCGCGCCATGGCGGCACCCGGGGCCAGGCTCTGCTCCGTAAGGTCCGCGAGCTGCTTGGCGAAGTCGCTGAGCTGGTTCACGTTGCTGGCGATGTAGCTCATGGGGTTGTTGATCTCATGCGCGACTCCCGCAGCGAGCTGACCGATCGAGGCCATCCGTTCGCTGCGCGTGGTCTCCTCGTTCAAGAGCACATCGCGGCGCTCTGAGGCGCGCGTCTCGGTCAGGTCCCGGACCAGGCCCAGTACGAGTGTTTCATCCCCGACGCGTACCAGCGAAGACGAGATCTCCACTGGGATAGACCCCTGCTCGTGCTGCTCGAGCTCTACCTCTGTGAGATCAACCGTGCCCTGCTGCGAGATGGCCCGCAGCGCCTCCGCGTATTTCCGGTGGTCGCGTTTGGAAAAGAGCTCGTCCAGCGAGCGGTCTACGAGACGGGCCGACTCCTCTCCGATGAGCTCGCGCACCCTGGCGTTGGCCTCCACGATGCGCAGGGTGTTCGGATCCCACACCAGGAGTCCTACGTCGGCCTGGTCCAGAATGCTGCGGTACCTTTGCTCCGAGCGCCGTAGCTCGCGGGTTTGCTCACTCACCAAGGTCTCGATCTCGCCCTGCCTACGCTCCATCTCGGCTCGTGTCTCGTCGACCCGGAGCCGCAGGCCATGGAGCGCGGCTACGATTCTCGCCAGGTCGGGGTCGTGCGGTGTGGGCATCTCGTCCGCCTCTACGCGTTCGGCCAGCTCCTGCAGTTCCTTCAGCGGGCGCAGCAGACGGCGCGACAGGACCACGCTCAGCAGGACTCCCAGCACGGCTGCCGCGGCCGTGCCCAACACGCTGACCCAACGTGCTGTACGGATGGCCGCCTGCAGCGGTGCGAGTGAGAGACCCAGCTCGGCCACGCCCAGCGGCGCCTCGGCCTTCGCTTCGACGGGCGCGCGCGGACCTGGCGTGGAGAGCCCACGCGGCGGCCGCTCGATCCGTTCGGCCACGAGCAGATAGGGCTCCGGTCCCTCGACCACGATCGCGCTCCCCGCGGGCGACGACGCACGCTCTCCGATCCCCGGGCCCCAATAGAGAAGCGGCGCGCCCGTCGGCTGGTGCACGGCCACGTAGACGACGTCGCGCTGAGAGAGCAGGCGCGCGGCCAGGGTCTCGAGACTCGTGGTATCCGCGCGCAGCAAGACCGGGGCAACTTCGGCGGCGAAGTATTGTGCGCGCAGCTGGCCCTGCGCGCGCAGCTGGTCGAGCAGCTGTATCACGTGGTGGCTGTAGGACGCGAAGGAGGCGGCGCACAGGGCGCCCACGACGGCAATCGAGCCGAGAAGGGCTAGGCGCCGCGTGAGACGCAGGCGATCTCGATCCTCCAGCGCCGCGTCCAGCTGCAGCACGCGACGGATCACCCGCGCACCGTGGGATGAGCTATGGGGAAGCTGAGCACTAATTCCGCTGTCATTTGCCCGCCGGCGGGGGAGCGGAGCTGAATCCCGCTCCCGCTCACGCAGTCCATCGGTAAAGGAGCTTGATTTGTTGATGGTCCTGGGGTCTAATGCCCCCGAAATCCGTAGGCCCTGGCGCATGGACAGGGAGGCGGCCGCTGCGGGTATCCAGCGGCGCTCGCGCGCTTGATTTCCCGGGTCGTGAGCGGCACGATCCGGGCCGGCGGCTCGGAGTCGCGTGTCAGTGCCCGGGGCCGTATGGGAGGGTCGAATTCGTGGCTCGTGTCGTCGTGCTCACTTGCCTGCTCGCCTTGATGGTCCCGACGCTGGCCTCGGCCGATCGCTACCGCTCGCAGCGCGCCGGAAACCCCATTCGGATCGCTGCTTACGTGCTGCATCCGGTGGGCGTGATCCTGGATACCCTGATCTTCAAGCCAGCCTGGAGCTTGGCCCAGCACGAGCCTCTGCGGACCTTGGTGGGAATGAAAAAACCTGCTCCCATCGACCCCATCGCGCCCGCGACCGCCAATCCCTTTCTGGAGCCCTACCGGGAAGAGCCCTAGCCCAGGAGGGCTAAGCCCCCCATTTTCCAGGCCCCGCCCGCATACTTGGCGGGCGGCTCAGGCGAAAGGTATGTTTTTTGCTTGAGCCACTGGAAGCCACGGGGAGTTCTGTGATCCTGCGACACTTCGCCTCGCGAATCGCCCTCGGCGCGGGCCTGCTGGCGCTCGCGTGTGGTCCCGCACAGGACCTGGCAGGCCTTTCGGCGTCGCTCGAGCCGCCCGCGCCCGCCCGCCTCAGGGGCGTGGTCTTCGAGAACTACTCGGCGGGTGCCCGCGAGGTCGAGGTCCGGGCTGCCCGTGCCGAGGTCGACTACGTCGGGCGCGTAGTTCGCCTTCAGCGCGTCCGGATCGATTTCCAGGACCCGCTGCATGGCCGCATCCAGGTGCGGGCCAAGCGCGCGGAATTCCTTCTGGATAGCGATGACTTCGTCCTGCGTGAGCAGGTGGTGGGCACGACGGATGGGGGGGAGCGCTTCAGTACGGCTCAGGTGCGCTACGAGCAGGCGGCGCAGCGGCTGTGGACGGATCAGCCGGTGCGCCTGCACCGAGAAGGTTTGGTAGTGGAGGGGGCGGGGATGGAGATCGACCTCTCCACCCGCCGGATCCGGCTGATGGGCAAGGTCGAAGCCAGGATGAAACGCGATTGAGGGGCCTGCCTGCGCTCGGGGTCGGCTGCGCTCTGGCGCTGCTGAGCTTCGGATCAGCGGAGGCGGAGGACGTGGTGGCGGCCGGGCCGCCGCGCGAAATTCCGCTGGAGCAGACCGCGCAGCGCTTCGGTCTGGCGGTCTCGCGCGATGCCCCGATCACGATCACCTCCGATGAGCTCGAGGTGACGCGGGATAAGAACGGCTCGGAGCGGGTCGTTTTCAGACGCAACGTCACGGTTGTTCAGGGAGACATGCGTCTGCGCTGCGATTGGCTGCAGGCGGAGTATCCCGGCGGCGCAGGCGGTACGCCGCAGCGTATCGTTGCGCGCGGATCCGTGCGGATGATGCAAGACGACGTTGAGATCCGCTGTACGGAGGCCGTCTTCACCAACGATGCTTGCAAGGCCGTGTGCACCAGCGAGAGCGATCCGGCCGAGCTCCGACGAGGGGAGAACGTGATCAAGGGCAAGGAGATCATCTTTGATCTCTGCACCGGGTTCCTCAAAGTCCGCGGCAGCGCACGGGTCGAAGTGAAAGCTGAGAAGGGTGGCTCATGAGCGAGTCGCTCGTTGCCCACGATCTGGTCAAGCGCTTCGGCACCAAGGAGGCGGTGCGGGACGTCAGTCTCAAAATTCGTCCGGGCGAGGTCGTGGGGCTCTTGGGCCCGAATGGTGCCGGTAAGACCACAACGTTCAATATCGTCGTGGGGCGGATCCGGCCGACCCAGGGGAAGGTCTTCCTGGGTGATGAAGAAATCACCGATCTGCCGATGTACAAGAGGGCGAGGCGGGGTATCACCTACCTGCCGCAGGAGCCGTCGATCTTTCGCAAGCTCACCGTCGAGGAGAACGTTCTGGCCATACTCGAGACGCTTCCAGGTACACGTAGGGAACGTGGCGAGCGGCTCCATAAGCTCCTCGCGGAGCTGGAGCTTCAGGACAAGGCCAGGCAGCGCGGAGCGACCTTGTCGGGGGGCGAGCGGCGCCGTGTCGAGATCACCCGCGCGCTGGTGCTGAACCCGCGCTTCATGCTGCTGGACGAACCGTTCTCCGGGATCGATCCGATCGCCGTTGTGGACATCCAGAAGATCATCTCCCAGCTGCGCGACCGGGGCATCGGCGTAGTTATCACGGATCACAACGTCCGCGAAACGCTGACGATCTGCGACCGGGCCTACATCATCAAGGACGGTCGCATCATTCGGGAAGGAACGCCCGAGGAAATCACTGAAGACCCGACGGTTCGAGAGATCTACCTGGGTCCGAACTTCAGCTTGTAGGTAAGACGATGGCGTTGGAACTCAGGCAGCAACTTAAGCTCACCCAGCAGCTGGTCATGACGCCCCAGCTGCAGCAGGCCATCAAGCTGCTGCAGCTCTCGAGGCTCGAGCTCGTAACGGCGATGCAGCAGGAGCTGGTAGAGAACCCCTGCCTGGAGGAGGTCGCCGACGAAGAAGCGCCCACCTCGCCGGGGGAGTCCGAGGGCGAGACCTCTCCCGATGCCGAGGCCGAGTCCGAGGGCGAGACCTCTCCCGAGGCCGAGCCGGCGGTGCCGGACCCCGTCGAGGAAGAGGCGCGAGAGCCCACCGCAGAGGAGGTTATCGGAGACGTGGACTGGGACTCCTACATGGAGTCCCGACCGCAGACCAGCCTGGCCCAGGGCGATGACGGGCGGCCGGCCCTCGAGGAGAGGCTGGTGCGCGGAACCTCGCTTGCGGAGCACCTGCGCTGGCAGCTCGGCTTCGTCGAGCTCTCGGACGAGGAGCAGACCCTGGCTAACCTCATCGTTGGGAATCTTAACGAGAACGGCTACCTCGATGAGGATCTCGAGGCGATCGCATCCACGGTCAACGCGTCCCTGGAGCTGACGGAGAAGGTGCTCCAGCGAGTCCAGGGGCTCGATCCCATCGGTGTGGCGGCGCGGAATCTGGCGGAGTGCCTGCTCGCGCAGGCGTACTTCCACGAGATCAACGATCCACTCGTCCTCCGCATTATTGCGCATCACCTCGATTTGCTACAGCGCAAGGACTACCGCGGAATCGCGCGGATCGAGGACGTTAGCGTGCAGGAAGTGGCCATCGCGGCGCGAGTCATCGGCAGCTTCGAGCCTCGACCCGGACGTCAATACAGCGATGAGACACCGGTCTATATCACTCCCGATATCTACGTCCACAAGGTGGGAGATGACTATCATGTTGTGCTTAATGAGGACGGCATGCCGAAGCTGCGAGTGAGCTCTGCCTACCGCGCCGTCCTAAACCGCGACAACGGGGCGGCCAAGGAGACTCGGGACTACGTGCGGGAGCGGCTACGCAGCGCGGTCTGGCTCATCAAATCGATCCATCAGCGCCAGCGTACGATCGTGAAGGTGATGGAGTCCATCATCCGGTTCCAGCGCGAGTACTTCGATCGGGGCAGCGAGTACCTGCGCCCCCTCAACCTGCGGGACGTGGCGGATGACATCGGTATGCACGAGTCGACCGTGAGCCGGGTGACCACCGCCAAATACGTGCAGACGCCACACGGGATCAACGAGCTCAAGTTCTTCTTCAATTCGCGAATCCAGACGACAGACGGCGAAGCGATCGCCTCGGAGAGCGTCAAGGAGAAGATTCGGAAGATCATTGGGAAGGAGGACCCGCGTCGTCCCTACTCGGATCAGCGCATCGCGGTGATCCTGGCTAGACAGAACATCAACATTGCTCGACGGACCGTCACGAAGTACCGCGAGGCGTTGCGGATCCTGTCTTCGACAAGACGCCGAGAGATCGGGTAGACTAGTGCCCTGTTGCGGGAGTTCCGACTCAGTTCTCGCGGCCGAGGCGCCGCGCTCGCAAGGCAAGCGAGCGAGGCGGATCCGTAGAGTCAGCGAGCGAGTGCAACGCCGCGAGCGCGGATGCATCGGTCGCGGAGAATGCGAGCTAAGTTCCGGAACAGGACACTAGGGCGCCTTTTGGACGGGCAGTGTGTGCTGCTTTTCTGAGGTACCAGTACCATGAAGTTGAACGAGATCCTTGTACGCGAAGCGTGCGTCGTCGATATGAAGGCGAGGACGAAGAAGGAGGCTTTGCGTGAGCTTTCCGAAGTTCTTGCCGGGTCGGTCAAGGGGCTCGACGGTGCTGGCTTGCTCGACATGTTACTGGAACGGGAGAAGCTGGGGACGACCGCGATGGGCGACGGCATCGCGATCCCGCACGCGCGGATCGAAGCTCTGGAGCGGCTGCTCGCCAGCTTTGGCCGCAGCCGACAGGGTGTCGACTTCGACTCCGTTGATGGCAAGCCCACCCACCTCTTCTTCCTGCTGGTTGCGCCCGGCAGGGAAGGAAGCGCGCACCTGCTAACGCTGGCACGGCTCTCGCGCATGCTATCGTCGCCCGAGTTTCGCTCGAAGCTTCTGGACGTCGAATCCAATGATGACTTTTTCCGAGTCCTCGAGGAGGAGGAGTCGAGGCAGTAGTCCGATGTCGAACTCGAGTCCCAGCCGTGTTCATGGGACCCTCGTGGAGGTGGCGGAGGTCGGAGTGCTGCTTCTCGGGCGCAGCGGGATCGGGAAGAGCGAGTGCGCCCTCGAACTCGTGATGCGAGGACACCGGCTGGTCGCGGACGATGTGATCCTGATCTCCAGCGGCGAGAGCGGTAAGCCCGTAGGCTCGAGCCCCGATCTCGTGCGTCACTACATCGAGCTGCGGGGAATCGGAATTGTGCACGTTCCGAGTCTCTTTGGAACAGATTCCGTTGCCGAGCGCGCGGAGATCGAGCTGGTCGTTCAGCTCGAAGCCTGGGGATCCGGCGAGGTGGAGCGCATGGGGCTCGATCCCAAGACGATCGACGTGGCGGGATTCGAGCTGGCTGCCCTCACGCTCCCCGTGGCCCCAGGCCGCAACGTCGCGTCCCTGGTCGAGGTGGGAGCGAGAAATCATCTGCTTCAGAAGGCGGGCCGCAGCGGGGTGGCGGAGCTCGAGGATCGCGTGTGGTTGACCCTACGCCGGCGGGACCCGTGACCGGGCGGGGTGCAGACGCAAAGCGTGCGTGTAAAATCGAGTCGAGGGTGAACCAACCAGACGGGCCATGCTCGTGGAGGTGCGAAGCGTGATCGGGGTCCTGATCGTCACTCACTATCGCATGGCGGAGGAGTTCTTGCAGGCGCTGCAGCTAATTGTGGGCGAGCTCGGACATTTCCAGGCGATCGGGCTCGATCCCAGCTCTCCACCGGAGACTATGCGCATGCGCATCGCGAAGGCGATGCGCGAGGCGGATACGGGAGGCGGGGTTCTGATGCTCGTCGACATGTTCGGTGGTACGCCTTCCAACCTCTGCCTCTCGTTCCTCGATGATAGTCGGGTCGAGGTTGTTACGGGCGTGAATCTGCCCATGCTCGTGAAAGTGGCGCGGGCCGATGGGAACCTGTGTCTCAAAGAGGTCGCAGAGTTGGCGCAGGAGTATGGCCGGCGCAACATCTCCATTGCGAGCGATGTGCTGGAGGGACGGAAGCGGTCCGAGGAAGGTTCGTGAAGCGCGCCGAGGTCGAATGTGTGATCTCGAACGAGCTGGGTCTTCATCTGCGCGCGGCCGCAGCTCTGGTGAAGATCGCCGAGGGCTTCACGAGTGAGGTGACGCTGTACCGCGACGGGATGTCGGCCAACGGCAAGAGCATCATCGCCCTGGTGACCCTGGCGGCGGCCAAGGGCATGCGGCTGCGGATCGTGGCCGAGGGCTCCGATGCCGATGAGGCGGTCTCGGCCCTGGGGGTCCTGGTCTCGGATGGCTTTGGAGAGAGCACATGAGCCAGGAGCCTTCGGGCCGACACGGCGTCGCGGCGTCGCCGGGCATCAGCATCGGTCCCGCCTTCGTGCTGCGGCGCGAGCGGCTCGTGATCCCCGAGTACCGAGTCGAGCCGGCCCAGGTGGACGAGGAGATCGACCGCCTTAAGCGGGCGTTCGCCGAAGTGCGCGCCCGACTCGAGGAGATCCGAGGGGGCATGTCGGACACGGGGCTGGTCGGGGACATCTTCAACGCTCAGTTCCTCTTCCTCGAGGATCCAACTCTGCTCGATCAGGCAGTTTGCAACATTCGCGAGTCCCGGGTGAACGCGGAATGGGCGCTGCAGCGCGAGCAGAGGCGCCTGGAAGCGCTCTTCGAGTCCATCGCTGATCCCTATATCCGTGGGCGCAGCAGCGATGTGGGATTCATGGTGCGTCGCATCTTGCAAGCGCTCATGGGCCGCGAGCCCGAGGGCCTGGCGAACGCACCGCCCGGTGTGATCGTCGTTGCGGAGGACCTTTCGCCCGCCGAGCTGGCACAGGTCACCCGCCGTTCGATCGCGGGGCTGGTCACGGAGAGTGGCTCCCGAACCTCGCACGTTACGATCATGGCCCGCAGCCTGGAGATTCCGGCCGTCGTGGGCGCTGGGGGCGGGCTGGTGCGCGAGATCGCGGACGGGGATCTGCTGATCGTCGACGGGCACCGCGGTCGCGTACTCGTTGATCCCGACCCGGCCACGGTGGCCGAATACCGCAAGCGGCTGGCTGACCTCCAGGCGCTCTCGCGGCGGCTCCTGCGCTACGTCGACCTGCCCGCTGAGACACGAGACGGGGTCAGCGTGCGCATGTTGGCGAACGTGGATCTCTCAGCTGAGATTCCAGACGCATTGCGCTACGGGGCCGAGGGCATCGGTCTCTACCGCACCGAATTTCTTTTCATGAACCGTCGTGACATTCCGAGCGAGGAGGAGCAGATCGCTGCCTACCGAGAGATTCTCGAGGCCGTGGTACCGCACGCGGCGGTGATCCGGACGTTGGACCTGGGCGGCGAGAAGCTGCCCACCGGTCTCGAGCTGGCTGAGGAGCCCAATCCGGCGCTAGGCCTGCGCGGGGTGCGGCTGTCGCTCGCGCGTCCAGCGGTGTTCCGCACTCAGCTGCGCGCTCTGCTGCAGGCCAGCCAGTACGGCAAGCTCAAGATCCTGCTCCCCATGCTGTCGGTGCTCGAGGAGCTCGAGTTCGCGCGGGCCGAGCTGGTGCACGTGCGTGAGGAGCTGGCGCGCGAGGGGAAGGCGATGGCCGCGGAGATCCCGCTGGGTGTGATGATCGAGACGCCCGCCGCGGCCATGATCGCGGACCTGATCACGCCGCACGCGGACTTCCTCTCCATTGGAACCAATGACCTGCTCCAGTACACGCTCGCCGTGGACCGCACGAACGAGCAGGTGGCGTACCTCTACGAGCCGATGCATCCGGCCCACATCCGCATGATCCAGCGCATCTGCCAGGCCGCCAGCCGTTCGGGGATTGTGGTGGGGATGTGTGGAGAGATGGCCGGCGATCCGCTGCATAGCTGGATCCTGTTGGCGCTCGGGATTGGGGAGCTGTCGATGGCCCCGTTCGCGATCCCGCTGCTGAAGAAGATCCTGCGGGACTCCACGCTCGTAGAGGCGCGGAATCTGCTCTCCTCCATCCTGCGTATGGGGAGTGCAGTCGAGATTCGGGAGCACGTGGAGAAGACGATGCTGGCGCGCTTCCCGGTGGAGTTTGAGGGAATGCGGCCGGCAGGGTAGGATTCCAGCCCAACGGGGGAGCGTGCGCAACTTGGCTCGGGGACGCTCCCCTCCAACAAGAGGGACGTTATGGCTCGCACCCGCTTCACCTCTGAATCGGTGTCGATGGGTCACCCCGACAAGCTGGCCGATCAGATCTCGGACTCCGTGCTCGATGCCTATCTCGCCCAGGACAGGGCCTCTCGTGTCGCCTGCGAGACGCTGATCAAGACGGGCTTCGTAGTGGTGGCGGGAGAGGTGACGAGCGAAGCCACGATCGACATCCCCACCCGGGTGCGCAAGACGATCCTCGATGTCGGCTACGACGACGCCAAGCTGGGCTTCGACGGAGCCTCCTGCGGCGTGCTCGTCGCTCTCGAGGAGCAATCACGCGATATCTCTCAGGGGGTCACGGAAGGCGAGGGCCTGTTCAAGGAGCAGGGGGCGGGCGACCAGGGGCTCATGTTCGGCTTCGCGTGCGATGAGACTCGGGAGCTGATGCCCCTGCCGATCATGCTCGCGCATCGACTGGTGGCCCGCCAGGCGGAGGTCCGCTTCTCTGGCGAGCTCGATTGGCTTCGACCCGATGCGAAGTCTCAGGTCACTATCGAGTATGCCGATGGCCGCCCGGTACGCGTTGACACCATCCTGGTCTCCACCCAGCACGACCCCGACATCGCTTACGACGATCTCAAGGCGAGTGTGATCGAGGTCGTGATCCGGCCCTGCATTCCCGGGGAGCTCTGGGACGAGGATACGCGAGTCTTCGTGAACCCGACGGGTCGCTTCGTGATCGGCGGACCTGCGGCGGACACCGGTCTCACTGGACGCAAGATCATCGTTGACACCTACGGCGGTATGGGGCGTCACGGGGGTGGCGCGTTCTCGGGCAAGGACCCCACCAAGGTCGACCGATCCGCGGCATACGCCAGCCGCTGGGTGGCCAAGAGTCTGGTGGCGGCGGGCGCTGCGCGGCGCCTGGAGCTGCAGGTGTCCTACGCGATCGGAGTCCCGGAGCCGGTATCGATCCTGATCGACACCTTCGGGACGGGGCGGGTCAGCGACGAAGCGATCGGCCGCGCCGTGCGGAAGCGCTTCGACCTCACCCCCAAGGCGATCATCGAATCCCTGGATCTCTTGCGACCGATCTACCAGCAGACTGCGTACCATGGCCACTTCGGCCGTACGGAGCCGGATTTCACCTGGGAGAATACCGATAAGGCCGACGATCTCCGTCGCGATCTCGGCCTTTGACGGCTGGAGGAAAGATGCCGACCCCGCTGCCTTTCAAAGTTGCTGATCTCGGCCTGGCTGAGCTCGGACGCAAGGAAATTCGCCTGGCGCAGCACGAGATGCCGGGCCTGATGGCGCTGCGGGAGCGCTATGGCGCCACGCAGCCGCTCAAGGGCGCGAAGATCATGGGCAGCCTGCACATGACCGTTCAGACTGCCGTCCTGATTGAGACCCTGCGAGAGCTCGGGGCCGAGGTGCGCTGGGCCAGCTGCAACATCTTCTCGACCCAGGATCACGCTGCCGCCGCCGTGGCGGTTGGCCCATCGGGAAGCCCCGAAAATTCCCAGGGTATCGCCGTCTTCGCGTGGAAGGGAGAGACCCTCAAGGAATACTGGTGGTGTACCCAGGAGGCCATGCGCTGGCCTGACGGAACGGGTCCCAATCTGCTGGTGGACGACGGTGGCGATGCCACACTGATCGTGCACAAGGGCGCGGAGTTCGAGGCGAGGGGCAAGGTGCCGGACTTCGATCCGCAGGAGGAGCCCGAGGAGTGGGGCGTCATTTTGGACCTGCTGCGCAAGGAGCAGGCGCGCAACCCGACGTGCTGGACCAATGTTGCGAAGAACCTGCGCGGGGTGAGCGAGGAGACTACGACGGGAGTCCATCGCCTGTATCAGATGGAGAAGGCGGAGACGCTGCTATTCCCCGCGATCAACGTCAACGACTCCGTCACCAAGAGCAAGTTCGACAACATCTATGGCTGCCGCCATTCGCTGCTGGATGGCCTTGCGCGCGCCACCGACGTCATGCTCGGAGGCAAGGTGGCCATGGTCTGTGGCTATGGAGAGGTTGGGAAGGGCTGCGCGCAGGCGCTCCGCGGACAGGGCTCCCGCGTGGTCATCAGCGAGGTGGATCCGATCTGCGCCCTTCAGGCTGCGATGGAGGGGTTTGAGGTGACGACGGTGGACGATGTCGTGGAATCTGCCGACATTTTCATCACGGCTACCGGAAATCTGAACGTGATCACGGTCGAGCATATGGCTCGCATGAAGGACAAGGCCATCGTTGGCAACATCGGCCACTTCGACAACGAGATCGATATCGCCGGTCTCAAGCAGGTGCCCGGCATCCAGCACAACCCGATCAAGCCTCAGTACGACGAGTGGATCTTCCCGGATGGCCACGGCGTGCTGGTGCTGGCCGAGGGCCGTCTACTGAACCTGGGTTGTGCCACCGGGCACCCGAGCTTCGTGATGTCGGCCTCGTTCACCAACCAGGTCCTGGCCCAGCTCGAGCTCTGGACCAACAGCCAGCAGTACCAGAAGCAGGTCTACATGCTACCTAAGCCCCTGGATGAGGAGGTGGCGAGGCTGCATCTGGACGCTCTGGGCGTGAAGCTGACCGAGCTCACCGCCTCGCAGGCCGAGTACATCGGCATCCCCGTCGGGGGCCCCTACAAACCCTCGTATTATCGCTACTAAGGAGCGCTACCCAGGAGCCGTGGCGGGGTCCGCAAGCGCCGCGCCAGTGGGGCGCGCGGCCGTCCGCGTCCGGGGCCTGCAAGTAACTGTCATTCTTGACGTTTCGGGGTTTCTTTGCGATACCTCCGGCGCGCACTTGGAGGGGTGGTGGTTGTCCTGCAGCTCGTTCTCCCCGCCCTGCTGCTCGCCGCAGCGGGTCCCGCCGGGGCCAACCCGACGGTGCGGGTTCGGATCGCCGAGCAGGTGAGCTCCGTGGTCTTGCGTGGGAGTGAGCTACGCGTCCAGGATCAACTCGTCCGGGCGCCGCAGATCAAGGCCGAGATCGTGGGAGGCGAGCTGCGTGTCGCCCACGTGGCGAGCCGCGACCCCGTACGGGTGCGGGCCTCGGGCGAGATTGCAGTGGACGGTCGCTCTTGGCCGGGTGACCTCTCGCTCGTGCCGCGTCCGGATGGAACCATGGACGTAGTCAATGTGGTTCCGCTCGAGCCCTACGTGGAACGCGCGGTCGCAGCGGAGATCTACGCGGACTGGCCCCAGGAGAGCCTCAAGGCCCAGGCGGTGGTGGCCCGGACGTATGCGCTGCATGAGCGCTCGCGGCGCAGCCGCGAGCCCTTTCACCTGGAGTCGAGCGTGATCTCGCAGCAGTACACGACCCGCCCCGTCCCGGCGCGCATTCGCGAGGCGGTCGCCGCGACGCGGGGAGAGTATCTGGCCTACCAGAACAAGCCGATCCTGGCCGTCTTCCATGCTTCGGCCGGAGGACACACCGCATCGGCGCGCGAGGTGTGGGGCGTCGCGCTTCCCTACCTGCGCAGCCTGCGCTCGCCCGATGCTGCGGCCCCCAATCATTTCTGGACCTTCGAAATCAGCGTGACGGACCTCGTGGCGGCGCTTTTGGAGGCCGGGCTCGTGCTGGGTCAGGCTCCGACGATCGAGGTGGTGCAGCGCAGCGAGTCCGGGCGCGTCCAGCGGCTCCGGATCGGAGCGGCGGAGCTGAGCGGTCGCGAGCTGCGCCAGATGCTCGGGGGGCGGGCGATTCGCAGCGCGCTGTTCGAGGTGCGTGTCATCGATGATCAGGTGAACTTCCTGGGCAGCGGGTCCGGACACGGCGTGGGACTCTCGCAGTGGGGCGCACGCGAGCTCGCCCTGCGCGGCATGCGCTACCGCGCGATCCTGACCCACTACTACCCGGGGGCCGTCCGGGCCACGCTCAGCGCGTACAACCGTGCGGATGTCGGCGCCGCCGATCCGCGGCTAAGCCTCCGATGATGGCGCTGCAAGCGGAGGTTCAGGTGGCACAGGCTGTGCCCGTCGAGCCTTCCGGGGGCGGCGGCTTTGGGGTGTTCCTGCCGCTGATCGCGTTCGCTCTGATTATGTACGCGCTGATCATCCGGCCGCAGCAGCGCCAGCAGAAGGAACAGAAGAAGATGCTTGCGGCGGTCAAGAAAGGGGACCAGATCGTGACCAGCGGCGGCATGCACGGGCGTATTACGGGCATTACGGATGATGTCATCACGCTCGAGATTGCGGACCGCGTGCGCATCAAGCTCAACAAGAGTGCGATCGGAAGCCGGGTGGCGTCCTCCGACGGGGACAAGTCATGACGCTCCGCTGGCGCGGAATCTGGGTGGGTCTCCTGGCCGTGAGCATGGCCTATCTCGCACTGCCCAGCTTCTTCTCGGACGAGGAGCGTCTCCGGAGCGGCTGGATCCGCGACGAGGGGTTGAACCTGGGCCTGGACCTGCAGGGCGGGATCCACTGGCTGCTCCGCATCGATACGAATACGGCCGTGCGACAGGAGCTGGAGCGCGTGCAATCCGTCCTGCGGCAGCGGCTGGATGAGATCGACCATTCCTACGTCGAGCTGCGCTTGCTCGATAACAACGAGCTTGAGGTCTCGGATGCCAGCGCCGAGGTGCGCGAGCTGATCGCGGCCGAGTTCGAGAGCATCCAGACGGCACGGCAGAAAACCACGCTGCGGCTCGTGTTGACAGAGGAATGGAACGATAGCGTCATCCAGCGCGGGGTGCGGCAGGCGCTGGAGGTCTTGCGCAAGCGGGTCGACGGGCTGGGCGTGCGCGAGCCGGTAATCGCACCGCAGGGCGACGAGCGCATCCTGGTGCAAATGCCGGGAGAGATCGACCCGCGTCGGGCGCGCGGCATTCTAGAAGACACGACCTTTCTGGAGTTCAAGCTGGTCCTGGACGTTGCGCCGAACGAAGAGCTGCTGAATGCGCAATACCCGGAGGGCATAGGCGAAGACAAGGAGATAGCCGTCGCGCGCAATGACGACGAGTCCGTTTCCTCCGCCTATCTCGTTTCCAAGACGCCCTTGCTGACTGGCGCCATGCTCGAGGACGCCCGCCTCGGCTATGACCGGCGTAACCGGCCGGTTGTATTCTTCCGCTGGAACAGTCAGGGAACCGCGATCTTTCGCGAGTTCACTGCCAATCACATCGACCGCCAGCTCGCCATCATCGTCGATAATGACGTCATCTCCGCGCCCAACATCCAGAGCCGAATCGGCCGCGACGGCCAGATCGAGGGTCAGTTTACGGCTCAGGAGGCGGCCGATCTTTCGGTCGCGCTGCGCTCGGGCGCCTTGCCCATCCCGCTGGTCATCGAGGAGGAGCGCAGCGTTGGGCCCGCTCTGGGTGCCGACTCCATCCAGAAGGGCGTGCGCTCGATCCTAATCGGGGGTGCGGCTGTGGTTGTGTTCATGATCGTGTACTACCAGACCTCGGGCCTGCTGGCGATTGTCGCCTTGCTGCTGAACCTGATCGTGATCCTTGGGCTGATGGGTCTGGCGGGGGCGACGCTTACGTTGCCCGGCATCGCCGGCCTGGTGCTCACCGTTGGTATGGCCGTAGATGCCAACGTCATCATCTTCGAGAGGATTCGGGAGGAACTGCGGGCGGGGAAGAGCGTACGCAACGCGGTGCAGGCGGGCTTTCGGCGCTCCCGCTTGACCATCCTCGATGCGAACATCACCACCATGATTGCCGCGGTGGTGTTGCTCTACTACGGACGAGGTCCGGTGCAGGGATTCGGAGTGACGCTGGCGATCGGAATCGCGTCGAGCGTCTTCTGTGCCCTGGTCGTGACGCGGCTCCTCCTCGATCTCGTCCTGTCGCGCGGCGCCCGCACGCTGAGAATCTGAATGGAGCTCATCCGGCCCGGTACGAGCATCGACTTCATGGGTCAGACGCGTATCTGTGGTCTGATCTCAGTTGTGCTGGTGAGCGTGTCCATCGGCCTCATGTTCGTTCCCGGCTTCAAGCTCGGCATCGACTTCAAAGGGGGCACGGTGATCGAGGTCCGAGTGCCTGAAGAGACCGGTCTCGTCGATGAGGGGCGGGTGCGGCAGGCCGCGTCCGCGATCGGTTTCGCGGACGCCGTTATTGTTCGCATCGGGCCACCCGAGGATCGGGCGTTTCGCATCAACGTGGCCGTGTCCGAGGAGCAGCGCAGGGATCTCGCTACGGACATCATCGAGGGCCTCTCGAAGGAGATGGGCGCCCCGGTGGTGCCCCAGCGGATCGAGTCGGTCGGCCCGCGCGTCGGTCGTGAGCTCCGCCTGGCGGGGCTGGGCGCCTTGCTGCTCTCGTGGGCGCTGATCCTGCTCTACATCTGGTTCCGCTTCGACCTACGCTACGCACCCGGCGCCGTGGTGGCCCTGCTCCACGACGTCCTGATCACTACGGGGGTCTTTCTCGCCCTTGGGCTGGAGTTCAATCTTCAGGTCCTGGCGGCGCTGCTCGTGGTCATCGGCTACTCGCTCAACGATACGATCGTGATCTACGACCGCATCCGTGAGAACCTCGAGGAACGGGGCACCACCCACCTGGAGGACGTCGTCAATCAGAGCATTAACCAGACTCTCTCACGCACCGTGCTGACGTCGATGACGACATTGTTCGTTGTGATCTCGCTGCTCACTCTGGGAGGTCCGGTGTTGCGCGATTTTGCCCTGGCCCTGCTAATCGGAATTACCGTCGGCACCTACTCCACCATCTACATCGCCAGTGCGCTCCTCATCTTCCTGGAGCGCCGCTTCGGTGGGGCGAAGAGCCCGACCCACGGGCAGCCCAAGGGGGCCAAGGCCAAAGCCAAGGCCTAGGCTCGCTGCGGCTGCTCGGTCCCTAACCGGCCTTGATCTGGATGGGCGGGGTTGCGGGCACCGGTTTGGGAGGCGCGGACACGCCCGAGACGGGCTTCATGCTGATCTTGCCGTTCATCTGCGATCCCTCCTGGACCAGCAGACGCGGGGTAGTCAGATCCCCCTCGATCCGGCCCGAGTCCCGGAGCTCGATACGCTCGGTGGCCACCACGTTGCCCGCCACACGTCCCACGATCGTGACCTGCTTGGCGGCAATCTCTCCCTGCACGTCCCCGTTGGGCCCGATCGTGAGGTGATGGTTCTTGAGCTCGATGCGGCCCTCCACGCGGCCCTCGATGATGGTGTCCTCATCCCCGACGACATCCCCCTTGATGCTGATGGACTTTCCGATATTGGCCATGCCAGCTTTTTCCCCCATATCACGACTCTCCCGCGGCGCGGGCACCCGGGACAGCGCCGCCCCGGACGGCTTCTTCGCCGAATTCGCTGAACCCTCAGATGGACGTTTCCACAGGCTCATTCAAGCTCTCCTGGGCGGGGGATATTACACCGGGTGTGAGGCCGGGGGAACGGCTCGGGCGGGTTTTTTTCAGTGCGCGGGGGCTTGGCCACACGCCGGGGTGCGTCAGCGGCCGCTCCCGCGCTGCAGCTCGTCCTCTACGGAGATGCCGCGCGTCTCCAGCAGCGTCCCCTGATTCCGCTCCACGCCAGTGATGGCGTTCTGGTAGGTCCGCAGCGCCGCGATCTTCTGCCTCTCCGAGTCCACCAGATCGTCCTCGAACTGGAGCACGTCGTGGGGCGTGGAGTCGCCCAGGCGCAACTTCTCCTGCTCGGCGCGCAGCGCCTCCTCCCGGGCGAGCCGGTTGCGCTCGGCCGCCTCCACACCATCAACCGCGCTGCGGAGAGCGCGAACGGCGCCTCGCACCTCGAGGATCACGCTCTGCTCCACGCGCCGCAGATTGGTGCGGGCACGTCTCAGCTCGATCCGTCGCTGCACCACCAGGGCGCGCGCCGAGGTGTTGGGCAGGGGGATCGAGACCTCCCCGCCCAGCGACCAGCTGCGATCGCCATCATTGCGGAAGAAGGAGTCGTTGGAGGAGGAGAAGCCCGACTCCACCGTGGCGGTTTGATTCGGTTTGGCGTCCCCTGAAAGGCCGCTGAACCGGTACGAGGCCAGGAGATCCAGGGACGGCAGGCGCTGGTTCTCACCGAAGCTCAGCTGAACCTCCGCGTCCTCGACCTGGTTTTGCGCCGCCGCCAGCTCGGCGCGCTGGGCCAGCGCCTTCTCGATCGCGCTCTCGAGCTCCACGTTGTACTCGATGTAGGCCGGGTCATTGGGAATGAGCTTCGTGCTCGCGAAGCCGGCCGCGCCCGGGGCCAGCACCAGGTTGAGCAGTACGTCCTGCAGGTTCTCCGATCTGTTGGCAGCGACGATCACCCGGAAGTCGCGCTCCGCCACGCCGGCCTCGGCCTGGGTCACGCTGACCTTCGAAACCACGCCCACCTCGTACCGGACGCGTGTTTGCTCCAGCAGATTCTGCGCGGTCTGGCGGCTCTTCTCTTCGACCCGCAGCTCGGCGCGCGCGGCCGCGAGGTCCCAGTACGCGTCCGCGACCTGCCTGACCTCGTCCCTCAGACGGGCCCGAAACTCCTCGTACGAGGAGTCTTCCGCGATCATGCTGCGTTTGACCGTTACCGAGGCCTCGTTTTCGAAGAGATCCTTCAGCAGCGGCAGCCGGATCTCGCTTCTCCAGTCGGAACGCCATTCGGGGTCAAGCGATGTGAAGTTGGAGTTGCTTTGCAGGCGTCTGACGTTGTAGCTGCTCGAATACGAGATCCCCGAGGGCAGGATGCCGCTGAAGCCGCCGTCGGTTTTCCACTCGTCCTCGTCGATCTGCTCAATAGGCCCGAAGACATCCTGAATGGGGTTTGCGATCGGGGTCTCTTTGTGCTCGAAGGTATGCGCAAAGGATAGGAACGGATCGTACGCACCCCGTGCCAGCGCGACCGCCTCGCTCGCGATCGCCGGTCGCGTACGCTCTATCTGCAGGTTCAGGTTGTTCCGAAGCGCCAGCAAGATCGCATCCTGGAGCGCGATCTTGGTCTCTTTGCCCAGGTAGGTTGCAGCCACAGGAGGCTCCTGGGCAGAGGCCAGTGATGAGGCTACCAGGATCAGTAGCGATAGGGTGATTTGGATCATCTGTTCTCTCCTGCGCCTGCGCCGTGCAAAAAGAAGTCGAGCGTGGTGTCTACATCCTCGTCCAGGCTGGGCGGCATGGGGTCGTGCAAGCGTGCGATGCTGGCACCGCGAATCA
>SMUY01140601.1_pt1 | contig 81524 bp, 72 predicted proteins | sample 2456441 | NCBI WGS metagenome assembly SMUY01 (sample SAMN11095931, study PRJNA526329) | marine sediment metagenome | biome: Marine sediment; feature: Surficial sediment; material: Deep marine sediment; isolation source: Hadal surficial sediment | place: Pacific Ocean | collected 2014-11 | depth...
ACCAGCAAAATTTCATCTGACGGCGGGAACAGTCTGGCCAAAAAGATAGAAAAATATATGAGAGTGGGCTATTTAATTGCATTTGCTTTTATAATTGTATTTACGTTATGGTTATAATGTTTTCAGGTAGGTATATGTCCTAAAATAAAACATTTGCATAAGAGGTTAAAATCATGCACAAGAGTATAATTCTTGGATTTTTTATCTTTTCTCTATCATTTGTTTTACACGGTTGTGATGGTGGTGGCACTGGCGGGAATATATTACTTGAAGGTGTAGTGCTTAACTTCTCTCAGTTTGGCGAAATTACCGTTACTGTTTTACAAGGCAACACCAGACTAGGTAGAACTACTGTAAGTCCTCAGGGTAATTTTGGTATACGTTTTAATTCATCGACCGGAGTAGTTTCCTTAAGGTTTGAATCAGGTTCATTCAATGCGGAAAGACCTAATATTACAGTCATTGATCAAAGTGTAACAAATTTGGACATTACCTTACAGCAAAACCCCACACTTATAATAATTAATAGGTGGCAAGTCTTTCAGGATCCTATATCTATTTCCGGAGATAGAGTCATAGAGCTTATCGAAAGCCTTGCGGAATTCAACTTAGATGCAAATGGCGGGAACTGTATATTTGCTAGCGGAAATAGTCTCATAACTTACAGGGTAAAGAGCATCAGCATAACCAACTGCAGAGAAGGGGTGAGGGCTCAAACTTCTGCCTCTATAGTCCTGGAAGCGGATGAAAGTATCTTAATATCCAGTAACCGGGATGCAATTTTAGCTCTTGATGATGCATTAGTTGAGGTAGGTCAGACCTCAAATCCCGTAAATAACACTATAACAATTCAGTCTACAAACCAATTTGGGATAAATGCTGCGGGAGATTCAATTGTAAATATTAATCCGCAAAATCAGTGTTCTATAAGTGGTGGTAGAATGGCTGTTAATGTAAGCGGAAATGCCAGTGTCAGTACATCCAATTGTACCCTTTCTGACGGATAGTAGCTACGGACTTGCTTTTATTGGATTTAATTTACCTTAATATGGTCCAGGGCTTCCATCCAAATTCAATAACTACACAACTTTCGGTATTAATAACCTTTTTCTGAATTTGCCCTTTAAGTGTTTTGCCATCTTCTGACAGGATCAGCTTTAAATCATTCCATTGCTCGCACTGGGAAGGACACATGGCCATGCATTCCTCCAAAGGCATAAGAAAAAATTGCTGTATCTGTCCAACTAGTAGATTTCCTTGAAGTCTCCCCCGTATAGCATTAACATTGGGTCTATAGCCTCTTATCTGATCTTCTTTTGATACTAGAACTGAATCGGCGCTGACGGTCTGTCCGTCCTGAGAAGCCCTCCAGCTGCTTTTTCCGCTCTTTGTTCTCCAGATTCCGTCCAGGCTCTTCTCTTTAACCGGAATCGCTAAATCGGCAATGTAAAACTCACCGTCTGACTGCACACCCCTTTCTAGAACCTCAATCTTAGTAGAACCTGCTATGTCGCTCGGAGTTTGTACTATGACTTTTCTCGGTGACTCAGCCAGAACCTCTGCTTCCCTTCCCCCTATTTTAACAACTGTAGTGTCAAAGGCTCCGTCAAATGGTCCCTGTATCTCTACGGGCTCTCCGGATTGACCTATGTAGGGCAATTTAAAATCTTGTGATGAGGGCGGTGTTGTATATTGCAATGGATGGGGTGAATCCTGAATTGGTATATCAGCAGTGATTACTTTTTCACCTTTAGAGTCAGAAATTATGATCTTGGTGGTCCCCCGGCCCAAATCCTTAGGGATAGAAACTGCCTTGAGTTTTCCTTCACTAATTTTTGTCTCACCGATCTCTTTATCTTCAACTTCGAGTTCCACTACATATCCGTTTAGCTCATCTGTGTTTTCCCGTCGTTCTTCCGCATCGGTGCCTGAAGGCTCGGCTACAACAGTTCCGGAAATAGTATCCCCCGCCGCCATGTCATCGGGAAGGTATATCTTGATCTTCCCTTCAGGGGTATCGAAGGTCATAGTGCGGAGTCCGCCGGTGGTTTTAGTCGTAACCGAAATTTTCCCCTCTGCAAACACACTCTCTGAAATAAAAGCCATGTTTATAAAGGAGAAAAGGAGAGGGACAACGAAAGAAATAATATAATTTTGTTTTACAATTCTCAATGTAGAATTACCCCAACTTGCGTATGCTGCCCAAGGTGTCAAGGGCTTTTTTTAATCACCTTTAACTAATTTCTTCCACTTCTTAGACGGGTATTTATGGTTGTGGTTCTCAGACCCCAGTCGGTTGTAGTTGTGGTTGAAACATGCTGCTTTCCTAGCGCTGAGGTAGAAAGCAATATGGTTAATAATAATGGAATCGAAAAGCTACAAACTAAGAGTCTTAGGTTATAACCACTCATCTTTTAATCCCCTCCTATAATTTGTAAGGAGGCGTAGAGAGTTGATTATACGGATATCAAAGGACTGTGGAGGGACGCTACTGAGTATTATCAATAAACCATGTTCTGTTAGAAGATAACCAACCCACTCCCCTACAACCTCTCTCACCTATCTTCCTGTGTACAAATTATAACATATAATGGAGATTAGCGGAGAAAATCCGGACAATTTTAATAGGTATTGTTTTGGTTGTTATAATATCTTTTTAAATTGATTAACCGTTCTTTCTTTTCAAGAAGTTTTACTTATTAGTCCAATTATTCGATAATCTAACAGGTGAAAAATTGCAATGGAGGGCTGAATTGTGATTAAGACGGATAAACCCGGTTTCTTAAGGCTAGTTCTAGGCTCAACGAAATACAAAATGTTCAACTTTATGGCGTCCATTATTATCTTGCTAATCCTTTCGGCGGTTTTGGAAGGAACCAAATACGGGTACCTCATAATCAATACAGCTAGCACTATTGTTTTTATTTTGGGAGTATATGCTGCAGGTCGAAATAAAAGAAATGTACTTATATTAATAATATTGGGACTGCCTTGGTTCTTCTCAGAATGGATATTTACACAGTCCTCGGAGACTATTTTTACAAGTGTTTTATTCTTTCTATTTATAACGGGAACAATTACAGACCACATTCTGCGCTCAGAGGAAGTATCTGCCGACACCTTATATGGAGCAGTTTGTGTGTACTTACTTTTAGGCCTCCTATGGGCTTCCATATATGGCTTCCTAGAATATGTATCCCCCGGAATCGTCTTTGTTGCTAACAATTCTGATGTTGTTGATCATCTGACTTCAAACGAAATAATATATTACAGTTATACAACTCTGACTACATTAGGTTATGGCGATATAACCTCGCTTACTCCCGAGGGAAGAATCGTATCCGTACTTGAAGCAATTGTAGGGCAGCTATTTATTGCATTTTTAGTAGCGCGCTTGGTTGCTATATACACTGCAAAAGCAATTATAAAGAAATCCAATTTATAAATTGAAATTTAGTAATGAATAGGATTGGATCAAATCGTATCCATAAAACAAATAGGTGAATTTAATTGAAAAAGCTATAAAAAGTATGGGAGCAAATAAGAATATCGAGAATCGTTTCATCCCGCATGCGGCATACAAAAAATCAAACGGTATTGGTGATGCCGCTCCAGCAAATAAGATCAGACTTACAACCCAGATTGAACGTCCTTTGGTCCATGGGTGATTTTCAATGTTCGGGAAGTTTCTTCTAATAAATTTAGATTTACCAAAATATCTGGCGATAAAATATGTGATTGTTGAGCCTGTTACCGAACCTAACCCCATTACCAGTATTAACCTGAGGGGTTCATAGCCCAGCATTGATCCCAAAACAGCGTAGATCCAGACCGGCAATGCAAGCGGAGTACTGCTGACCGTTGTTATTAAATAGAGGATGAAATCTATTCTCTCCTGCCCGTAACTCAATAGTAACGTTTGGCCGAAACTAATGATTTCTTCTCGGAATACAAGCGGAAGCACAATGCTTGTGATTATCATCAGCACAGTGATCGCGAAGGTTAGATTAATTGCGCTTGAAAAGTTATTTAATCTTTGAGATATCATTTTTTGCAATAAGAAAGATATATTTTTATCAGAGTAAAATTAACCAATTATGAGGAAATAGTTAAGCTAAGATACTTCTCTTCATTCTTGACTACTCCATAGAAGTTATACTATTCTGATAATAATAATTCCGAATATTTGGGGGTATATATATGAAATCGTTCCAGCTTAAATCTGAAATGGTGGTTTCTGCAATGCTGTTGATTGCTCTTTTTGTAGTAATCTCCTGCGCTTCGAAACAAGGCTCCCAGGATGTAGATGCTCAGTCCGCCCAGTCATCAGATAAAAGTACAGATGAGACTCCTCAGGGGGAAAATATTTCCGATGTTGAAAAAGGAGCGGAAGAATCCCCAGTCTTGGGAGACTATGAGCCGTATCCCGTTTTTAAAGCCAGTGAATTACTAGAACCTGAAATTCTTAAAGGTGAATATCATGAAGTTGTCGAAGAAGTTACAAATGACTGCATATGGAACTCCTACACTATAAAATCTGATTTCGCTGAGTACGATGTCCGTAATACCAATATGTTGGAAATTCGGGTCAATGAAATAAACGCGACTGCCAAGTTACAAAATATATCGGGTGGTCAGGCTCTAGCTGTTGGAGCTGCCGACAGCGTGATTAATCCCTTCAGGTCTGCGATTAATATAGCTACACATCCTGTGAACACTGTTAAAGGGGTGCCGGGAGGTATAGTTACCTTTTTCAAAAAGGTTTACTATTCCGGTGAGAAAGTGGTGATTATTACAGGGAGAACTGCACGCGATGTGGGTGACGTGGTTGTGGGGTCAGGCGATGGGAATGGTGAGGGAGGGGAGACCTTTTCTGATCTTACAGGAAATGTTGCCTATCTTACAGATTGGTATTTGGGTATTAGCGGTGGGGAAAGACGGTTAGCAAAAAAGCTTGGCGTTGATCCCTACACATCAAATCCTGAGCTTGCTGCAGAGCTAAACAGGGTAGCAAAATACGACAGGATAGGAAGATTAGGTCTTGGTTTTGCCAATATACCTTCTGTTCCCGGTATGGGATATGTAAAAGATGTTAATCACTACGTTTGGGATAAAGACCCTAAAGAGCTTAGAGATTTTAATAAGAAGAATTTACTGGAGATGGGTATTGATGAAAAGCTTGTTGAGAGATTTTTAGATTCTCCGTACTACAGCCCGTCTTTTCAGACAACTATTGTTTTTTCATTGTTGGAGCTTCCGGACGTAGCTAACCGTGAGGAAATCATTGAAGACGCCGTAGTTGCTTCGTCTATCTCTGAATCGAAGTTCTTCATGAATATAGTACTCCTTCTCGTGTGGTTTAATAATAACCAGACCCCTTTAAAAGAGATGATAAACCATGGGGATATTACATCTGGTCTAACTGTTGATAACAAAATTGTGACGATTATCCCCGTCGACTATCTATGTTGGTCAGAGAAGGTGGCAGAGGCTGCAAGGTTTCATGATGAAGTCTTTAAAGATGTTCAAGCCGAGGGAAGAGAGTTCTGGATAGTTGGTGAAATATCAGAAAGGGCAAAGCTTAAATTCACAGACCTCGGCTGGGAAGTGAATGAACAAATTTCAATCGAAGTGGAAACGATTACCGAAGATAAGAAAAAAGAAGAAGCCGTAAAGGGTATTAATAAAAGAGCATTTGATGTTTTTCAAAATGAAGATGTTGAGAATAAAGATTTGAAAGATAGCGATCAAAATAATCAATGATATTTTGGTGTTAGTTAAAACACATGCATCCTTCTCAACCCTTAGAAACCTGTAATTACTGATCTCAGGAGAATATATGTCATTACTATTTGATAAATGGATTTGATCTGGGTTGAATATCCCGTATGAGCAAACGCAAAGTCGTACTTATACCAGGTGATGGAATTGGTCCCAATATTTCAATCGCTGTTAAAAAAGTTGTAACCGCCTCAGGTGCTGAAATAGACTGGATAGAGCGCAAAGCTGGTCTTTCGGCTCTCGAAGAAGGACTTGATGTTCTTCCCGATAGTACAATAGAGGCAATCAAAGAGCACAAAGTCGCCTTAAAAGGCCCCTGCACTACTCCTATTGGTGAGGGTTTTACCTCTGTGAACGTACAGCTCAGGAAAACATTAGATCTTTACGCAGCCGTGAGACCTATTAGGAATCTCAGTGGCGTGAAGACTCTTTATTCTGGGGTAGATCTAGTAATAATTAGAGAAAATACCGAGGGCTTATATAGCGGTGTGGAAAATACCGTGACGCCCGGCGTTGTTATGAGTATGAAGGTTGCTACAGAGAAGGCCTGCTACCGTATAGCTAAAAAGGCATTTGAATATGCCCGGGAGAGGGGAAGAAAAAAAGTCACGGTATTCCACAAAGCGAATATAATGAAATTGACAGACGGTCTTTTTATTAGAAAGTCTAAGGAACTAAGCGAGCAATACAGCGATATTGAGTATGAAGAAGTAATAATTGATGCCGGTTGCATGAAGTTGGTTCAGGACCCCACTCAGTTTGATATTCTTCTTTTAGAGAATTTATACGGTGATTTATTAAGTGACCTGTGCGCTGGTCTGGTCGGTGGGCTTGGAGTTGTACCGGGGTCTAATATCGGGGATAGAGAAGCAGTATTTGAAGCTGTTCATGGCTCTGCACCTGATATTGCGGGTAAGAATATTGCAAATCCTCTGGCTCTTCTGATGTCATGTGTGATGATGTTGAATTACCTTGCTGATAATGAAGGCAGAGATGATTTCAGACACTGTGCGGACAAGATTAAAGAAGCGTATAACAAAGCTCTAGAGGATGGTGCGACAACTCGCGATCTTGGAGGGAAACTTGGTACTCAGGAATTTGCTCAGGCAATAATGGAGAGGATGTAAGCAGCATTTATACTATTAAATTTTTTGCTAGGGCTTAAGATTTGTTTTTAGTACTCTTAAGAAATTTCCACTCATTATTTTTTCCACACGATCTTCCGGATAACCTTTATCACAAAAATATTCAGCTATCTTAGGGAGATCCGCTATTGTTTTAAGGCCTTCAGGAAAATACTCAATCCTTGCCCCATCCATATCACTACCAATTCCTACATGGTCCTCTCCGCATAGATTCACCATATAATCCGCGTGAGTGAATACTTCTTCGAGTGTCGGAGTTTTATCTCCGATTTTGAGAAAATAATTATATAGTACTATCCCTATAACGCCGCCCCTTTCGGAGATTGCCCTTAGCTGCGCGTCCCTCAAGTTCCTCGGATGGTCAGTAATAGTTCTGGCATTGGAGTGAGTGGCTATAGGTATAAGATTGGTAAGCTCAACAGCTTCCCAGAAACACTTTTCGTTAAGATGTGATAAATCCAGAGTGATACTCAGCTCATTCATTTTATTGATTAACCGGACTCCTTCTTCGGATAATCCATCTTCTGTATCATTACCCGATGCGTATTGGTTTTTATCGTTCCAGGCAAGTCCAATAATGCGGACCCCTCTATTATAAAACTCCTCCAATTTATCCACGTGTTCTATTGGATCTGCCCCTTCCATTAGAGTTAAAAACCCGATCTCAGAGCTTTGTCCAAATTTAGAGAGGTCCTGAGGTGTTTTAACTTGATACACATCATTCTTAAACTGCTTATAAATTTCTTCGTATTTAGAAAGCTGATCAAGTGCAGATTGTACGGTCTTCTCAGGTTTATGTTTCGGGTGTATGAATATAGTGTTAAACACCAACCGGACATTCCCTTCTTTAAGCCAGGGGAGGGTAATCATGCAGGGAACACTGGGGTTTACAAAGTCCCTTTTGAGGTAATTTAGGTGGAATGCTATATCTTCGTGCGCATCTACGATGAAGAAATTTTTTGACATATGATTAAGAATAAAACGCCATGCTTGCAAAACTTACTACCGAGCCTGTGTCCGGCTCAAGAGCCTGATCATAATCTAGCAATTTTCCTTTTTCTGCCTGGATAGTGCTTAATGTCGCGTATATCGATGAGAGGCCGCAAATTTTTCTCCAATCCTTCTCCTCTTCTATCGATCTGTAAAAACCCTCGGCATCTAATTTTTCGCTGTACTCTAAACTTTTTATATCTCTTTCCTTAATACGGCTCAGTGTAAGATCATTCACAGGCTCACTATCTCCAAATTTAGGTCCTACATGAGCCATGTCCACTCCCGCAATGATGAAGACTTTATCCCCCATTTCTCGTATCATGTTTCCCAGGGATTCAAGAAAGAGTGACACCCTGCTATCTTCTCTAGGGGATTTTCCTTCCTGCACAAGATTGAAAAACGAATTACACAATATAGGTACAATCTTATATTCTTTTTTCTTTTTCAGCACATACTGGAGAAAAGCAACCTGAAATTCAATCGAATGCTCGGTACGGTGGGCAATTTCTCCTTCGAATAGATCCCAGGGACATGTGTCTACAATTCTATCTATTAAATTATTGTCAGTTTCTGATATCCCAAGCGGGGTTTCAAAATGTTTCCTTGTTAGAATAAAGGGGTTATCGACTTCTGCATAGTGCGATGTGCCGAAAATAATATATGTATCAGCCTCACAATTTTCATCCAGTTCCCTGTAAGCCCTTGCATACAGGTGCCCGCCTCTTGTAAAGTCGATATGTGGAGAGATTAAACCCCTGAGCTTACCTTTGGGTGCTGAGTAGGGTTCTTTTTTATGATCTTCTTTAAAAAATTTCTCAAACCACCTGTTTAATTCATCAGCCTCATCAGGATATGAAAGTCCGGCGTGGCTTGAAGCTCTTACTTCTGATGAATTAAAATCTTCTACTATTTGATTTTTAAAATCCTTGAATTTGTCACTATCTAAAAAAAGAGCATCATCCAGCTGACTAATTAAGTGCTCCAATTCATCTGAAGGGACACTCTCGCCGAACTTCTCTTTACATTTCGTTTGTATATCTTCAATAGAGCTTTTGCCGTCAAAGAGACTGATTATAAATACAGTCTCTTGAGAGACCATAAGGACTTTACCGCTTAAGTTATTCGGGTCTTTTAAGCAAATAACTCCCCGCCCCTCGTGCTTAACAGGAAACGCTTCTATTGGATTTAGTTTAGGATATTCCATAGCCTTTCTATTTACTTTGGATGCCCCCAGCCGCCCCCGCCCGGGGTTTCAATCCTTATTCTATCTCCGTTCTTCACCTCAAAAGTAGCTTTGGGATCAATCTTTACTGCTTTATTGTTTCTTATAAAAAAGTTTCTGCCTTTCTTTCCAGGTTCTGCTCCCTCTACCCCATAAGGAGAGAATCTTCTTCTCTCCGTAATCATTGACACTGTGGCTTTGGAAAGAAATTTGTACTCTCTAATTATAGAATCCCCACCGCGGTACTTCCCTTTTCCTCCACTGTGTTTTCTTATGGAATAGGAATTTATCATAACAGGAAGCTCTCGTTCAAGCGATTCTATCGGCGTGTTGAGAGTGTTTGTCATATGAGTCTGGACTGCGCTCACTCCATCTGCTCCAAACCTTCCTCCCATTCCTCCGGCGATAGTTTCGTAGTAAGCAAAGTTTCTTCCGGTTCTGGGATTAAATCCACCGAAGGTGAAATTACTCATTGATCCCGCGCTTGCAGCGGGGACCTTCTGTGGGATGGCTTTTGATAATGCGCCAAATACCACGTCGACTACACGCTGTGAAGTTTCAACATTCCCCCCTACGACGGCTGCAGGGAACTTTGCGTTAAGTATAGAGTTCTCATCAACGATTATTTCTACGGCCCTGAGCGGTCCTGAATTAAGAGGCAGCGTAGAGGGCGCAAGACATTGAAATACATAAATTACTGCAGCTGTTGTTACGCTATAAGGAGCGTTTAGATTGCCTTTTACCTTTTCCGAGCTACCTCTTAAATCTACTTTTGCCTTTTGACCCTTTATCGTGATTTTAGCCTTAATAGGGATTTTCTTAGTTCCTACACCATCATCGTCCATATAATCTTCAAATTCGTAAGTTCCGTCCGGGATTTCTTTTATGACCCCTTTCATTATTTTTTCGCTGTAGTTTAAGAGCTCATAACCTGCCTGCTTAACTTGCTCAAGCGAATATTTTCTTATAGTTTCTTTCAGTCTCTTTTCTCCTAATTCAAGCGCTCCAACCTGTGCATTGAAGTCTCCCTCTCTTTCTTCAGGGTCTCTGGTTGAAGTCAGGATCTCATTAAATAGCTTCTTATTGATTCTTCTTTTTCTGTAGAGTTTCGATGGGGGTATTAATACTCCTTCTTCTTCAATTGAGGTGGAAAGAGGCATTGAACCCGGCGTTAGTCCTCCAATGTCTGCATGGTGTGCACGGGACGCGACAAAAAATTCTAATTTATTATTAATAAACACAGGTGTTATGCATGTAACATCCGGAAGATGGGTCCCGCCTCTGAAGGGATCATTTAAAATCAGCACGTCTCCCTCACTTATATTTGGCATATCCAATACAGCCCTTACCGCAAAGCTCATAGATCCCAGGTGTATAGGGATATGAGCTGCTTGGGCTATCATTTCACCATTTGACTGAAATACAGCACAAGAAAGGTCCCTTCTCTCTTTTATATTAGGAGAGAATCCCGCCCTTATGAGGACAATTCCCATTTCCTCAGCAATGGAGCTTAGAATATTCTGGTAAATTTCAAGTTCAAAGGGGGTCAGGGCCATTTTTGTAAATTAAGATCACTAGTTATAGAAAGTTAGAATCAATTTTTTCCATTATCTTCTGATTTATCAGTAGGAACCGAGATTTGAATATAATTCCAGTATTTGCATTGCTCAGAGCTGTAGTATTTTATCTCTGAGTCGAGAACGAAATTTTTTACCGGACTTCCTGGAATGATATGGGTTCCGTTTTCACATTTTTGAACTAGTTTTATAAACGGGATAAGAGCTTCATCACCTATATTGTATTGTCCTTTTATGTTTTTTGCTACTTTAACTGTTGCACTGCATTTAGATACTAATTCAGGAACAAATTTAGCGGTGTTTTCAGTGTTCGGATTGCATTCAGTTGAGTCATAGGGTTTTCCACATTCGACTTTTGTAACAATTCCCTCAATTGCAAAGTCGGAGCTGTCTAATAGTTCCTCAGGTGTGCACGGAGCGGGAAGTGCATGAGATAAGTTGGGCAGGATAGAAGCAATAATTATAAAAAGTGATATTATTAACTTGTTGTTCATATTTTTCATACTAATGTTATTTTATTCATTGTCAAATTCTAGCCTACATTGGGTATAGTCATAATAAAAATGGAGTTAAATGATAAATGAGAGTTTTGGTTACCGGAGTTTCCGGATTTATTGGTTCAAGCCTTTCAGAAAAGCTTTTAGACGAAGGTTTCCAAGTTATAGGTGTGGACTCATTTTTTGATTACTACCCAAGAAAAATAAAAGAAAATAACCTCTATGATTTATTAAAACAACCTGATTTTGAGTTTGTCGAATCTGATATTTTAGGGATTGACTGGGATAAGATCATAAGTCAGGTGGATGGTGTTTTTCATCAGGCAGCACTAGCCGGCGTTAGAGCTAGCTGGGGTCAGAAATTCGATCAGTATGTACAAAATAACATATTGGGGACACAAAGACTTCTTGAAGCCTGTAAAAATAGAAGGATTGAGAAATTTATTTATGCCTCGTCTTCATCCGTATATGGAGATACGGATGAACTCCCTATTAATGAGAGCTCTACTACTAATCCGGTTTCTCCATACGGGGTCTCAAAGCTCGCGGCCGAGCATTTGGCTTCTCTTTATTTTAAAAGTTATGGGGTTCCTGCTGTATCGCTTAGGTACTTCACGGTTTACGGCCCGAGACAGCGTCCCGATATGGCGTTTCATAAATTTATAACTGCCGTGATTAACGGGGATAAAATAGAAATTTACGGTACCGGAGAGCAGACTAGGGATTTCACCTTTATAGATGACGTCGTTCAGGGCAATATTCAGGCATTTAGAAACGCAAGAGCCGGGGAAGTCTACAATATCGGAGGGGGCAGTAGAATAAAACTTATAGATACCATTAGGATTATTGAAGAGATTACAGGTAGAGAGGCGAATTTAGTTTATACAGAACCCCAAAGAGGGGATGCCAAACATACTTTTTCAGATGTAACAAAGGCAAAGGCGGACTTCGATTATTCCCCACAGGTGGATGTTAAATCCGGACTCGAAAAACACTATGAATGGTTAAAAGAGAATCTTGAGATTTATGAATAATTTATGAAATAGCTTCTTTAAGCGTCTCACCCATCTCAGCCGGGCTCGGACAAACACGAACGCCCGCACTCTCAAGTGCGGCTACTTTATCCTTTGCGCTTCCGGAGCTTCCTGAGATAATGGCTCCAGCGTGACCCATCCTCTTCCCTTTAGGCGCCGTAGACCCCGCGATGAATGCTACAACCGGTTTACTTACATTTTGTTTGATAAATTCTGCCGCCTCTTCCTCTGCACTTCCGCCAATCTCTCCAATTAAGATAATAGCGTCAGTATCTTTATCCTCTTCAAATAGTTCCAGAATATCTATAAAAGTAGAGCCAATAATAGGGTCTCCGCCAATTCCTACTGAAGTTGATTGTCCGATGCCTAATTCTGAAAGTTGCCAGACCGCCTCATACGTTAAAGTACCGCTTCTTGAAATAATGCCTACTCTTCCGGGAGTATGAATATAGCCAGGCATAATGCCCACTTTTGCCTCTCCAGGTGTCATTACTCCGGGACAATTGGGTCCTACGAGTTTAACGTCTTTTCCTTCCATATATTTTTTGACTTTAACCATATCCAAGGTTGGAACTCCTTCAGTAATACAGATAATAAGTTCTATTCCGCCGTCAATAGCTTCAATCATGGAGTCTAGGGCAAACGGAGCTGGAACGAAAATAAGGGAAGCATTAGCCCCGGTCATCTTACGAGCATTCTCTACAGTGTCGAAAACAGTGAACCCTTCTACCTCAGTTCCACCCTTTCCTGGCGTTACTCCGCCCACTACTTGTGTGCCGTACTCACGGCATTGGGTAGCATGGAATAAACCTGCGCTTCCGGTTATTCCCTGTACTATAACTCTAGTATCTTTATTCACTAAAATGCTCATATTTTAAAACTCCTTTTCGTAATCTTTAATCTTCATGGGATCAATAAAACCGTGGAATCATAACACAGTGTATTGCCTGTTTCAACCAATCAACATAGACAATCTTTTGAAGAAATTTATTTTAAACGGAGCTTGTATCTTTAATGAACTTCCATATTAATGCACTTCCACATTATTATTCTATATTCTGTACTTGCTCTCTTATTTTCTCCATTTCAGAGCGTACATCGATAATGAAGTGTGATATTTCAGCGTCTTTTGATTTTGCAGATATAGTCCCAGCCTCACGGTTCATTTCCTGAAGAAGAAAATCGAGCTCCTTTCCTATTGATCCTTTTTTGCGAGCAATCTCTCTGAATTTACCAATATGTGCCTTAAGCCTTACAAGTTCTTCTGTGATGTCGCTTCTCTCTGCTAAAAACGCCGTTTCCTGATATAATCTTTCCTCATCAATTTGTGTATCCTCAAGGATCTTTTGAATCCTTTCTTTGAGTTTTGAAGAGGTAATTTTGATAAAATCTTTTCTCTTAGACTTAATTCTTGTAGTAAGTTTTTCTATTATCTGAAGCCTGTTTTTTATATCCATTTCAAGCTTTCTGCCTTCTGATACGCGAGCATCATCGAGTTTTTTTATTGCGTGAAGTACTGTTCTTATGATGTCCGTAGTTTCATTTTTGCTAAGTGCATGTTTTGATTCCGCTGAAAAGATTTCTTTTATCATAAGAAAATGCTCTAAACGGGTCTCTTCTTTTATTCCAAGCTCTTTTTTTAATTTGTCTATATTCTTCTTGGATTTTTTTGCCAGGTCCATATTGAGAACAAAAGAGTTATTTTTCGTACCTTCAAGGCTCACTGTTACTCTTATTTTCCCGCGCAAGATTAAATTCTTTACAGCTTCAGAAAGCTGGTTTTCAATAGAAAGCGTTGAGTCAGGGAGTTGAAACTTTATATCTAAGAACCTATGGTTCTCAGAGCGTGTTTCAACAATTAGTTTGCCGTATTTTGTTTCAGCTTCGCTTTTTCCATATCCTGTCATGCTTTTCATATGCTTGATTCCTTTTTTAGCTGGTTTACATATTGATTTCTCAAATCCTTAAATAAAACCCTCATTTCTTCATTCCCGTAGTCAGGGTAAGTCCATTCAAGGGTCCTATATTCATCTTTCACGTATTTCAGGGTTAAGTCTGCATATACGCCACTACCCAAATATGGACGATGAGAGTACCCTTTTCCTGTAGCAAGAATCAGATGTTCTTGAGCTATGTACCCGGGGTCAATGTTAATTGTCCTATTGCCTTCATATGAAAATACCTTTTCCAATTTATTTGTAAATGTTTTGATTTCTACAATCTCAGTACGTCTTATTAGTTTTTCGAAGGTTAATATTTTTCTAAGGAGCTCATCTCCCATCTCATTTTCGTAATAAGAACTATGATTAAACGGGTATCCTTCACTTGCAAAATTAATCGCTCCCAACTTTTCTTCGAGCATTTTTAATAAGTCTACAATAGAGGAATCTGGTTTATATATAAGTCCCATAAACAGTCTGACTCTGCTAGGCTCCGATAACTGGCTCATAATATGATTAATCTCCCTATTTCTAGGAATAAATACAACTGCCGATATATTATGCTAAGAAACCGTTTCACATCCAAACAGTTTAGAATAGCGTTCATACAAAAAAATTATCTTGAATTATACGTTTGAACAATTATTCTATCTCTCGTTATAGTATAATGATTGGGAAACTTTATGAAGAATCGACATGTTGCAGCTTTATTAGTTTTAATTTTTGCAATTGCTATTTCATCCTGTGCTGACAGGATAATTGCTGACACAAATCCCGAAAGGCCTACTTATAAGCCTTCACCGACAGTGGTTGTAGATTCATTTTTAAAAGCTCTAAAAGATGAAGATTTTAAGAAGGCCTATAAATATGCTTATACTCCTAGTTCGGATGAAGCGGGATATATAATTGAAATGAGAAATATCTATAAAAAACATCAACTTAGAATTAATAGCTTCGAAATTTTAGGTACACATATTTATGATATCACTGCCACTGTTGTTGTAGAACTTGACTCTTCGTTTAAGTCTCCTACAACCGGCAAAATTATTAATTTGAGCCAAAGGAGTAAATACAATCTTGGATTATTTGACAAAAAATGGAAGGTAACGCGTGGAGAGTGCTTTGAAAACTGCTTAGAAGAAGTTCCGGAAATCCAGATTGATGATTAAATTATGATAAAAGTTTCTATTATGGGTGTTGCCGGAAGGATGGGTCGCAGTATTTTTCGTCTCCTGAATGCCGAAGAGGATATACAGATAGTCGGCGCTACCGAGATCAAGAGCCATCGAGCTTTAGGCAATGATATTGGTGTTGTATCTGGAGAAGGGGAGATTGGTGTGCCAGTAACAAATGGAATCGAGGAGTCTTCATCTGAAGCTGATGTAATTGTTGATTTTACTACTCCTTCTTCGACCTTAGTGAATGCCCGTTTTGCCTCGGCTCACGGGAAATCAATGGTCATTGGAACCACCGGGTTTACTGAAGAGGAAAAAGATGAGCTCAAGGAATTGTCCGGGAGCTTTCCATGTGTATTTTCCCCAAATATGAGCATTGGCGTAAATGTTATGTTTGAGGCAACCAGGATGTTAGCCGAGGTCTTAGGGGACGAGTTTGATGTTGAAATAATAGAGGCCCATCATAAACACAAGGTTGATGCCCCTAGCGGTACAGCACTTAGATTAGGAGAGGCGGCTGCAGAGGGTTTGAATAGAGATTTTAATTCTGTAGCGAGATTTGAAAGACACGGGGCTATAGGTGAGAGGAAGGAAAAAGAAATCGGGATTCAGTCCATAAGGGCTGGGGACATTGTGGGGGAACATACAGTGATGTTCTGCGGTGCTGGAGAAAGAATCGAATTAACTCACCGAGCGCTCAATCGTGATAATTTTGCCAAAGGAGTTGTACGTGCGGTAAAGTGGATTCCCGGTAAATCCGCAGGTATGTACACAATGAAGGAAGTACTTGGGATTTAGAAAAAGTAATTTGTATATTACCAACCTAAGCTGTAATTCCTTACCAATATAATATGTTCACATTTGAAATCCTAAAAAGTGATGAATCGACCGATGCCAGGCTCGGCAAGATGACTACCGCCCACGGGGTGGTTGACACGCCTGCTTTTATGCCTGTCGCGACTCAAGCTACTGTCAAGAGTCTCAGTTCCGAGGAAATTCAGGATTTGGGTTTTGAGATAATTATTGTTAATGCATACCATATGTATCTACGCCCGGGCCACAGGACTGTAGAAAAGTTAGGCGGACTTCATAAATTCATGTCCTGGAACAAGCCCATAGCTACCGATAGTGGAGGTTATCAGGTATTTAGCCTCTCAAAGACCAGAAAAATTAAAAATGAAGGTATTCTTTTCAGGTCTCATTTAGACGGTAGCGAGCATTTATTTACACCTGCAAAATGTATCGAGATACAGGAAGCCCTTGGTGTAGATATTATGATGTGTTTAGATGAATGCCCTCCCTATCCTTCGACAGAAGAATATATGAAGAAATCAGTCGAATTGACTACTCGCTGGGCAAAGTTGTCAAAGGAGTCAAAGAGCCGCACGGATAACAGCCTTTTTGGAATTGTTCAGGGGGGAGTGTTTGACGAGCTTAGAGAAAAATCAGCCGGAGAGCTTACGGAAATTGGTTTTGACGGGTATGCTGTGGGCGGGCTCGGAATAGGAGAGGATCAGGAAAAGACTTATGAAATTACAGAGAGTACTCTTTTCAGGCTTCCCAAAGATAAACCCAGGTACCTAATGGGTCTTGGTAAACCAGAGGACATAGTTACAGCAGTGTCAATGGGGGTCGATATGTTTGACTGCGTTATCCCCACCCGCAATGCCCGCAACGGCACTCTCTTTACAAGTAATGGAAAACTGGTTATAAAAAATGCTCAATTTGCCCAAGACGGAAGGCCGATTGAAGAGGGTTGTGAGTGTTATACTTGCAGGATATTTTCGAGAGCATACTTAAGGCATCTCTACATAGCAAAGGAAACTCTGGTTTTACGTTTGTTGACTCTTCACAACCTTTTTTTCTACTCGGAGCTGATGAAAGGGATTAGAGATAGTATTGACAGTGGTGATTTTCCAAATTTTTTAACTAGGGTACAATCCCTGGGAGGTAAGTGAGAAAAATGAGAAATTTTAGAAATATTATAGCAACTTTATCAATCGCATTTCTATTAACCGGATGCCCGATGCTAGGAGGTGAAGGGGGAGGGGGAAGCTCTCCGTTGGCGTTCCTTCCTTTTGTTCTTATCTTCGTCCTCTTTTATTTTCTGATCTTAAGGCCCCAGCAAAAACAGGGCAAGCAGAAAAAGCTAATGTTAAGTGAGCTTAAACGAGGAGACGATATAATAACGTCTGGTGGTATTTACGGTAAAATTTTAAATATTTCTGAAGATGATGTAGTTACACTTGAAATCACAAAGGGAATGAGCATACGCATAAGCCGTTCAGCCATTGCGGGACTGCAACCTTCAGCGGAAGAGTCGAAAGGAAAGGAGGAGAAGTCTAAATAATGAGAGCTTCTAAGGGATGGATTCTCACAATCCTTATAGTTACCGTTCTATCTTTAATACTTTTGACTCCAACATTTCTTGGCGACAGCACCCCAAGCTGGTGGGGAAAACTATTTCCTGACAGAGGTATTAGATTAGGGCTCGATCTTAAAGGCGGTATTTTTCTTCTCATCGGTGTGGATTCCGAGAAAGGAGTTGAACAGGAGCTGGTAAGTATCAAAGATTTTATGAATGAGGAATTAAAAGACGATAAAGTTCTAATAAAAGGTTCCGAAAGAACAGATGACAGATTGACTCTCCAGTTTTTCTCAAAAGCGGATCTTGATAAAGCAAACGGTATTGCAGTAGCCAATTTCAGCGAAATTTCTGATATTGAGGAGAATAATTTATCCCTTAATTTTGATCTTAAAGATTCTTATGTGGCGGAAGTTGAAAGTAGGGCAATTGACCAGGTTAAACAAGTTATCGAAAATCGAGTACAAGAACTAGGGTTAGTTGAACCTTCCATTCAGAAAGCGGGGGATGATAGGATCTTGATTCAGGTGCCCGGCGCATCTGAGAGAGACAGGCAAAGAATTATTGATATTATTAGAAGATCGGCTGTTTTAGAGTTTAAAATAGTAAACGATACCGGAGCGACTGAGGAAACTGCTCTGGCTAGGTTTGATGTTGCAAATCCTGAAGAACTTAGAGAACAGGGGCTAATGCTTGTTCCCGGCAATACTGGAGCTGAAAATGAAAAGTTTTTTGTTACCACGCTTGATGCTCCGGTGACCGGTGAATCTCTTTCAGGGGCAAGGCTCATATTTGATGAATTCGGCAGGCCGGCTGTTAGTTTTACCTTTAAAGGTGAGGGTGCAAGTAAGTTTGGAGTTCTTACTGAAGAAAATATAGGACAAAGGCTTGCCATAGTTCTTGATGGAATAATCAAATCCGCGCCTACAATTCAGGAAAGAATAACATCTCAAGGAAGAATTACCGGAACTTTTACAACGGAAGAAGCAAGGGACTTAGCCCTGGTGCTGCGCTCGGGTGCGCTTCCGGTTCCTGTAGAGGTCGAACAGGAGAGGACAGTGGGGCCGTCTCTCGGGAAAGAGTCTATCGATAAGGGAAAACTTTCGATGGCTATAGGCGGCATTTTAGTCATAATCTTTATGATATTTTTCTACAGGCTACAAGGTGTAGTGGCAAATATAGCGCTTCTTTTGAACATGCTCTTTATCATGGGATTTCTCTCGGCGTTCGGTGTGACTTTAACCCTTCCAGGTATAGCTGGACTTGTACTTACTTTGGGTATGGCAGTAGATGGAAACATAATTATCTTTGAGAGAATAAAAGAAGAGCTCCGTATTGGAAAATCCACTCTTGCAGCTATTGACGCGGGCTACGGGAGATCATTGTGGACTGTGCTCGATGCCAATTTAACCACACTTATTACTGCTCTAATACTGTTTTGGTTCGGCACGGGTCCTATAAAAGGATTTGCGGCAACTCTTTCAATAGGAATCATTTCAACTGTATTTAGTAACGTAGTAGTAGCAAGGGTTATTACGAGTTTTATTTATGAAAACAAGAAGGTACCGACCTTAAGTATTTAAGCAATATCTAGGGGGATCTAATAATTTGGAGTTAATAAAACCAGGCACTCGTATAGATTTTATGGGGAAGAGGAGAAAGGCGATATTTATGTCGATCGCCCTCATAGTCATTTCCATCGGTTCGCTTATTTATCACAAGGGCCCTAATTGGGGTGTTGAGTTTACTGGCGGCACAGAAATACATATAAAACTAGCAAAGGATTTAAGTATTAAAGATATAAAGAACACCTTGGATGCAACTGGTTATCCTCCCGAAGTTGTACAGCAACTTGGTTTATACGGAGATCGTGAATATCTAATCAGGTTCTCCCCGGACTTAATCAAATTCGATCAGATTCAGGATTTTCAGTCTGAGTTGGAGAAAATAATGGCTACCAATGAGTCTTTTAAAGGGGGCTCAATTCAAAGGGTGGACTATATTGGGCCCAGGATTGGAAAAGAGTTAATTAGAAAGGCTATCGTATCAATACTTCTAGGATGTGTAGGAATACTAATTTATGTCATGATACGCTTTGAGCTCGGATTTGCAATGGGTGCGGTAATAGCTCTCATTCATGATACTGTTATAACGCTCGGCGCTATATCCCTTATGGATAAAGAGTTCACATTAGCTTTAGTTGCGGGCCTTCTTACCGTTATCGGCTACTCTGTTAATGACACTATTATTATTTATGATAGAATCAGAGAGAATATGAAAAAGAGCGGCAAATTAGGTATTAAAGAGGTTGTAAACGAGGGAGTTAATCAAACTTTAACAAGGACCATATTAACTAGTTTCACCGTTTTTCTTGTATTGATTCCGCTATTTATTTTTGGCGGTTCAGTAATACATGATTTTGCCTTTACTTTAATAGTTGGTGCTATTGTAGGTACCTATTCTTCTATATTTATTGCAAGCGCATTTGTAGTTTATTGGAAAGAGAGAAAAAGCTCCTAAGAATTCATATACTCAGGCAATTTTAACTATAGTCTTCATATGATTGACTATCTTATATTCTTCCTATTTGTTCTCGCAGCGTTTGCAGGGTTAATATCACACGTATTCGGATTCCCGGGCAACTTTATTATTCTTGCCGATTCCATACTATTTGGCTGGTATGGGGGTTTTAAAGAGGTTACTATAACAGTCTTAGCTGTTTTATTGGCGCTTGCGCTTCTTGGAGAACTTGTTGAATTTGTGTTGGGTATGGTTGGAGCGAAAAAGTATAAATCCAGCAATAAAGCAATCGTAGGCTCTATTGTCTTTGGAATAATAGGTGGTATTTTAGGTATTCCTTTCTTTTTTGGTATAGGGGCTGTGATAGGGGCGTTTATAGGGGTTTTTGTAGGTGCTTTCTTGGTTGAGTTCGTGCTGGAAAAGAATGTCGATAGAGCGATGAAATCAGGCTGGGGAGCTTTTGTTGGCAGGCTCGGAGGCACTTTTTTTAAAGGTGCAATTGGAATAGCAATGATTGTGATAACAATCGTATCTGTTCTAGGGAATTAAAAAATATGCAAGAAAAACTAGAAGATCTTAAAAATCAAGCTCAGACGGAACTGAAACAGGTTTCAAATGAGGTTTCTCTTCAAAATTTAAAAGCCAAGTTTGTCGGCAGGAAAGGGGTCATTACTGAGATCACAAAGAGTATGAAAGATGTTTCATCAGAAGACCGTCCTAAGATGGGGATGTTAATTAATGAAGTTAAAACCTATATCGAAGCCCTGTTTGATGAGAAATTAAATCAGATAAAGGAAGAAAAGAAAAAGCGAGCTATTGCTGAAGAAAAAATAGATGTAACTCTTCCCGGAAGAAATGTTTCTTTAGGCGCTAGGCATCCTGTCTCACAAGTGATGGAAGAGATCGTAACTATCTTTGAAAGAATGGGTTTCGAAGTGGCTGAAGGGCCAGAGGTTGAGACCGATTACTATAATTTTGAAGCCTTAAATATTCCAAAAGACCATCCGGCGCGGGACATGCAGGATACTTTTTATATCTCAGATGACGTAGTACTAAGGACCCATACTTCTCCGGTGCAGATACGTGTTATGGAGAAAGAAGAACCTCCTATAAAAATCATTGCCCCGGGCAGGGTGTATAGGTGTGACAGCGATGTCTCACACACACCAATGTTTCATCAAATTGAAGGGCTATTAGTAGATAAAAATGTAACATTCGGAGATCTAAAAGGGGTTCTTACAGAGTTTCTAAGACTAGTGTTCGGAGAGGGCCTTGGTGTTAGGTTCAGACCCAGCTTTTTCCCTTTCACGGAGCCCAGCGCTGAGGTGGATATCGAATGCGTAATTTGCGGGGGGCAGGGCTGCAGGGTTTGTAAGGACAGCGGATGGCTTGAAATTTTGGGCTGTGGTATGGTTGACCCCGAAGTATTTAAGAGCGTAAATTATGATCCCGAGGTTTACAGCGGATTTGCGTTTGGCATGGGTATTGAAAGAATTACAATGCTTAAGTTTGGCATTAACGATATAAGACTCTTTTTTGAGAATGATGTCAGATTCTTAAGGCAGTTTGTTTAGTGCTTCTGATGAATTGAGAGAAAATCTCGTGTATATTAGTAGCCCTCAACATTAAAGTTAACTTAAATAAAGGAGCACGGAAAAATGTCGGTTAAACCTGATCACTGGATAAGAAAAATGGCAATAGAGCATAAAATGATAGAGCCCTATGTCGATGAACAGGTAAGAAACGGATCAATATCATACGGAGTGTCCGCTTACGGTTATGACATAAGAGTGAGTAATGAATTCAAAGTGTTTACCAATGTTCATAATACGGTTGTAGACCCCAAAAATTTTGATGATAGATCTTTTGTGGAGATTAACGCGGATGTTTGTATTATTCCTCCAAACTCCTTTGCTTTAGCCAGGACGGTTGAATATTTTAGGATACCTAGGAGCATAATTACTCTCTGCGTTGGAAAGTCCACCTATGCACGCTGTGGAATAATCGTGAACGTAACCCCCTTCGAGCCGGAATGGGAGGGATATGTAACGCTGGAGATCTCAAATACTACTCCACTGCCTGCAAAGATTTATGCAAACGAAGGTATAGCACAGGTCCTGTTTTTTGAATCTGACGAGATATGTGAAATCTCCTATGCCGATAAAAAAGGGAAGTATCAAAAACAAGTTGGCGTTACACCCCCTAGACTTTAAAATTATTGCTTCGGATATTCTTCATTTTTGCTCGTATGTAGCCTATATTATTGGCTAAATTACCAAATAGTATTTTTTTATTATATGCGATCAAACCCCCTGATTTTATTTTCCTTTTTGCAATTCTCGTGGTATAATTATCTATCAATTTTTCCCCGCCGATGTACCTAAACGGAGGTAGCAGATTTTGGAAGTAAAAAGAGACCCGGACAAGAATATTCCTACAAAAAAAGACAGTTCATATAACGCTGAACAAATCAAGGTTCTACCTGGTTTAGAAGCCATTAGAAAACGTCCTGATATGTACATTGGGGACACGAGCACAAGGGGTTTTCACCACCTTGTGTTTGAGGTTCTCGACAACAGCGTTGACGAGGCGCTCGCAGGTTTTTGTGACAAGATTAATGTGACTATACATGTGGACGGAAGCATCACACTTGAGGATAACGGTCGTGGTATACCTGTCGATAAGCATAAGGAGACCGGCAAATCCGCAGCTGAAGTTGTGATGACTATGCTTCATGCAGGCGGTAAATTTGAGGGCAAGGTATATCAAGTCTCAGGAGGTCTCCACGGTGTTGGTGTAACCGTTGTGAACGCTCTTTCCGAGTATCTAATTTTAGAGATTAGGAGAGAAGGGAAGGTCTGGTATCAAAGGTATGAACGCAGTAAGGCGGTGAGTGAGCTTAAGGAGACGGGTAAGACTAATAGGTCCGGAACAAAAATCCGCTTTAAGCCTGATCCGACAATCTTCGAAATTGCGGAATTTAACTACGATATTCTAGCTCACAGGATAAGGGAACTTGCATTTCTTAATAAAGGTCTTGTTATTCAAATTGTCGATGAAAGAACCGGTAAGGAACAAGAATTCTATTACGAGGGCGGAATAGTAGCATTTATTATTGAGCTTAATAAAAATAAAAAGCCGCTTCATCCTGAGCCGATCTACATTAGTGGAACAAAGGACGATATCATTGTAGAAGTTGCCCTTCAATATAACGACAGTTATTCAGAAACTATATTTGCCTATGCAAATAATATAAATAACATTGAGGGCGGAACTCATCTTACAGGGTTTAGAGGTGCTCTTACAAGGACTGTTAACAAATACGCAGAGGACAAAGGGCTTGTTAAAAACGCTAAGGTATCACTAAGCGGTGAAGATGCTAGAGAAGGGCTTACTGCTGTAATAAGTGTTAAGCTCCCCGATCCGAAATTTGAGGGCCAGACAAAGACCAAGCTCGGCAACACTAACGTTAAAGGAATTGTAGAAGTGCTTCTAAATGAAAAATTGGGAGCTTTTTTCGAGGAAAACCCCTCTGTTGCTAGAAAAATCATTGAAAAAGCGGTGGACGCAGCAAGGGCAAGAGAAGCTGCGAGAAAAGCAAGAGAGCTTACCAGAAGAAAAAGTGCTCTTGAGTCCGGGTCTCTTCCCGGGAAACTTGCAGATTGCCAGGAGCGCGACCCTAAGTTATGTGAAGTTTATCTTGTAGAGGGTGAATCCGCCGGAGGTTCGGCTAAACAGGCCAGATCCAGATACAATCAGGCAGTTCTGCCTCTTAAGGGGAAAATCCTTAACGTTGAGAAGGCAAGATTCGATAAGATGCTCGGCAATGAGGAGATCAGAACGCTTATCACCGTTTTAGGTACTGGAATTGGCAGTGACGATTTTGATATTAACAAACTCCGTTATCATAAAGTAATACTAATGACAGATGCCGACGTTGACGGCTCTCATATAAGGACGCTTCTCCTTACTTTCTTTTACAGACATTTCCCCGAGATAATTGAAAGGGGACATCTATATGTAGCGCAGCCCCCTTTATACCGTGTAAAAAAGGGTAAAGTAGAGAAATATCTAAAAGACGATCATGAGTACGAAGATCATTTTCTTGAGCTCGGTACAGGTGGGATTTCTCTAAAAATATCGGACAATGGAAGTGGTGCCAAAGAGATTAAGGGATCAAGGCTTTTAGATATAATTAAAAAATCCATCTCATATGAAAAAGCGCTTATCAGAATAGGGAAATTTGGCAGAGATCTACGAATAGTAGATGCCTTCGCAAGTAGAGAAGGCTTTAGAAAAAGTCATTTAAAACTGGAAAAAGAGTCGGAGCTTGAAGCTCATCTTAAGGGAATAAAAGAGTGGATTGAGACTAGGTATCCTGAAGTAAATTCACTTGATTGGAAATTACCTGAAGACCTGGAACATAATTCCTCTAAAATTTCTTATACCTTTAAAGAAAATGGCCGTAACAGAAGTACAATCATTGATTTTGATTTTCTAAATTCTCCTGATTTTGAAGAAATTAAGAAGCTGAGAGAATCTATTAAGGTGGCAGGTGACCCTCCTTACGGCCTAGCGGAAAATGAAGAAAAAGTAGAGCTTCAAAGTTTAGCTGAAGTTACGGAACACATCCTCACGCGCGGTAAAAAAGGTATGACTATTCAGAGATATAAAGGGCTTGGAGAGATGAACCCCGAGCAGCTATGGGAAACTACAATGGATCCTGCAAAACGAGTGCTCAAGCAGGTAAGGATTGAAGACCCATTTGAGACAGATGAGATATTCACTATTCTGATGGGGGATCAGGTCGAGCCCAGAAAACTCTTTATTGAAACAAACGCCCTTAACGTAAGCAACCTAGACGTCTAATAGTTTCCATTCTTTAGGATGCGCTTTCATCAAATCCAAAATATCTAAAAGTTTTAGCATGTCTATTTGTAGAATATCGAAAACTATCCGGCTGGTTCTCCAGATATATCCGGGATTCAAAGTATCAAATATGATAATAAGAGCTTATCAACTCATATAGCCGTAGTGCTGCATTATCAAGATTACAATACTGATAATTATAAGATTTAATATGGCTATAGGGAAAAGTACTTTCCAGCCGAGGTTCATAACCTGATCATAGCGAAAGCGGGGCAGGGTGAAGCGGACCCAGATAAAGAAGAACAGGAACGCCAAAACTTTGCCGATGAAAACTATTGGAGGCAGGTACCAGTACGTATCGATGTCAATACCAAACCAGCCGCCGAATGGCAGTGGATACCACCCGCCGAAGAAAAGGGCCACTATGAGACACGACATGACTAGCATATGCGTATACTCGGCCATGAAAAACATTGCGAACTTCATACTGCTATATTCAGTATGATATCCGGCCACGATCTCGGTCTCAGCTTCAGGCATATCAAATGGAAGTCTATTGGTTTCGGCAAAAACGGCTGCTAAAAATACTATAAAGCCCAGTATTTGAGGAAATACGAACCAGTAACTTGATTGCGCTTCGATAATATCCTCAAGCCGTAATGACCCTGTCCAGGCTATTATACCCAGGATCGAAATCCCCATAGCAAGCTCGTAGCTCACCATCTGTGCTGCACCTCTTAGACCGCCCAGCAATGAGTACTTGCTATTAGATGCCCAACCGCCCAGCACCACTCCGTAAACGCTTAACGAGCCTATTGCCAGTATGTACAGAACCCCGACATTTAAGTCTGCAATTTGTAGCTTCACAAATATGGGATCTTGAAGCAATCCGAAAATAGTTGTCTCAAATCCTCTACCTATCGGAATTACAGCAAGAGCAATTAATGCTGTGACGAGTGAAAACGCGGGCGCTGCTATGTAGATATATTTGTTAGCGTCTTTGGGAATTATATCTTCTTTAAATATAAACTTTACGCCGTCGGCCAGGGGTTGGAGAAGACCAAATGGACCTACACGGTTGGGACCTATTCTATCCTGAATGAACGCACTTACCCGTCTCTCAGCCAATGTTAAATATGCAACAAGTGTGAGAACAACGAAAAAAAGAAGCGCAATCTTAACTATTGTTATTCCTAATTCAGCCCAAATCATAGTTAGTCTCTAGGCACCTGACCTTAGCTGGTCGTGCTTGCCCCAAGCGTGCCGATGTTATCGTAATTTAGTCCTTTATAAGCAGGTATCGTCCTGGCTATATCCAGCATGATCTGTGAGGGGTTGTCATAGAGGAAGCTTTGTTCCTGAAAGCTTTTTCCCAAAAGAGTCAATATCTCCCAATCAGGTTTTGCCGTTCCCGGTGGTTCAATGGCTTTTCTCACCCTTTGAATCCTTCCACAGTCATTTGTAAAGGTGCCTTCTTTTTCATATGCACTCGCGCCCGGGAGTATTGCATGAGCTAATCTTACAGTCTCGGTGAGTTTATAGTCCTGTACAACTAGGAGTGAAAGTACCGATAAAGCTTCTTTAAGCCTTTCCCTGTCCTGTTCTAGTACATGCTTAAATAGATCAAGTCCCGCAACGTAAAGAACCTTAACTTTACCTTCAAGAATAGAATCTATTATTCCTAAAACATGGTTTGATCCAGATGGGAAGCCCAGGTCCTTTACACCGGAACTATTTGGGAAAGGGTCTGTGCTTAATAGGCCGTAGAGTTTTGGTTCGTTAATCAGTCCAATAATACCGGCGATCTTAGTTGTATTCACTATCTCTCCTATTTTTTTAAGAAGATATAGTTCTTCGTTGGTAAGTATTGCAGATCCTAAGAACGCTATTGATTCAGGGGATTCGTTAGCTGCTTTAGTAATCTCAGAACTTACGAAATCTATCGCCTGATCCCACAGAGAAAGCTTAAAACCCTCGCCGTTTCTTAGTATTGGATCCTTGAGGCGCGTATTTCCCTCCTGGATTTCCTTAAAGTTGTAGCGTCCCCTGTCGCATATCCAATGCTCGTTTACATCCATATTCACCCTCGGTCTCACTCTTGTGACCCTGCCTATTCTGGGGTCAACACCCACAGTTATATTACAGCCGTTACTGCAGAGAGAACATACGGTATCGGTAAACTTCCAGTACCAGACCCTTTCTTCATGAAGCGTGTCTTTATTAAGTAAAGCTCCTACAGGGCATAGATCAGTAACATTCCCTGCAAGCTCGTTGTCCAGATTTTTGCCTGGGAATACTACAATTTTTTTCCTAAAGCCACGCCCGCTATACCCGAGTTCCCCGGTTTTGGTAACTTCATCTGTGAATCTGACGCACCTGGTGCACATTATGCAGCGGTTGGGATCATAAAGTATTTTATCGCTGAGATAGTATTTCTTTCTGACTTTTTTTTGTTCCGGTCCCTCAAACCTGCTATACCCCGGTCCGTGTTGCATCGTTGTAAGCTGAAGCGGGCATTCTCCACCCTTGTCGCATATCGGGCAGTCCAGAGGGTGATTTATTAAAGTGAATTCGAGAGTAGCTTTTCTAGCTTTTACCGCTCTATCAGAGTCTGTTTTAACTATAAGTCCTTCCCTAACATAGGTGTTACAAGCGGGCATGACCTTGGGAAACCCCTCTAATTCGACCAGGCATTGCCTACACTGGGCGACCACGCTAAGGGCGGGATGGTAGCAAAAATGGGGGATATCTATATCAAGTCGAGACGCTGCCTGAATGAGATTCAGACCGTCTTCAACTTCTAGCTCTTTTCCATCTATTGTGAGTTTTGGCATAGAGAATATCTACAAAAAATGAAGGTGCCAAAAATAGTATCTGACCATTATTGCATTAGCAAGTTATAGTGATTGCGTGTTGGAATTTGAGATTTAGAACTAGTCTATGAAGACAATATTACGTTTTGCATAGTAAATAATTTTTGATAAAAAACAGTGATTTCCAGGATACTTACGCTAGAAGTAGATTAAGCAAAGCATTTCTCTCCAAGATGTTGTTTATATAGTGTTGTGTTATACTTGAACAATAAGGATATGCGCTCAAAAGTACTTAAACCTATAGGAATATTTCTTTTTATTTTAGCCCTTTTAGTTGCGCTTGCTTTTTTCGTAGTCCAATCAAGCTTTTTTAAGCAATTTCTGAGGGTTACGACAAATGCAATTGTAAGTTCTCTTACCAACCAAGGCTTTACAATCGGCAGCATCGAGGGGGACATTCTAAGAGGGATTATACTCCGCGATGTTTCCTTTGAGATTGAGGGCCAGCCATTCATCGAAACGGATGAAATATTTATCGATTATTCCTTACCGCTTCTCCTGGACAGCTCTATGTTATTTAGCAAAGTTATTCCGCTTGATGAAGTCTCTATAACAGGGCTTCAGATTTACCTTGTGCATAATGAGGACCGTACCTGGAATTTTGAAAAGCTTGGCGCCTGGGAGGAAGAGAAAGATAGGAAAGAATCACCACAGTGGAATGTCTTTATTCAGAATGCAATTTTGACTCAAGCCAAAATCAGGATTGACGACCGTGTCAAAAAAGAAGTAACGGACCTCAAATCAGACAAGATAGACCTCACTATTAAGATGTTCAAGATAGATGAGAGGATCGAAATTGAATTACGGAAGAGCAATCTGGGAATTTTATTTCAAGATACTGATAGCGATATTTTGTACTTGGACGATATATCTGGCAAGGCGACTTATACTAAGGGAAAAGGGGTGGACAAATTTGATCTAAAAAGTTTGAATTTTAATTTAGGCAAGGCTGAGATCGTGGTAAAAGGGTTTGCAACCAATCTGAAACATCCCGAATTTACTCTTAAAGCTACTGCTAAGAACTTTGGTTTGGATGAGAGTATCGGCAATATCAATATGGAATTAGTTGCCAATGGCGACTATGAGAACTATAGGTATTTAAAAGCAAACGGAAAACTTAAACTCGTGGATTCGACTCTACGAGGAGAAAGTTTGCAGGGCGCTATTGACGTTATAAATGTAGATGGTTCAAAGATTGTGCTCAAAGGGGGAAGAATTAATACCGATTTCGGGAGAGCATCATTTGCGGGCAATCTCGATTTAGAAGAGATACTGGCTGAGGGTACAAATAACAAACTTGATATTAATTTCACAATTGATTCTTTGCAGGTTTCACGAGTCCTAGAGATGATAGAAAAAAGTGAAGCGCTCGAAGAAAACGTGGTTTTAGAAGAACGAGTAAATTCAATTCTCGACGCAAATTTAAACGCCTCATTTAATATAAGGGGTGATTGGAATAAGCGCCGTGATCTGCAAGCTCAGATTGATTTGGCCAGTCTAAGCCTTACGGGAAGTGATGTTGGGGAACTAAGAGTAAACGGCCCGATACAGATTACAGGCTCTAGTCTGGATTATGATTTAAATACAAGTTTTGTGAAGACGGACTTGGCTTTTTTACTAAAGGATGAACATTATAAGAGCAGCATTAATTCTAATCTTAAATTAAAAGGCTCTGTTCCGTTTGAGGGGGATTTCCTAAGTGGTTTTCAAGGTTCCATAAGGGGTGAGATCCTGCCCTCCACCCTATCCGGGCTCAACATAAAAGAGGGGAAAGTTCAGGCTTCCTACAAAAAGGGAGTACTCCAAATAAAAACTCTTTCTGTCGACTCAGATTTATTAACTCTTAAAGCATCCGGAAGTTTTAGCAATGAGGGGTCTAAAGGGATTAAGTATGATGTTGATATTAAAGACCTCAGCGCATTGTCTGGTTTTATAGATGATTTTGATGTTAAAGGGTTTCTTAAATTAAGTGGTAGTTTAAAAGGTGATTTCGCCAGGCCCAGAATAATTCTCAGTGCCAGAGGATCTGAGTTTAGGGATGATAAAGAAAGTTTTATAATTAAAGAGGTATATCTTTCTGGAGACAGCTTCTTAAGTTTTACGGACCCGAGGCTCCATGTTAAAGTGAATATAAGGGGTGCGGTACTTAATGGAAAGAGGATTAAATCTGCAACTTTCCAAGCTGACAGCAGAGGTGAATTAATAGATGGCAGCCTTAATATATTGGGGGCGTTTGATACTAGGTATAAAATAGATTTCAGGCTCACCGAGCTAAATAAAGATGAGACGAAGTTAGAAATAAGTAAAATCAACCTGAATTTTCAAAAAGAAGTCCTCAAAAATAAGACCCCGATTCACCTCTCAGTTTTCAAAGACAAAGTAAGCATAAGTTCTTTTAATCTCTACCATAAAGATAACTATGTCATTGGAGCAGTAGATGTAGACTTTGATGGCGGTCTTGATGGAACTTTGGAACTGAAAAAGTTAAATTTGAACGATGTATCACAGTTATTAAACCTCTTTTTCCCCTTAAAGGGGGAGCTTACAGGTAAAATAGATTTGGATACCTCTCTTAAATACCCGGATATAAAAACAGATATTATTGTAACGAACCTGGAGTTTATGAATTTTAAAAGTGATGAACTTATATTAAGTCTTCTGGTTTCCAAAAGCGGAATAGATTTTAACCTCGATATAACCGATAAGTCTCAAAAGATTCTTACGGTATCTGGAAGGTCAAATATAGATCTTAGTTCTGCCAACCTTAAGGATAGTTATAAACAGGCAACTATTGATGTGAGCGTTCTATCCGACGGTATTGATATCAGTCCCCTTGCCGCATTTAATCCCGAGCTTCAGAAAATAGACGGGAAATTAAAAATTGATGTAAGTGCTTTCGGCATTGGAGAGAGTCCTAATGTGTCAGGCAAAGTTGAGCTCGAAGACGTTAAATTGAAAGTATTTTCTCTTCGTAATGAAATAGAGATACCGCATGCCGTTATGGATCTGGGGGGAGATTACGGGATATTGCAACCGGCAATTATAAATACCGGTGAGGGAGAGGGTGTTTTTGAAGGCAGGGTTGACCTGCGCGATCTGTCTTATACGGGCAAGGGCACAATGAAAGGGCTTTTAGTGAAATCAAATCCCGATGATGTTACGGCAAACTTGGACGGTAAGATAGATATTAAAGGGCAGGGCTTTAAGGCTTTTATAGATGGAAATATTACGGCAAGAAATGTAAAAGCTATAGTTCCTGAGAAGCCAGTAAAATACATTGAAAATATACAATTTGTTGATGATAGAAACATTCAGGCAGAAGAATTTATCTTCACGGGTAAGGGCCCGGTGGACTATTTTATAGAATACATTGCTATGGATATTGATGTAGATATACCTACTAATTCCTGGATTAAGGGAAGCGGAGCTAATATTGAAGTGGAGGGGAAGCTTAACGTTAAGAAAAATTATGGTGAACTTTATGTTGTAAGTGGAAATATTGATGTAGTCAGGGGTGAATATCACTTTATGGGGAAACTCTTCAATATTGAGAGCGGTACAGTGAGTTTTCGAGGTAAGGAGATAGTAAATCCATTTTTAGATGTCAGGGCTTTGTACGAAGTATCCAGTGTTCGGGTGTTTATTAATGTTACAGGTACAACCGAGAAGCCCAAAATACAGCTTACAAGTGACCCGCCGCTAGATGAGAATGAGATTGTTTCTTATTTGGTTTTTGGCACCTCATCGGAGAATCTTTCAACGGATGATAGGATATCCTTTCAAGAAAAGGCTGGCGAAGTATTAGGCACAATGGCAGTGGGAGAGATAAGGGAAATGTTCGGAGAAGAGTTTGCTCTGGACGTTATAACTATAAAAGGCGGTCAGACTGGATTTAGGGATACGCACGTGGAAGTAGGTAAGTATCTTACTAAAGACTTATATGTCGGTTATGAGCGTTTTTCCTATGAGCGCTTTTATTATGAACGCTATTTCTTTAGTCCGGGGATTCCTTCTTCCACTGTAACGGCTAATAGGGCTGTTATAGAATACAGGCTCTTTGATTTCTTAACCCTGGAAAGTGATATTGGGGAAGAGTCCGGGGCTGACATATTCTTTAACTTTGATTACTAGTACCTGCTATATATTGCATATCTTGCAACTATAAAAAATAAAGACCGCTATTTATTAATAAATCTTCTTATACCGCGCACAGCCTGCATAATCCTTTTTTCATTTTCTACCAACGCGAATCTCAGGAATCCCTCACCGTAATTCCCAAACCCTACTCCAGGGGAGACGGCAACTTTTGCTTCTTCTATTAAGAGCTTTGAGAACTCGAGTGAGCCCATACTCTTAAATTCCTCGGGTATTTCCCCCCACACAAACATAGTGCCTTTGGGTTTGGGGATATGCCATCCAGCCCTGTTAAGCCCTTCAACTAATCTGTCCCTTCTTAACTTGTAAAGGCCTCTAATCTCGTCCACGCACTCCTGAGGGCCGTTTAGTGCTGATATGGCAGCTACTTGAACGGGTGTGAATATTCCGTAGTCCATGTAACTTTTAATTCGTTTTAGCGCTGATACAATCTTTTTATTTCCTACCATAAATCCCACGCGCCACCCGGGCATATTGTAGCTTTTAGATAGCGAGTAAAATTCGACCCCCACCTCTTTAGCCCCCGGGACCTGAAGAAAACTTGGGGCCTCATATCCGTCATAGCATAGCTCCGCATAAGCTAGGTCATGAACCACAATAAGCCCTGATTCTTTGGCAAGCTCATAAATGCTTTTAAAGAAATCAATATCAACTACCTCAGTTGTAGGGTTGTTAGGGAAAGAAATCATGAGGACCTTTGGTCTCGGCCATATCTCCTTAACCACTTTCTCAATCGATTCTATCAACTCTGAGCTGCTCGAAAGCGGAACACTCTGAACATCACCCCTTGAAATGATCACAGAATATATATGAACTGGGTAGGCAGGATTGGGCACTATCACCGTATCTCCCGGTGAGAGTATTGATAACATCAGGTGAGAGATACCCTCTTTTGATCCTATAGTAACTACAGCTTCAGTTTCGGGGTCAAGCTCTACATCATATTTTCTTTTATACCAGTCGCACACCGCCGCTCTTAATTTTGGTATCCCGGCAGAGGCTGAATATCTGTGTGCTCTTGGGTCACTAGAAGCTTCAATCAGCTTCTTAACTATATGCTCCGGGGTTGGCTGATCCGGATTGCCCATACCTAGATCGATAATATCTTCCCCCTTTGCTCTAGCCTTGCTTTTAAGCTCGTTTACTATATTGAAGACATAAGGAGGGAGCCGCCTTATGAGTGAGAATTCTTCTGGTGAATGTGGCATCGAAGTTCCTTTTTGTTTAGGGATAATATTATTCTAATCCTTGACAATCTCAAGAATTATAAGCCAAAATATTTATTTCTATAGAAAATAAGGGGTCCGATGAATATCAAGTCAATTGTACTTGTCTTAATTTTAAGTTTTTTCTCCTCTTTATCAAGCTTTTCTGTTGAGAATTATCCCCAATATGGGAACGCCTCCTGGTACGGAGGCCCTTTACACGGGGAAAAGACAGCAAGCGGCGAGCGTTTTGATATGTATAGTTTTACTGGAGCACATAGAAAACTTCCTTTCGGAACTATTATCAGGGTTACAAATCTAAGAAACGGTAAAGAAGTTTATATTAAAGTGAACGATCGCGGCCCATTCGTAAAAGGTCGAATAGTTGACCTTTCACATGCGGCAGCAAAGGCAATAGGTTTTAATAGAAGAGGAGTTATTAGAGTCAGGATTGAAGTTATCTCTTTGCCTAGTAGTTCAACTTCAAGCTCAATCTAATATCTCTGTGTTCTTGGGAAGATAGTGACCGTGTGTTAAAATCCAAGAAATATGAATATTAGAACTCTTCTCTTATTATTTCTCTTACCTATTATTTTCTCCTGCGGGAAAAAAGGGGTCAATTCATATCCTACTTATGAAGAACCCCCCTCTTCAGGATATGCAACTGAAGGTTCCACACAAATAGGCCTCGCTTCCTGGTATGGTCTTGAAGAGCATAACAGATACGCCGCGAGCGGGGAGCGCTTCAGTAAGCATGCATACACCGCGGCCCATAAAACTCTACCAATGGGTACTGTGGTAAGGGTGACAAATTTTGAGAACGGAAGAGATGTCATAGTAACGATAAATGATAGAGGCCCTTTTGTAGGGGATCGTATAATAGATCTTTCTCATGCACCTGCCAAATCAATTGATATGATTCAAAGGGGAGTAGTTAAAGTAAAAGTCGAAGTGGTCTCAACCCCATCTACAAGAAGCTCTAACTATTTTGACCCGGAATATACAGTTCAGGTAGCGGCATACCGTGACAAGGGTAATGCGAGTACTGTAAAAAGGAGACTCGCTATAGAATATAGTGATGTCAGGATTGAATCAGTTAAGGTTAAGGGAGACACTTACTACAGGGTTAGGGTGGGGCGCTATTCCAGTAAACGAGACGCCCAAAAAGCAGCTTCTAAACTCAGAAAAAAGGGTTATACGACAAGAGTCATTCTTGAATAACTGAAATCATACTCTAAGAGGACACATGTTATGAATCGATTTGTTAAATCACACGGACTTGGAAATGACTATTTCGTACTAGATCAGTCTCAATTATCATTTGACCTTACACCAGAAGTTGTACAATTGCTCTGTCATAGAAACTACGGCATAGGTTCTGACGGCATACTACTTTTAGTTCCATCTGATAAAGCCGATTTCGGACTCAGAATATTAAACCCTGACGGCAGTGAAGCTGAGAAGAGCGGAAATGGGCTTAGAATTTTCGCTAAATATCTTTTTGAGCACGGACATACCAAAAAAGAAGTATTTAAAATCTCTACCCTTGGCGGCGTTGTTACAGCCGAGCTCGAAACTATTGACGGTATAGTCCCTTTTGTAGCAGTAGAAATGGGAGAAGCTACTTTTCAAAGCAATTTGATTCCTGTAGCGGGGGAGGAGAGGGAAGTAGTTGATGAAGAAATAAATGTAGACGGCGAATTATTAAGATTTACAGCTGTTTCGGTCGGAAACCCCCACTGTGTGGTATTTGTTGATGAGCTTGACGAAGGGTATATCAGAAAACTGGGTCCTTTGCTCGAGACTCATGAACTCTTTCCAAACCGTATCAACGTTCAGTTTGCAAAACCCCTCTCCCGAGAAAAAGTTCAAATTCTGATCTGGGAGCGCGGTGCGGGTTATACGCTCGCTTCAGGCAGCAGTTCTTGTGCTGTAGCCTCAGCATGTGTGAAGAATGGTTTGACCGATGGTAATGTCACTGTTTCCATGCCCGGAGGCGATCTCGATATTAACATTAGAAATGATTGGTCAATTAAAATGAGGGGAGCGGTGGAAGAAGTAGCTGAAGGTACCCTGAGCATAGACTTACTTAAAAGAATAGAGATGCTCTCCGGATAAGATTTATATTCGTTTGTACCAAAACTGAACCGCTATAGCCGGTTTTTAATTATGAAAAAGTTATTAATATTAGCTGATACAATCCTCCCCATTTCCTCTGAACCTATAAATGATAGCGCCTTAGTTGTTGGGGGTGGGAAAATCCTCGATATAGGGAATGTCTCGGTACTTAGAAGAAAATATAAAGGAGTGGCGGAGCTTAGTCTCGGAGAAGGTATCCTTCTTCCCGGATTCATAAATGCACATATCCATCTTGAGCTTGGCTGGATCAAGAAAAGGATAGGCAAATTTAAGGGTTTTACTTCATGGCTGCAACAGATAATCAGAGGAAAAAGAGAGGGTGTTACAAATCAGGAAATTGAAGAGTCGGTGGCAGACGGAATTAAAGCACAGATAGAAAGCGGCGTAACCACAGTTGGGGAAATTTCATCCTACGGCGGTTTGGATATCCCTATATTAAAAAAATCGGGTCTTAGAACGATACTATTTAGAGAGGTGGTTGATAGTAAAGAAGATATAGTCGACTTTAATACTTTTGAATTATCCGACATATATGAAGAGAGGCTCTTTCCTCATGCCCCTTACTCCTGCAGCCCGGGGCTGTTAGAGAACACGCTTACTTCTCATAGGAAAAATAGTAGACCTCTGGGTATTCATCTTGCTGAAAGCAAAGAAGAGGTCGAGTTTGTAAATAGAAAAGCAAATAATATTGAAAATAAAGTATTTCCTCTGATAGATAAAAAGACCTTTAAGCGTAATAAGGCTAGCACCCCCTTTGGGTATTTAAAGAACCTGGGATTCTTTGATCAAAGCAAGATTACAACTGTTCATATGGTGCAGGTAGAAGTTGGTGAAGTTAGAGAGATTCAAAATCTGGACATAGGAATTGTCTTATGTCCGAGAAGCAACTTGTTTCTCCAGGTCGGTATCCCTCCGCTTAAGGAATATTCCAAGCTAAAAAGGATAGGTCTGGGCACAGACGGTCTGTCCAGTAACTACAACCTCGACTTCTTTGAAGAGCTCAGGGTTCTTCATCTCCTCTGGTCTCAAGCTTTAGGAAAAGAAGCTTCATACGAGACAATTTATTCGGCTACGCTGGGAGGGGCTGGAGCGCTATTCCTGGAGGACAAAATTGGAAGCATTGAAATAGGAAAAGAAGCAGATCTAATATTCCTTAACTCGAAAACCGAGTTTAAAAATCCTTATCTATCCGTTGTCTCTTCTACTAATGATAATTTGGAACTTGTAATGGTAAGGGGAAATATTCTATATTCCAAAGAATCCATATCTTCAAATAATTAAGATGCCCGCAAAATTAAATAAAGTATTCGTCTACGGAACTCTTCTCCAAGGGGAATCCAGATGTTCTTTTTTAAGTGATTGTAAATTACTAAAGACTCTAGAAATCCCAGGAACTCTCTACGATACAAAAAGAGGCTATCCAGCTGCAGTATTTGATGAGGGGTCTCGGAACACAGTAGCAGGCGAGCTCTACATTATGGATAACCCGGATAATAAAATAGCAGAGCTTGACGTGGTAGAAGATGTGGATTCCGGGCTATTTAAAAAAGTGATTTTAAAACATAACGGTGAAGAATTTATCTCTTACGAGGCCGCCCGCCTATTAAAAGAATATGTCAAACCTATAAATCAAGTTAAGACAGGAAGCTGGAGGAGACATTTGTCCCTTTCTTTTCATGATCCGCTTGGCTTCGCTTTAAATTTTGAAGACCGTCAAAAGTATCTATACAGAGAGTCTCTAACTTCTGATTCCGAAGGCTCTATCTATATAGCTGGAGATGTACCGCTACTTGTTACAGCCCCCCATGCCTCGGTTCATAGAAGAATGGGTAAGTTAAAACGTCAAGAATTCTATACGGGTGCTCTATCCGTGATGCTGCACTCCTTAACAGGCTGTCATGCCCTTTATACGAATAGGCTTATGGAATCCGATCCGAACTACTATGACGATTCTACTTTTAAGGTGAGACTAAGTGAGATAGCGAAGAAAAATGACATTAAATGTCTGGTTGATCTCCATGGCACGGGGGCTGAGAAAGAATATGACGTTTATCCCGGAGTCGGGATGGATAAGGAATTTTTGTTGGAGCATACTAATTGCCTGAATGAGATTGAGCACCAGGCCTCATTAACCGATATATCTATTGGGGGACTAGACATATTCCCAGCTGCAAAGCAGATGACGGTAACGAAATTTGCTGCAAGGGTGCTCGACGTTCCATCAATCCAGCTTGAGATTAACCGGAGATTAAGAGAGCCCGAAAATAGGCCAGATGATTTTATGAAGCTAGTTAAGTTCTTAAAAGGATTTATAGATAATCTATCCTATTTGGTTGGCTAAAACTTCCGCTATGTGTATTGTTTTCTTTTCGGAAAAATGTTCAATTTGATGCCGGCATGACACGCCCGATACAGCTATTAAGGTATCAGAGGGCGTTTCTCTAATGGCTGGTAATAACCTGTCTTCAGCGATCATTTGTGAAACTTTGTAATGTTCGCTTTCGTAGCCGAAACTCCCGGCCATTCCGCAGCAGCCGGCTCCGCTTTCTGTTACCTTGCATCCCGAAAGGGACAGCATCTCGAGGGCAGATTGGTTCCCGATTATTGATCTTTGATGGCAGTGTCCATGATAAAATACGCTAGGTCCGACTTGTTTCCAGTTAATTTTAAGCTCGCCTAATTTATTTAGTTTCAACAAAAATTCATCAAGGACATATGAGTTTTTAGAGAGAATTCCAGCATCTTCATTTTCCGGCAGAAGGGCTAAATATTCATCTCTAAAAGTGAGAATGCAGCTGGGTTCCGTTCCCACTACCGGAATACCCTCTTTAACATAGGGTGCTAGGAGCGATACATTTTTTAACGCCCTTTCCCGGGCCGGTTCAATCATCCCTATACTTAACATCGGACGGCCGCAGCAGACTCTATTTGCAACGAGCATTACATCCAGACCTGCGGCTTCAAGCAACTTTACTGCCGCCCTCCCAACCTCAGGATGATAGTACGTTGCCCAGGTATCATGGAAATAAATCACCTTGCATCCTGAATTGTTTTCAGTAAGTTGTGATCTACTGTTAAACCAGTCTATGAACTTTTCATTTGATAACTTTGGTAGTGATCGTTCCGGGTGAACCCCTATTTTAGATAGAATCTTTTTAGAGAGATTATTATTTATAGCAAAGTTAGATATGGACGCTAGGTGTGAGCTAATTTGGCTCATTTCATGAACATACCCAAATAAGCGGTCACGAACGGAAAAGCCATGCTCTTTGTGGTAATGAGCCAGAAATTCAAGCTTCATTTTGGCAGCATCTACACTTGAAGGACACTCGCTTTTACATGCTTTACATGAAAGACAAAGATCGAAGACCTCATACATTTCTTCACTTGTCATCGCGTCCTTTGGCAACTTGCCGGACACCACAGCTCTAAATACATTAGCACGGGCCCTGGTCGTATCCATTTCATCTTTAGTTGCAATGTATGATGGGCACATAATCCCTTCCCCGAGTTTCCGACACACTCCCTGGCCGTTGCACATCTCAACAGCTTCGGTAAATCCATTATCCTTAGACCAGTCTAAATAAGTTCTGACTGTCTCCGCTCGATAGGACTCTCCAAAGCGCAAGTTCTTTTCAGGCGAAGGACCGTCCACAACCTTTCCGGGATTGAACATCCCCTCAGGATCAAATGCGGCTTTAAGTTCTTTCATAACTCCGTATAGGTCTTTTCCAAAGAGACGTTCATTGAGATAGCTTCTTTGAAGCCCGTCTCCATGCTCACCGCTCATTACTCCGCCGTACCTTAGCGCTAGTTTAAAAGTTTCCTGAGTTAAATCCTCCATTATCTTGATTCCGCTTTGAGATTTTAAATTAACCAAGGGTCTTACGTGTAAGCATCCTGCGCTAGCGTGGCCGTAGAAAGCGGCTCTTGTCCCCAGGTGTTTAATTAAATCTGTGATATCGGCTACATAACTTGGAAGATTCTCTACTGGTACTGAAACATCTTCGATACATGGAATGGGTTTAAATTCGTCCCTTTTACTCATCAAGAGCCCAAGTCCGGCTCTTCTCACGCCCCATACATTTGCCTGTGCTTTAAGTGATAGGGCATAGCTAGTAGGACAGTTAATATTTCTGCTGTTTAAAAAGGAATTCAGATTCTTAGCTTTTTTCTCTACTTCTGATTCAGTTCCCCCATAAAATTCCACTACCAAAATAGTTTCAGGATCTCCGTCAATAAAGGTTAGCATCTGGGAATAAAACGGATTTGCCCTTGTAAGCTCAATTAGCATTTTATCGATAAGCTCTACTGCCGAAGGGTTTCTCTCTAAAATTGCCGGGACCGCTTCCATAGCCCGGATCATACTGTCGAACTGTAGAATCGCTAGCCCCGTAAAGGATGGTCTTTCGACTAATTTAAGCGTGAACTCTGTGGCCAGACCCAGAGTCCCTTCCGCGCCCGCTAAGAGCTTTGCAGGATTAAAAGGCTCATCTAAAAAATAATTGAGACTGTAACCCGAGGCTCTCCGCCAATGACGGGGGAAATCGCTTTTGATTTTGTCAGAATATTTTTCTCTTAGTTGGTTAAGTTTTTGGTAGAGGCTATTCCCATTATTTACTTGCCCAAGCTCTATTGATTCACCTTTGTTCAGAAGCAATTTGCAAGACTCTACATTATCTCCCGCCATTCCGTATAGAATAGAATGCGCTCCTGTTGCGTTATTCCCTACTATTCCCCCAATTGTGGCTATCCTGGCTGAAGCAGGGTCAGGGCCGAACATTAGCCCACAGTGCTTTAACTCTCTATTGAGCTGCTCAAGGAATATTCCTGACTGCACGCGCACTGTTTGGTCCTCTGTATTAACTTCTAAAATTTCATTTAGGTATTTTGAGAGATCGATAATTAGAGCGTGGCCTACTGCCTGACCTGCGAGACTCGATCCACTGCCCCTGGGCAAAATTGCCACTCCATAGTTGCACGCGATTTCAAGGGTAATAGCAACGTCTTCGACATTTTTGGGTATGACGACTCCTACCGGCTCAATCTGATAATTACTCGCATCGGTGCTATATAATATTTTACTTATCTTGTCGAAACGCACTTCACCGCTTAATTTATTCTCCAGCGAATCTTTCAGATCGAGGTAAAGAGAGTCCTTGTGAATTTCCGTCATTTGATGATTAATTATAACTTGTGATCCATAGCCTAATCCAATAGAGATACAGGAATTAGATTTTTATTCTCTATAACCACTCTCTATACTGCTCCCATTAAGAACCTCTGAGAATTAAGCTAGTTAAATGCTGCTTGACTATGTGGAGTGGGAAAGTACGACCGTTTGTCTCATATGCAGTGAAACCATGCGATTATTTGTAAAACAACGCTATATGTACTATAATATTTAAAACTCTTAATATCTAATAAAGAAGGGAGGATGAAACAATGATCAGGGGATTTATAGCTATAGTTTTTGCTGTTTGTTTTTCCGTAAATGCGTATTCTCAGGTGCCTTTTGAATGTAATGACCAATTTTACCAAGTTTTTACGTTTCAGGGGCAGTAACTTGCCTATGACTTAGTAAGTAATACTTTCGTAATTGCGCCAAATAATGCCGGGGAAGGATACAATGCAGTAGGCTATCGAATAGCAGATAATTTTGCCTATGGTCTTGCCTCTACAGGTAATCTTCTTCAGATTTCTGCAGATGGAAGTGTTATAGATCTTGGCCCTGTTGCGGGTTTAGCTGGATCCGCTCAGGCAGGAGATTTTGGGCCTGATGGTTTATTATACATACACCAAAACGCCGTAGTACCTGCAGAGATTGTTGGGATTGACGTCGATACAGTTACAGCAGTGAATTTCGTAAATTTATCAGGACCTGATGTTAATTTTCCGGATATTGCCCTAAATCCGACGAATGGACTATTCTATGCAGTTAATTTTTCAGATACGCCTGGTGCTAATCCTGGAGATCTTGTAACTATCGATATTGTTACCGGAACCGTAAGTATAGTCGGACCTACTAACGTTAGTGGTGTGAACCCTAGGATTGCCTCGATGTGGTCTGGTGCATCAGGTAATGTATTTGGTGGTGATAGAAATAATAATGGCTTTGTCTACCAATTTGATACCCAAACAGGTAATGCTACGCTAGTTGGGAGGACTTTTACTGACGCTGATGGAATAGCAGATGGCTGGTGCTGTTCAGCAGGTTGTGATCCTCCAGCAATTCCAGGAGTCGGTGTCCCTACCTTATCCCAATGGGGACTGATTGCTATGGCGGGTATTTTAGGGATAGCCGGTTTTATTATGGTTATCCGAAGAAGGAAAGTAACTGCTTAATTAAAAGATCAATACAATTGAATATATGGAACAAAGGGGAGCTTCGGCTCCCTTTTTTGGCGGATAGCATCCGCAGGCAAACGAATTCTACGTATCTTTATTGCCAAATTGAAACTATACAGCTTGATCCTATCCTGCGAAGCATCTTAGAAATTATATGGAAGCGGACACTGTCCGCCGGGTAGCACCCGCAGTCGAACAATTTCTGCGTATCTCCTCTGCAATATAGAAGCCGCGAAGTCTCACTTATCCCTTAACGCACCTTAGAAATCATATGGAAGCGGACACTGTCCGCCGGGCAATGCCTGCTTCTATCTTAAACCCAAATAAAAAAATAGGTGCAGGACATCTCGGTCAATTATAGACTTTAACAAAAGTTAGGTATCATATCGTTCTTTCTAAACTGATAATTTTTATTCGAGAATTAAATTTGTCGAGCTTAAATCAGGATCAAAATGAAATTTGTTATTGTCCCCGTAAAAGATTTATCTAAAGCCAAGGAAAGACTTTCCTCTCTCTTGCCGCAGCATGAAAGGACAGCGCTTGCTTATGCAATGCTTGAGGATGTTCTTACGGCCCTTAAAGGATCACTACTCGCAGATCGTAAGTTTATTGTCACTCTCGACGCTAAAGCTATTGAAATAGCTAGAGGTCTGGGGATCGAAATAATTATAGAAACGGAGCAAAACGGCGAGAGTGCATCCGTAGACTATGCGTCTCAAATTTGTAAGGATATGGGAGCCACCTCGGTTCTCGTAATCCCGGGAGATGCCCCTCTTATTACCTCAGATGATATAGATTTTATACTGGAAAGGGAGAAGGGCACCCCTTCTATTATTTTTGTCCCGGCAAGGGATGAATTAGGGACCAATGCTATTCTCAGAAAGCCTCCTGACGCCATCCCCTCAATGTTTGGCCATGACAGTTTCAGGAAGCATATGAATGAAGCAGACAAACATAATATCCCCTATGAAAGTTACGATAACCCGAGAATTGGACTTGATATCGATAGCCCTGAAGATTTAAAAGAATTTGTGTCTCAAAAAAGCGATACTAAGGCTTATGGTGAGCTTGAAAGATTAAATATTCTTGAGAAAATTAAGGGATACAGCTGATTTTAGTAATCTAAATTTATAACCATAAGTTTTAATTCTGTCATTTCTTCAATTGCGTAACGGAGTCCCTCTTTTCCAACCCCCGAATCCTTAACACCACCGTAAGGCATGTTCTCTACTCTAAAACTCGGGTAGTCGTTTACTATTACGCCCCCTACATGAAGAGCGTGATATGCTTTAAATGCCTTTTTCATATCTTTAGTAAACACCCCGGCTTGAAGTCCGTAGCGGGAATCGTTTACCCTGTCTAGAGCTTCGTCAAAATCTTTATACGGCTCTACGTGTACCACGGGGCCAAATACCTCACCCGAGCTTATATTCGAGTTATGAGGAACCCCGGTCAAAACAGTCGGCTCTATTAATTTACCGTCCCTTTTTCCTCCGGTTAAAAGCTCCGCCCCTTTTTCAAGCGCTTCATCTATCCAGCTCATTATTCTGTCCGCGGAATCATTATCTATCACAGGGCCTAAGTCTGTATCCTCAAGCATAGGGTCGCCCAGTTTTAATTTCTTGGTCTCATCTATGAATTTGTCCAGGAACTTATCGAATATCTTCTCCTGAACGAATATTCTTTGAACAGATATACAGCTTTGCCCGGCCTGATAAAAAGCCCCCCAGGCGTTTCTGCTTGCCGCAAAATCCAGGTCAGGCGGGTCCTCATCTATTATGGTTGCTGCGTTTCCACCTAGCTCAAGCGTTACTTTTTTCTTAGAATATTTCCTCATTAACTCCCAGCCTATTTCATCACTCCCGGTAAATGAGATTTTCTTTATGCGCACGTCTTCAATTACAGGCTCTATTTGTGCACCGGGTAGGGGAAGTATGTTAAGAGCCCCTTCGGGAAGACCTGCCTCAAGGGCTATCTCTCCCAGCATTAGTGCCGATATAGGAGTTTGAGACGCGGGCTTTAAGATCATTGTATTAGCTGAGGCAATAGCAGGAGCCACTTTGTGGGCTACCAGATTAAGCGGGAAGTTAAATGGAGATATCCCCATTATAACACCTAACGGAAAGCGGCGTGTAATGCCAAATCTCTCCTCATTTCCCGAGACAATATCTATTGGTAGAAGCTCACCTCCGGAGAATCTGTTTGCCTCTTCCACAGCTACCGAGAAAGTAGTCATGGCTCTATCGACTTCAACTCTTGCGGTTTTAAGCGGTTTGCCGCCTTCTTTTACGAGAGTTTTTGCAAACTCCTCCTTTCTCTTCTCAATTCCATTAACTATGTTTTTTAAAATTCCGCTTCTTTTATGACTTGGACTGTGTCGAAATTTCTCAAATGCGACTTGGGCGTGCCGGATAGATTCTTTTGCTTTATCAAGATCAGGAATATTTATCAAACCCACAACCTCATCGTTATAAGGGTTTCTTATCTCCCGTTTATTATCGCTTTTGTACCATTCCCCGTTTACTAAATACCCGTATTCTTTAATCATAGTTAATCTATATTAAAATATTAACCCTCTAGTATATCCAAATTCGCCTTTTCTGTAATTATTCCTTTCTCGTATGCTCGGTTGAATAAATACTCTAAAGCGGCCTTACCCTTTTGTCCCAATTCTACTGTATATTCGTTTACATACATAAGCACAAACTTTTCTCCTACATCTTTTTTCATCCCTCTTCCCCACTGCATTGCATATTCAAGAGCTTCTTCTTTGTGTATTAGAGCATACTCGATGCTCTGCTTGTGTACTCTGTGCGCTTCTTTCTGAAGGTCTTCGCTAATATCCCTTTTCACAACGTTTAATCCCAGAGGAAGCGGCAGTGAAGTCTCTTTTGCCCAGAGTTCTCCAATATCAAATAACAGTTCAAGGCCCGCATCTTTATATGTCAGCTGTCCCTCGTGTATTAGCAGACCTGTTTCGATCTCTCCACTCTGTACTGCAGGCATTATTTCATCAAATGCCATCTCAACCGGTATGAACCCGTCTGCAAAAATACAGAGAAGCAAATATGCTGAGGTAAGCATTCCAGGTACCCCGATTCTTTTCCCTTCAAGGTCTTGGATTGGTTCTTTGGAAACTACAATAGGGCCATAACCCTCTCCCATACTGGCACCACACGACATAATCCTGTAATCATTCTGCACCTTGAGATACCCGTGAGCAGAAATTGCCGTTACCTCAAGTTCTTTATTTAAGGCGCGCTTATTGAGAGACTGTATATCTTCTACAACTTGAATGAAATCTATTTTGTCCGAAGTAACTTTATTTTTATCGATAGCATAGAACATAAATGCGTCGTCAGCATCGGGGCTATGCCCGAGTTTCATTTGAATTTTCTCTGTCATGTGAGGTTCTCCTTGTTGTCTATTCTGAATAAATATTTATATCTGAAATCCTTTTTGCTTCGTTTAAGTCTGAAAGTAGTTCGCTGTATTTAATTATCCCTTTGATTTCTTCTCTGCCCAGATCATATTTAATCCGGTCGGTTAAATATTTAAGACATACGTCTTTTTCTATTCCTATTTTTTGTGACTCAGTCTCAGCTATCTCGTCTACAATTCCAAGTCCATAGTTTTTTGATTCTATAAGAGCCTCCAGGTTATTTCCTAGTATAACACCTTTGTTTACCGCGAAAACCGCATAGACAAAGGGAAGCCCCGTCTCGCCTGTCCATATCTCTCCCAAATCGTAGACTTTATATGAATTATCCGCATTATAACATTCTTTAAGTCCCGAATCTCCAATGAGCATAGTCCCATCTACACCGTCAAGGACACCCTCTTTATCAATATCCCTTGATAGATAGCTAGGTTGAAGTCCGTAGAATATTTCCATCACTATTCTGAGTAATGCTGTAGAGCTTTGGGAGCGTTTATCGACAGCGATTGTTTTTAATTCTCTTAAATCTGACTTTGCAAGAACAATAACACTGTCCACTTTACCAAATGATGATATAGAAATCTGAGGGACTACACTGTAGTCCTTTCTTTTTAGCAGCTCCGCAACAGGTATTAGACCTACATCTATTTCTTTATTAAAAAGCTTCACAGATAATTCTGACGGAGGAGTTTGTATAAGATCGAACTCATGTTGGATCAGGTTATTTTCAAGAGCATATGTCAAAAGTTTTGCGTTTAAAAACGAAACCGAACCCAGTTTTATCAATTTTTGCACCTAACAAAGTAGTCTTAAAATTAGCTAAAGTCTATAAATGTTTAATATGGGGTATTTTCGAAAGGATATAGGTTACCTGAAATTAATATTCTTAAAATGCACTTATATCTCCATGCCATCTCTTGGGCAAAAATATCTTTTCATAAAGAGTAATAGCGTATGAATCCGTCATAGAGGCTATGAAATCGCATACCGCTCGTTCCGGAGTTTCTCCGTCTCTAGGCTCTCTCGGATATATAATCTTAAATTCATCCTGGTTCTCACAAAAATATTCGTAGAGTTCTTTTATTACTTTTTTTGCCTTATCAAAATTGTTTTTAATCTTATCGTTCATGTAAACCGTATTAAACAGGTAGCTTCTCAACTCAAGCATGGCTTGTTCAACTCCAGGACTTGAAACTACTCTCTTCTCATCGAGATTTTTTGTTTCAAATATTATGTCTGTGACCATTTTGTTTATTCTCTCGGAATTAGTTTTTCCTAAAGTTTTAGTACAGTTCTTGGGAACATCATCAATTGTTATAATTCCAGAGCGGATTGCATCATCTAAATCATGATTAGCATAGGCCACTAAATCTGAGATTCTAACAACTTGACCCTCCATAGTCTTAGGTCTGTATTTCGGATTATCTATCGCACCCATGCCTTTTGAGTGCTTAGAAATTCCGTCCCTTACTTCGTAAGTAAGGTTTAGTCCCTCACCGCCTTTCTCCAGAACATCTACCACCCGTAGGCTATGTATAACGTGCTTAAAGCCTCCGGGGAATATTTCATTAAGCATTGCTTCTCCAGCATGTCCAAATGGTGTGTGCCCAAGATCATGACCTAGTGCTATCGCCTCTGTCAGGTCTTCATTTAATCTTAGCGCTTTAGAAATCGTTCTTGCGATCTGGGCCACCTCTATTACGTGCGTAAGCCTTGTTCTATAGTGATCATCAGTAGGGGAGAGAAACACCTGTGTCTTGTGTTTCATTCTTCTAAATGATTTTGAGTGTATAACCCTGTCTCTGTCTCTTTGGAAATCGGTTCGAATAGCGCATTGTTCTTCAGGCTTCATTCTCCCCTTTGTCTCTGCACTAAGTGAAGCGAGAGGGGACAAGATCCCCCTTTCTATTTCTTCAAGCTGTTCTCTTATAGTCAAGATTAAACTCCATCTGTTTAATACTCTGAATTAAAGTCTTACTGGTATACCCTTGGCGCTTAAGAATTCCTTGGCTTCCTTAATAGTATATTCTCCGTAGTGAAAAATGGAGGCGACCAGTACGGCGTCAGCTTCCCCAAGTTTTACCCCATCTGACAGGTGTTCGAGATTTCCGGCTCCGCCTGAGGCAATTATAGGTATTCTCAGGTTGCGTGATATGGTTTTTGTAAGAGGAAGGTCATAGCCTGATTTTGTTCCGTCTTTATCCATGCTTGTAAGAAGAATCTCCCCTGCACCGTAGTCCTCCATTTTTTGAGCCCATTCTACAGCGTCTATTCCGGTAGGGTTTCTTCCGCCGTGAGTGAAAACTTCCCATTTGCTATCACCTACACTTCTAGCGTCTATAGCGACCACTATGCACTGGCTTCCAAACTTATCTGCGGCTTCTTTTACGAAATCAGGGTTTTTCACTGCTGCAGTGTTTATTGAGACTTTATCGGCCCCGGCTAATAATATCTGTCTCACATCATCAAGAGTCCTCACGCCCCCGCCTACGGTAAGCGGAACGAATACCTGCGCTGCTGTACGTTCAACTACGTCAATCATAGTTTCTCTTTCTTCATTAGAGGCGGTTATATCCAGGAAACAGATCTCATCAGCCCCCTCATCACTATACTTCTTTGCAATTTCAACGGGGTCCCCGGCGTCTCTTAAATTGACGAAATTAACCCCTTTAACCACCCTTCCGTCCTTTACATCCAAACAGGGTATTATTCTCTTTGATAACATTTTAGGAGTACCTTTGTATTGCCTCTTTTAGATTAATACTACCAGTGTAAATTGACTTCCCTAGTATAGCACCATATAAGCCTAAATGCTCAATTGAAGCCAGTTTCTCAAGATCTTCCATTGTAGCAATTCCGCCTGAGGCGATTACAGGAATCGGAGATTCGTTTATAAATTCTCTTGCACCCTCAATATTTATTCCTTCCATAGTTCCGTCTCTGTCGATATTAGTATTAAGTACCACCGATACACCAACTTCATGAAGATTCCCGAGCACTTCCTCGATACTTTGGTCTATTACTTCAGTCCAGCCTTTAACGGCTATTTTCCCGTTTTTAGTATCGATTCCAACTGCGATTTCTTCTGGAAATTCGCTGCAGGCATTCCTTAAAAAATCCTCGTCGCTAAATGCAGCAGTTCCTAATATTATTCTTTTAACACCGATTCCGACATACTCTCGTACAGTATCTATATTCCTTATGCCTCCGCCAACTTGGACCGGGCAGGATGCCGAATCTACAATAGATTTAATGACGTTAAAATTTCTAGGTTTACCTGAGAAGGCACCGTCAAGGTCTACCACGTGAATCCACTTAGCTCCTGATTCATCCCACTCTCTTGCTACTTCAGAGGGATTTTCGGAAAATACCGTTACTTGTTCCTCCTTCCCTTTAAAAAGTCTTACACACTTTCCGTCTTTAAGATCTATGGCAGGGATAATTATCATCTTTTCTCCAGTAGAAATCTGCTAAACCTTTGAGCTATCTTTCTAGCGCCCTCTTTTGCAAGCTCATCTGCAGATATCCATTTGCCCCCTCTTTTTACAAACTTCTTTATTTCAAACAGGTTGTCAAATAAGGGCTTTTGTGTTTCTGTGAAATATGTCTCCCATATCACCCTTCCGTCTTTTGTGCTTAGTACCTCTACTCTAAAAGATACGGTTGGCGGAGATTCTATCCCCCACTGTGATCCGCCTCTTTCCGTGTACTCTGAAATAACTCCAACCATTACCGAATCGGCGTCCAGAATCCTTCCCACATCGATAGCTATATCTTTGTAATATATTTTTGGTTTCCCCGATTCTAACTTGGTAAATTCAGTATCCGACTTTTTCAGCGGTAATATTTCAACATCCGCCATGCCCGAGGTTTGTAAAACAAGAGCATCGTAAAGAGATATAGTGAGATACCGCTCAATATCTGAAAGTGATTCTTCGGATTGTTCTACTGATAGCGTTTGTTTTGAACTAAATGGTATCAGTGCCATCTTGCCTACAATATATATAGACGGGGCTCGTGCAGCTACCAAGTTGTTATTATCGCCATTTTGTGCAAGTAGCGTTGAACTTTGTAGGATAACAAGTGTAAATATGAGGAGAAATATTGGCCTGTATCGACTCGAAAATTCCATTTGCCTATAAATATACAGGAATATTACATTTGAGGAAGGTCCAAAATTCTAGCATTTGAAAAATACAGTTTATCAATGATAATAAACTTTATGAATTACTGGCTTGTTAAATCAGAACCGAATACATATTCCTGGGATGATCTACTTAAAGACGGCTCGACTTACTGGGACGGTGTTAGGAACTACCAGGCAAGAAATAATCTCAAGTCCATGGAAAAAGGGGATTTGGTTCTCTATTACCACAGCAACGAAGGTAAGGAAGTCGTGGGTGTTGCCAGGGTAATAAAGGAGTTCTATCAGGACCCTACAACTCAAGACGACAGATGGGTTGTGGTTCATATAGAGCCGGTAAATAAACTAAACAGCCCCGTTTCACTTTCGGATATTAAAAATGACAAACGCCTAGAAAAAGTCCCTCTGGTTACACACAGCAGACTATCCGTAATGCCTATCTTAAAAAAAGATTTTGAGACCATAATCAAAATGGGTAAATAGCCATTTAAAAATACAATCAGGATGTTTGTCTTAATTTATGGCTTTTCCAGTCCTTATTAATTAATAGCAAATTAGTGTTATTCTCTTTATATGAATCCCCCTGGTTTATCTGAAGGTATTGATGAAGATAGATATATAGAAAGACGCTGGGACATGGTGGAAAATCAAATTGTCTTAAGGGGAATTAAGGATGCAAGAGTACTTAAGGCAATGCTAAAAGTTAAGAGGCATCTATTCGTCCCAAAGGATTATCTGGATTCTGCTTATGATGATAAACCGATCCCGATAGAAAAGGAACAGACAGTATCTCAGCCTTATATGGTTGCCCTTATGACCGAGCTTCTAAATCCTTCGCCGGGTAAAAAAATATTAGAAATCGGTACCGGCTCAGGCTACCAGTCGGCTATCCTTGCCGAAACTGGATGTGATCTGTATACGATTGAAATAATTGAAGATACTGCTGCTAACGCCCGCAAAACTTTAGAAAAGTTAGGATATTCGAATATTAAATACAGGATTGGCGACGGTTATAGGGGGTGGGAAGAGAATGCTCCTTTTGAGGGCATAATAGTAACTGCAGCGCCCGCCGATATACCTGATAAACTAATAGAGCAGCTCAGCCAGGGCGGCAGAATGATCATCCCGGTAGGGGATTTGAGCCAGGAACTCCTCTTGATTGAAAATACCAACGAAGGCGTAAAGAGAAAGAAAATCACAGCCGTCCGTTTTGTACCCATGACCGGACAATCAAACAATACGTAAGCTTTCATATGTATAGCTTATAGACTATAATTAAAATCTATTATCAAGATTTAGATAAAGACGTTTTGAATAATCCCCATGGACAACCAAATTTTAATAAATGTAACATTCAACGAAACCAGAGTTGCAGTTATGGAAAATGGTTCTGTTGCAGAGCTCTATATTGAGAGGAAGTCCACACCGCGGATAGTCGGAAATATATATAAGGGCAAAGTGGGAAAAGTAGTTCCTGGGATGCAGGCTGCCTTTATAGATATTGGTATAGAAAAAGCCGGTTTTATCTCGGTCGAAGATGTGCAGGAAGACACTCTCTATGAGTTTTTTCTTGAGAACGGTGAAGAGGATAGTGTCCAAGATTTTAATAAGCAACAAAAGAATCTGATCCAGGACATCTTAAGAGAAGGGCAGCATGTTCTAGTTCAGGTGTTAAAAGAATCTGTTAGTGGCAAAGGGGCAAAGCTATCATCCTATATTGCTATTCCCGGAAAGTATTTGGTGCTGTTAGGAAGCATAGATATAGTCGGGATATCCCGAAAAATTGAAGATAGTGAAGAAAGGGAGAGATTAAGTGAATCAATTAAAAAGCTAAAACCTGAAGGGAGTGGGTTAATTGCGAGAACTGCGAGCGCGGGAGTTTCCGAGAAAGAACTTGCACAGGATTTAAAGGAGCTTCTTTCCATATGGGAAGGTGTTAAGAAAGCTAATGAAGAAAAGAGTGGACCCTCGTTAATTTATGAAGAACCTAAACTTTACCTTAAAGCTGCTAGAGATTTTGTCTCAAACAAAGTCAATAAGATAGTAGTGGATTCAGATAATGCATACAGGGAAATTACTAACTATTTAAAGCGCAATTTCCCTGATTCTAATGTAGATGTGGAGTTGTATAAAGACTCTAACCCCTTGTTCTCAAAATACGGAGTTGAAAATGAGATAAAGAAGATATTTAAGAAAAAGGTTTGGCTTAAATCGGGCGGGCATATCATTATTGAGGAAGCGGAAGGGCTAACAGTCATAGATGTGAATACAGGCAGATATCAAAGCGGGAAAGACCCAGAGGAAACTATCTATAATATAAATGTGGAATCCGCCTTAGAAATAGTAAGACAAATAAGATTAAGAAATCTCGTGGGGATAATTGTAATAGATTTTATAGATATTAAAAGCCGCCAGCTGAGAGAAGGAATTTACGAGTGTTTTGTAGAGGCTCTTAAACATGATAGAGCCCGATCCGTTGTACTTGAAATGTCTCCTTTCGGAGTTATTCAAATGACCCGCCAGCGCCTGAGAGAAAGTATTTTAAAAGAACTGGCTGAGCCTTGTTTTAGTTGTGACGGTATAGGATATTTAAAATCTATAGACACTATTTCCTATGAAATAATTAGGGATATCAAAAAACGCCTGACTAAACCTGTGAATAAAAAGATCACCGTACAGGCAAACCCAGTTGTAATTAAGAGCTTATTAGATTCAGAAAAAGATAATCTCAAACGTCTTGAGGAAAAACACGGTTTAGAGATTGAATATAAGCCCGTAGAAGGAAGAATGGAAAAATATAAGTTAATAGCGGAATAAGCTGATTCCTATTTTTCTTCCAGCAATTAAATCCCATAAAGTAAGGATCTATAATTCACTAAATTAGCCCGGCCTTGAAATAGATTGAGATGTCATTACTCTTAAATTAGATCTATAAATTCAGATTTAACCATTCTTAAATGTCTAAAGAAAACTCTAAGAGACATATAAAACTTCGCCTCAAAAACCTTTGCAAATATTACCAAGAGGCTGGGGCAAGCATTAACATTATTGACAATATAAATGCTGAGTTCTATCAAGGCGAGATTATCGCATTAGTAGGAAAGAGCGGCTCGGGTAAGACTACACTGCTTAATCTTATCTCCGGCATTGATTATCCGGATAGTGGTGAAGTATGGATTGGGGAGACTCTTCTTTCAGGTCTTTCAGAAGATCAGCTCACTTTGATCAGAAGGAACCAGGTCGGGATAATTTTTCAGTTCTTCAACCTTATTCCTACACTAAGTGTAATTGAGAACGTAGCACTGCCCTGTGAATTAAATGGTACAAACAGTCAGGAAAGTCGGCTTCGTGCCGGGGAATTGTTAGAAAGAGTTAATCTGGGCGATAGATTGAATTCTTACCCGGACGTCCTGTCAGGAGGGGAGCAGCAGCGTGTTGCAATCGCGCGGGCTCTTATCAACGATCCGGATTTAGTTCTGGCCGATGAACCTACAGGAAATTTAGACGATGAGACTGCAAAAGAAATACTGGCCCTGCTCCTGGGTGTGGCCCGTGAGGAAGAAAAAACTATGATATTTGCTACTCATAGTCTTGAGATAATAGAATATGCAGACCAGGTTTACACCATTCATAATGGGAAACTTTTTTCTGAATAATGTAATGTTGTTATCTACTTAATATGAATTATCCACTCTTTCTTGTCAGTTTCGGTTATATCAAAAAGCACTTGCTCCAGAACATTCTTCTAATTATCGGAATAGCGTTTGGCGTGGCTCTGGTGGTATCAGTGGATATTGCAAATCAAAGTGCAAGCCGCTCATTCACTCTTTCTAAGGAGATGCTATCAAGTAAGAGCACGCACCAGATATTAGGTACATACTCACATATTGATGAAACAATATATAAGGACCTTAGGCTCGAATTAGGTATTCGTAATATAGCTCCCATTGTAGAGGATTATGTAAATATAGTAGAGCTTGGCGGCAGGGCTGTACGTCTTTTAGGAATTGACTTTTTTGCGGATTTAATATTTTATGATAATAAAACTAGCCCTATTGGTAACCTTTCACAGAATACTTTGAGTGAATTGATGACTAAGCCCGGCACTGCTCTTATATCCCCGCAGTTAGCCCAAAGTGCCGGTATCGATACCGGAAGTGTACTAAAAATAAGTTACGGCTCAAAAACTCTCAACATAGAAGTAGTAGGTTTTCTTGATTCAAATGATGATGGGCTTTCGGAAAGTTTAGGTGGCATTGTCCTTACAGACATATCCACAGCTCAGGAACTGCTTGGCAAGCTAGGTGTTTTATCCCAAATTGATCTGGTTATTGATGAAAATACTCCGAAAGGAGTCGAAGATCTAAAACGCATTAAGGATATGCTTCCTCCCACAATTGAAATCAACAAAAAGGACATGCTCTTGGGTTCTGCAAAAAGCCTGACCCGCTCGTTTGAACTTAACCTGACCGCCCTTAGTCTATTGGCACTTTTCGTAGGAGTCTTTCTGATCTATAACATAGTTTCATTCTCGGTAATACAGAGGCGCTCGATTATCGGAACACTTAGGTCAATCGGTGTTACACGCCGCCAAATATTTAAAATGGTTTTGGTAGAAGCGCTAATAATTGGCACCATCGCGAGTCTGATCGGTGTTATAGGCGGGATATTATTAGGTCGCGGGATAGTAGAGCTTGTAACCACTACAATTAATGACCTTTATTTTACTCTCACGGTTACAAATTTTACAGTCTCTCCGGAAACCATTGTTAAAGGAATGTTGGCGGGCATATTAGCCGCATTATTAGCCGCTATTGTTCCTGCATTCGAGGCTTCCCGTATTAGCCCTATTAATGTTCTTCGCCGCTCTGGGCTTGAGAAATATTTTATCAAAATAGTTCCGTTCCTTACTCTCTCAGGCCTCGTTTTTATCGGTCTTGGTTTTATTCTAATACTTCTACCGACAAAGAGTCTCGTGCTTAGTCTTATTTCGGTATTCTTAATATTATTTGGTGCGTCGCTCATAGTTCCCGTCTGCACTGCTGTCTCTATGCGTTTTTTCTCGCTTATTTTAAGCCAGACCTCTGTGATCGGACGTATGGCCCCCCGTAATATACTAAGGTCCACTAGCCGCACAGGGATTGCTATTGCTTCCCTTACTGTCGCAATTTCTGTGATATTAAGTGTGAGCATTATGATAGGTAGTTTCCGAAGCACTGTGGTGAATTGGATTGATATTGCTCTTACCGCGGACATTTTCATATCGATGCCATCTTCAAATATCAGCGGTAAGGCAGGGCTCGATCCTGCCTTAAGAGCAGAAGTCGAAAATTTCCCGGGAGTAGATAGAGTCTCAACCGTAAGGAGAGTTCAATTTCAGAGCTCCGTTTACGGTCTGTTTAATCTGGTCGCAGTTACAGAGGACTTAGCAGCAAAGAATAGAAGTTTTATTTGGAATAGAGGGAATAATGAAAAGCTCTGGGATCAAATGAAAGATAGCTCCGTACTTATCTCAGAGTCATTTGCCTACAGAAATAATATAAAGCCCGGCCCCGGAAATGTGATTGAGCTTCCGACTGACAAGGGAGTAAAAGAGTTTGAAATAGCTGGGGTTTATTATGACTACGGCTCACAGGCAGGTGTAGTTCTAATTTCAGATGAGGTGTTCCGCTCTAATTGGGGTGATAATCAAATTAACTCACTTGGTGTTTATCTTTTGCCTGGCGATGATGTTGATAAGACTGTAGAAGAGCTTAGAGCATATTTGTCTAAAGACCATAACCTCAATATCAGATCAAATACCGCGCTTAAAAAATCGGCGATTAACACCTTTGACAGGACATTTACCGTTACATCTGCTTTAAGAATCTTAATTGCAATTGTAGCTTTCATAAGTGTACTAAGCTCACTCATGGCGCTTCAGTTAGAAAGGGGTCGTGAGTTCGGGGTATTTCGTGCGTTAGGTATGACTGTATCACAGCTTCGAAGGATGATGTTTTTAGAGAACGGGCTGATGGGTCTTACAGCGGGGCTTTTTTCAATACCACTTGGAGTAGTGCTTTCATTAATACTTATTTATGTGATTAATCTCCGCTCATTCGGATGGACTTTGAATTTTGTTTTAGAGCCTAAATATATTATGGAGGCTATTGTGATAGCTTTAATCGCCGCTATTGCAGCCGGCATATATCCGGCATACAGGATTGGTAAAGAAGATGTCGGGAAACTAATCAGGGAAGAGTGAGGAGAGTTTAATAAATGGATTTTCGGCCTATAAATTTTGTTATAGCTTTGGTATTTATAGCGGTAATTGTAACTTCATGCGGTGATAACAGAAGTGCTCAAGAAACGGGCAATATTGCCCAGTCTCTTTCAGGATATGATATAAGCGGATTTAAAAGGGTCCAAATGCCCAGAGACTTTAAATTCCCCAAGGACTTCGGCCCCCATCCTGAATATCAAACTGAGTGGTGGTACTATACTGGTAATCTCGTAGACTCTTCGGGCCGGGATTTCGGCTACCAGCTTACCTTCTTCAGGCGTGCCTTAAGTTCTTATGAAGTAGATAGAGAGTCCGAATGGGCTTCAAACCAGATATATTTTGCACACTTTGCACTGAGCGATATTGAAAACGGAGAATTTTATTCAAGCGAACGCTGGAGTAGGAGCGCTCTAGGACTTGCAGGTGCTGAGACTATGCCGTTTCGAGTTTGGATAGATGACTGGTCTGTCCAAGGGGAGGGCAAAAGTTTCAAACTTAAGGCAACCGATGGTTCTATTTCTATAAATTTGTTGTTAAAACCCGCTAAGCCTGTGGTTCTACAAGGCGATAAGGGTCTTAGTCAGAAAAGTCAGGAACCGGGAAACGCGTCTTACTATTTCTCTCAAACACGCATTGATACATCGGGCAGAGTTATCATAGATGGTCAGGAATTTGAAGTTCGTGGTCTAAGCTGGTTAGATCGTGAATGGAGTACAAGCGCGCTTGGAGAGAATCAGGAGGGCTGGGACTGGTTTTCTATTCAACTCGATGACGGGCGGGAGATTATGCTCTATCAGCTTAGGCTAAAAGACGGTGGAATCGATAACTATTCCTCAGGCAGTATAGTCAATCAAAACGGTGACTTAACACCTCTTAAGGTAGCGGATTTTGAAATTGAAGTTCTTGATACATGGAAAAGTTCAAAAACAGGTATTGATTACCCTTCAAAATGGCGAATTTCTATTCCCGGACACGATATTGAATTAAACGTAGTTCCGCTATTGCAAGACCAGGAGCTCCTACACTCATTTATTTACTGGGAAGGAGCGGTCAAAATCTCTGGTGAGGGATTTTCAGGAAAGGGCTATGTTGAGCTCACAGGCTATGATTCTAAGGATTAAATCTTATATAATGACATAAGTTTATATTGTAATGGTCTGTTTTTACACATAATTAAAATTTGTAGGTATATTCTGATAATCGTATAATACAAATAAATCACTAATTATTGAGAGGAATATAATTTATGGAAAAGGGCATACTGGAAAACTTATATCATGTTGCTATTGCAGTAAAAGATCTTAGTGCAGTAGAAGAAGTATATAAGACTGCGCTTGGGCTTAGGGTTGAACACCGCGAGGTTGTGGAGGATCAAGGAGTTAATACCTCAATGCTTGTGCCTGAGGACGGCGGTACTGCCATTGAGCTACTTGAACCTATGGACGAAAACTCTCCTATCTCAAAGTTTCTGGATAAAAGAGGTGAGGGAATTCACCATATATGTTTTAAAGTAGACGATATCGAAGCCGTGCTCGAAAGACTTAAAAAGCAGGGTGTAAGATTGATTGATGAATCTCCACGCCCCGGCGCCTACAATTCAAGAGTTGCATTTATCCATCCCAAGGCAATGAATGGAGTCCTTGTCGAGCTTGCTGAAGTTAATAAAGCCGATTGATTTATGTGGCTTCCTCAAAAAATTAAGTAAGCCACAACACTAATTACCAAGGCGCATATAATATTCAATACAAATCCAACCTTCATCATCTCTTTCAGTTTTATTCTTTCTGTTCCAAATACCAGAGCGTTTGGCGGTGTGGCAACTGGGAGCATAAAGGCGCACGAGGCGGCAATTCCCACTGTAAGCGCAAGTTCATATGGTGGGAAATGCCCAATTTCCTGGCCGAGTACGAGAAAAATTGGGACCAATATTGCAGCGCTTGCAGTGTTGCTTGCTACCTCGGTCAAAAAAATCATAAGAGTTACCGCTCCAAGTACCAACAAGAACGGTCCGTAATTTACCAAATGAGTTTCAACTAATTTCGCTAAGTATACACTTGCTCCTGTTTCTGATAATATACCGCTTAATACCAATCCTCCCCCAAAAAGAAGAAGCACTCCCCAGTCTGCGAAATTTTCAATCTCTTTCCATTTTATCGTTCTGAATAAAACTAATAGTACTATTGCGAATACTGCGATAATCGAGTCAAAACCTTTTTCTATTCCAAGCCAAGTCGATATTGGTTTGCTAAGCAGCCATAAAATTATAGTAAAGCCGAATATTGATACTACTGCATAACTCTTTTTGTTGCAGAAAACGTCTTGGGTTTTGATTGTGTAAATAGCCGCCATATCCGGAAATTTAGGTTTTAGTATTACGTAAAGAACTATCACCATAATCGGAAATAGTATCAGCATGAACGGTATGCCTATTGAGAGCCATTCGCTAAAACTAAGCCCCAGATTAGCAGCCGTTATTGCATTCGGCGGGCTCCCAATTATAGTTCCAATCCCACCTATGTTGGCAGAGAAGGCAACTCCCAGCAAAATGAACACTTCAGTTGTATGATTTCTTTCCTTTATCTTTGAGATTAGCCCGAGCGCCACAGGAAGCATTATAGCGGTAGTAGCCGTGTTACTAATCCACATACTGATTAGAGCAGTCGCGATAAATAAGCCTATAACTGAGAAAATCATCTTAGAGCCAGCAGTCTTCATGATGAAACCTGCGAACAGCTCATCGAGGTTGTATTTGTGTAGTGCAGCCGCCAGACCGAATCCACCTAAGAATAAGAATATTATTGGATGGGCAAAATAGCTGAGCGCTTCTCTTACGTCAAATATTCCGGTCATAACTGCAACTATAGGCACGAGTAATGCGGTCACAGTTATAGGAAGTGCTTCTGTAATCCACAATGCTGCTATAAAGAATAGTATTGCAAGCCCTTTGAGCACATTTTTGTCGGCAGGCAAGAACATATATATCCCAACCGATATAAGCCCGCTCAGCAATATAATAAGCTTCTTGTTCATTTAGCCCATGATTGTATTACATAAACCCCGAATAGTTAAGTCTTTCCTTACTTTTTCTTCTCCCTTAGGAAAAGGGAGATAAAGAGGGATTTGTTTTTCAGTCATGCTGAACTACAGTTCTGAGTTAGCACAAGAACTGGACGCCTTCTCCTAAGAGCAAGAACACAACTAGTCTTGGCTCATCATCTCATTACACCCAAACTTCAGCATCTCATCTTTTAGAACTAGTCCGCGCGCGGATACTCTTTGTCATCTCAAATAAATTTGAGAGATCCTGTACTTACCGAATCATCTCAAGCGTCCAAAGCCTCTTCTTGGTCCATCTCCCCCAGTTAGGGACATGTAATAAGAACTTTCCGTTAAATTTGTTGCCCTCGGCTTTGATTATGATTTTTATTTTCTTATTGGTTTCAAGAGTATATATACCCTTGTCCCAGAGCTTTGTTTTTCCTTTTCCGTAAGCGTCCTCAAATATTTCTTGAGATTCGAGATTGTCTATTGGTTCGTCAAGGATTTCGTTCTCGACCGCTACTTTTTTTTCTTTCTTAATTGTAGGAATACCATTTGGAATAATCCATGACTTTAATTCATCTCCTACTTCGAGATAAAGGTCATAGTGAGGATGAGGGGTGTTGTGTTTTCGTATGAGGAAATTAAAGGTTTCTTTCATAGATGAGCTTTAGTCCATGTAAGGTAAGAAAATCATCGACAGATTCAATCGTTTCACTCTCTTTTGCTATGAGCTCAGCAGACCCGCCTGTAGCTATGACTTTAGGATCGGTTTTCAATTCTGCTTTTATTTTTTTGACTATACCGTCTACGAGCCCTGCGTATCCGTGCACAAGCCCGGATTGAATACTTTCAACGGTTGTTTTTCCTATTACATTATCAGGTTTGATAATCTCAACCCTTGGGAGTTTTGATGCATGTTGGTAAAGGGCTTCTGCAGAAATATGTAGTCCCGGGGTGATTACTCCGCCTATATATTCGCCTTTATCGGATATACAATCAAAAGTAGTTGCAGTGCCGAAATCAACTACTATTACGCTCTTATGGAATTTTTCATAGGCGCTTACACCGTTTACTATACGGTCTGCTCCCACTTCTTTTGGGTTATGGTATAGAATAGGCATCCCGGTTTTTATACCGGGACCTACAATGATCGGGTCTACGCCAAAGTAGGTATTAATTGCGTCTAATATGGTTTCAAGAAGAGTAGGAACGACGCATGAAATAGCGGCTCCTTTTATTTGATCGGTGTCTATTTCCTTAATCTCTATTAACTTCTTGAACAGAACACCATATTCGTCAGAGGTTCTGGATTTATCACTGCCTATCCTCCAGTGACTCTTAATCTCATCCCCTTCAAATAAGCCAAAAACTATATTTGTATTCCCTATGTCTACAGCAAGTAACATTCTTATCTCTCCAATATTTATATGAACTATAGCAATATGTTACCAGGTCATTTATGACTACTTTAGTCCCCATCTTCTTCTTAATAGCCATTCTGATGATAACAGACCCAGGAGCACTACAAAAGTCAGGGGATTATCCCAGAACCTCATTGTTTTATAACCTGTTATTGTTTTCTTTTTAGATGTATCAATTTTAAGGTTCTCAAGTCTGTCATCTGTAGTTATGTATTTCCCCCCAGTTCTCTCGGCCAGGGATTGTAAGATATTGTTGTTTGCAGTAGGGCCCCGTACTTCATTTTCAGGAGGTTCGACAATAAAAATCGTCTCGCTCACATTTAAATCATTATATAGACTTGAGTCAGTACCTGGGTTTACCGATATTTTATGAATTCCGCTTCCTCCAACCTGTACCTTACCGATCAATCTATTGTAAGAAGTTTTCTCTAATTCGATTTCGTTCTCCATGCCGTTTGGATAAATCAGTAGGGGTAGGGCTTTTTGATTATTCAAATCATCTCCTAGTGTCGAAATTTCTATTTTAGCATTTTCTCCCGGATTATAAATTGGCTTATCCGTTTTTACCCTAATATCTTTTAATTCAGGGTCATTTAGAAACCATAGAAGTAGCCTGTTCCAAAACTTTTCATAATGAGGAGACACATTGCCTTCACTCCCCAGGACAAAATTCCATTTCCAGGATGAATCAGACATAAACGCTGCAACCTTTCCGAAATCTACATTTTCAATAGCTAATATTGGCTGTCCATCAGGAGTTTTTAATAATGACATAGCTGATTGGTTTAATCCCTGAACGATATTTAGTCCTTCAAGTTCCGGCATTTTTTTCCAGTGCCTTTCATTTTCATCTTTATTTGGGACAATTCTTGTAATCGGATGGTTTTTTCCAATAGCGGTGAGTTCAGGGTGGAATTCTTGGTTACTTATTGTTTCAGATAGAGTTGTGGGTAAGTAGTCCAGTTCGACCGGCAAAATATCTGAAATTAAGGTCCTCCCGTAATCCCCGCTGTTAAAACTGTTGCTACCGCCAATCATAAGGAATGCGCCGCCGTCCTTTGAAACATAGTCTTTTAAATTCTTCAGGTGGAATCCGAAGATTCCGTAGGGTTGAAAATGGAAATTCTGGAATATTACGACATCAAAGGTGTCTAGTTCCTTGCTGAATATCTCATTAACAGGGAAAGGTATTAAGCTTAGTTCTCTTTCCGAGGCGAATACAAGGTCTGAAGGGTCTCTTAGAATAAAGAAGGATACAAGGTCAATATTTGGGTTTCTTTTGAGTGCCTTCCTTAGAAATTTTACGTCCCATGAAGGGCTTCCGGCTACGTGAAGAACGCGGATTTTGTTAATAATAACATCTGTGAAGAAGGACTTTTGATTGTTTTCGGTTATAAGTTCTTCAGATAATACGGGGATGTATACAGTGTAAATTTTTCGCCCAAGTGATAAGGGATTTATTTCAAACTTTACTCTTGCCTCTTTTGATTCGGGGTTTATAGAAGCCTCTTTTATAGACATTAATTTATCTTCTTTATAGAGTGTTACGGGTATTTTAAAGTTTTCCGGTCTGCTTGTTTTTATTACCACCTCGATTGAAAAAGGGTATCTAAGGAAGGCTACTTCGCTTGAAATTATATCGTCTATCCACACATCATTCATACTATCTACTGTAACCGGGCTCACTGTATTAATTATGAGATCTATACCTTTTAGCCTGTCATACATGTTTGTTGATCCATCATTGTCAGCGCCGTCTGAAATGATTATTGCTACGTCGAGCCCCCCTTTATTTTTCTTGTCTATTAGTTCCTCTAATACCTTGCCGATTTTGGTTTTAGTGCCCAGAGGTTCGTTTTTAAGAATTGAATCAAGTGAGGTAGGTTTTAGCTCTTGATCAAAGAAGAAATATTCAACATAGAAATTCTTTTCCATTTGAGAGAGGAAGTCATTATTTTGTTCTAAATAATTTTTTACTTTCTCAGTTCGTACATTTCCGTCCCTATCCCCGGGAAGGTTCATACTCCATGTACTATCAACCAAAACAGCCAGGTTCCTTTTTTCTTCCTTGTAATGTTCAACCTTAAATCCGGGGTTGAATAAAATGAATATTATTAATAGGAACGATAATAAATGAAGGGAAATAAGGGTAGCTCTTTTTTTAGAGCCGGCTAAGTGTTTGGTACTCCGAAAAGATCCGTAAAGTACTAAAATCAATAAAAGGAAAAATAGAATTCCTTCAAAAACACTTGGAGGGTTTAGTAAAACAAAGCGGTTGATTACAGTCTCCATTTGATTAAATTTACCACATTGCCTTTTAGTTTTGTTATTTTACAGTATTAAAAACTTACCTTTCTCCATTATCGTTTCTCCATCAACACTTACCGTAGGCTCCATAATGACGCCGTCAAGATGGCTTGCAACTCTTATTGTTCCGCCCATGCTTTTGTTGTCACCAAAAGCTATGTGCACTGTTCCTATTGCCTTCTCGTCCTCAAGGACATCTCCGGTAATTTGAGCTTTATCGTGAGTTCCAATTCCAAGTTCTGCAAGATTAAATGCGAGCTTTCCGAAAGGCTCCATAATTGAATATAGTTTTTCTCCTGCAGCTCCCCCTGTTATTTCGGTCGCAAATCCCTCTTCGACTTTAACATTTATAACTTCCCCACAAAGTTTGCCAACTCCTGCCATAGAACCATCAAACACTATAAAACCTTCTGATTTTCCCTCCATAGGGGCTACATATGCCTCCCCTGCGGGAAGGTTGCTGAAATCTCCCGGGTTATGATTTAAGCCCGTGTCCGAGTGTCCTTCTCTGCCTTTTACTACAAGATTAATATCAGTTCCCTTTTCAGTCGTAATTCTTACATTTGATCCTTGGCTGATAATCTCAGCGAGTTTATCACTCTTTTTTGCTATCTCTTTATAGTCGGCGTTCAATGTTCTTATCATCATATCCTCTGTGATTCCTGGAAGGGTTGCTATACGAACGCCTGCTTTGCTTGCTGCTCTTCTTGAGTCTGTATGACTTAGTGATTTTGAGGTTGGGATAAGGATTACATCTACTAACTTCATAAGTTCCGCGACCGGCTCCGGCGGCTCTTCCCCATTTGATTTAGGTGTCATTATTTCAGTAAGTATTGCCTGCGCTCCCAAGTCTTTAGCAGCTTCCCAAAGAACATATCCTATTTTTCTTGCCGGTTCGTCAGTTATTATAAGAACCCTCTCCCCCTCTTTTACTGCCATACAATCACTTAGTGCGATTTCTGCCGCTATCTTTAGTTGATCCATTTATGATGCCTCCGATTTTGCGTAATCCTTGTGCTTATTATAAGCAATATTATAATATGCCTTATCTTCTCAGCACTTGTAAGGTCTCACAGTTCAATCTATAACTTCTATTGATTAAGGAGAGATGAAATGCGCAAGATCGGTTTGGTTACCCCATATTGGAACAATATAACAAAGGGGGAACTTATAGAGATTGCACAATTAGCTGAAGATCTCGGATACGACTCAATTTGGGTTCCTGAGATGTGGGGTAGGGATGCTTTCTCAATCCTCGGACTTCTTGCCTCTCACACTAAAAGAATAAAACTAGCCACAGGAATAATCTCCGTATATAGCCGTACACCTGCCATGATAGCTCAGACCGTCGCTACATTAGATGAAATATCAGATGGTCGTATAATTCTCGGTCTAGGCACAAGCGGACCCGTAGTCATTGAGAATTGGCATGGGGTGCCCTATGAAAAGCCACTTCAGAGAACTAGGGAATATGTGGAAATCATCCGTATGATTCTAAATAGCGAAAGGGTTAATTATGAAGGGGAGATTTTCAAATTAAAGAACTTCCGTCTCCAATTCAAACCGATCAAAAAAAACATACCAATTTTCATAGCCGCCATGGGTTCTAAAAACATAAAGCTTACCGGTGAGATTGCCGATGGGTGGATACCATTTCTGGTTCCTCCGGAGAATCTTGCAGGTGGTAAAAAGGAACTATTATCGGGGGCCGAAAAAGTAGGAAGGAATGCCGGGCAAATTGAGGTAAGTCCATATATACCCGCTGCTGTGTCTCAAGATGAGGATCTTGCAAAGAGTATCATTAAAGAATACATAGCATATTATGTAGGGGGTATGGGTACTTTTTATCATAGTGCTATGGTTCGCTATGGATTTCAAGCTGAGGCTGATATGATAGTAGATAGATGGAGTAAAGGGGATAAGAGTGGGGCTATTGAGGGTGTGAGCAATGAGATTGTAAACTCCTTATCAATCTGCGGTAATGCTGAGTCCGGACGATCAAAGATCGCTCAGTATATTGATAGCGGCGCCGATTTACCTATTATTCTTTTCCCCCCTAAAACCTCACGCGACATGGTAAGAGAAACCATAGAAGGTCTTGCACCTTAGGATTGACAATAAATTCAATAGTAGTGAATATTAGCTTTACTTTTTAGCCGATAAAAGATTGTACTTATTTAGAGCTAAATAATTTACGGGGAACTAATAAATGAAAATACTTGTAACAGGCGGAGCGGGATTTATCGGTTCTTGGGTGGTGGATACCTTTCTTAAAGAAGGGCATGAGGTCGTCATTATTGATGATCTATCTACTGGTAGAGAAGAAAATATCCCTAACGGCGCTGAATTTATAAAATGCGATATTAGAGATTCAGAAAAGGTCGAAAAAGTCATCTCAGATTTTAAGCCTGATGTTATAGACCATCATGCAGCCCAGATAGATGTAAGAAAGTCGGTCCTCAACCCCATGCACGATGCCGAAATTAATATTATAGGCACATTACATCTTATAGAATCATCTTTAAGGCATGATGTAAAGAAATTTATTTTTGCCTCTACTGGGGGTGCAATATATGGGGAGCCCGAAGATATACCCGCCGATGAGAAAACGGAGCCCTTTCCTATCTCTCCATATGGAACATCTAAATACGCGATTGAAAAGTACCTTGGCTACTATAATTACGTACATGGTTTTGAATATGTAGCTTTGAGATATGCAAATGTCTACGGTCCCCGCCAAAATCCTCACGGTGAGGCAGGGGTTATTGCGATATTCTGCAGTCGTATTCTTTCAGGAATGCCGTGCACGATTTTTGGAGACGGTAGTCAAACAAGGGATTATGTTTATGTAGAGGACGTGGCAAAAGCTAATCTCCTAAGTCTAAGTGCACCGGTTGGCAGTTACAATATTGGGACCGAGGTTGAAACTTCTGTAAATGATTTGATTGCTGAGCTTAAAAATTCATCTGGGGCCGATTTTCAAGTTGAATATGGGGATGCTAGACTAGGAGAAGTGCAGAGTATAAGTCTAGATGTGAAATATGCTGAAAAGATATTGAGTTGGACCCCGAGTGTACAGTTGACAGAGGGTATTCAAAACACATGGGATTGGTTTAATTTGAAGCCAAAATCTTAGGTGTCTAATATATTGAAATAGAATTAAAAGTGATTAAATTGGAACGGAGAAGTAAATCACATTTATACTAAAAGTTAATAGATTGTAGATTGCGAAACCCAGTTCATTGGGTATCCTAAGTTTTCCCGGAGGTTTTATAATGAGCAAAAAAGACGAGTTTTTATATGAGGTAAGAATAGTGGAAAGGAATATTCTAGAAGGCAAGCTTTCCAAGAAGGATTATGAAAAACATCTGGCAAGTCTTCCTGATGTAGAGGAAAAAGGAGAGCCCCTTGTCATAGAGGAAGATGAGGTAAGCTCTGAAGAAGAACTTGATCAAGTCGAAGAGGAAATATCCGAATGAAATGGGATTATAAAGTTGTATCAGTAAATTCGCTGTTCCAAGATAGAAATGATCACGACATAGCGGTGTCAAAAGAAGCAGCAGGCGCAAGAAGGGCAACAATGGGTCAAGGAATGGAGGAAACCTTAAACGAGCTTGGTAAAGAATCTTGGGAACTTGTGTCTATAACCGGAGAGTTTGGAATATTTAAAAAACCGGTGAATTGATTTTCGGAATTTTATTCCCATTCTATAGTGCTTGGTGGTTTTGTTGATATATCGTAAACAACTCGGTTAATTCCTTTTACTTCATTTATTATTCTTACAGAAGTTTTCTCTAAAACATCATATGGAATACGGGCCCAATTTGCTGTCATTCCATCTAAGCTCGTAACAGCTCTAAGTGAAATCACATCTTCATATGTCCTTTCATCACCCATTACACCTACAGTTTTTATCGGAAGATATACACAAAAGGCTTGCCAAATTTCGTCATATATGCCGGCCTTTTTGATTTCATCTATGAAAATATGGTCTGCGAGCCTTAGAATCTCAACCCTATCTTCTTCTATTTCACCCATAATTCTTATCGCAAGTCCTGGGCCCGGAAAAGGGTGACGGTTAAGTATATTTTCTGGAATACCAAGCTCGAAACCAACAGCTCTTACTTCATCTTTAAAAAGCTCCCTGAGAGGTTCAACTAATTTGAGCTTCATTTTCTCTGGGAGTCCGCCTACATTATGATGAGATTTTATTGTTGCTGAAGGACCTTTAACGCTTACACTTTCTATAACATCTGGATATAGAGTTCCTTGCGCCAGAAATTCCGCACCCTCGATTTTAGAAGCTTCCTCGTCAAATACATTTATAAATTCTTCACCAATTATTTTTCTCTTTTTTTCCGGATCAGATACCCCACTGAGCTTTTTAAAGAACCTGTCTTTAGCATCAACATGGATCAGATTAAACCCCATATGTTTAAAAGATTCAACAACTTCAGCTGCCTCATTAAATCTCAAGAGCCCAGTGTCTACGAATATGCAATAAAGGTTGTCCATAATCGCGTGTTGTATAATTACTGCGGCAACTGCTGAATCAACACCGCCAGAAAGTCCGCATATTACTTTTGAGGAACCCACTTTTTCCCTGATATCCTTTATTGAAGTCTCGGCAAACGATTTAGATGTCCAGGTACTCTTACATCCGGATATATTAAATACAAAATTGGACAATATCTCCTTTCCGAACTCAGTGTGAACAACCTCCGGATGAAACTGGGTACAGTACATTTTAAGGTTCTCATTTTTAACAGCAGCTACAGGTGAGTTATCGCTTGCAGCTATAGCGGTAAATCCCCCGGGGAGTTCCAGTACATGGTCGCCGTGTGACATCCATATATCACTTCCATCCGGTATCCCGGCTAACAAATCAGAATTATCTATTATCTTAAGCTTTGCAGGGCCGAATTCGCGCCTATCTGAACGTTCTACTTTTCCTCCCAGTAAATGAACTGTGATTTGCATCCCATAACAAATGCCTAATATAGGGATTTGCATGTTGAATATTTCCGAATCTATAGAAGGGGAATCCTTATCCCAAACACTGGCCGGCCCGCCAGAGAATATGATGGCTTTAGGAAAAGCTTCTTTGATATCGTTCAAGGGAGTATTAAAAGGCTTGATTTCGGAGTAAACACCAAGTTCACGTATTCTCCTAGCGATAAGCTGTGTATATTGAGAGCCGAAATCAAGGACTAATATTTTATCATGCATTTTCTAATTTTAGTTGTGAAAAAGTTTAAAGTAAGAATGACCGCACTTAAATACAAGGAAATGCTGCCGATCATTCAATTCTGTAATTTGGAGCTTCTTTAGTTATGATCACATCGTGTACGTGGCCTTCTCTAAGCCCGGCCATTGTAACTTTTATGAATTTAGCTTCTGTACTTAACTCTTTTATCGTTTTACAGCCCGTGTATCCCATACCTGCTCTGAGGCCGCCAATAAGTTGATAGATCATGCCGCCAATAGGCCCTCTAAAGGGTATTCTTCCTTCAATCCCTTCAGGGACTAATTTGGTGTCTATCATTTCGTCACCCACGTTCTGAGCATATCTGTCTCTGCTTCCTTTCTTCATAGCTTCTATTGATCCCATTCCCCGATAGACTTTGTAGGTTCTGCCCTGAAAAAGTATTACTTCTCCTGGTGCCTCATCTGTTCCGGCGAATAAGTTCCCGATCATAACCGAATTTGCCCCAGCTGCGATTGCTTTAGCGATGTCTCCTGAGAATTTTATACCACCGTCAGCAATTATAGGTTTATCATGCTTATTTGCTATTTTAGTAACATCTTGAATTGCAGATATTTGTGGAACCCCTATACCGGCAATAATTCTTGTAGTACATATTGATCCCGGACCAACTCCTACCTTTAGAGCATCTGCCCCAGCTTTTATCATGGCCTCAGCACCTTCTCCAGTTCCAATATTTCCTGCAATTAATTCAAGTCCGGGAAAGTTAGATTTTGTAGAAGCCACCGTGTCGAGGACTTTTTTTGAATGTCCATGGGCGGTATCAATTACAATGACGTCACAGCCTACTTTTAGAAGTGACTCGATTCTTTCCTCTCTATCGGGACCCACCCCTATAGCCGCCCCGCATCTGAGCCTCCCCATACTGTCCTTACATGCAGTAGGATACTTTTCAATTTTTTCTATATCCTTCATTGTAATCAGGCCACAGAGCCTAAATTCTTCATTGACTACGGGAAGTTTTTCTATTCTAAATTTGTGGAGTAGTTCTTTTGCCTCTTCTAGGCTTGTTCCCTCCCTTACAGTTACTAACCTCTTTTTGGGAGTCATAATTTGTTTTACTTTAAAATCCAGGTTCTTTTCAAATCTTAAGTCTCTGAAAGTCACAATGCCAAGTAGAATTTCATTTTCCTTTGTAACAGGAAGACCCGTAATGTTCTGACTTAGCATTATGTCTAGAGCTTCTTTAACAGTGTGATTAGGACGAACCGTAAGTGGATTAACGATCATTCCACTTTCATACTTCTTTACTTTATTTACCTCTGCCGTCTGCCCGGCAATATCCATATTTCTGTGAATAATCCCTATCCCGCCTTCTTGGGCAAGCGCAATTGCGGTTTTGGATTCAGTTACGGTATCCATAGCAGCACTTAGGATAGGTATATTAAGCTTTATATTGGGAGTTAAGTGAGTGGAAGTATCAACTTCATTAGGCAAAATTTCAGAATAAGCAGGCACTAAAAGAACATCGTCGAATGTTAGGCATTCTAGAACGTTTTCATTGCTCATTCCGTATTATCCTTATTTTGTTCTTTTCGTTTTAGTTGATGTTGCTTTTGCTTTCGTTTTTGTTTTTGTCTTTGTAGTACTTACTTTGGCTGTGCCTGTCTTGGTTTTACTTGCTGTTTTTGCAGTAGAAGGTTTCTTTAGACCTGATGCCGACTTTTTAGCAGTGGTGGCTTTTTCTTTTGCTGCAGCAGCCTGTTTTATTGACTCTTTCTTTTTAGCAGCTTTTGAGCGGGCTATTTTCTTATCTTGTGCTGCAGCAATCAATCTTGCTGGAGTTTTAACAATCTCAATTATTTTCTTTCTCATCTCCGGAAGAGTTACGCCTAGTTCAATTTCTATCTCCTGTTCCTTCTCCCCCAAATTTATAAATACTGGAAGTACTCCCACATAGGTATTGGAATCAACACGTTCAAAACTAAGAGCTGTAAGTAGTTTCTTAGGTAGTGTCGGAAAATCCAAAGTTGCTATTTCTGCCGTTTCTTGCGGAAGGAGTCCATCCTGGCTTACGCTGATTTTAAGACGGGTAGGTTTCATATTTTCCCTCACCTATTTTTAAATAAAAGATATCCTTAAATATTCAAATGAACTACTCTCTCTACTAAACTAATATAAAACTTTAATAGTATTTAGAAATCAGAGCGAGTACAACACACAATATTTAATATTATTTTACTTACTTTACTTGAGTCAGCAGGACATAGCAAGCTGATCCTACTTAATATAGTTCCGCATATAGTTCCGCGTATATATTGAGATTACTGCAAGATTCAATTTGAAGAAGAATCCTTATACCCTATAATTTGCAAATTGTATTTTAAACCGAGGATTCTGCCGTCGGCGGGGAATACAGTGAAAAAAGGTATAGATTCGCCGGGTTGGATATTATAATTAAGACCCGCCAGTTTTCTGGAGTTGTTAACATCGATGTCACCGTTTTTCTGCTTTAATTTTGAAAGGATATTCTCAATAGGAGAAACTTTAAGCTCATTATCTGTAAACGTATTGCCGGCATAGAAAATATCTTCAAACTGTATTTTCTCAGCCGCAATATATTTGCTTTTTAACTTAACATAATGCACCGGAACCTGAGACTCATTTGTTATAAAACCGGAAACTATATATACCTGTCCATTCACGGTATTCATCCACCTTCCACTATGCTCGGTGATAATTACTTTATCTGTTTCAGTATTATTCAACTCTATGGGGATAATAGATTCTACAAGTGCGGTTAAATTCGAAAGAGTCCCCTTTGGAAGAATTTCTGCGTTTATTAAGATAACTAGGCTTGCAATAAATATAACAAATAAAGCTGCTATTGTAATAAACGTATAAATTATCTTGGCAAAAAATCCGGCTCCGGATTTTGGGATATGAGTTCTTGACGTAGATTCGGACATTTCATTATATGGTTGATCAAATTCTTCTTCGCCTATATTAGTGACGATGTTCATATCCTCATTAGGGATATTATCAAGACTTGCTGTCGCTATTTCTTGAGAACTCTCTTCTTCTAAGTTAATTTCTGTGTAAAGCTCATTGCTAACTATACCGCTTTCTTCGTTATCTCCAGCTTCAAATAATTCAGGTGCTGACTGTATAGAGTCTTTCGTTTCTTGCTTGGAATCTGTTTGTTCCAAGTCAAAATTTGTTTCCTGCTCTTCTAAACCCTGTAACTTTTCTGATTGAATATCAGCTTTATTATCTTCTGCTATGTTTTTCTCTATAAACTCTTCCAGATTCTCGTCGTGTTCGGTTGGTAAATCAACTATGTCACTATCTGTCTCATCTGTCTCTTTTCTTATACTCATTTCGGCTTGAGTTATATCAGATGAACCTCCGGAAAGAGGCTCTTCTATTTCAAGATAGTCATTACTTTTTTCTTCCGTAACAATTTCTTCCTTCAAATCCTCGAACAAAAGTGTTTCTTGAGACGGCTCTAACTTGCTCTCATCACTAAAATCTTCTGCTTTCGATACAAAGAATATATGCCCGCATTTAGAGCACCTGACACTGCTTCCAGGAGGTTGAATTCTAGAATCATCTAGCCTAAATTTACGCTTGCAATTCTCACATTCTATAACCATTTCTATATTTTTATCCCAAGGGAAATTAATAATGATAAAAACTTATTACGACATTTGAGTTATTGAAAAAACTAATGCTTTCTTATTGCTAAGTCAATACTAATTAGACGGTTTTATAGCATAATCTCATTCGTTACTGCTCTATTTCAATTTACAGGTTTGAATTGTGACAAAGTTTTGTAAAATTTATCTCAAATAACTCTAATTATAGCTAAAATTGATATTTATTAGTCTTTCAAGGAATAAAAATTACAATTTCCTCTAAATCAAATATAATTTAGAAAGCACCATGAGATATTGTAATATGAGGGATCCGGGAATTCGCACTCTTATAATTTCTATATTTATTTGTATTTCCTGTGCGGGTTCGCCACATAATTTGGAGCCGATTGAAAGAGTTCAGTTCCAAATGGGAACTTACGCCCGAGTTCTTATTTACGGCGGAAACAATAAGGATGTTGATGCTGCTTTCTCAGAGATTAAGAAGCTTGATAATTTGCTCTCTGACTATAACCCTAAAAGCGAAATCTCAGAAATTAATAATATGGCGGGGGAAAAAGCCGTTAAGGTTAACCCTCAAGTAATAGAGGTTCTCGAAATAGCCAAGAACATAGCGTCTGAGACTGGCGGGGTCTTTGATCCTACCATTGGAGCATTGACTATTGGCGTTTATAGATTCGGGAGAGAAAGTGATGACGAGCCCAACATCGAAAACATAGATAAAGCCAAATCCCTAGTTAACTACAAAGATCTTATCATAGATGGTGACAGTGTATATCTGAAAAGAAAGGGCATGATGATAGATTTGGGCGGTATAGGGAAAGGGTACGCTGTAGAGAAAGCAGTGACTGTTCTTAAAGAAAGGGGTATTAAGCGTGGGGTAGTGTCTCTTTCGGGCGACTTGAAAGTTTTTGGGAATGAGATGGAGATAGCGATCAAAAATCCTGGGAGTCCCCGGGCAATAGCTACTTTTACAACAGGAGGTCATAATTTAGCAATTTCTACAAGCGGTAGTTACGAGCGATCTGTTAATGTAAAAGGGGAGGTCTACCATCATCTGATTGTTCCTGAGAGCGGTAAGCCCGGGAGTGACTTCTTAAGCTTAACCGTGGTTCTAGAGGGAAGCAGTACTTTTGCTGATGCCTATGCTACGGCACTATTTATAATGGGGAGGGATAAAGCCCTCGATTTCCTAAAAGAGCACCCCGAGATCGGCGTATTTATTGTTTTTCCTGATAAAAAGATATACTATAACCAGACTTTTTCAGATCTAGTGAATAATCTTAAAATACAATGAATTAGGCTTGAATAGTTTAAAGTTGGGCTTTGATTATAATCGATTCTTAATATTACAGGCCTTATTTTTAGCTAAAGAACGAGTCCCGACTTTATTTGACAAAATTAGTGTGTTGCTTATATTGTACGTTGGGTAACCCTTTTGATAGGGGAGATGTAATAATTTGATGTAATAAGTTAAAGTAATAAATTAAGGGGTGAAAAACATATAATGCCCATTTGTACAATTGAAGAAGCCGTTTCTGATATAAAAAACGGGAAAATGGTGATTCTTGTTGATGACAAGGATAGAGAAAATGAAGGCGATTTAGTTGTTGCCGCTGAATATGCGGATGCCGAGATCATAAATTTTATGGCCAAACACGGCAGAGGTTTGATATGTTTAGCCTTAACAAAGGATAATGCAGACCAAATAGGGCTTCAGCCCATCAAACCTGAATATAATCCTGTTCCTCTACATACCGCATTTACAATATCTATAGATGCGGTTCAGGGAGTTACTACAGGTATATCAGCCTTTGATCGGGCTTGTACCGTGAACTTAGCAATATCTCTGGATGCAAGACCTCAAGATTTCATACGTCCCGGACACATATTCCCTCTGATCTCAAGACCTGGGGGAGCTCTGGTTAGAGCAGGACATACAGAAGGTTCTGTTGATCTTTCCAGGATGGCCGGGCTTAGACCTGCTGCTGTTATTTGTGAGATCATGAATGATGACGGAGGTATGGCAAGGCTTCCGGATTTAGAAGAATTTGCGAAAATGCACGATATTAATATTGCGTCAATAGCAGATTTAATTAGCTACCGGCTTAGAGCTGAAAGCCTTGTAAGAAGGGCGGCTTCAGCCGTTATTCCAACGGAATTTGGTGAATTTACGACAATTGTATATGAAAGCGACATAGATCCTCAACACCATGTAGCATTCGTTAAAGGGGAAATATCCTCGGATAATGGCGTACTTGTAAGAGTACATTCAGAGTGCTTAACAAGCGATGTATTCGGATCTCTTAGATGTGACTGCGGGCCTCAGATCAAACAGGCTATGAAAATGATAGAAGAAGAAGGTTCCGGGGTTATTCTCTACATGAGACAAGAGGGAAGAGGTATTGGGCTGGTTAACAAAATTAAAGCCTATGCGCTTCAGGACGATGGTTTTGATACAGTTGAAGCTAATGAAGTGCTTGGATTTAAGCCTGATCTTAGGGATTACGGTATAGGTTCTCAGATACTGAGGGATTTAGGTGTCAGGAAGATGAGGCTCCTTACGAATAATCCTAAAAAGATAAAAGGACTTGAAGGCTTTGGGCTTCAGATAGTAGAGAGGGTGCCAATTGAAATTCCTCCGAATAGAAGAAATTCTAGTTATTTAAAAGTTAAGAAGGATAAACTTGGTCACCTTCTGTCAATGGTCGATTGAGGAGGAGGTTTTTTTATGCCTCAGATATATGAAGCTAAGCTTGATGCCAAGGGGCTTAAATTTGCGGTAGTTGTAAGCAGATTTAACGATTTTATAACACAAAGGCTTATGAGTGGAGCGATTGATGTGCTCAACAGACACAACGCTTCTGACAAAGATATTGATATAATTAAGGTTCCGGGATCTTTCGAGTTGTTATTTGCTGTTAAAAAAGCTGCGGAATCAAAAAAATACAATGCCATAATTGCTCTTGGTGCTATTATAAGAGGCCAAACTTCGCATTTCGAATTTTTGGCTTCTACGGTTACCGGGCATCTGGCTTCTATCGGACTGGAACAAGGTATCCCTGTTTCCTCAGGTGTCATAACTACTGAAACACTTGAGCAGGCTATAGAGAGAGCAGGTTCTAAAGCCGGCAATAGAGGCGCAGATGCTGCGTTTTCAGCAATTGAGATGGCAAACCTTACCAAAATACTTTCTCGAAAAAGGTAAAATCCTTCCATATGGGTACACGGAGACGGGCCAGGGAGCTTGCGCTCCAATTTCTTTATCAATACGATTTATTAAAAGAATCTTCTTCTGATTCAGAAGGTGTAGAGGAGCTTTTGTCCTTTTTTTGGGATAGGAACGAGGTTTCTCCAGAAGATGATACAAAGGAATTTTGTTGTGTGCTTATCAGGGGATCATGCTCAAACTTGACTTACATTGACGAGATAATCGGTACTTATTCAGAGCATTGGCGATTAACAAGAATGGCAACTATTGATAGGAATATATTAAGAATTGCAATTTATGAACTACTTTACTTGAGGAATATACCGCCTCCTGTTACCATAAACGAGGCCGTGGAGCTGGGCAAGAGATTTGGTACTGAAGAATCCGGATCATTTATTAACGGTATATTGGATAAGATAAGAATGGCTCAGGAGAAAGGGGATCTCTCAAATGATAACTGAAGCAATAAATAAAGTGGTTGAGCGTATAGATCTGGAAGAAGAGGAAATGTCCGAAGTTATCGAGGAGATAATGGAGGGTAGGGCAACACCTAGTCAGATAGCATCTTTCTTAACCGGTTTGAGAATGAAGGGTGAGGCGGTTTCAGAGATTACAGGAGCTGCCAAAGTAATGCTCGACAAGGCGAATAAAATTGAATCTTCTATGGATGGTGTAGTTGATCTCTGTGGAACAGGAGGAGATTCTCATGGAACGTTCAATGTATCGACTGCAGCTTCCTTCATTGTGGCCGGAACTGGAGTCCCTGTAGCAAAGCACGGCAACCGTTCGGTTTCAAGCCCTGTTGGTAGTGCTGATGTGCTTGAAGCGCTTGGAGCTAATATTGATTATTCGACAGATGTAGCTCAGAATTGTTTGGCGGAGATTGGAATTGTTTTTCTTTTTGCTCCTATATATCATCCTGCAATGAAAAATGTTGCGGTACCAAGAAAAGAAATCGGCATTAGAACCATTTTTAATATATTAGGACCCCTTGCCAATCCTGCCAGGGTTAAACATCAAGTAATAGGTGTTTACTCAGAAGTTCTATTGGATCCAATAGTGAAAGTTCTAAGAAATCTAGGACATAGTAGTGCCATGGTTGTTCATGGATCTGATTCCATGGACGAGTTTACCGTAACGGGCAAAACCATTGTAGCAGAACTTAGAGACGGTATGGTAAAGAAGTATCAGTTTGACCCTTCCGAGCTTGGACTCAAGAAGAGGCAGTTAGATGAGTTAAAAGGTGGCCGAAACGCTGAAGAAAACGCCCAAATCATCTTATCAATATTTAAGGGTGAGGAAAAAGAAGGGAAGCGTGATATTGCGCTTCTTAATGCGGCAGCAGCCATTTATGTCTCTCAGCAAGGAGACTCCGATATGAATCAAGCCTTTGAGCGAGCGGTAGAGTCTTTGGACTCAGGTAAAGCTCTTGCCAAATTAAATGAATTTATAAAGTTTACTAAACAATAAAGAGTGCTTAACAGGGATTCTCTTAATGATTCTTGACGATATCATTCTTAATAAAACAATTGAAGTTAAGGAGTCAAAAAACTCCCTTCCTTTAAAACTTATACTAGAGCAGATTAAAGATGCTCTTCCTTCAAGAAATTTCTTTAATGCAATAAAACCTAACGGCAAATTAAAAATAATCTCAGAGGTTAAACACGCCTCCCCTTCAAAGGGTGTTTTTAGGGATGATTTTGACCCTGTTCAAATTGCTAAGAGTTATAGCCGCGGTGGTGCGTCGGCTATATCCGTTCTAACCGATGAGAAATATTTCAGAGGTAGCTTGTTACATCTTAAGAATATCAGAGCGCAGTTAGAAACCCCCCTTCTTAGAAAGGATTTCATTATTGATCCGTATCAGGTTTATGAAGCAAGGCTTTTCGGAGCAGACGCGATTCTGCTTATAGTAGCAGCATTAGATCCATCAGTTTTAAAGGAGCTTCTTGATCTTACACACTCCCTTCAGATGAACGCTATTGTTGAAGTTCATGATGATGTGGAGCTAGAAAGGGCGCTTGATGCCGGAGGGAGAATAATAGGCATTAATAACAGAGATTTAAGAACTTTTGATGTCGATCTTAATGTATCGATTAATCTTTCCAAAAAAATTCCGCGAGATAAGATTGTTATTGCCGAAAGCGGGATAAGCTCTATAGAAGATATAGATAGATTAAGAAGTGAGGGAGTACACGTCTTTCTAATTGGGGAGACCTTTATGAAAGCTCCGGATCCCGGGCAAAAATTGAATGATCTTATAAAATCCAGTAGTTATACTAAATCTTGAGTTGAACTTTGGACCTTCGTCTTAATACAGCCTGAAATTAAACTAGGTATCTTGCAATAGTTTAAGTAGGATATTATTATTTCTAATTATCATATTTTTTTTAAAGGAACGTAGGCGCAACAGTTTAGAACTTCTTACACTTGTTGTTAGGTGGGGATTAAATTTGTTTAAATCAAAATCTGTTTGCCAGTACTGCGCAATCTTATTTGCTTTCTTCTTGATTTCCTGTTCATACGGAGCTCCTGAATTCGACCCTTACAAAGAGGCTTCGCCGTCCCCTGGAGAAGAATGGGAACCAACTGAAGAAGAACGTGAAAAGGCTTTTGACCTTGAAGAATTGCCTACGATACAGGAAGAACTTGAAGCAGATGTTGATAATATGACTCTTTCCCAACTGGTAGATATTGCGCTTGCAAATAACCCGACTACTCAGATAGCATGGGAAGACGCAAGAGCTACGGCTGCCGCCTGGGCAGAAGCACGAGGACTGTACTATCCTCAGATTTCCGGATCTGCCGGGTACTTTTACGCAAGAGATGGGGGATCTTCAACAGGTGGTGCTGCATTTGATGAACAATATGGGAATATTGGGCTTTCTCTTAACTATCTTCTGCTTGATTTTGGAGGTCGAGAGGCAGAAATAGATGCCGCCAGACTAGCTCTCTTAAATGCCAATTGGAATCAGAATCAGGCAATTCAAAATGTTTTAAACGAAGTTGCTGTTAACTTTTATACCTACATAGGCGGTAAGGCTCTTGTAATAGCAGATGAAACTAATCTTGAAGAAGCGCAGACCAGCCTTGAGGCTGCAGAGCTAAGACTGGAAGCTGGTGTTGGAACCCTCCCAGACGTTTTGCAAGCAAGGGCTACTTTAGCCCAGATTCAGCTTAACTTTGTCGAAGATAGGGGGGATGTGGAAATCTTCCGTGGAAACCTGGCGACCTCGGTCGGGTGGCCGGCTAATACGGATTTTGATGTATCTAAGCAGGTAGGTGAATTACCGCTTGAAGCCTTAAGGGATAACGTTAATGATCTAATAGACATTGGTATGAAAAACAGGCCAGCACTGGCTGCCGTTCAAGCTTCAGTCAGGGAGAAAGAAGCTGAGTTAAGAGAAGCTAAATCTGAATTTTTCCCCGATATTTCTGCAACAGCACAAGTTTTTAGATTCTGGGTAAGGCCTGATGGAGAATCAAGCGAATATTTTACGAATTACCTATTAGGCGTTCAGCTTCAAGTTCCTATTTTTCAGGGATTTACATTAATAAATGCAGTGCGGCAGGCTAGTGCTGAGCTTGAATCTGCCCGTGCCTCTTTAAGACTGCAAGAGCAGATTGTTATTGATGAAATCTGGAACTCATATTATAAATTCCGTACAGCAGTTCAATCAGTAGAGGCGGCGGATGTGCTGCTTGTAAGTTCAATAGAATCTTACGATGCATCCCTTACACGTTTCCGCTCGGGTGTCGGTGACATAATAGAACTCTTGAACGCGCAAACTACGCTTGCTGAGGCACGGGCAGAGCAGGTGCAAAATACGACGGATGTATTTACATCCTATGCAAATCTGATAAACGCAATGGGCACTGACATTCCTTCTCCGGAGGAAGTTGTAATTGAGGAGGAAGTAATTATTAATTCAGAAAGTGGAGGAGAGGAGTTAATATATGAGGAAAATTAATACTAATATCTCTTCAAAAAGTTTTCTTCTTGCCATTGTAGTGATAGTTCTACTTACTGTGAGTTTGATGAGCTGTGGTAAGAGCGACAAAGATAAATCTACAACTGAGATGACTGTTACAGTAGCCGAGGTAAAATCGGAGACAGTCCCGATTTATCTAGACTATGTTGGTACGCTTCAATCAATAGAGAAGGTGGATATAAATGCCAGGGTCGAGGGGTTTCTCGTAGAAAGGGCTTTTAAAGACGGAGCCGATGTTAAAAAGGGGGACTTGCTATTCGTAATAGACCCAAGACCTTTTGAAGCCGCACTTATAGCGGCTGAAGCACAATTGGCGGAAGATCTGGCTGCACTTTCCTACGCAAGAGAGCAGGTAAGTCGTTACAAATCACTTGTAGAAAAAGACTACATTACGAGGGACGCCTATGATGAATATCTGACTCAGGCCACCGAAGCCCAGGCCATAGTTGAGGCCGACCGAGCTAATGTAGTTCAAGCTAAACTCGATTTGAGTTACTGTACTATGTATGCCCCTTTTAATGGGCGTATTGGTAGAAGACTTGTCGATGTAGGCAACCTGGTAGGAGCTGGCGGTGAAGCTACATTACTTGCGACTATTGTTCAGCTTGACCCGATTTATGTTTATTTCAATGTAGCTGAGCGTGATATTCCTGAAATACTTAAGCAGCAGAATATAAAGCCTTTGACATTTAGTATAGTTCTCTCTGATGAAAGCAAGCATCCTGAGGATGGAACGATTGATTTTGTGGATAATCAAGTTGACATGACTATGGGAACTATAACTTTAAGGGGTATTGTTGGTAATACATCAAAAACAGTTATTCCAGGCCAATACGTAAAGGTACAGCTCCTTTTAGAGGAACAGCCTAACACACTTGTAGTTCCATCGCAGGCAGTAGGCGAGCAGCAGGGGGATACTTATGTATATGTAGTTGGGAATGACAATAAAGTGGAATTTAGAAATGTTACTGCGGGAAGCAGCTATGGTGAATTGAGGGTTATTGAAAAAGGTGTAAAGGTTGGAGAAAAAATAGTTGTTAATGGGCTTCAAAAGATTAAACCAGGCGTGACTGTAAAGATCGAGACGCAAGCGGAGGCAGCAGCAAAGAAAAAAGCCACAGCTTCGCCTAAACCGACAGGCGAGAAAGATAAGTAAGCTCTTTTACTGAATAGAGGAGAAATAAAGATTGGTTGATTTTTTTATTAACCGTCCGGTACTAGCAACTGTTATCGCTATACTGATTACGCTGATAGGCGCGATTTCCATACCCATTTTGCCTATCGCGCAATTCCCCGATATCAGTCCCCCTACAGTGAATGTATCTGCTACCTATACCGGCGCTAGCTCGGAAGTGGTAGAGCAGACCGTAACCATTCCCTTAGAGGAGCAGATAAACGGCGTTGAGGGTATGACGTATATATCCTCGGACAGCTCTGATGACGGTACAATGTCTATTAACGTGACTTTTGAGATAGGTTATGATCTCGATATCGCAGCCGTGGATGTACAAAACAGAGTTCAGCTCGGAATTCCTAGAGTTCCCGAGGAAGTGCGCAAATTCGGTATCGATGTCAATAAACAGTCTACGAGTCTTATTCTGGCTGTAAACCTTATATCTCCAGACGGCAGCCGCGACGATCTGTTCCTCAGTAATTATATAGGTATACACATATCGGATGTGTTAAAGCGCGTTCCGGGAGTTGGGAGTCTCACAATATGGGGCCAGCGTGAATACTCTATGCGTATTTGGCTCAACCCTGATAAACTGGCGAGTCTAGGTATTACCACGACAGATGTAGCAAATGCTATAGAGGAGCAGAATATTCAAGTCGCGGCCGGATCAATAGGTGAGCCTCCGGTTCCCCAAGGCCAAAAGTTCCAATATATAATTACCGCTTTAGGGCGGCTCGAGACCGTTGAGGAATTTGAGGATATTATCGTCCGCGCAAATAACGACGGATCGGTTGTACGGATAAAGGATATTGCACGCGTTGAGTTGGGCGCACAGGACTATAGCATGACAAGCCAACTGGACGGAGGAGAGACAGTAGGCATAGGTATTTATCAGCTCCCAGGGGCTAATGCCTTAGATATAGCAAACCAAATCAGAGCTAAGATGGTTAAGCTCAAAAAAGAGTTTCCATCTGGATTGGATTATAAAATAATTTACGACACAACCGATTTTGTTAAAGCGTCTATTAAAGAAGTCATAATAACACTGTTTGAAGCATTCATATTGGTATTTATTGTAGTATTTATATTCCTCCAGAATTTTAGAGCAACTCTTATCCCTGCAATTACAATCCCCGTTTCCTTAATCGGTACATTCGCGTTAATTAATGCCTTAGGTTTCTCAATCAATACGCTTACCCTTTTCGGTCTCGTTCTTGCGATAGGTCTTGTGGTTGATGACGCTATAATCGTTGTGGAAAACGCTTCACGATTAATTCAGGAGAAGGGGGTTTCTTCCCGTGAAGCTACAAGCGAAGCTATGAAAGAAGTAACGGGCCCAATTGTTGCCACATCTTTAGTGCTTATGGCAGTCTTTGTTCCGGTATCGTTTATGCCTGGCATTACAGGCCAGCTCTATAGACAGTTCGCACTGACTATTGCCTGCGCGGTTGCCATATCTACTATAAATGCCCTGACTCTGAGTCCCGCACTTTGCGCACTCTTATTAAAGAAGGAGACTGGACAAAAATTCTGGTTCTTTAGAAAGTTCGATCAAGGATTTGATTCATTCAGAAATTCGTATCAGGGTTGGGTCGAGAGATTTACCACGCATTGGAAAGTTGTGGTAACCATATTTATTGTGCTTATTGGACTCACCTTCTATATGTTCACAATTGTTCCGACAGGATTTATTCCCGAAGAGGATCAGGGCTATTTCATTGTTAATGTACAAGGCCCCGAAGGGTCCTCACTTCAACGTACTATTGAAACAATGGACGAAGTTTATAACATATTGAAAGATACACCCGGAGTTGCACATGTTGTGGCAATGG
>SMUY01434558.1_pt1 | contig 81375 bp, 79 predicted proteins | sample 2456441 | NCBI WGS metagenome assembly SMUY01 (sample SAMN11095931, study PRJNA526329) | marine sediment metagenome | biome: Marine sediment; feature: Surficial sediment; material: Deep marine sediment; isolation source: Hadal surficial sediment | place: Pacific Ocean | collected 2014-11 | depth...
GCTCCCGTGGTTCTGCGCCCCCTCCGGCATCAGTGGTTGGGCTCCGGCAGCGACATCTCTCCATGCGGCTGCCCGCCACCTCCCGGGGTGCCCCCCTCGGGCAGCATCATGCTCGGCCGACCCTGGATCTGGAGCGCGCTATCGATCTTGAAGGCACCCCGTGTCACCACCCGTTCGCCCTCGTGCAAGCCGGACTCGACCACGTAGAAGTCTCCTGCGCGCGGGCCGAGCACCACCTCCCGTCCCTCGAAGGTGGGTCGCTCGCTAACGGGCGAGCGCACGTAGACAATGGCGCGGCGTCCGGTGAGCAGCGGCGCCGACGCGGGGATCACGAGCGGCGGCTCTGCGCCTTGCGCGCGTACTTTCGCAAGCACGCTTGCATGCACGAACATCTCCGGCTTGAGCAGCCCATCGGGATTCGGGGCCTCCACACGGACCTTGGCGGTTCGCGTGCGTGGGTCCAGCACGGGGTCGATGAACGAGACCTCACCCTGGAAGCGTCGGCCGGGAAACGCGTCACTCTCGAACGTGACCGCCTGGCCCAGCTCGATCCAGGGAAGGTCGCTCTCGTAGGCATCGAGCTTGGCCCATACGATCGAGAGGTCGGCGACCGTGTAGATGGGACTACCGGTCTCGACGTACGCTCCCTCGACCGCGTGCTTGCGCAGGACGACCCCGTCAAGGGGCGACTCGATCACGCTGAGATGCTCGGCCTTGCCTCGCTTTTCGAGCTCAGCGATCTGTGCCGGGGAGAGCCCGAGCAGTCGCAGCTTTTGGCGCGCTGCCTTGAGTGTAGCTTGTGTGCCTCTTCTCATGCGCTCCGAGTGGCTGCCCTCGAGCGCGCGTTCAGCGCGGCGAGCCTGCAAGAGCTCCTCCTGTGCGCTCACGAGCTCGGGGCTGTACAGCAGCACGAGGGGATCCCCGCGACGCACCTTCACGCCGGTGAAGTCGACGTAGAGACGCTCCAGCCGTCCCGGAACCCAGGCCGTAATCTCACGTACGCGTGTTTCATCGAGCTCGATCTTGCCGACCAGGCGCAGCTCGAAGTGCACCGGGCGCCGCTCGACCAGCACGGTCTGGATCTCGGCCCGCTTCATGGCCTCGTACGACATCTCGAGCCCGGCGACCGAGTTCTCCGCCCGCATCTCCACGGGGACGAGCTCCATGCCACAGAGCGGACAGCGACCGGGCTCGTCGGCATGGATGTGTGGATGCATCGAGCAGGTCCACCGGCCCTCCGCCGCAGGCTGCTCTGAAAGGGGCAGCTCCCCGGTGCGATCTGTTCCACAACCGTGTCCCACGCCATAGCCGACGAGCACGAGCACCAGAGCCGCCACAAGCGCGCGTGAGCGGGTCATCGCGCCACCGCCGCGGGCTCTTCGACGCCCTCCGGTGTCATACCCATTCGCGCCAGGATCGCGGTGGTCACGCGGCCGCGGTCCGCACGCGCCCGTGCCAGCTCGAGCTGAAACTGCAGCAGGACCCGCTCGGCATCGAGCGTATCGACGAAGCTCGTGGCGCCCGTCGCGAAGCTGGTGTTTGCGGCATTGAAGGCTTGCTGGCCCAGCGGGATAAGGCTCTTGCGATAGAGCTCGATGCGACGCTCGGCATCGCGCTGCTCGAACAGCAGCACTTCCGTCTCCGCTAAGAGCCGCAGCTCGCGATCCCTCTGCGTCACCAGCGTGCCGCGGTGCCGCGCGTCGGCCTCACGGATGGCTGCACGGTACTTGGACCGCTGAACGGGGATCGGCACCGACACACTCAGAATCCAGGCATCGCGGCCAGAATCACTGAAATTCGTGAGATCCGAGCGAGACGTTCGAATGTTCTCGATCCCCAGGGTGATATCCGGAAACTGGTCGCGTCGGGTCAGGGCCAGGGAGCGGTCCGCCTCTCGAGTCTCGAATCGCAGGGCCAGCAGCTCCGGGCTGTTGCTTCGCACGTGCTCGAGAACCGTTGCGTTATCCGGTAGCGCGTCCGGCGGATCGAGCAGGGGCACGGGCCAGGGCAGGGGGACGTCGACGTCACGCCCCAGGGCTGCATTCAGGCGCTTGGCCCAGGGCTCTCGCATCTCCTCGAAAGAGCGCAGGCGATCCTCGAGCGTCCCGACCTCCACCTGCACCCGCAGCAGGTCGGACTGGGGCGCGCGACCCGTCGCGTAGCGCGTACGGACGACGTTCTCGACTCCCTCGAGTAGCGTCAGGTTCTCATGCGTGACCTCGATCGCGCGTGCCAGATACGCGTAGGCGTAATACGCGTGGGCCACGTGCTCGAAGACCGCGAGGCGTTTCTCGCGGTAGCGGTGCCAGGCGCTGAGGGCGGCCTGCTCCGCGCTGTCGACCCGCAGCCCGAGCTTCCCGAAGAAGGGGAAACGCTGCGCCAGACCGATGCGATGTTCCTGCGGACCGAGGGCCGTCTCCACCTCGTCCGTGAAGTAGCCGTAGCGCAGCGTCGGATCGGGCCAGCCAGCGGCCTGTGGCACGCGCTCGAGGGCGACTTCCCAGCGCAGGCGTGCGGCCTCGACGGCCGGGCTTTGCCTCTGCGCGAGCTCGAAATAGGCGGCCAGCGGAGCGTCCGGGCCGGGCTCCGTTTCGACGGCCCGCGCCGCATGCGAGCCGCTGAGCGTCACGGCGATTTGGAGTACGCCCAGCGCACTCCAGGCTAAAATTTCTTGCATATGTCACTCCGAATCAGGCAAAGGGGATCACGGCGCCCGCAAGCGGGCGCACGGGTTCAGCGGATCTCCCGCTTTCTAGATCTGGAGTGGTGAGCTCTGTCTCAGGTAGGCTGAGCTGGAGTCCAGAGGGGATAGGTGTGTATGGCTCGCACGGCTGGTCCAGGCCGGGAGACGCAGCTGCAGCTGGCTTGGCGCCACCAGCAGGGCAACCTGCTGCAGCGTCTCGGAAGAGAGCTTGCCCGAGACGTAGGCGTCGCACGCTGCGCAGCATTGTGCGTCGTCGTCTGCTCCTAGGTCATCCGGCGCCGCCGCCGGATGCGCGTGGCAGGGTGGTACCGCTGCCTTCGGCTCAGGCGCCGATCCCTCGCAGATCGCGGGAGCGATCGGCACGAAGATCATCAGCAGCAGCGCCAGTACTCGATTACGCATCTCGGCTTCCTGTTTCCAGTCGACCCTGAGGCGTCGCAACTATAGCGGATCGCGTGGGCGTATCCCACAGACCCTGGCCTCTAGCCTAAGGTCTAGAGTTACAATCGGTTCCGATGCTAGTCAGCCTGAAGGGCTAGGCTCCGCAGCAGAACATCATGAACAGGATCACCACCACCGATGCGTGAAGGTTCGTCCTCCGACTTCACACCTGCGCTCGGCTTTCGCTGGCTGACCCGGCTCTACGATCCCGTTCTGCGCGCAACGCTGAAGGAAAAGAAGTTCAAGGGTCTGCTGGTGCAGCAAGCGGGGATCGAGCCCGATCAGCGCGTGCTGGACCTAGGCTGCGGGACGGGCACGCTCACCGTCATGCTCGCTCGCGCCTGTCCCCAGGCGGAGGTCGTGGGTCTGGATGCGGACCCGGAGGTGATCGAGATCGCGCGCCGGAAGATCGCCAGCGCGGGCGTACGGGTCGAGCTCTTTCAGGGCATGGCGTTCGCACCGCCCTTCGACGCGAACTCCTTCGATCGCGTGGTCTCGAGTCTCGTGCTGCATCACCTGAGTCGCGTGGACAAGCGGAGGACCTTCTCGAAGCTGCGGGAGCTCTTGAAACCCGACGGCGAGCTCCACATTGCTGACTGGGGCCAGGCGCAGAACACCCTCATGCGTCTCGCATTCCTGAGCGTGCAGCTGCTCGACGGCTTCGAGAGCACCAGCGACAACGTCGAAGGTCGGCTGATTCCACTGCTGGAGGAGGCCGGCTTCGAGTCGGTGGAGGAGACGCAGCGCGAGATGACGCTCTTCGGAACGCTCTCGCTCTACCGCGCGCTCAACCCGCGTTGAGCGCTCAGCGCCTCGGCAGGCGCGTCTTTCCCATGCGCAGGATGTGCTCGAAGTGCGGCCGCTCGACCGGCATCACCGAGAGGCGCGACTGGCGGACCAGCGGCAGGTTCTTGAGGGCCGGCTCTGATTTGATCTCGGCCAGCAAGACCGAGCGCTCGAACGCTCTCAGCGGCTTGAGGTCCACCACCAGCCAGCGCTCGTCCTCGGTCGTGGGGTCGCCGTAGGCCTCGCGCGTTACGCGCGCCACGCCCACCACCTCCTTGCCCTCGTTGGAGTGGTAGTAGAGGACGAGATCCCCCTTGCGCATCGACGCCAGGTGATTGCGCGCCGCATAGTTGCGAACGCCGTCCCAGTAGGTCGAGCCATCCCGCACGAACTTGTTCCACGAGTACTTGGAGGGCTCGGACTTCACCAGCCAGTAGCCGCGCGCCATCTGGACCCCCGTGCTTTCTCAGGGCGCGATCGCGCGCGCGGCCTCCGGGAGCTTGTCGGTGACCCGAATGATCGGGATTCCGGTCTGGGTGTTCTGGTGCATCTCGTGCATTGCGCGCGGGAGGTCCTCGAAAGCGTAGACCTCCTTGTGAATAGTCGGCTTGAAAACCGAGCCGTAGAGCGCGGTGCAGGCATTGGAGCCATCGATGGTATCGAAGTGCGTGTGATCCAGCGTGATCTGCTTGACCGAGGCGCCGGCGGAGTCGTAGCTGATGCGCTTGTCGAGCTGCCAGCCGGCGCTTACGTTCACACCCTCGCGCCCCATGGCCGTGAGACCCGCGGCAAAGACCGGGCCGCGCATCATGTCGCACACGATGTGTGCGCCCACGCCACCCGTGCGCTGCTTGATCTCCTTGCTGAACGCGCGCACGCCTTCCCGGTCCTGGAAGCGATTGAAGGCCTTCTGGTCGATGCCCTCGATCCCGAGCTTCTCTAGCGCGTCGCGCCGAGCCGGATTGCCCGAGCAGAAGAGCGCGCGGTGACCCTCCGCCCGCGCGAGCATCAAGAAGAGCTCCGAGACACCGCCGCCGAATGCCAACACGTTCAGACGCGCGAGCTTCTCGCGCGGGATCTTGAGGCGTAGGATTCCGTGGCCACGGCGCCAGAGGTGGTACGCCGTCGGCGCCCGCAACGGGAGCGCCGCGATCTCCCACAGGCTGAGGCCGCAGTCGAGCGGCGCGGGCACGAGCTGCCAATCCCCGACCACGGCCTCCTCTCCGTACCAGCCGATCGATTCGGGCTGGTCGTAGGCCCAGATCCGGGTCGGATAGCCGTAGCTGTCCGGCTCGCCGTTGCAATGGGTGACCACGATCTCACCGGGCTTGAAGCGTGTGACCTGGCTGCCCACGCCCAGGACTTCGCCCAGCGCGCTGTTGCCGGGATAGATCTTTCCCCCGCGTACCTCCGTAATGTTCACGGTGTCCGCGAGCGCCGCGTGGTTCACGTTGTGCTCCGCCGAAACCGCGAGGATGCGGAGATGAACGTCACTGGCTCCCATCTCACGCAGCTCGAGCTGGTCCAGCCGGATGACCCGCGAAACGTCGAACTTGGTGAGATCATCCCCGATCCGCTGGCGTTCCTCGGCGATGGCTTCAGCGGTGATCGAATAGGCGCGTGGCATGATTTCTCCTACGGGCTCGCCCCATGCTCCGCCGGGGCTCACCTGCATCATGAGGCCTGGCGCTCAGAGCTTCAAGCCCAGGGCCAGTTTGTGTCAGACTGCGGGCGGGTGATGCCGGAGGCAAGTTGGGATGAGCGAGCAGCTTTTGGGCAAGCGGGCACTGGTGACGGGAGGGTCTCGAGGGATCGGACGCGGAATCGCGCTGGCGTTCGCCGAAGCCGGTGCCGACGTGGCTATCGGATATCGACGCGAGGCCGACGCCGCCCAGGCCGTGACCAAGGAGATCGAGGCCCTCGGCCGACGGGCTTTCAGCTTCGCCGCCGATGTGAGGGATCCACAAGCCGTGACCGAGATGACGACCGGGGCGCGCGACGCGCTCGGCGGGCTCGACGTGGTGGTCGCCAACGCCGGCGTGCCGACACGTTTCGAGCCCCTGCACGAGGTCGACCCGGGTTACTGGGAGCGCGTGATCGGCATCAACCTTACGGGCGTGTTCCACACCGTGCGCGCGGCGCTGCCCATTTTGCGCGAGCAGCGTTCGGGCGTGATCCTCACCATCTCCTCCGTTGCCGCCGACGCCTGTGGCGCGAACGGCGCTGGATACGTGGCGTCCAAAGCGGCCGTCAACGCGCTCACCAAGATGGTCGCACGCGAGAACGCAGCCGAGAACATCCGCTGCAACATCATCTCGCCGGGGCTCGTCATGACGGACATGGGTCAGGCATTGCTGGAGGCCCACGGTGAGAAGCTCGTGCGGGACATCCCCCTGGGCCGGCTCGGAACCCCCGAGGAGATCGGGCGCCTGGCGGTCTACCTGGCCTCCGACGATGCCGACTGGATCACAGGCAAGAACTTCCGGATTGACGGCGGACAGTGGTGAAGGCGGAGGGACCGCTACCACACGCTACGCGCAGCCTGCTCCCCGACGCTGTCGCGCGTCAGATCCAGAGCAAGATTCTCGACGGTACCCTCCGGGCGGGCGATCGCCTGCCGCCGGAACGTGAGCTGGCCCAGCAGCTCGGCGTCAACCGCAGCTCGGTGCGAGAGGCGCTTAAGAAGCTGGAGCAGCTGCGACTGGTCGCCATTCAACAGGGCTCCGGCATACGCGTTCAGAGCCCCGATGAGGCGAGCTTCGATCTGGTCGGGGCAATGCTGTTTCCCAGTGGACGGCCCAATCTGACACGGATCGCTGACCTGCTCGAGCTGCGCGAGATTCTTTTCGGCGGAAGCATGCGCCTCGCGCTGGAACGAGCCAGCGGCGGCGAGATCGAGGAGGTGGTAGGGCAGCTTCACCGCGCCGCTGATCCGGACTTGCCGGATGAGGATTTCGTCCAAGCACTGAGCGGACTGCAGCATGCTCTGGCCTGCATATCGGGCAATCGGATCCTGGTCATGCTCTCGAACTCCCTCGGGCGTTTTACCTCGCAAGCCGGCTTTCGCAGCGCCAACACGCTGGTGGCGCTCGACCGCCGGCTACTCGTGTCCCTGGCTCGACGTCTTGCCGTGGCGATGGAGGCGCGCGACGTCGAGCGCGCACAGGGGTTCTTGATGGATATCTTGAGGCGTGTAACTCGAGCCACGCTCAAGGGGCTCGATCCCCCCATCGCAACGGCCTAGGCGGCCGACCCGCGACTTGCCCTCAGGGAAAGGTTGACCCAGCGGGAGCCCGCGGGATAAAACTGTAGCCCGAGGCAGCGCATCCACGCCAAGGGACGCCACAACACAGAGGAGCCGTTGTATATGCGGATACCTACGCGCCAGGCGCTACAACCCAGCGGCGGTCGTATCGAGTTCCTGAAGGGCTTTCTCCGCAACCCCAAGGAGGTGGGTTCGGTGGTCCCGAGTTCCCGCTTTCTCACGCGGCGGGTGCTCGAGTGTGGGGCGGTCGACAAGGCGCGGATGATCGTGGAGCTGGGTCCGGGAACGGGTGTGTTCACGGGCGAGATCTTGAAGCGCATGCGGCCGAACGCGAAGTTGGTGGCGGTCGAGATCAACCCGAGATTCGTGAGAATGTTGCGGTCGAACTACCCGGATCCGCGGCTATCCGTTTACGAAGGAAGCGCATCGGATCTGGAGCAGGCGCTGATAGAAGTGGGCACGTCTCAGGCGGATCTGGTGGTCTCCGGGATTCCGTTCTCGACCCTGGCGCATGCAACGAGGCGGGCCACCCTCGAGGCCGCGCGCCGCGTACTGGGTCCGGGGGGCTACTTCGTGGCTTACCAGGTTCGGAGCCACGTGCGCCGCTTTGCCGAGCCAGTCTTCGGTCCGGGCGAGACACATCGGGAGTTCTTGAACCTGCCACCGATGCGGATCTATGTCTGGCAGAGGCCCCTCGGCGACGCGTGAGGATCCGTTTTCCGAACGGACCCGATCGCATCGAAGGCGAGCTCCAGCTGCCGTCCGGCCCGGGTCCACACCCCGGTGTGGTGCTCATCCCGGATGTGGGCGGGCTGTCCGAGCTCTATGTGGACTTCGCGCGTAAGCTCGCCGACTCGGGCCTCGCGGCGCTTGCGCTGAACCTCTACTCCCGCGGCGAGAAGCCCGATCTCTCGAGCCTCGACGCCATCTTCAAGTTTCTGCGTGAGCTCCCCGACCGCCAGGTGCTGAGCGACGTGCAGGCGGCGCTCGATCACCTGGCTCAGCGTGCCGAGACGCAGGCCAAACCGCTCGCGGTGATGGGGTTCTGTGTGGGGGGCCAGTACACTGTCCTGGCCGCATGTGGCTGCCGGGGTGTCTCGGCCGCGGTCGTCTGGTACGGGATGCTGCGCGTGCCGGGGATCGACGAGCGCAATCCAGAGCACCCGCTCGATGCGCTGCCCCGGCTGAGCTGCCCCCTGCTGGGGCTCTTTGGCCAGGAGGATGCCATTATTCCCCAGGCGGACGTGGATGAGCTTCGGCGTCGGGGAGCGGGGTTGCGGCACCCCGTCGAAGCTGTCGTCTACCCCGGAGCGGGACACGCTTTCGCTAACCCCGGACGTCCCGACGCCTACCGTCCGGAGGCCGCCGCCGACGCCTGGGCTCGCACACTGGCCTTTCTTCAGAGACACTGCAGCGCGTAAGCCACGCGCTCCGGACTCAAGCGCCGCGCTTTATGCGCCGTTGCCTATGGCATGCGATGGCTCTTTCCATGGCTCCGGGGCCGGCGTGTGCCCGAGAAGCGGCCTGCCCGGATGCGCCCGACCGAGCCGCGGGCGTCACAGGCCCAGACAGAGGCGCCAGCTAAGCTCTTTCTGGAAGGCGAGGACGCGCAACGGCCCGTGAACCTGAGCGGCGGTCTGGAGACGATCGCCACGCCGCTCGACTTTGGAGCCGAGCTGTTGCAGGAGATCCAGAGGCTTCGGGCTCGGGCCGACGACCCTGTCGAGCGGGAGCTGTACAAGGAGCTCGAGCGGGGGCTGAGGAGCGATGGCCTGCAGCTGCCCCCCATGCCGCAGGTGATCCTGCGGGTGCACCGGCTGATCGACTCGGGACTCTTCAACGTGGAGGACCTGGCACGGGGGGTCGAGCTCGACCCGGCTCTAGCCACCAAGATGGTAGGAGTCGCGAACAGCCCCTTCTATGCGGGCATGGAGCCGGCGCAGTCGGTGCGAGACGCGATCGTGCGCATCGGCATGCTTGAGACGCGCAACATCCTGATGGCCATTCTGCTGCGCTCGCGTGTGTTTCGCGTGCCGGGCTTCGAGCAACTGACGCAGGACATGTGGGAGCACGCGCTGGCGGCATCGGTCACGTGCCGAGCGCTGGCGGCGCAGCTGAGGATCGATCCTGATCTGGCCTTCCTCGGAGGTCTGGTGCACGACGTGGGGCGCGCGGTGATCCTGTCCTGTGCGGGCGACCTCCGGCGCCGCTCGCGCGGCCGGCTTCAGCCCGACCTCACGCTGCTCCAGGCGCTGATGGAACGGCTGCATGCGCCCCTGGGCGCGATCGTCATCGAGTCCTGGTACCTGGGCGACGACCTCGCCGTGGCCATCGCCCACCACCACCAGCCCGACGCTGCCCCCGAGCCAGCGCGGCCCCTCTCCCAGCTCATGGCCGCGGGCGACGAGCTGGCCAAGGTGCTGCGCGAGCTGGGCGAGGATGATACTCCGCCGGTGGCACGGCTCGGGCCTCACCTCGAGCCACTGGGTCTGTCGGCGGACGTCGCGGCTCAGATCATGGCCGAGGTTCGGGAGGAGTTCGAGGAGCTCGGCAAAGTCCTGTAGGCTGAGGCGACCCATGCCCGACCGGCCTACCAAGCTCGAGCTGCTCGAGGCGGTGCGCGGGTTCCTGGAGCGGGAGCTCATCCCGGAACTCGAGGGTGTCCAGCGCTTCCATGCTCGGGTGGCCGCCAAGGTGCTTGGCATCGTGAGCCGTGAGATCGAGCTCGAGGAGCCCGCATTCCGGAGTCAGCATCGGACGCTGGCCGCCCTGCTGGGGCAGTCAGCCCCGGAGCCGGCGCAGCTGGCGGAGGTCGCTCAAGGCGTCGAGCGCATGGAGCGGGAGCTGACCCGTCGCATTCGCGCGGGCGACGCCGACAATTCGCCCTGGCGCGAGTCGGTCCTCGAAGCGTTGAGCGCCGGGGTGCGGGAGCGCCTGGCCATCTCGAACCCCGCCTATCGTTAACATGAACGCCGCGTTCCTCGCCATCGCCGTGATCGCGGTCTACGTGCTCAGCTACCGCTTCTACTCCGGCTTTCTCTCGCGCCGCGTGTTCGGCTTGAGTCGGGACGAGCCGGTTCCCGCACGCGAGCTCGAGGACGGGGTTGACTTCGTTCCCACCCGCATGCACGTGCTCTGGGGCCACCACTACACCTCCATCGCCGGGGCTGCGCCGATTGTTGGCCCCACGCTGGCGGTCATTTGGGGCTGGGTGCCCGCCTTACTCTGGGTGGTTATCGGCACGGTTCTGATGGGCGCGGTGCATGACTTCTCAGCGCTCGTCATCAGTCTCCGCAATCGCGGGCGCTCCATCGGCGAGATCGCGGGGACGGTGATCAGCCCCCGCGTACGCATCCTCTTTCTCATGATCATCTCGCTTCTGGTCTGGATCGTGCTCGCGGTGTTCGCGTTCATCATCGGAACGCTGTTCGTGAGCTACCCCTCCGCGATCTTCCCGATCAACGCGCAGATCATCCTCGCACTTCTCTTGGGCTGGGGGGTCTACCGGTTGAAAATGAGGATCCTGCCGCTCTCGATCGTGGGCTACGCGCTGCTCTTGCTCGCGGTCTTCTATGGTCAGGAGTTTGCGGACGCGCTCCCGGCCCTCGGCCAGATCTCGGTGGGCACCTGGGTTTGGATCCTCATGCTCTACTCGTTCGTGGCGTCGGTGCTGCCGGTCTGGCTCCTGCTCCAGCCGCGGGACTACCTGAACTCACATCAGCTGGTCACGGGGCTATTGCTGATGTTCAGCGGACTCATGCTCCTGCAGCCGGAGATCCAGGCCCCTGCGCTCAATCCCAATCCCGAAGGCGCTCCGCCGCTGCTGCCCTTCCTCTTTATCACCATTGCCTGCGGCGCGATCTCGGGCTTCCACGGGCTCGTGGCGTCAGGTACGACCTCGAAGCAGATCTCCTGCATGACGGACGCGCGACCGATCGGCTATGGGGGCATGCTCGGCGAGGGTACGCTCGCGCTGATGGCCGTGATGGCTGCGACCGCCGGCTTCGCCAGCTCGAGCGAGTGGTTCGCCCACTACCACAGCTGGTCGGCGGCCTCGGGTCTTGCGCCCAAGCTCAGCGCCTTCGTGGATGGCTCGGGCCGCTTCTTGGTGGAGCTCGGCATTGCGCAGGGTGTGGCGAAGACCTTCGTTGCCGTCATGGTGATCGCCTTTGCCGCAACCTCCCTGGATACGGGGGCGCGCATTCAGCGGCTCATCATCTCCGAGCTGGCCGCGACCGCGGGGCTACGCCTGCTCACGAACCGCTTCGTGGCGGCGGCGCTCGGGATCGGTGCCGCGCTGCTGCTGGCCGTTACGCAGGCGGGGGGCAAGGGCGGTCTCATTCTCTGGCCGCTCTTCGGGACCACCAACCAGCTGGTCGCCGGAGTCACCCTGCTCGTGGTCTCGGTCTGGCTGCGGCGCATGGGCAAGCCGTACCTCTACACCTTCATCCCCATGTTGCTCGTGGGGGCGGCCACGCTTGTGGCCATGCTGGGTGAGGTTCGGGGCCACATCCTGGGAGAGCGCTGGCTGCTGGCTTCCATGGGAGGTCTCATCCTGGTCATGGACGTTTGGGTGCTGCTGGAGGGTTTCCACATGCTTTACCGCAAGCCGAACCCCCCATATTGATTGCCCCATAAGCATCACCTACCGTTCTCGTCCCCTCGCCGGACGGAAGCACTTGGAAGAAAACATCGGGGGTGAGGCCAGGCGTGGGCAGTCGAGCCGCAGCCGCAAAGGGGCTCCGCGGCGCAGGGCCCGGGCCCCGCTTGAAGAGGTCGACTTCGGCGAGCTGTACGCCCTGGAGGAGATCCCGGTCGACACCGAGGACGGCTGGCGGCTGACCCTGACGCGCTATCGGCCCCACACGCAGCCCGTTTCCCAGCCGCTGCGCGGCGTACCCCTGCTGCTGGTCCACGGCTATACCCAGAACCGTCGCGCCTGGAGCTCAGGCGAGTTCGTCAAGACCATGCTGCGCTTCGGAACCGATCTCTATCTGCTGGAGTTACGCGGCCACGGCAAGAGCAGCGTGAAAGCGCAGCACCAGCGGGCGCGGAAGGAGAAGACCCCGCTGCCCAGCGATATCGACTACGGCTGGGATATCGATAGCTACCTGCTCTTCGACCTTCCGGCCGCGGTGGCGGCGGTCAAGCGGGCCAGCGGCCGGGAGCGCATCTTTTACTGTGGTCACAGCCTGGGCGGGATCCTGGGCTACGCCTACGCCACGCTCTTCGATGACCTGATGGGGCTGGTCACGATCGGCTCGCCCTCCGACTTCTCGCGCATGCCGCTGTGGCTGCGGGGGCTGGGATGGGGACCGATCGTGCTCTTTCCCGTGATCGATTTGACGCTCACTTCCTTCAACCTGGCGCGCTTCGTGGGGCGCAATCTGGCCCGGGCTCTGGGCCTCCGGGCTCCAGCCCGGGGCTTCAAGCCGCTGCACTTTCGCCGTCTGCCTTTCCGCTCGCTCTTCAAATGGGCCGAGAGCAACCTGCGCCGGGGCACGCATGTGTCGCTCGGAGCCGGAATTCCCTTCAGCCGCCCGTTGCTGTATCAGCCCCGCAACGTGGCATTGAGCGCGCTACGACCGCTCCTTCGGGAAGGAGGGACCGATGAGCCACGCGGCACCGCGGCGCAGTTCGCGCGCTGGCTGCGTCGAGGGGAGCTCGTGAGCTATCGCATCCGGCACGACATCGCCGCGGCCTTCCCACGCATTCGTATCCCGGTCGCGATCTTCTTCGGGGACGAGGACCCTTTTGCATCGGTGCGAACCACGCGCAACGTCTACCGCTCGGTGTCGAGCGATTATCTGCTCTGGCGGCCTGTGCGAGGCAACAGTCACCTGGATTTGACCATGGGCTACGATATCCGCCAGATCTGCTACGACATAAGAAATCTGATGAGCTACGCCCTGGACCACGAAGGTACGCCACCGGCGCACGGGCGGCGCCGGCGCACGCGCGATCAGTGAGCTTGCAATGGAGGTCTATCTTGTTCGCCATGCCGCGCAGCACGTGGCCGAAGAAGACCGGTTCCGCGACACGGGACTGACGGCGGCCGGGGAAGACCAGGCCCGCAGCCTGGCCAAGCTGCTGCGCGAGGCGGATTTCGGGGTCTGCTTGAGCTCTCCCATGCGTCGGGCGGTGGAGACTGCGCGACTACTGCTGGAGGGCCGCGAGATCCCACTACGCCTGGATGAGAACCTGGCCGAGGGCCACCCCGGGGATCTGGCAGGCCTGAGCGAGTCCGAGGCCCGGTCACGCTACCCGGATGACTTTCGTCTCGGGCGCACCGTGGTGGCGCGCGTCGCGGCCATGGGGCGAACTGCCCCCGGAGGGGAAACGCGGGAGGCTTTCCTCGAGCGCGCCCGGGGCGCAGCACGGACCGTGACGGCGGAGTTTGAGCGAGGGGGCTCCCGCCTGCTGGTGGTCGCGCATGGCGGCCTGCTCAACTATCTATTGCAAGTCCTGCTCCGACAACCGCTGCGCGATGAAGTTCCGTTCGGCTTCGAACATTGCGGCGTCGCCCGGCTGCTCTACTACCGCGAGCGACCTGAGTTCGGCCCCTTCCCCATGCTTCGCTTCGGCCCGCGCTGAGAACGCCTTCGAGCCCGCTCCGAACCCGTGTTTACGGCGGAGGATCCACCGGAATCCTTGACGCCTACCCGGCGAAAGGGCTACCTCTGCGCCCGGCTGATGCGTACCCCCGCACGCATATTCATATTTTCGACACTCGGACTCGGGCTCGCGCTTCTCGTGACAGCCACCGCGACCGGTATCTACGGCTATACCGACGCTGAGCTTGCGGGCCCCGAGCAGCCGATCGCCTTCAGTCACCAGGTCCATGCCACGAAGCTCGGAATCGAGTGTCTGTATTGCCACACCGCGGCGGACAGGAGCCAGCACGCCACGGTCCCCGCAGTCTCGATCTGCGTGGGGTGTCATCAGTGGGTTAAGAAGGGTGAGACGGAGGGCAGTGCCGAAGAGATCGCGAAGATCCTGGAGTACCACCAGAAGGGAGAATCCATCCCCTGGATCCGTATCCACAACCTTCCGGAGTACGTGCAGTTCAGGCACCACCGCCACGTGCGCGCAGGCGTCGAGTGCCAGGAATGCCACGGTCCCGTCGAGACCATGAACCGCGTGTACATGACCAAGGACACGAAGCTACGCCCTCACAGCTTGTGGCTGCCCGCGGCAAAGCTCGAGATGGGCTGGTGCATCGACTGCCACCAGAAACGTGAGGCGACGATCGACTGCGTCGCCTGCCACTACTAAGTCAAGGAAGGTCCACGTCATGCCCGAACTCGATCGCAGAGACTTCCTGAAGGTTGTTGGTCTGACTGCCGGCGCCGTCGCAGCGGCGGGCTGCCAGGAACCGGTCGAGAAGGTTATTCCCTACCTGAACCAGCCGGAGGAGGTGATCCCCGGCATCGCGACTTACTACAACAGTACCTGTCGCGAGTGCCCGGTCGCATGTGGCATTCGCGTGAAGACACGCGAGGGGCGGCCCATCAAGGTGGAGGGCAACCCGGACGATCCCGTGAGCCGCGGCTCGCTCTGCGTTCGCGGCCAGGCCAGCCTGTATCGCACCTACGACGCGTCCCGTTTCAAGGGGCCGATGGTGCGTCGCGACGGCCAGTTCGTGCCGATCCCCTGGGAGGAAGGGCTCAAGCTCCTCGTCGAGAAGCTGGCTGCCTCCGCGCAGGGGAAGGTCTTCTTCCTGGGCGGGCTCGAGACCGGCACGCTCGACGAGCTGGTCGATCGTTTCCTCGACGCGATCGGCTCCCCGCATCGGGTGCGCTTCGAGCTCTTTGCGTACGAGGCGCTGCGCACGGCCAACGAGCGGCTCTTCGGACGCGCCGACGTTCCGCACTTTGCGCTGGACCGGGCCGACGTGGTCGTGTCCTTCGGCACGGATTTCATCGAGACCTGGCTCAACCCGCTCCAGAACCAAGTGAATTTCAGCAGGGGGCGCCGCGAGGGGCGCGGCTTCGCCGCCCACATCGGACCTCGTCTCGGCCTCTCGGGCTCGAACGCCGACCTCTGGCTGGCACCGAAGCCGGGCACCGAGGTGCTGGTTGCGCTCGCGCTGGCACACGGCGTGGCCAAGCAGCGCAGGAATGGGAACCGGGGCTGGCTGGCACAGTACAGCGCAGCAAAGGTGGCGGAACGAACCGGGCTCGAGGCCGCGAAGATCGATGCGCTCGCCCACCGCATTTCCAAGGCGCACGCGCCGCTCGCGTTGCCTCCGGGGAACGAGCTTCTGGGGACCAACGCCGCGGCCTTCACGGAGGCGGTGCAGATCCTCAACCACGTGAGCGGCGCCATCGGGAAGACCGTGGTCTTCGGACCCGATCACAAACTGAGCAAGCTGGCCCGCTTCCGCGACATCAAAGAGCTGGCGGGCAAGATGCGCGGGGGCGAGGTGTCGGTGCTGCTTCTGCACGGCGCCAATCCCGTCTACAGCGTCCCCCAGATCGGCTTCGCCGACGCCATGGGACGATCGGATCTGTTCACCGTCAGCTTCTCGAGCGCCAACGACGAGACCACGGCGCTGGCGGACCTCGTTCTGCCGGACCACACACCGTACGAGTCTTGGGGCGATGCCGAGCCGATTCGTGGCGTGCGGCGCCTGCAGCAGCCAACGGTTCGGCCACTCATGGATACGCGGGCCGTGGGGGACGTGCTGCTGGACGTGGCCCGCAGGCTCGGGAAAGGGGGCTCGCTGCCCGACGGCGACTTCCGGGATCTACTGGTTTCGAAATGGGGCGCCGCGGGCTTCGATGCGGCGCTGGCGCGCGGTGGGACGTTCAAGCCCGCGTCCTCGCAGAGCGTGGCACTCTCGAAGAAGCTCGGCCCCCGGGACGAGTTCGCGCCGGCGGAGCTGGGCGGTGATGGGGACCTGGTGCTCGTGGCTTACCCCTCGCTGCACCTGTACGACGGTCGCAGCGCGCGCATTGCCATGCTGCAGGAGATTCCGGATCCGGTGCTCAAAACGACCTGGCAGAGCTTCGCGGAGTTGCACCCGGACACGGCTGCGGCCAAGGGGATCCGCCAGGGCGACATCGTGCGCGTGAGCACGGAGGCCGGGTCGATCGAGCTGCCCGCCTTCCCGCATAAGGCCCTGCGCCCGGGCGTGGTTGCGATCGCGATCGGTCGCGGCCATCAGCCCGTCGATCCCGAGGCGCCCGAGTCCCCCGACTGGCACAAGCGACGCGATCGCATCGGCGCAAACGTGCTCGAGCTGCTGCCGGGACGTCTCGACGCCAGCTCCGGGGGTCTGGCCTGGCTTTCCGCCAAAGCGAAGGTGGAGAGCACGGGTCGTAAGAAGCTGCTGGCCGTGACTCAGCAAGACTTCGATCAGCAGGGGCGTGGCTTCGCCCAGTCCATCACCATGGCGGCACTGCTGGGTCTCGAGGAGGATCACGGAGGGGCACCGCAACTCGAGACCAAGGAGTACGACGCTGCCGACGATGCGGCCCCCGAGAGCCCCTACCGCTGGGGGATGTCCATTGATCTCGATGCCTGCTCCGGCTGCAATGCCTGTATTACCGCATGCAACCAGGAGAACAACATCGCCACGATCGGTGAGGATCAGGTACGCATGGGCCGCGAGATGCACTGGATTCGCATCGAGCGCTACATAGACGACGATCACGGCGCGCTCTACGTGCAGCATAGCCCCATGCTCTGTCAGCACTGTGGCGCAGCGCCGTGCGAGAATGTGTGTCCAACCCTCGCCACGTATCACAACGAGGAAGGGCTGAACGTGATGGTGCCGAACCGCTGCATCGGCACCCGCTATTGCAGCAATAACTGCCCCTACAAGGTGCGCCGCTTCAACCACTTTGCCTATGACCAGTCGGTGCGTGAGCCCGAGAACCTGGCGCTGAATCCGGACGTGACCGTCCGCAGCAAGGGGGTCATGGAGAAGTGCACGTTCTGCGTGCAGCGCATCATCAAGGCCAAGGACGAGGCGGTCAATCAGGGCCGCAACGTGCGGGAGGGCGAGGTCACACCCGCCTGCGCGCAGAGCTGCCCGTCGCATGCCATCGTGTTCGGAAACCTGAAAGATCCCGAGAGCCGGGTTTCGAGGCTGCGCCAGGACAAGCGGGCGTATCGGGTCCTGGACCACCTCTACACCAGACCCGCCGTGTCCTACCTGAAGGCGATCCGGCGCAACCAGAGCCACAAGAGCTAGTCGAGAGCATGGCCGCGATCACCGAGCCAGTAGCGGCGAACGCCGACCAGATCAATCAGGACATTCTCCGGGTCCTGACTCCGCCGTCGTCCCTCTACGTGATCAGTGTGCTCCTGCTCATGGGTGTGGTCGGCGCCGGTATGGCTGCGCTCGCGTACCAGACCTGGAAAGGCTTTGGCGTCACCGGGCTCAACCACCCCGTGATGTGGGGGGTGTACATCACGAGCTTCGTGTTCTGGGTCGGGATCGCACACGCCGGGACGCTCATCTCGGCGATCCTCTATCTCTTCCGGGCCAAGTGGCGCAGCGCGATCAATCGGGGCGCCGAGGCGATGACCGTCTTCGCCGTCATTACGGCGGCGCTCTTCCCGCTGATCCACATCGGCCGGCTATGGAAGGTCTACTTCATGCTCCCCTATCCCAACCAGCGGGGGCTGTGGGTCAATTTCAAGTCGCCGCTCATCTGGGACGTCTTCGCCGTCAACACCTACATGATAATCTCGATCCTCTTCCTCTATGTCGGACTCATTCCCGATATTGCAGCCGCGCGCGATAAGTGTACGGACTGGCGACGCAATCTCTACATTATCCTCGCGCTCGGCTGGCGCGGCACCGCGGAGCAGTGGCGACACCACGCGCGTACGGTTCTGCACCTGTCCGGCCTGGCGACGCCGCTGGTCCTCTCGGTGCACAGCGTGGTCTCGTGGGACTTCGCGGTGTCACTGGTCCCCGGCTGGCACACGACCATCTTCGCACCCTACTTCGTCGCCGGTGCCATCTTCTCCGGGATGGCGATGGTGATCACGTTGATGGTCCCCGTGCGCAAGGCCTTCGGCCTCGAAGCCCATATCCGCTCCGAGCACTTCGATAATATGGGCAAGTTCATCGTGCTCACCTCGAGCATCGTCGCCTACTCCTACGCGATCGAGTTCTTCATGGCCTGGTACAGCGCGAACCCCTTCGAGCAGGGCTCGTTCTGGCATCGCGCCTTCGGTGATTACTGGTGGGCGACGTGGATCATGATCATCTGCAACGTTGTCATACCGCTGCCGCTCTGGATCAAACGCGTCCGAGTCAACGTCGTGGCCCTGTGGGTGATCTCGATCTTCATCAATCTCGGGATGTGGTTCGAGCGCTTTGTGATCATCACCACGGGCCTCTCGCATGAGTACAACCCCGCCGCGTGGGGCTACTACACGCCCTCGTGGGTGGAGCTCACGATCCTGCTGGCCAGCTTTGCGTGGTTCCTGATGTGGTTTCTGCTCTTCTTGCGCATATTCCCGATCGTGGCGATCCAGGAGGTGAAGGAGTCCCACTACGAAACCCAGGAAGAGGGGGCGCACTGATGGCGCAGGTGCTGGGAGTGCTCTCGACCCCTGGCGGCACGGTGGCCGCGGTGGAGTCGCTCAAGCAGGCCGGCTTCGACAACCTCGAGGTCTACTCGCCCGTGCCGAGTCATGCGATCGAGCACGCGCTGGGGAAGGGCCCGAGCTGGGTTCGGCTGTGGACGCTGATTGGCGGGCTCACCGGCGTGGCGACCGGATATCTAATGACAATCTGGATGGCCTACGACTCAGGGGTCGTCATCGGGGGCAAGCCCTTCGCCTCGATTCCGGCCTACACCATAATCGCGTTCGAGCTCACGATCCTCTTCGGCGGGGTGTTGACGGTGCTGGGACTCATGGCGCACGGCCTTTTGAGGACCGCGCGCCGGGACCCGGCCTATCGGCCGTCGTTCAGCAACGATGAGTTCGGCTGCCTGGTGCGCTGTCACAGCGATCAGATTCCGCGCGTGCAGGAGCTGCTGCAGGGCGCGGGCAGCATGGAGGTGCGCGTTGTCGAGGGTTAGGACGAGCGTGCTCCTCTTCATCCTCGCCGCGCCGGGCCTGGGCTGCTGGGAGCAGGTTTCGCGCGAGTGGTTCGCGCAGATGAAGGAGCAGCCAGCCGTGCAGGCGCTCGAGGGTGTGCAGCCGCTGATGCCGCCAGAGGGGACCGTTCCCGTGGGCGGGATCGAGCCCCGCATCGACTCGCCCGTGCCGGCCTTCTCACCTCAGGCCCAGGCGCTGCAGAACCCCGTGGCGATGACGCAGGCCTCCGTGGAGCGGGGTAAGCAGGTCTACACCATCTACTGCAGCGTCTGCCACGGCGCGGACGGCATGTCAGACCCCGAGCAGAATCCGGTGGCGCGTCGCTTCGCGGAGGGCGGGATGCCGCCGACGCCGCTATTGGCCGTTCCAGCTTACAGCGACGGGTTTCTTTTCACGAAGATCCGTTACGGTAAGCCGGGTATGCCGGGCTATCCGCAGATCCCGCCTGAGGATCGCTGGCACGTTGTCAACTACCTGCGCAGCTTGATCAAAGGGGGCTGAGCCGTGACCACCGACGTAGTGCAGCCGAGTTCTCTTCCGCGCGGCCCAGCGCTGCTCTTCGGCGTGCTGGCCCTGGTCGGGCTCGTCACGCTGTTTTATGGCCTCTTCGCCGACTCCGAGCGCACGTATCGCGTCTTTCTGCACAACTGGCTGCTCTGGGCCGCGCTCTCGCAGGGCGCGCTCGTGCTCTCCGCTGCCTTCCGCCTCACGAACGCGAACTGGCAGGGGCCCATCCATCGCGTGGTGGACTCGTTGGCGGCCTACGTGCCGCTTTCCCTTGTGCTCTTCGGGGTGATCTATCTCGGACGCCACGAGCTCTTCGAGTGGACCCGCCATCCGATCCATGGCAAGGAATGGTGGTTCTCCGAGGGCTTTACCTTCATACGCGACACGATCGCGCTGCTGTGGATGACGCTCATATCGGGTTTCTATGTCTATCTCTCGGTGCGACCGCTGCTGGGCGAGGCCCGGGAGAATACTTCCGGTTCGAGGCTGGCGCTCTATCAGCGCTGGACGGCCGGCTGGCGGGGCGAGGCCGCCGAACGCGAGCTTGCGGTGCGCCGCCTCAGGAAGCTCGCCGCCGTGCTCGTGCTCTCCTACGTGCTGGCTTACTCGCTGCTGGCCATCGATCTGATCATGTCGCTCGCGCCTCACTGGGTGAGCAGCATGTTCCCGGCTTACTACGCGTGGGGGGGCTTCCTGTCGGCCATCTCTATGACGGCCCTGCTGTGTGTGCTGATGCGCAACAGCGAAGGTCTGCGGGGCGAGATCACGACGAACCGCCTGCACGACCTGGGGAAGATGATCTTCGCGTTCTCCATCTTCTGGATGTACCTCTTCTGGTCGCAATATATCGTGATCTGGTACGGGAATATGCCCGAAGAAACCAGCTTCATCCTGGCGCGCCTGGGATCGCAGTTTCTCCAGGACACCTGGTACCTGGAGGGGTTCTGGACCCGGCTGGCCGAGCCCTACGTCAAGATCACGCTGCTGGCCTGGATCCTGCTCTGGGTCGTCCCCTTCTGGGTCTTGCTCGGGCAGCGGCCCAAGAAGACGCCCGCCATCCTGGGCACAGTCGCGTTTGGCTCGGTATTGGGCTTCTGGATCGAGCGCTACGTGCTGGTCACGCCGTCCCTGGTTCCGCCCGAGTCGGGGGCTGCGCCCAACACGCTGCTCGCGCCACTGGGTGGCATCGAGGTGGGACTGGCCCTGGGCTTCCTCGGGCTTTTCTTCCTCTGCTTCCTGACCTTCGGGCACGTTTTCCCCGGCCTGCTTCCGGCGAAAAGCGGGGTCCGCTAGGTCAGTCGAACTCGAGGGCGTCCCCCGAGTTGGAGAGTCGGCGGTAGTAGCAGCGGGAGCGGGTGCCGCCCGCCGGCGTCTTGGTGTGACAGACCCCGCCGCGTGGACGCACGCGATAGAGCAGCGAGTTTTGCTCGCAGTTCACCCGCACCTCGACGATATCGAGCACGTCGCCTGAGGTTCCACCCTTGTGCCAGAGCTCGTTGCGCGAGGTCGACCAGAGCACCGCCGTGCGCGTGCGCAGGGTCTCGCGCAGCGCCTCCTGGTTGGCGTAGCCGACGAAGAGCACGTCGCCGGAGTCCGCGTTCTGCAAAACCACCGGCAGCACGTCCTGCTTCGTCTCACCCACCTGGCGCAGCTTCGAGAAGTCGAGGGTGAGCGCGCTGCCCTCTTCCAGCTCGTTCATGTCTGCAGCTTAGAGGCTCGAAAGACCTTAGGCTAGGCTCCTTGGCGGACTTAAGGACAGAGTCTTGAGACGCAAGCGCATACTTGCCGGAGCGATTCTGCTCACGCTGGGCTGCGGCCAGGGGGGTGAGCGGAGCCCGGCGGAGCAGGGCCAGCGCATCTACGTTGCGAACTGTACGGCCTGTCATAACCCAAACCCGGTGCTGGATGGCACGCTCGGCCCCGCAGTGGCCGGGAGTTCGCGCGCGCTGATCGAGGCGCGGCTGCTACGCGCCGAGTACCCGCCGGGCTATACACCCAAGCGGCCGACTCAGCAGATGGTCGTCATGCCGTATCTCGAGCCTTACATCGACGTGCTGGCCGCCTACCTCGCGGAGCCCTAGGAGCCCGACCCAAGACTTCGCCTTGGGTCCGCTCCTGGCCGTACTAGCTAGCGCGTTATCGGCGAGCTGAGTTCGCCTGCGCGCGGGCGCCGGACTTCGTCGTCGCCCTGGTAGCGCGTTATCGGCGAGCTGAGTTCGCCTGCGCGCGGGCGCCGGACTTCGTCGTCGCCCGGGTAGCGTGTGATCGGCGAGCTGAGCTCTACTACCCGGATATCGGCCGGCAAAGCCGGCCTGCCGGGACGGCGCCTGACTTCGTACGCGCCTGGTGCGCGCGCGTCGGGCGACTCTTGAGTCGGCCTCCTAGCCTGGAGCTAGAGCAGGATGGACGACAACAGGAAGAGCACCACCGTCAGCCACACGCCCGCGTGGATCACGCCGGAGACCGAGCTCAAGGGCTTCTGGGTGGCCAGTCCGGGGCCGATCAGCGCGTTGAGCTCGACCAGCAGGATCAGGATCAGGGCCACGAGCCAGTACAACCAGAAGTCCGGATTGATCGACCGCCCGCCCTGGAGGTGGCTGGCCGAGCCCATGAAGAAGAGCATGGGGATCGAGAACAGCGTGTTTGTGCGCGACGCCAGGCCCGCGCGCTGCCCGCGCGCCGCGGCCTCGGGAATGGCCTCACCGCCCGCAGCCACCTGCTCCGCCGACGCAATCACGATCTTCTGGGCCGGCCAGATCACGAACCACACATTGGCCCACATAAGCGTACCCATGGCTCCGCCGGTCAGTATCAGCGTGAGGTAGTGCTCCTGGCCCGAAATGCCCCCCACGTGAAGCTTGGTCAGCACCATGATCCAGCCCGTGAGGAAGGTGAACATCGCGCCCCAGCGGAACCACCACAGGGCGTTCGGGACCAGGCCGCGGATCATGCCGCTGCGCACGGCGGGGTCGGCGGTAGCGAAGAAGGGCGTCTGGATGAAGTTGAAGTAATAGAGCACGCCGATCCAGGTGATCCCGGCCAGAAAGTGGAACCACCGCATGAGGAACAGAAACCCCTCCGTCGTGAATAGCTCCATGACAAACCTCCCTCGTTGTGTGGTTCTCTCGCCTTCCCGAACCGGCACCTCGCCGGCGCAAGCAGGCCCCGGCGCGTATTCGACTGCAACCACCTTACCGTTGTCAATCGCTATGCGGGTATCGGAGACGGATGGGGTAGGATCGCCACAGATCATGCGGGAGCCCAGGTGCTCCGGACATGAGATGATTTACGCTAGGAGGACCGAGCATGCGCGTGGTAACCGTGATGCCATTGGACAGCTGGCGCAAAGTGGCACCCGCGGCGCGGGCGGCGGAGGCGGCCGGATTCGACGGCTTGATGAGCGCCGAGATCGCGCACGACCCGTTCATCCCGCTCGCCCTGGCTGCGCTGGCCACCGAGCGGATCCAGCTCTCGACCGGTATCACGGTGGCCTTCCCGCGCAGCCCCATGGTGATCGCCCAGCTGGCGTGGGATCTCCAGGCCGAGTCCGGTGGGCGCTTTGTTCTGGGCCTGGGCTCGCAGGTCAAGGGCCACATCGAGCGGCGCTTCAGCGTACCGTGGACGCAGCCGGTCGCGCGCATGCGCGAGTACATTGAGGCACTGCGTGCAATCTGGCAGAGCTGGGAGCAAGGTGTCCCGCTGCAGTACGAGGGCGAGCACTACCGCTTCACACTCATGACGCCCGAGTTCTCGCCGCGCCCGACGGGCTTGGGCCCCGTCCCGGTCTGTATTGCGGCCGTGGGTCCCGACATGCTGCGTATGGCGGGGCGGGTCTGCGACGGCGTGCGTCTGCACGGCTTCTGCACGCGACGCTATCTGGAGGAGGTCTGTGCCGCCCGCATCGAAGAGGGCCTGGCGAAGAGCGGGCGTGAACGCGCACGCTTTGAGGTGTCGGGGGGCGGCTTCATCGCGACCGGCCCCGATGAGGATGCGCTGCGGCGTTCGGTCGACGAGGTTCGCTATCGCATCGCGTTCTATGGCTCGACCCGAACCTACGCCAGGGTGCTGACCTTGCACGGTCTGGACGAGCTGGCGACACGCCTGCACCGGCTCTCCGTGCAGGGCAAGTGGAGCGAGATGGCGCGTGAGGTGAGCGATGACGTGGTGCAGCTCTTCGCTGCCGTAGGTACCTACCCGAACATCGCGGGCGCGATCGAGAAGCGCCTGGGCGGCTTCGCCGACGTGGTGTGGATGGACTTCCCGAAGGCTACTCCGGACGGGCTCAAGCGCGAGATCATCCAGGACATCCAGCGCACCCCGTCGCCGTTTCGGGGCTGGAGCTAGTGTCCTGTGCCAGAAGTTCGCTCGCATTCTCGACGCCCGCTGCATCCACGCTCGCGGCGTTGCACTCGCTCGCCGAAGCTACGGATTCGCCTCGCTCGCGCGCCTTGCGAGCGCGGCGCCTCGGACGCCAGAACCGCGTCGGAACTTCAGGAACAGGACACTAGTTTACTCCTCGCGCTTCGCGATCCACTCGAGCAGGGCTTGGACCCGGGCCACGTTGGGGAGCTGGTGCGAGGCGCGGGTGGGCGCGTCGGCACTCCCGACGCGGAAGGTGATGCCCAACCCGCTCAGCACCCGGAACGCATCCTCATCTGTCTCATCGTCGCCGACGTAGATCGTACGTACGGTCTCGGACCAGCTGGGTCCATAGGCGGTGCGTAGAACATGCAGAACGGCGTGGCCCTTGTCCCAACCGACCGGCGGGCGGGCTTCCACCGCGCAGTGCGCATCACGTGCCTGGAAGCCGGCGTCCTGGATGTGGGCGCGTGCCTCCCGCGCCAGGCTTTCGTGCTGTGTGCGATCCGCCTCGCGATAGTGGAAGGTGAGAGAGCCACGCTTCCCCTCCACCCAGGCGCCCGGCACGCACATCGACTCGAGCGCATGGGTCAGGTCAGGCAAGCGGTACTGGTAGTGCTCGAGGTCTGGGTGTTGGAAGGGTTCGAGCTCCGGCCCCTCGATCTCGAGGCCGTGATTGCCGACGTAGATCAGATCCTTGAGACCGGTGATCTTGGTCACGTCCGTGAGCGCGCGTCCGCTGACGATGGCCACGCCCGTGTCGCTTCGGCGGGCGCAGGCCGTGATGGCCTTACGCATTCCGCTGCTCAGGTTGGCCTCGTTGGGGTGGCGGCGTAGCGGTGTCAGAGTCCCGTCGTAATCGAGAAAGAGCGCCAGGTGATGGCCGGCCAGGAAACGGCCCAGCCAGGCTTGGAAGTCGCTGTCGGTGGCCGGCTCGAGCTTGGCGTGCTTATCACGTGCCGCCTCGAGGAAGCCCTGCAGCCAGGCGTCGATGTCGTAGCGCCGCTCGCGCGCACGCAGAGCCACCATGCGATCACGCCGCGCTGGCTCCTCCATCGTGAGCGCGGTGTGCAGTGCCTCGGCTGTACCATCCAGGTTGAGCGGATTGACTAGAAGGGCCTCGCGCATGGTGAAGGCGGCGCCGGCCATGCGTGAGAGCACCAGCACACCCGGGTCGTCCACCTGGGAGGCGACGTACTCCTTTGCGACGAGATTCATTCCGTCGCGCAGCGGGGTTACCAAGGCGACGTCCGCGTCCCGATAGAATGCCGCCAGCCGTTCGGGGGACACAGAGCGGTAAAGATACTGGATGGGCGACCACGTGGCGGTCGCAAAACGACCGTTGACCCGTCCTACGATCTCATCGATCTCGCGCTTGAGCTCCTGGTACTCCGCCACCTGGAAGCGGCTCGGCACCGCGATCTGAAGCAGGATGACCTTCTCCCGGTGCTCCGGGTGCAGCTCGAGCAAGCGCTCGAAGGCTCGAATGCGCTCCGGGATGCCCTTGGTGTAATCGAGCCGGTCCACACCCAGAACGATCTTCTCGCTGCGCATGTGCGGCTCGGGCGGGGCGCGCCGCGCCTGAGAGTCGTAGAGCGCGAAGTCGATCCCCAATGGAAACACTCCGACCTGGACCGTTCGGTCGCCGTGCTCTACGAGACCCGAGGCGCGATCGACGCGCGCCCCGAGCAGCAGCTCGACGCAGTCCAGGAAATTGCGCGCATAGGTGTGGACATGAAAGCCGATCAGGTCAGCCGCGAGCAGACCTCGCAAGATGTCGCGGTCCCAGGGCAGCAGTCGAAACAGGTCGTAGGGTGGAAACGGGATGTGCAGGAAGTAGCCGATGCGCGTCTCCGGACGCAGGCGCCGCAGGTGGAGGGGTGTCCGCGTGAGGTGATAGTCGTGCACCCAGGTAAGACCGTTCGTCTGGCTCGCCTCGGCCGCCGCTTGCGCGAAGCGCGCGTTCACTTCTTCGTAGGTCTCCCAGTCACGCCGATCGAAGCGGGCTCGCTCGGCCATGCAATGGAAGAGGGGCCACAAGGTCCGGTTCGAGAAGCCGTGGTAATAGCGGTTCACCTCGTTGTCGGTGAGCTCCACGGTGCGCATCTGGTAGGGGTCATCGGGCTTGGAGAGTGTCTCGCCCTCCCGCAGCTTCATGCCGGGCCATCCGACCCAGGTGCCGCCCTGCTTGGCGAGCACGGGCTCCAGCGCGCTGACCAGGCCTCCGGTGGAGCGTCGTCGCTCGAGCCCCGAGCTGCCGCGCTGAAGCGTCACAGGCAGCCGGTTGCTGATCACCAGGAGGGGCCGACTCTTGCCCCTGCGTTTCGAGCTTGAACCCACGAAGCCTGCATGATACGCCAGGCTGGCGCGGCGATCCCGCCGGGCCACCGTCCGTCGATTCGGGGGTCCATACTATTAACCAATCCCGACGCGAGCTCGTTCTGGTCGGTGCCGGGCACGCCCACGTCCAGGTCATCCGTCGTTGGGGCCAAGAGCCTCTCCCGGGCGTGGCGCTTACGCTAGTGGTGGACGACCCGATCGCCATCTACTCGGGAATGGTTCCGGGCTTCGTAGCGGGGCAGTACGCACGTCACGAGCTCGAGATTGACGTGCGCAGGTTGGCCGCGCGCGCCGGGGCACGTTTGATCGAGGCCCGCGCGCTCAGGGTCGATCCCCGACGCCGCCAGCTGGAGCTGGAGGGTCACCCTACGCTGACCTATGACCTGGCCTCGCTCGATGTGGGCTCCAGCGTTGCGGGTCTAGAGCTGCCCGGGGTCCGCGAGCACGCACTCTCGACCCGACCCATGGTGCGCTTCGTGCGTTGCATGCACGAGCTCATCGATCGCGCCCGTGTACGCCTGCCCGGAAGACCCTTTCGCGCGGTCGTGGTTGGTGCCGGCGCTGGCGGCGTCGAGCTCGGCTTGTGCCTGGAGCGCCGTTTGGCGCGGGAGGGGGCGGGTCCGGTCGAGATGAGTCTGCTCGAGGCAGGCACACGCATCCTGGCCGGTGCTCCCATCGGCTTGGTCCGGCGGGTGCAGCAGGTGGCCGCGGCCCGCGGCATCAGGCTGAGCTGCGGAGCGCGCGTGCAGGCGGTAGAGCCCGGTCAGCTCCGGCTGGAGGGAGACCAGACGCTGCCCTTTGAGGCGCTGCTCTGGGTGACCGGTGCGGTCGGCGTTGCGCTCGTGCGGGGCTCCGAGCTGCCCCAGGACGAGCGGGGCTTCGTGCGGGTGCGTTCGACCTTCGAGGTGGTGGGCCACGATGGCCTGCTGGCCGTGGGCGACTGCGCGACGTTCGAGGCCTTTCCGGACCTGCCCAAGGCCGGGGTCCACGCGGTGCGCTCTGGGCGCGTGCTGGATCACAACCTACGTGCGAGGCTGCGTGGCGAGCGTCTGCGCGCCTACCGTCCCCAACGCGACTTCCTCACGCTGCTCAACCTGGGTGACGGCACCGCGCTCGGGGCGAAGTGGGGGATCTCCTTTCGCGGTCGCTGGGCGATGCGCTGGAAGGATCACCTCGACCGGCGCTTCGTAGAGGCGTTTCAGTGACGGATCGTCGGAACCGCGTGCCCGCCTAGGAGGGCGATTCGAGAGTCGCCCGACGCGCGCACACCCCGCGCGCAGGCGAGTTCCGCTCGCCGATCCCGTGCTAGTACTCCTAGCGGCCCCGGCGGCGATCGGCGAAGGGGAACGCGCGGTGGGTCTCCTTCGTCTCCGCCGAGGTGCGCAGGCCGTCAGGGTGGCGCGAGGCGAACATGCGCCGCGTGGGGATGTAGACATCGGAGAGCTGGGGACGTGCGTATTCGGCCTTGCAACCGCAGCCGCAGCGGTCGCTGCCCGCACAGGCGCCGCAGCAGTACCAGGTGTCGTCCCGGAGACTCGCCGCGTAGCCGAGTGCGCAGGCGCAGCGGCTGCAGCTGCCGCTCACGGCCGCCGTGTGGTGGTTGTCTGAAGCCATAACCCCCTATGCATCGGGTATCTCGTCTGATTCCTCAAGGGGCGGGTATACTCCGCCCGATGAAGATCTACACCAAGGGCGGGGATGCGGGCGAGACTTCTCTCTTCGGGGGGCAGCGTGTGCGCAAGGACACGTCACGTGTGGAGGCGTACGGGGCTGTCGACGAGCTGAACGCGATCCTGGGCCTGGCGGTGGCGGAGCTCGAGGACAAGGATCTGATCGAGCTCCTGCGCGTGATTCAGGCCTCGCTCTTTGATTTGGGCGGGGAGCTCGCGACCCCCGACGTGGAGGAGCGCCAGGAGCGCGGCAAGGCGATGCCGCGCGTGAGCGAGCCGGACGTCGCCGAGCTCGAGTCCTGGATCGACCGGCTGGAGGGTGAGCTCGAGCCGCTGCGCAGCTTCGTTCTGCCCGGCGGAGCCCGGGCGGCAGCGTTGCTGCATCTGGCGCGAACCATATGCCGGCGGGCCGAGCGTCGGGTGGTCTCGCTCTCGGAGAAGGAGGCAGTGCAGCCGGTTGTACTGCGCTACCTGAACCGGCTCTCCGACCTGTTCTTCGTGCTGGCGCGTGTGGTCAATCGGCGCAGTGGTGTCGTGGAGCCCACCTGGGTGGGACGCGAACGTTGAGCCCAGAGGACTACGCCCGCCTACTGATCGAGGTCGGGGCAATCGAGCTTCGCACCAACCCGGATCAGTGGTTCACCTGGACATCGGGTGAGCGGGCGCCGATCTACTGCGACAACCGCGTGCTGATGTCTTATCCCGAGGCGCGCGCGCGCATCGCGGACGGCCTGGCGGACGCGATCCGGGCCCGTTATCCCGCCTGCGAGGTGATCGCCGGCACTGCCACCGCTGGCATTCCCCACGCCGCATGGGTGGCCGAACGGCTCGAGCTGCCCATGGTCTACGTGCGCGGGGGTAGCAAGGACCACGGCCGCAAGAAGCGGGTCGAGGGGCGGCCTCTGCGCGGCGAACGCGTGGTGCTCGTCGAAGACCTGATCTCCTTCGGCGGCAGCGCTGGCGCGGCACTGGTGGCGCTGGGCGAGGAGGGCGGCAAGGTGATCGGGGTACAGGCCATCTTTTCTTACGGCTTCGCGGACGCGGCGCAGCGCTTCGAGGAGGCGGGTGTGCCCTGTCAGACGCTCACCGACTACGATGCCCTGCTCGGCTGTCTGGAGCTGGACGAGGCTAAGCAGGAAGTCCTGCTCGCGTGGCGAGCTCGCTGAAGACATCGAGCGCCGTACCCGAGATCTCCGTGGCCAGACTTCGCGTTGCCTCGGGGCCTCCGAGCCGCTCGAGTCCGTACGTGCCGTAACGCAGGCTGAAGAGCTCCATCGCCCACGCTACACGGCTCGTGCAGCGTCGGCGCGAGAGCTCCTTCGAGCCCTCCAGATAGGAGCGGTGCTCACGCAGTGCCGCGGCTAGCTTGGCGACGCCCTCGCCGGTCTGAGCACTGACCCCGAGCACTGGTGGGCTCCATTCCGGCCGCGAGCCTGGTGCGATCGACAGGATCGACTCGAGATCCGCGCGCGTGCTCTGCGCGAGCGCACCCAGATCCCACTTGTTAACCACCAGCACGTCGGGGATCTCGAGAATTCCCGCCTTCATAAATTGGAGTGTGTCGCCGGAGCCCGGCTGAAGCACCAGCACCACGCTATCGGCCACCGTCTCCACGTCGACCTCGGACTGGCCGACACCCACCGTCTCCACGAGCGTCCAGTTAAAGGCGGCGCGCAGCACCACCACGGCCGCCCGCGTAGCGGGTGCGAGACCGCCCAGCTGATCGTGTGTTGCCATGGAGCGAATGAAGACCCGCTCATCGGGCTTTGGCCGCAGGCGAGCGCGATCGCCGAGCAGGGCCCCGCCCGAGCGCCGGCTGGTCGGATCGACGGCCACCATTCCGACGCTGAGGCCCTCGTCCACCCAGTGGCGAATGAGCGCGGCGGCCAGGGTCGACTTGCCCACGCCCGGGGGGCCGGTGAGGCCGACCACGCCGTGCTCTGGCACCGTCTCGTTCTCGAGCCGACCCAGCAGCGTCCGCTGCTGAGGAAGTGCCTCGGGGCGCGTATCCTCGACCCGCCCCAGTGTCTCCGCGATGAGCGCACTCTCGCCCCGGCAGACCCCGTCGACCAGTGTGTCTAGCTTCTGACTAGTCAACGCCGTGCGCCCGGGCCGCGATCTCCACCATCTCGCGGATGACGCGGTGGATGTCGTAGTCCCGCGGCGTGTACACCGCGGAGACGCCCTGCGCGCGCAGCTTCTCCGCGTCCTCTTCGGGAATGATCCCACCTACGATCAGGGGAACGCTGATCCGTTCCAGGATCGCGGGGACCAGCTCGAGATGCGAGCCCGATAGAATCGAAAGCCCGATCAGGTGAACGCCTTCCTGCTGAGCGGAGTTCACGATCTCCTCTGGCGTAAGGCGGATCCCTTCATAGACCACTTCCAGACCCGAGTCGCGCGCAAAGATCGCGATCTGTTCCGCCCCGCTCGAATGCCCGTCCAGCCCGGGCTTGCCGATCAGAATCTTGATGCGTCGGCCCAGCCGGCCTGAAATCTCCGCCACGCGCCGCCGCACCTCGGCGACCGTCTCGTCGCCGGACCGCAGCTGCAGCGGCGACTCGACGCCGGTCGGCGCGCGATACTCGCCGAAGATCTCGCGCAGCGTATTGGCCCACTCGCCCGTCGTGACGCCAGCGTGGGCGCAGCGGATCGAGAGGGGCATCACGTTCTGGCCGTTGGACACCCCGTCATGCAAGGCGCGCAGCGCGGCCTTTACCTCGGAGGCATCGCGGCGTATACGATGCGCTTGCAGACGCTCGATCTGCTCACGCTGCGCCCGCGAGTCGTGCAGCAGCACCCCGCCCGCGCCATCCCGCGTGAGGGGCGAAGGTTCGCTCTCCTGATAACGATTCACACCTACCCAGATCCGTTCGTGGGCCTCGATGGCCGCGAGCCGAGCGGCGTTCGACTCGACCAACGCGCGCTTCATGTAACCCGATTCGACCGCGGCGACAGCACCCCCCATATCCAGGATGCGCTGGATCTCCTCCCAGGCGCCTGCCTCGAGCTCCGCTACCTTCTGCTCGATCACGGTGGAACCCTCGAACAGATCGGGGTACTCGAGCAGGTCGGTCTCGTAGGCCAGGATCTGCTGGATGCGCAGCGCCCACTGCTGGTCCCAGGGACGCGGCAGGCCCAGCGCCTCGTTCCAGGCCGGGAGCTGGATCGAACGCGCGCGCGCGTTCTTCGAGGCCGTCGCGCCGAGGGTCGAGAAAATGATGCGCGGAATGTTGTTCTCGGGCTGGACCTCCGTGAGTCCCAGGGAGTTGACCTGGACGCCGTAACGGAATCGGCGCAGCGCGGGATCATCGACGCCGTAGCGTTCGCGTCCGATCTGGTCCCACATCCGCGTGAACGCGCGCATCTTGCACATCTCCTCGATGAAGCGCACGCCCGAGTTGCAGAAGAACGAGATGCGTCCGAAGACGTAAGGCAGCTTCTCCTTCGGAACCTCGATCGCGTCCAGCACCGAGATCGCGTTGGCCAGCGCAAACGCCAGCTCCTGGACGGGGGTGGCGCCCACCTCCTGCAGGTGATAGGAGCAGATGTTGATCGGGTTCCACTTCGGGACCTCGTCCACCGAGTACTCGATAATATCGGTGGTGAGCCGCAGGGAGGCTTCGGGTGGAAAGATATAGGTGCCGCGCGAGAGGTACTCCTTAGTGAGATCGTTCTGAGTCGTTCCCTGAAGCGCCTTGCGTTCCACCCCGGTCCGCTCCGCCAGAGCGATGTACAGCGCTAGGAGCCAGGCCGCCGTAGCGTTGATGGTCATGGAGGTGTTCATGTGCTGGAGTGGTATCTCGTCCAATAACGTTTGCATGTCCTCGATCGACCCGATCGGGACGCCCACCTTCCCCACCTCACCCCTGGCTAGCGAGTGGTCAGCGTCGTATCCCGTCTGGGTCGGGAGGTCGAATGCGATGGAAAGGCCCGTCTGCCCACTGGCGAGGTTTGTCCGGTACAGGCGATTCGAGGCGGCCGCACTCGTGTGCCCGGAGTAGGTGCGAAAGATCCAGGGTCGATCCGCCATGACAGGGAGACCCTAACGCAGGCCCCGTGGCGGGTCTAATGCCCGCCCAGTCAAGTCTGTGGCTTGGCCCCGCTTAGCACCGCGAGTATCGTCTTCTCGTCGGCCGGTACGCGCAGGACGTGGGAGGCACCGGATTCGATCGCGCGCACGACACGAATGTGTGTCGGATCCGACATGCAGAGGATCGTTTTGCTTTGCCACGTTGCGTCGGCCAGTCTGAGCAGGCGGCAGAGTTCGAGCGCATCGTCTCCTTCGTCCGAGAGAAAGAGGGTGTCGGCGCGATCGTAGAAGTCGTCAACGTCTTCGGCGCCGGGCTGCGTCACCTCGACTTGCAGGCCAGCGGATTGGAGGGTGCGCCGAAGCGACCGCCGCAGCTCCTCGGGAAGGCCCAGCAGCAGCGCCTGCTTGCGGCCCGTGGAGCTCTGCGTCTGGGCACCCTCTGCAAGAAGCTGCGCAGGAAAGCGCAGGAAGAGCTTCACGCTCGACCCGCCGGCTACCTGCAAGGAGCCGGATGCGAGCAGGAACTCCCCCTCGCCAAACTCGTTCTCCCCAGGCTCCGAGGTGCGCCACCAGGGAAGCGCCCGAGAGCGCAGGCTGGCGTTCACCTGCTCGCGCATGACCTGGTCGAAGGCGCTGCTCATCAGGTTGAAGACCTCGCCCACCGCTTCGAGATCCTCAGGGGAGAGGTCATCCTCTTTGCTGGACTCTTCGTCGTTGTTCATGCGGCGGGCGAGCATGGTGATCTCGGCCAGCGGGCTCGCCAGCTGCAACAGCGGCAGCGACCCGTCATCGGTCTCGCAGCTGATGGGCAGAACGGCCAGGTCACCCTCGGGTGGCTCGGAGATCGTCTCGACCTGGACCGGCCCCGACTCGATCTCGGCACCGATCAGCGGACCCAAGTTGGCGCCGCAGCCTTCGAAGATGGCCTTGGCTACGGAGTCTGGGTCGGTCATGGCTTCTCTCCGGATCTAACTCAAGAGCGGCTCGAGCTTCTCTTTGAGCTGGTCGGCCGTGAACGGCTTGCGCAGAAAGCTATTGGCTCCCGCCGCTAGTGCTGCTTGTACCGTCTCGGTACTTCCGTCCGTCGAGATCATCACGATGGGGATCCGTCGCAGGTCTCGCGGGAACCCGCCGACGGTTGGAGCGCTGCCGGGCGCCTGGAGCTTTGGCTCGCGCACGCGGCGTACGAGCTGGATGCCGTTCATCCTGGGCATGTTGATGTCCGACAGGATCAAGTCCACGTCGTGCTTGTCCAGAGCCTCGAGCGCCTCGGTCCCATCGGCCGCCTCAACGAACTCGCAACCTTGAAAGCCCGCCTCCTGCACACGTTTGATGACGGTCTCGCGCATGCTGGTGGAGTCATCCACGACGAGAACGATGGTCACGGTCCTGTCTCCTTGCTCTGCTCACCGGACTCGCGCCGAGCGATCACGAAACTCAGGCGTCATCTGCGGACATCCGGCTCCGTAGGATGACGAGGTCGACGCGCCGGTTCATGCGTCTTCCTTGCGGAGTCTTATTTGATACAAGCGGTCGTTGATCGGCAAAACCTGAGGCCGAGAGTCGGTAGGAGGGAATCCCTGCCCCCTCAAGGACACGCAATACGGCTACCGCGCGGCTTGCGGAGAGGTACCAGTTCGAAGCCACGGCGGCGCTCGCCACCGGCAGGTCATCGGTATGGCCCTCCACCCGGATGTGATTGGGTAGGTCCTTCAGCAACGTCGCTACTTCGACGATGGCCGCGCTTGCGGACTTGTTTAGGCCCGTGGCGCCCGACTCAAAGAAGTGCGTATCGGCGAGGCTAATCACCATACCCTCTTCGGTGCGCCGCACGCTGATGCCGTCTCCGACCTTCTTGCTACCACTCAGGTCCCGGACGCGCCGCTCGACGATGTTGAAGTGAGTTCGCTCGACCTCCCGAGCTTCGGCCGCGTCGAGCTGCTCTCCCAGGTCGGTCGGGTTCCGAGAGTACCGGTCCAGGATCCCGGGATCGACGGAAGCCAGGTCGAAGACCCCGTGGCCGAAGGACTCGCGAATCGACTCAACCAGCCGCTCAGCCTTCTCGGAATCCATGACGGAGATGGCGTAGAGCGTCGTGAAGAAGGCAAAGAGCAGCGTGATGAAGTCGGCGTAGGACACCAGCCAACGATCGCGGTTCAGGGGCTCTTCGTCGCGCCGGCGTCGCCTAGATCTCCGCATCCGCCGGAACTTCGTGTTCTTCGAGGAAGCTGCGCAGCCGCTTCTCGATATGGTGCGGGTTCAGCCCTTCCTGAATGGCGCAGACGGCTTCGAGAATCATCTCCTTGCGCCGTGATTCCTCTCGGATCTTCATCTTGAGCTTACTTGCGAAGGGCAGGAAGAGCAGGTTTGCGGACCCCACGCCGTAGACGGTCGCCACGAACGCGACCGCGATACCGGAGCCCAGCTTGGATGGATCGGACAGGTTCTGCATGACGTGGATGAGACCCATGACGGCGCCCAGGATGCCGATCGTGGGCGCATAACAGCCGGCCGCTTCGAAGAGCCTGGCGCCCGGCTGCTGGAACTCCTCCTCTTGATCGATCACGTTCTCCAGCAAAGCCCGCAGCGTCGCAATGTCGGTTCCGTCCACAAGCGCCAGCACCGCCTGCTTGAAGAACCGGTCGTCGGATTTCAGGGCTTCTGCCTCCAGCACAAGCAGTCCCTCGCGGCGAGATTTGCGCGCGAGCTCGACCATGATCGGAACCATGGGCGCCAGAGGCTTGGCGCTCCTGGTGATCACGCGGGTGGACTGACGTAACGCGCGCATCAGATCCTTGAGCGGGAAGGATGTGATCACTGCCGCCATGGTGCCGCCCAGGACGATCACCGCGGCGGATCCCTGGACGAGCTGCATGACGGAACTGATGTGGCCGGTCTCGAGGACCTGCACCAGCATGATGCAGAACAGGCCCATGAGAACGCCGATAATGGTGGTGATGTCCACGCAAAGTCCCCGCTTCATCAGCGGTATCGGTTTACGCACGAACGCGCTTAATCCGATGCGCGGGGTGCGAGCCTCGGGAGCTTCTGGATCTCGTCGGTGTGCTTCACCTGCCCGTTCTCGATCAGCTGCGCCAGCTCGCCCAGCTCACGGCCGAAGCGCGCGAGATCGAGGGGCTCCTCTGGGGTAGCTTCGCTCAGGCGCCGTGCTGCTTCGCGCAGGAGCCCGCGTGCACCCGCGAGATTGTCCTGGGTGAGGTGGTGCAAGGCCGCGCCCGCCATGATCAATCCCTGGAGCACGTGACGTCGCTTTCCACGCTCCTGCATCCAGACCGGCTCCAGCAGCTCGTGCACCTCGAAGAAGAGCCCCGCGTCCCACGCCGCGCTTGCGCAAGCGATGGGGTCGCCGGTGGCGCCGTCCTCCTGGATCCATGCCAGCGCCGAGGTGAAGCGTCTCGCCCGGTCACGAACATAGCCCTCGAGCCCCGCGAACTTCTCCGTGAGAGGGCCGTCCGCTTCGAAGAGCGGTGTTTCGTCCTCGCTGCGCAGCTCCCCCAGAGCCGGCCCCGGGGGGCTCGCCGGCGACCAGGAGTCGAGCTCCTCCAGTGCGCGCCGAGCGGCCGCGTCGCCGGCGGCGCCCCGCACGAAGACCGTCGCGAGCGCATCGCGCAGCAACAGGTCGGAACGCGTCTTCACGCCGAGCTTCCGGGCGAGGTCCGCTGGGGTAGAGGCTCGCGACCGGGGGTGGCCTCCCGCTCGGGGAGGTCGAGCGCTCTCGGCTGGCGGATCAGCACGCTATTCTCTCGGATATGACGAGGTCGGTTCGAGCCTACCCTTTTGTGCTCCTGCTGGCGACGCTCTGTTTGGTGGGCTGCCTGGACGCTCGCGCCGACACTCGAAGCTCCGAGGATGCGCGGCGCGCGCACGCGCTCGCACGCGACCTCATGAGCCCATACTGTCCGGGCCGCACCCTGGCGGACTGTCCGAGCCCCGACGCGGCGGCGCTGCGCGCGGAGATACGCGGGCTACTCCGAGCTGGTCTGGACGAGGCGGGGGTGCGGGCGCGGTTGGAGGAGCGCTTCGGCGATGCGGTGATTGGGGTTCCTCGGGGCGTTCTCGGCTGGACCCTGCCGGGTCTGGTCCTGCTGCTGGGTGCGGGGGTACTTGTCTTCGTGCTGCGCCGCATCTCCGGCGGCGCGGACGGCTCCGATCCCGGCCCCAGCGACGACCCCGAGCTCGACCCAGAGCTCGAACGCGAGCTCCGCGACCGTGGCCTCTAGCCTGAGGCACGTGCAAGCGCAGCCGGGCGTCCGCCGATCTCACGCCCCGCAAGCGCCGCGGGGCGGCGCGCGCAGCGAGGCAGAGCCGAGGGCAGTGCGGGCAGGCGGGTTTGCCCGCTGTTACCCCGCTCCGCAAGCGCCGCGGGGCGGCGCGCGCAGCGAGGCAGAGCCGAGGGCAGTGCGGGCAGGCGGGTTTGCCCGCCGTTACCCCGCTAGTACCCCGCTAGTAGTGCCGGGCACTGTCGGCCCCTCCCCCGTGCCTGTCGGACACGCTATGGATCAGAGGGTCAGAAGCCCTTCGAGCTGTTCTGGCTCGATCGGCCCGACGCCAAGGGGTCGGACAGCGGTCACGCCTATCGCAGGCCATGCCGCGCCGGTGGTCCCTCGAACCTCTGCCTTTTCGAATGATCGGTCCCGGTCACTGTCGGGGAGGGGCCGACCGACGAGAACATCGGCTCTTTGACACAGGAACTCAAGTACGACGCCAATGGCGCAGAGTAGGAGAGGAAGTAGCATGTACATCGCGATGAACCGTTTCGAGATCCGGGCAGGGCGCGAGCCTGATTTCGAGAAGCTCTGGCGCGAGCGCGAGACCTACATGGACGAGGTCGCCGGCTTCAGCGAGTTCCATCTTCTGCGCGGTCCCGGCGATGGCGAGAAGACGCTCTACCTCTCCCACTCCACCTGGGAATCGCGCGAGGCTTTCGAGGCCTGGACGCGTTCTGAGGCCTTTCGCAAGGCTCACGCGTTGGCGCGCTCGCCCGAGGGAACACTGCTCGGCCACCCGCGGCTCGAGGCCTTCGAGGTGGTGCTATGAGCCACGGGTAGGGCCACGGGAAATATCGGAAGATCGCTTCCCTCGATGACCCTCCCGTCGCCGACAGCAGCTGGCAAGAGCAGCTGCAAGCGCTCGGGTCCGTATACTAGACCCGAACGGCGCCGCTCTCGGTACGATTCCTGCTATTTCCTCGGGCTGACTGATTCAGAGGTCCCATCACGAGGTCGCTCGTGCGCTGGGACCGGGGCCAGGTGGGCACTCCCAACTCGCCGCTCGTCTTCCGGCTGGCCGCAGCCGGTGAAGCCCGAAGGCTCCGGTCCCCAGCGTGAACCTCATCCTCTCGCTATTTTCGCTATCAGCGAAAGACTAGGAGGTCGCAATGACCGCCTCACGGGATGAGAATCGCTGGAGCCTTGGATCTGTCCGCGCCGGTGGGCGCAGCTACCGCGTCCACCGCCTGCAGGCGGTGGAGGAGGCGGGGCTAGGTCAGCTCGGGCGCCTGCCACGCTCGATTCGCGTGCTGCTCGAGAACCTGCTGCGCTACGAGGACGGTCAGTCCATCACACGCGACGATATCGCCGCTCTGGCCGCCTGGCGCTCCGACGGCGGGAACGAGCGCGAGATCGCGTTCCGGCCGGCGCGCGTGCTGCTGCAGGACTTCACGGGGGTGCCCTCGCTGGTGGATCTGGCGGCCATGCGCGACGCGATGGCGGAGCTTGGGGGCGATCCGGCTCTGATCAACCCGCTGCGCCCCGCGGACCTCGTGATCGACCACTCCGTCCAGGTCGATCACTTCGGAACCGCCAAGGCCCTGCTCCTGAATTCCGAGATCGAGTTCCAGCGCAACGCCGAACGCTACGCCTTCCTGCGCTGGGGGCAGTCGGCGTTCGAGGGCTTCCGCGTGGTGCCGCCGGCGACCGGGATCGTGCACCAGGTCAACATCGAGTACCTGGCGTCCGTGGTGTTCTCCGAGGACGCTGGCCAGGGGCTCGTCGCCTTCCCCGACACGCTGGTCGGCACCGACTCCCATACCACCATGGTGAACGGTCTGGGTGTGCTGGGCTGGGGCGTGGGCGGGATCGAGGCCGAGGCCTGCCTGCTCGGGCAGCCCATCTCCATGCTGATTCCCGATGTGGTGGGCTTTCGCCTGCACGGCCAGCTGCCGGAGGGAGCGACCGCGACCGATGCCGTACTGACCGTGACACAGATGCTGCGTGCGCACGGTGTGGTGGGCAAGTTCGTGGAGTTTTTCGGGGCTGGGCTGCGCTCGCTGTCCCTGGCCGACCGCGCCACCATCGCCAACATGTCGCCCGAGTACGGCGCGACCATCGGCTTCTTCCCTGTGGACGAGAAGACGCTCGACTACCTGCGCCTCACGGGTCGCGAGGAGTCACAGGTCGAGCTGGTCGAAGCGTACCTGCGCGCGCAGGGTCTATTCGTCACCGATGACGAGCTCGAGCTCGAGCCCGAGTACACCTCCACCCTCGAGCTCGACCTGGCAACGGTGGAACCCAGCCTGGCGGGGCCCGCACGGCCGCAGGACCGTGTGCCCCTGCGCTCCTCCAGTCAGAGCTTCAAGGTGGCGCTCGACACGATCCTGGGTCAGAAGGGAGAGGTCACCGATGAGCGCCGCAGCTCCGAGGTTCGAGTCCGCAGCGGCGACGAGGAGTTCGAGCTCACGCACGGCAGCGTGGTGATCGCGGCCATCACCAGCTGCACCAACACCTCGAATCCCTTCGTGATGCTGGCTGCGGGGCTCTTGGCCAAGAACGCGGTTGAGCACGGGCTCCAGGTGAAGCCCTGGGTCAAGACCAGCCTTGCGCCCGGCTCGGCCGTGGTGCAGGACTACCTGACGGAAGCGGGTCTTCTTCCCTTCCTAGAGAAGCTGCGCTTCAACATCGTCGGCTTCGGGTGCACCACCTGCATCGGGAACAGCGGACCCCTGCCCGAGCTGATCGCCAATGCCGTGCGCGAGGGCGATCTGGTCGCGGTCTCCGTGCTTTCGGGCAACCGCAACTTCGAGGGACGCATCAACCCGCTCGTGCGCGCCAACTACCTGGCGTCGCCGCCGCTCGTCGTAGCCTACGCACTCGCGGGTCACATGAGCATCGACCTCCAGCGGGAGCCGCTCGGGCATGACCCCGAGGGACGGCCCGTCTTCTTGCGCGAGATCTGGCCCACCAGCGAGCAGATCCAGCGCACTGTTGCGGGCTCGGTCAAGAGCGAGATGTTTCGCGAGCGCTACGCGCGTGTCTTCGAGGGCAGCCCCGAATGGCGCGCCATCCCCGTGCCCGAGGGCAAGCGCTATGCCTGGGCTGAGGACTCCACCTACATCGTGGCGCCACCCTTCTTCGAGGGCATGACGCGCGAGCTCCCGCCGCTCGAGGACATCCGGGGCGCGCGCGTGCTGGTGCTGCTCGGCGACTCTGTCACGACGGATCACATCTCGCCCGCCGGCTCCATTCCCGCTGACAGCCCCGCCGGCTGCTACCTGATCGAACGCGGCATCCAGCCCAAGGATTTCAACTCCTTTGGCTCGCGGCGCGGAAACCACGAGGTCATGCTGCGCGGCACCTTCGGCAACATCCGCCTGCGCAATCGCCTGGCTCCGGGCACGGAGGGGGGCTTTACCACCTACCTCCCTGACGGTGACGTGACGAGCATCTACGAGGCGGCTCAGCGCTACGCTGCTGCCCGCGTACCGCTGCTGGTGCTCGCTGGCAAGGCGTACGGCACGGGCTCCTCGCGTGACTGGGCGGCCAAGGGCACGCGGCTTTTGGGCGTGCGCGCCGCCATCGCGCAGAGCTTCGAGCGCATCCACCGCAGCAACCTGATCGGGATGGGCGTGCTGCCGCTGCAGTTCAGCGAAGCAGAGAGCGTGGAGAGTCTGGGTCTCAGTGGACATGAGAGCTTCGATGTAGATGGCATCGAGACGGCTCTCGAGCCCGGCGCGGAGCTGCTGGCGCGCGCGCACACCGATTCTGGGAAGACACGCGAGTTCCGGGTGCGCGTGCGTATCGACACACTCGATGAGCTCGAATACTACCGTCACGGCGGCATCCTCCAGTATGTGCTGCGTCAGCTCCTGGGGGAGGGCGCGTGATCCCAGCGGGCGAGCGCCCGGCCTGGATCGAGACGACCCTGCGCGAGCACTTCGAGCCCGAGCACCTGGAAGTCCAGGACGAGAGTCATCTCCACCGTGGGCACCCCGGCGCCGCCGCTGGCGGCGGACACTTTCGGGTGACGCTCGTCTCGCCGCGCTTCGTCGGGCATGCGCGTCTTGCGCGCCACCGTATGGTCTACGACGCTCTGGGCGATGCCATGAAGGCCGACATCCACGCCCTGTCCGTGCGCGCCTTCACGCCCGAGGAGTGGGAGCAGGAGTCCGCTTGAACGATTGACATAGGACTCGCCCGGGCTTCAAGATCGCTCCCTTAGAGCCACCGGGAGGGACGCGATGATGACGCTCAGTGAACATCAGCTCGAGCTGTGCGAGTCGAGCAAGTGGGATTTCTCGGATCTCAAGGCCCTCTTTCTGAACTGCACCCTGAAGCGGTCTCCGGAGCTTTCGCATACGGAAGGCCTGATCAAGATCTCGCGCGCGATCCTGGAAAAGAACGGCGTCACCGTCGAAGTCCTGCGCCCGGTGGACTTCAACCTGGCTTACGGCGTGTATCCCGACATGACGCAGCACGGCTGGGAACGGGATGACTGGCCCGAGATCTACGGAAAGGTGAGGGCGGCGGACATGCTCGTGATCACCTCGCCGATCTGGCTGGGGGAGAAGTCTTCGGTCTGCACCAAGGTGATCGAGCGCCTCTACTCCACCTCCGGGGACCTGAACGAGCGCGGTCAATACGCCTACTACGGTCGCGTAGGCGGCTGTTTGATCACCGGTAACGAGGACGGTGCCAAGCATTGCGCCATGAACATCCTCTACTCCCTCCAGCACCTGGGGTACGTGATCCCACCTCAAGCGGATGCCGGCTGGTTGGGAGAGGCGGGTCCGGGGCCGTCTTATCTCGATCCCGGATCCGGGGGTCCCGAGAACGAGTTCACCAACCGCAACACGACCTTCCTCAGCTGGAACCTGATGCACCTGGCGCGCATGCTGAAGGATGCGGGCGGAGTTCCCGCTCATGGGAACCAGCGTTCCCTGTGGGACGCGGGCTGCCGTTTCGATCACCCCAACCCGCTCTACCGCTAGTGTTCTGTTGCGGGAGTTCCGGCGCAGTTCTCGCGGCCGAGGCGCCACGCTCGCAAGGCGCGCGAGCGCGGCGAATCCGTAGCTTCGGCGAGCGAGTGCAACGCCGCGAGCATGGATGCAGCGGGCGCCGAGAATGCGAGCGAACTTCCGGATCAGGATACTAGATGGTCGACAGCGGGATATTGAGCGGGAGGACTGCACTCGTAACCGGCGCCGGGCGCGGCATCGGAAGGGCCATCGCACTCGGCCTTGCCCGCGCCGGAGCCGATGTGGCGATCGCGGATATCCACCCGCAGCGCTTCGAGGGCGAGCCGTATTACCGCCTGCGCAAACGCTGGTCGGGAAAGGATGAAGACGTTCGTACCGCCGACGCGGTGCGCGAGCTGGGTCGCTCGTCGCTGGAGCTCGAGCTGGACGTGGCGGATCCCGTAGCCGTGCGGTCGGCGATCCGCGAGTGCGAGTCAAAGCTCGCGCCGATCGACATCCTGGTGAACAACGCAGCCATCGTGACGAACATCGCGCCCATCGGCCAGATGGAGTTCGAGGCCTGGGAGCGCGAGCTCCGCGTCAATCTGACGGGGGCGTTCAACTGCGTGCAGGCGGTCGCACCGTCCATGGCGAGCCGGGGCTGGGGTCGGATCGTGAACATCGCCTCCGCCGCGGCGCGCGTGCCCAGCCCCGCGCAGCCCGCCTACACCGCCAGCAAGGCGGGACTGGTCGGGTTCACGCAGTCGGTGGCCCAGGAGTTCGGGCCAGGGGGTGTGACCGCCAACGCGATACTGCCGGGTCTGATCGGCACGCCCCTGGTGCTCTCGATGGCTGGGTCGCTGCGCACCAGCATCGCCAAGCGAACTCCCGTCGGCCGCATCGGCGAGCCCGATGACATCGCGAACCTGGTGGTGTTCCTGGCCTCGCCCGGCGCCAGCTTCATCACAGCCACCGCCATTCCCTGCGACGGAGGATTCCTGGGTGCCCAGATCTTCAACCAGGACGATTAGGCGTACTCCGCCCGGGACCAGTCACGGGGCGCTCGTAGCGTTTGTCCCCGGACGCTGCTCGTTGGCCGGCCCTTGGTGCTTGGGTTTGGGCTTGGACTCGGGCTTGCTGGGGACGAGCAGGGCCCAGATGCGGTCCGCCTCGCGCATGCCGATGGGTCCGATGATCGAGAGCACAAAGACGTAGAGCGCGGTCAGCGCTTGGAGGTTGGATCCGGGACTCGCGACCGACGCTGCCAGCGCGGCAATCAGAATGGAGAACTCCCCCTTGGGTACGAGCGAGAGGCCGACGACGGCGGCCTGGTAGGGCGGGTGGCCCGTGCTGCGCGCCGCCAGGAAGCCGCCCATCACCTTGGTTCCGAACCCGATCGCAACGAGCAAGAGCGCTGGCGCGAGCACGCCGAGCATGCTGCGCAGCTCGAGACCCATCCCGAAGGAGACGAAGAAGAGCGCTGCGAAGAGTGTCTGGAAGGGAAGCAGCGTGTGCGCCGCTCGCTCCTTGAGCCGGGTGGACCCGATCACGAGCCCCGCCAGGAACGCGCCCACGGCCTCGGAGAGTCCGGCGGCGATCGCGGAGGAGGCGACCAGCAGGATGAATGCGAAGAGGACGAGCGTAAAGGCCTCCTCGGAGCGGTGGCTGATGATTCGCTCGAAGGGTCCTTGAAAGCGGCGCGCGAGTAAGAGGAGCAGTAGCACGAAGGCCGCCGCCTTGAGGATCTGAAGCCCGACGCCCGCCAGAGTCGGGTCCGGGCCGCCCGTGATCAACGCGTTCAGCACCGCCAGGTAGACCGCGATCACCAGGTCCTCGAAGACCATGATCGAGAGGATGGTCTCGGTCTCGGGACGTGTCGCCCGGCCGAAGTCCACGATGCACTTGGACACGACCGCGCTCGAGCTCATGTAGAGCACGCCGGCCAGGCAGAAGCTCTCGATCCAGGACCAGCCGAGCGCGAGGCCCACGAAGAGCCCGACCGGGAAGTTGAACAGAAAGTCGATCGAGCCGGCGCGCACGAAACGCTTGGGGTCGCGGGTGATCGACGTCTGCGAGAACTCCAGCCCCAGGGAGAAGAGCAGAAACACCACGCCCAGCGAGCCGAGAAAGCGAATCATGTCGTCGGGCCCCAGCAGATCGCCGAGCACCACACCCACGCCGATATAGAGCGGCACCACGGGCAGGCGCAGCGCGATCGAGACCACGGCAGCCAGACCGAGGACCGCCAGGAGCACGGCGAACTGAAAGAGGTGCCCCTCCACTGAGAGCTACTTGTCGGAAGAGAGACTGGTAAAAGCGCTCAGGAAGCGCTCGATCTGGTCGGGATGGCCGATCAAGACCAGCGTATCGCCGTTGGCGAAGCGCGTGTCGGGAGACGGGCTCGGGATGGACCCCTCGGGCCGCAGCACGGCGATCACGCTCGCGCCGGTTCGGGCTCGAATACCAGACTCCTCGAGACTCAGACCCACCAGGGACGACTCGGGCTCGAGCTTGACCCACTCGATCCCGAACTCCTCGAAGAGCATGCGCTTGCGCGGGTCCTCCTGCAGCACCTCACCTCGAGACAGGATACGGCCGAGCTCCGTGGCCTCTCGGGCCTGGAGCTGAACGAGAGGAGAGACTTTTCCCTCGGCGTCGACCCGTGCGAGCTCCCAGTGACCGACACGGTGGTGCACGACCACCAGCTGCTCGTCTTTTCCGACGTCGAGGGAGTACTTCGTTCCAACGCCGGGTAGATCGGTTTCGCGAGTTGCCATCTAGCCTTCTTGGGGGGGGTGTGGGGGGGGCACTCCGCACTCGGGCAGGTGAACTCTGAAGATGGTACCGCCTGATGGCGGGCAGCGGAAGCTGATACTGCCGCCGTGCTGCTCGATGATCCTGCGGCTGATGTAAAGACCTAGCCCCGTGCCTTCCCCTAAATCCTTGGTGGTGAAGAACGGCGTAAAGATCTCGTGTTGGATCTCCTCGGGAATCCCGTTGCCGCTGTCTTGGATTTCGAGCTCGATGCCCGCGTCCGTGTTCTGCGTGCGCACCACAATGCTGTGGCGTGGAGGATCGGGTGGCGTGCAGGCTTGCATGGCGTTGGTGATGAGGTTCATAAAGACCTGTGCCAGCCTGGCCCGATCGCCTGCGACCTTGCGGGTCGCGCGGTAGTCGCGCACCAGAACCGCACGAGCGGCCAGCTGCTTCGCCACCAGCCGCAGCGAGGAGTCCAGGATCTCGTGCACGTTTACAGGTGTCGAGGCTTGCTCAGTGACACGGCTCAGCAGCAGCAGGTCGCGCACCAGATCTCGGATCCGGACCGCCCCCTCCTGCGCGTCCGACAGGATCTCGTCCAGGACCTCGAGCCCGCCGGCCTGGAAGATCTTGGTCTCGGCGCTCGCGATCACGTCCGGGGTGGTGCTGCCACGGTAGGTCAGGATCGCCTCTCGCATCGCACCGACGAGCCGGTCCAGATCCCCCAGGTTACCCAGCACGTAGGTGATGGGGTTGTTGATCTCGTGCGCCACGCCTGCCACGAGCGTCCCCAGGGAGGCCAGGCGATCCGCGATCATCAGAGCGTTGGGATCCGGGGAGGCTGGCGGGTCCCCTGGCGGGTGCGTATTCCGCCCGCACCTGGGCGACCTCACTGCCATCGCACGCTCGTATCGGCAGAGTGAGGGCTTATCATCATGCCCGAGACCATGCGCACCCTGCTCCACGCCGACATGGATGCTTTCTACGCTTCCGTCGAGCAGCGGGATCGTCCCGAGCTGCGCGGTCAGCCCGTGGTCGTCGGGGGCGCCTCCTCGCGCGGTGTGGTGGCGGCCGCCAGCTACGAGGCTCGCGCGTACGGCATCTACTCGGCCATGCCATCGGTGGAGGCTCGCCGGCGCTGCCCGCGGGCCATCTTCGTACGCGGTGACATGGCCAAGTACCGCCGGGAGAGCCGCAGGATCTTCGAGATCTTCCGGCGCTACAGCCCGCGTGTGGAGGGTCTGTCGCTCGACGAGGCCTTCCTTGATCTCAGCGGAACCGAGAAGTTATTGGGCCCGGTCGAGGATGCGGCGAAGCGCCTGCGCGCCGACGTGCGCAGGGAGCTTCAGCTGGCCGTGTCGGTGGGCGTGGCGCCGGTGAAGATGGTGGCCAAGATCGCCAGCGATCTCGCGAAGCCCGACGGTCTATTGATGGTGGATGCCGAGCGCGTTCGGGAGTTTCTGGACCCATTGTCCGTGGGACGGATCTGGGGCGTAGGTCCGGTGGCCCGGCAGTCCCTGACGCAGCGGGGAATCGATACCATCGGCCAGCTTGCGCTCGCGCCGGATTCCCTGCTGCGCGAGCTGATGGGGAGCTGGGGGCCCGTGGCCGCCCGTCTGGCCCGTGGGCAGGATCTACGCGAGGTGGAGCCCTACCGCGAGGCCAAGTCCTACGGTGAAGAGAACACCTTCGCCGAGGACGTCTCGAAGCCTGCGCGGCTCGCAGCCGCCTGCCGCGCTCACGCCGAGGCGGTGGCTCGGCGGCTGCGTCGAGATCGCATTCGGGGACGCCGTGTGACGTTGAAGCTCAAGCTCGCACGGCGTCTTGGCGGCGGCCGCTATCCGCTGCTCTCGCGCTCGCTCACGTTGCCCGTTGCGACCGATGACGGCCGGCTGATCGCGCGTGCGGCAGCGAAGCTTCTCGCTCGCGCGGAGCTGCAGGAGCCCGTACGCCTGCTGGGGATTTCCCTCAGTCGGCTGGAGCCGTCGGACGCGGAGCAGCTCGCGCTGCTTCCTTCCGAGGGGGAGGACCCGCGACGGCGGCGCTTGAACCAGGTGGTCGATGCGGTGCAGGATCGCTTTGGCCGGCAAGCGCTCGAGCGCGGGGGGGTGTCGGTGGAGCGGGCGGGCCTTTCGCTGCAGATCAAGCGCGGGGAACGCTAGGTGGAGAAGAGCGAGTTCTATCGCAACGCACGCCGCGATCTCCCCGGACCCATCGCCGGGCTGCGTGTGCTCGAGGCCACCACCACCTGGGCGGGACCCATGTGCGCATGCGTGCTTGCCGACCTCGGCGCGGACGTGATCAAGGCGGAGCTGCCAGAGGGCGAGGTGGCGCGTCGTCTACCGCCCTTCCTTCCCGGTCCGCAGCCTCAGCTCTCCTGCATGCATACGACCGTCAACCGCAACAAGCGGAGTCTCACGCTCGACCTGCGGCGGCGAGAGGGAGCAGAGGTTTTTCTGCGGCTCGCGGCTCGCGCGGACGTGGTGGTGGAGAACTTCCGACCGGGCACGATGGCGCGCTGGGGCCTGGGCTATGCGGACCTGCGCGCCGCAAAGCCCGACATCGTCTACGTTTCGATCAGCGGCTACGGTCAGTTCGGGCCCGAGCACGACCAGGCGGGCTACGACCCCGCCGCGCAGGCCGCGAGCGGCTTCATCTCGCTGAACGGTGAAGCCGATGGCGTACCGGTCAAGTCGCCGACCTTCCTCGCGGACGACCTTGGGGGCCTGCACGGCGCCGTCGCGGCGCTGGCGGCGCTGCGCCATCGCGATCGAACGGGAGAGGGGCAGCACATTGATGTCGCGCTGCTGGACGCGCTGCTCTTCCAGTCGAATGGGTACCTGACCCTGGCCGCGCTGGGCGCTCCGCCCCGACGTATGGGAAGCCAGTTCGTGGTCGCTGCGCCCGCGAACGTGTACCGCTGCCGCGACGGCCACGTGATGGCGGGCGTGCTGCTGGACTCGCACTGGAAGAGGCTGGCGCGTCTAATCGGCTGTCCCGAGCTGGCGGATCACCCCGACTACGCGACGCCCCGCGCGCGCGTGGAGCGGCGTGACGAGGTCAACGAGTTGCTTGCAAACTGGCTCGAAACACGCCCGGTCGACGAGGTGGTCTCGCTCTTCAAGGCGGAGGGTCTGGCGGTGGCGCCGGTACGTACCTATGCCGAGGCCGCGCGCGATCCCCACGTGCTCGAGCGCGACATGCTCCAATCCACCCCGCAGGAGGACGGTAGCATTGCACCCGTGACCGGACCGGCTACGAAGTTCTCGCGCACGCCCACGGCCGTACGCAGCGGTGCGCCGGCGCTCGGCGCCCACACGGACGAGATCCTGGCCCAGTGTGGTTTCGACGAGGCCGAACGACGCCGCCTGCGCGAGGCGGGGGTGATCTAGAGTTACGCCTGAGCGGCGCGGCGCAGCAGGCCCAGGCCCGCGAGTCCGACGCAGAGCAGCAGCAGCACCGTTGGCTCGGGCACCGGTCGCACATCGGCGAAGGCGTCGATCTCCGTCGCGAACGCGTCGTCGATGCCCTGTGAGATACGCACAAACTGAATCCACGGTAGGCCCGTCTCGGCGATATCGACGCCGGCCCCGCCGCCAGCCCCCGCGTAGAGCTGGACGATCTCGTCGAAGGCCTTGCCCATCCAATCGATGGAGGGATCCACAGGCCGGGTGAAGTCCGACAGGATCGTGCCGTCGCTGCTGAACGGGCCCGAGCCGTCGACGAAGGCCAGCGTGGGGAAGAGTCCGTCGGCGAAGATGCTCGTGATGTCGAACCACGAAGCCCCGTCCTGGCTCACGCTGATCCGTCCGGGCTCAGCGAAGATGTCGTTCGCGATGGGCGCGAAGCTCGGGTCGAAGAAGAAGGAGTTGCCGTAGATGAGAAGATCGATCCCGAAGGGATTAAGTGGGTTGTCCTCGACGGGCTCCGCGAAACTTACGATGAGCTCGCCGCCCGCGCCGATGGAGACGATCTGATCCGGCGAGAAGGGCGCGTTGAAGGGCGTTACGTCCCCGAACCCGGTGTCCAGGCTCGGGATTCCGAGCGCCACGCCGGGGTCGTCGAAGCCAGCGCTGCCGTTCGTGCCCGGGGTGAAGTCCACGACGCGGGTGGCAAAGGGGGTCGCGTACGAGGTGGCCGCGAGCGCCAGCTGGAGGATCAGGGGGAATGCGAAGAGGGTTCTGGGGGCGTGCATCATTCTGCCTTCTCGACCTCGGAGAAACGCAAATCCGATGTGGCTGGCCGGTCTTCTGGCTCCCGGATCCCGCGAGCGCCGAACCTTCCCAGCCCTGAGCGGGCCAGTGGTCTCACTCGACGCTCGTCCCCGGTCACAGCGACGGGCTCGCGCCGGATTCTCACCGGCTTCCCGCAGCTCCCCCCGTCAAGGTTCCGGGCGGGAGCTGCCCTCGAGCGTCCGCTCGAGGGACACCATCCACGGCTATGTGATCTCCTTTCTAGCGCAGCCGGCTTCGCCCCGTCAACTTCGGTGCCTGGAGTTGACAGCACCGCACCTCGGGTGGTAGCGATCCACTGACTCCGGTGTCCATTTCGGACTCAAAAGGGAAGGCCGTGAGAATCGGCCGTGGTCCCGCCACTGTGATGGGGAAGCTTCGCCGAAACACGCCACTCGATCGCCGATCGGGGAAGGCTCGGCCGCAAGCGCTCGACCCCTCAGCCAGGAGACCTGCCGGGGTGGAAGGACGGAAGTCCGCTCTCCGAGGAGGGAGTCGAAAATGCGTTCCCCACCGGCACAGCGCGCCACCCCTGTACTCGCGCTTCTGATCCTCGCGGCCCTGGCCGCCGCGGTTCCCGCCCAGGAGTTTCCGGAGGCGGTTGAGGCTCCCTCGGCCTTCGTCACGGTGATCGAGGCCCGGGAGTACGACGATCGCTTCGAGAGCGTCGAGGATGTGCTGCATCACGCGGCGGGCATGCGCGTGCGGCGCTTCGGCGGGCTGGGTGCGCACAGCACGGCCTCGATCCGCGGGGCGAAGTCGGAGCAGGTGCTGGTGCTCATGGACGGCGTGCGGCTCAACTCGACGCTGCGCGGCGGCGTGGATCTCTCGAGCTTGTCGCTGCGTACCATCGAGCGGATCGAGGTCATTCGCGGCGGCGGCGCGGCACGCTACGGCAGCGATGCCATGGGCGGCGTGATCTCGATCACCAGCCGCGCGCCGGCTCAAGAGGGTGCTGTGGATGTGTCAGCTACGACCGGGAGCTACGAGACCCTGGGGGCCGATCTGCTGCTCTCCCTCAACGGCGAGCGCGTGCGCAGCTCCCTCGCGTACAGCCGACTGCGCAGCCAGAATGACTTCGACTTCGATCTGATCGAGGGCGACGGCGGGATCCAGGATCTGGCACAGAACGAGCGTCACACACGTCTCAACGCGGATTTTGTACGCGAGACGGGCCTGCTCTCATCCTACCTCGACACGGGCCCCACCTCGGAGGCGTCGGCGATTCTGCGCTTCTCGCGTAAGGACAACGGCCAGCCTGGAGGTACGCTGGGCGTCCCCCGCAGAGATGTCACGGACGAGCAGCTGAGCTGCGTCGATGGCGAGGAGCAGTTCCGGCGCGCGGTATTCAGCCTCGGCTGGAGCGATCGCGCGCTGGGCCCGGGTGCGTTCAAGGCCTCCGTTTACCACCGCTACGAGTACTCGGAGCTGCACGACGATGGCCAGCGCTGCGGCTTTTTTCCGGCCAGGCTCTTCCCCGATCGTACACGTTCGCAGTCGACCGACACGCAAACCGGTATCGAGCTGAACTATATCGGGGAGCCTGTACGGCTCGGCCGTGCGTGGCTGGTGAATCGTGCGGTCTCGAGCGTGCGAATCGAACGCGTGCGCACCGATGACGTGGATTCCAAGCGGCGCTGGGTGGGCAACCTCTTCACCCAGTCGGAAGTGCGGCTCTTCGGTGGACGCCTGCGTCTGCTGCCCGCACTCGGTCTGGAGCTGGCCGATACGAGCTCGGGCCAGGTTCGCTCCGCGCAGTTCAAGGGATTCGAGGAGGTCGACGTCGATGACGGTAGCGAGTGGCTCCCCCAGATCGGCGCCATCCTGCGGCTTGCGCCTGGTCTGCGGCTGAAGACGAACTACCTACGCGCCTACCGCCGCCCGACCTTCGCAGAGCTCTTTCATCCTGATTACGGCTTCATTCGCGGCAACCCGGAGCTCGAGCCCGAGCAGAGCTGGAACTTCGACGTGGGCTTGGAGTTCTCGAACCACGGCTGGGGGCCCCTCGCTCAGCTGCGCCTGGAGGGCGTGTTCTTTCACAGGGACATCGAGCAGGCCATCGAGTGGGTCCAGTTCAACAACAGCTTCGTGCCACGCAACACCGGTCAGGCAGAGGCCCGTGGCTACGAGCTGCGCGGCTCACTCACGCTCTGGAACCGCCTGGAGCTGGGCGGGAACTACACCTATCTGGATACCGAGATCAAGAGCACGGGAAATCCACTGCCGCACTCGCCGCGCAACCAGCTCTTCGGTCGGGCCGCGCTGCGCCTGGCGGGCAACCGGCTGTGGGTGGAGTTCACCCACGAGGACGACCTCTTTCTGAACGCAGGCGGGAGGTTCAAGGTAGATAGCGCGACCCAACTCGATGCCGGCATCAGCCTGCGTCCGTCCGACCTCCCGGGCCTGGCCTGGGTCCCGGAGAACCTTACGCTGAGCTTCGAGTGGATCAACCTGACGGGCGAGCAGCGAGTGGATTCGCTCGGTTTGCCGCTGCCGGATGACACACTGTGGTATATGCGCCTGCGCCTGGCTCCGCGCTGATGCGCGCGCCGGGCCTGCCGCTGCTGCTTGCGCTGATTCCGCTCGAGGCGTTCGGCGTAGTGCTGCAGCCGGGCGTGGAGGCCGTCGATACGCTTCCGCTCTTCTGTCCCGCACCGCCCGCAATCGAGGCGCATCCATTCGATCCGGACCTGGCCTTCGTGTCCTGCGCGGCAGTGGTACCGGGCGTCTTCGGAATCGGGATCACGCCCGGCGTCGCGCTCGACTTCGCCGATCCCGTCTACATCCTGCCGGCCAACCTCAACTGCAGCGAGTCGCTCGCGAACTGTGGCGATCCCACGGGCTTCGACTTTGGCACGCTGGGAAACCTCTACCTCGATCCCATGGACGGGAGCCTGACGCGGGGCTGGGTCACGACCTCCAACTGCGAGTTGGTCGTACCGTTCAACAGCTCGACGGGCGCGGACTGGCCCGTCATCTACCAGGGCGAGTCGAGACGCTCCGTGCCCACCAAGCGCTGTATCGCGGGCTCGTTCACGACCTACGATTCCGACGGAACTGGGACTGCGATCACGGGCTTCGACACGAGCTTGACCAGCGACGTGCTTCGGGTCGGGAGTCGTCTGCTCGTGAGCACCTCCAATTTCGAGCGCGTGGGCAGCAACCCGATTCTCAATCCCGGCACCGTTTTACTGTTTGATATCGACGACTCGGGACCGCAGACGAGTATCGAGCCCGCCACGCCGCCCTTCATCGTCACCTCGGACCCCAATCCTACCGCGTTGACCGCGCTCCCCGGAGGACTGGTGGCCGTCACGAACAGCGGACTTCTCGACGTGGCCGTTCCGCCGCTGGTCACCGGGGTCGGGAGCATCGACGTCATCGATCCGGTTGCGGCGACGATCGTGGGGTCCTTCCCGCTGGGCAAGGTCAACCCTGGCGGCCTCTCGCTCGCCATCGATCCCACGGGCTCGGTGGCGGTGGTGGGCTCACAAACGCTGCGGGCCCTGTTTGCGGTGGACATTCGCGGGCTTCAGGACCTGCCGCGACCCGACCTCGACCCGACGCTGCAGCGTCCGTCCTGTAATGACGTGATGGGTGCCGAGGCGGGTGGCGTGCCCTGTCTGCGCAAGCGCGTGATCCGCGGGTTCGAGAATCCGATCGCACTGCCGCCGCCATCGGGCGCAGCGGGGACCGCGGGGTTCGTGGTCGAGGTTCGGTTCGGGGCCTCGGGGGACTTCATCGTGGCCACCTCCTTCAACGATGGGGGTCTGGGCGTGCTCGCCTTCGATCCTCGCAACCTGGAGCGTCCGCACCCGCTGCTACCGTCGCGTTTCGGTCCTGCCGAGACCGAGGTTGCCGCGCCACCCTCGGGCGGCTTCGGAGACGAGTGCTGCCCCGGACCCATGCTCGTGCACACGAACTCGGTCGCGGGTGTGGACGGCAGCGACGTCATCTGGCTCACGCTCGCGCCGGACGGGGTTGTTACGCGTGCGCGGCTGCTGGGAGCGCTCTCGCCGGCGACGGGCGATTACGACGCGGACGGAACGGAGGACGCCGTCGACAACTGCCCCGTCCACCCCAACGGCACGCCGCCCCAGCCCGACTCGGGAGGCGTCGAGAGCTCCCTGCCCGACGGCGTGGGAGACCCGTGCCAGTGTGGCGATGTGGACGGCGATGGAAAGGTGCTGCAAAGCGATGTCGACGCGGTTCGCCTGTTCCTGGCTGAGCCGGCGCTGGCTTTACCCTTCCCCGACAAGTGTAACGTGGCGGGGAAATCGGGGGCGGCCGAGTGCGATGTCCTCGATCTCGTGGTGCTGACGCGCGCGCGCGAAACACTGGGTCCGGGCGTCGCGCAGATCTGCGCGCCCGCCTTGCCCTAGGCAGGGAGTTGGCAGGAAGTAAGCCCGGAAATCTCACCGGGTGGCCTACTAGGGCAACCCGGTGAAATATCCGGGCTAGACTGGACTCCATGGCTCGGCCGGAGACGCGGATCCTTCAGCTCAGCGGTGTGTCAAGCATAGACGCCGCGCTGCGCGAGGGTGCACCCGTGGCGCTGCTGCTGGTGCAGAAGGACGCCAAGGACGAGGCCGTGCAGGAGCTCGCTCTGCGCGCGCGTGCGGCTGGAGTTCCAGTGCGTGAAGCGAGCGCGAACGTACTGCGGCGCATGAGCCAGGTCGAGCCTGTGGGCGAGGTGCTTGCCCTGCTCGGTCGCACGCCCGGTGGCGACCTGGAGCAGGTGCTGGCGGGGCCGGGCGCGGTCTGGCTGCTCGTCGGCACGACCTATCCGGGCAATATCGGGATGGTAGCGCGCACGGCCGAGGTGTCGGGCGCCGACGGGGTCGTAATCGACGCCGAGCTCGATCGCGCGAAGCGCAAGGCTGCGCTGCGCTTCTCGATGCGCGCGGACTGGTACATGCCCGTGCTCTGGGAACGCGCCAACGTGGTGCTGGCGGGTGCGCAGGAGGCGGGCCGTCGTATCGTGGGCATCGAAGACGTGGGCACGCAGGCGCCGTGGGAGGTGGATCTCACGGGCCGGGTGCTATTCGTCGTGGGTGGCGAGACCCATGGGATTCCGGCGCCAGTACTCGAACGCTGCGACAGCCTGGTGCGGATTCCCACGTCCGGCTTCATTCCCTCCTACAACCTACAGGCCGCGGTGGCGGCAGTCGCCGCCGAGCGCCTGCGCCAGGCGGCATTTAGCTGAAGCGGAAGAGCGCCGCAGCGACCAGCTGACCCCGCGCGCCCGCACGCTCGAGCTGAGCTCCCATGGCGCGCACGCTCGTGACCCAGTCGTCCCCAAGCTCCAGCTCATCGGGCTGGAGGGAGCGGGCGGCGGGCAGCGCTTGCAGCACGCGCTCGGCCCAGGCCGGCTCGGGCTTGCCCTCGCGGTCGACTACCCGCGCTTGCCAGCGGGGCCCCTCCTTGTACAGACAGAGCAGCCCCACCCCCTCCGTGCCGTCCCCGGGTACTTCGAACAGGCAGCTGCGCCCGCGCGGCCCGTCCTCCAGCTCGAGCAGTAGACCCTCGACCAGGGCGTGACCGCTGGCAAAGAAATCGACCTCGTCCTTGTGGATGGCCTCGAGTCGATCGAAGGTGCCAAGGTAGCGGGTTCCGCCCGCAACGCCTGGCAGGGAATCCACCGTCGCATGCTCGCCCAGCTCGATGTAGTAGAGTGCGCGCCCCACCTTCTCCACCACCTTGAGTCCCAGTCGGTGAGCGGCCTCGACGCAGAAGCTGCGCGTGCGCAGCTCCAGGTCGGGGGGAACCCGAGCCAGAATCTCCGCATCGCGTGAGCGGTCGTAGCCGTCGCGGTAGACGACCCGAGACACGTCGTACCCCAGGGCCTTGCGTGCCGCGTCCACGCGCGCGATGAGCTGGTCCATGTTGAGCGCGAGCTCGCCGCCGTCCGCCGCCTTGAGCGCCTGCCGGACAGGTGTTAGCGCGACGTCCAGAGCGGCGCTCGGTCGGGAGAAGAGGTCCAGCCGTTCGTACAGACGGGCCACGTCCGGGCTCGCTCCCTCGTGCCGGAAGTAGATGATCTCCACGTCGCTTGTCCTTCCGATACGATCGAGGCGTCCGATGCGCTGCTCGAGCACGACCGGATCCCAGGGCAGATCGTAGTGGACCATGCGGTCGCAGAACTGGAAGTTACGTCCCTCGGCGCCGGCCTCCGAGCACAGCAGCACCGGGGCCTGACTCTCGCGAAAGCCTGCAACCTCTATGTCGCGGCGCACGGCCGAGAGTCCCTCGTGAAAGACCATCATGCGCGTACGCGTGCTCGACTCGAGGAAGTTCTTCAGTGTCTCCAGCTCCTTGGCTTCGTGCAGGAAGATCAGCACCTTCTCACGCCGCTCGAACCACACACGAACGTGGTCCGCGATCCAACGTGCGCGGGGATCGCGTGAGACCGCCTTGTCCGGCGGCGGAAGGTCGATCGCGCGGGGCCGGCGGGGCGGCAGACCGCCCAGGTCCACGCGGCGTACGGCACTCGTACACGGCACGACCGTGTTGCTACGCTCGAGCGCGCGCTCGAACTCCTCGAAAGCGCAGAAGTGATCGGGCTGCAGCAGGGAGAGCAGCTGCCAGAAGCCGCGTCGGTCCGCCTGGAGCGGCGTCGCCGTCAGTAGCAGGGCGTGGCGTGCGTTGGCTACCAGCGGCGAGAGCGCGTTCTTGAACCTGTCCTGCGCCAGGCGATGGGCTTCGTCCACGACCACGAGCTCGGGACTCACCTCTGCGGCCAGCCGGGCGAGGCGCCGGTCGGAGCCCAACATCTCCATCGAGATCACCGCGAACGGATGAACATCGAAGGGATTCAGGCCCTCCCCGAAGTCCGTCTCCACGCTCTCGATGCGGTCGTGGTCCAGCAGCACGAAGATCTGATGAAACTTCCGGTAGAGCTCGCCCAGCCACTGTACCGTGAGTGTGCTGGGGGCGACGATCAGCGCCCCGCGCGTACGACCCGTGCGCACGAGCGCGGAGATGATCAGGCAGGCTTCGATGGTTTTGCCCAGCCCAACCTCATCGGCCAGAAGCCAGCGCACCGGTTCCTGCTCGACCGCCCGCAACGCGGTGTGGAGCTGGTGGGGGAAGAGCTCGATGCGCCCCCCCAGGAAGCTGCCGAGGCCGCCCGCTTCGCGCAGTGTCATCAGCTTGAGTCCGTCAATGCGGTTGCGGAAATCCGCGAGCGCATCCAGCCGCTGGGCCGCGAGTCGCTCGATCGGGGAATCCGTGGGCTCGAGCGGCCAGAGATCCGCATCGTCCACCTCGCGGCCGTCGCTGAGCAGGTAGCGGTGCTCAATACTGCGCGCGATCCTTACCTCCTCTCCGCTCGCGAGCAAGCGCGCGCGGGCGCCTTCGGGCAGGATCAGGCGGGTCAGCCCCGCGCCCTCCGCCGCCAGCGTAAGCTCGCGCTCGGCGGAGGGGAAATAGACCACCAAAAAGCGTCCCTCGACCGAGCGCACGACGCCCACGCCGAGCTCGGGGTTGAAAGGATGAGCGAGCTTGCTGCCGGGCCGCCACATGGGCGTGGCCTTTTAGCGCATTCTGCGGCGGGCCGCAGCGCCCTCCGATTTGACTCCCGTCGAGGGCTCCAGTACAACCGCTCGCGCCGGCCTTCGAGGCCGAGGAGGAGCAGCGGTGGCGGACAGGCGGGTCGACGAGGCGCGCTACTGGCGGGCCAACCTGCGCATCCTGACCCTCCTGCTGCTGATCTGGTTCTTCACCGCCTTTGGGCTGGGGATCCTGGGGGTCGAGCTTCTGAACCGTATCCAGATCGCTGGGTTCCCCCTGGGCTTCTGGTTCGCTCAGCAGGGCGCCATCTACATCTTCATCCTACTGATCTTCGTGTACGCGTGTTGGATGGATCGCGTAGATGGCCGCTTCCGCGCGGACTGAGGGCAGCCCGTGAGCATACTGGTGTGGACCTACATCATCGTCGGGCTCACCTTCGCACTCTACATCGGGATCGCCTTTTTCAGTCGCGTCAGCTCCACTTCCGGCTTCTACGTGGCGGGGCAGGGCGTGTCCCCTCTGGCCAACGGCATGGCGACCGCTGCCGACTGGATGAGCGCCGCCTCCTTTATCTCCATGGCAGGGTTGATCTCGTTCATGGGCTATACCGGCGCGATCTATCTCATGGGCTGGACCGGAGGCTACGTGCTGCTGGCCCTGCTGCTCGCTCCCTATCTGAGAAAGTACGGCAAGTACACGGTGCCCGAGTTCGTGGGCGATCGTTATTATTCACAGGCCGCGCGGCTTGTGGCTGTGTTCTGCGCGATCTTTATCTCGTTCACCTATATCGCCGGTCAGATGCGCGGCGTAGGCATAGTCTTCTCGCGCTTCCTCGAGGTGGATGTCAACACGGGCGTCATCGCTGGCATGGCGCTCGTGCTCCTCTACGCCACGCTCGGCGGTATGCGCGGGATCACCTACACCCAGGTGGCGCAGTACTCGGTCCTGATCGTTGCGTACCTGATTCCCGCCGTTGCCATCTCCTGGAAAATGACCGGAAATCCTATCCCACAGCTCGGATTTGGCTCCAAGATCACGGAAGGACCGAATGCGGGCATGTACCTGCTCCAGGCGATCGATGCGATCCATCGCGATCTGGGATTGCCCGAGTACACCGCCGCCTTCGTGGCGGGGAAGAAGGGGATGATCGATGTGCTCGCGATCACCATGGCCCTCATGGTCGGGACCGCCGGTCTGCCGCATGTGCTGATCCGGTTCTATACCGTGCCGAGCCCGCGCGCGGCACGCTGGAGTGCGGTGTGGGCGCTGGTATTCATCGGGCTCCTGTACACGACCGCGCCCGCGGTGGCGACTTTCGCGCGGGTGAACATGATCCAGACCCTGCACGGCGCGAGCTACGCGGATGCGCCCGAGTGGTTCACGAGCTGGGAGAAGACCGGACTCATACGGTTCGTTGACAAGGACGGGGATGGAATCATCAACTACAGCGGGGACGAATCGCGCAACGAGCTCGTGATCGATCGCGACATCATCGTTCTGGCCAACCCCGAGATCGCACGGCTGCCCGCGTGGGTGGTGGCTCTGGTCGCGGCTGGCGGGCTGGCCGCCGCGCTCTCTACCGCTGCCGGGCTTCTGCTCGTCATCTCCTCGTCGATCTCGCACGACGTCGTGAAATCGATGCTGCGGCCGGACATGAGCGAGCGTCAGGAGCTGCTGCTCGCGCGCTGGACGGCGGGTGTCGCCGTGCTGGTGGCGGGCTACTTCGGCATCAACCCTCCGGGCTTCGTGGCGCAGGTGGTTGCTTTCGCCTTCGGGCTGGCGGCGGCCAGCTTCTTCCCGATCCTGGTGCTGGGTGTGTTCAGCGCGCGCACCACGAAGCAGGGCGCGATCGCGGGTATGCTGAGCGGCATCCTGTTCACGGCTGGGTACATCATCTACTTCCGCTTCTTCAACCGCGGCGCTGGCGAGTCCGAGTGGCTCTTCGGGATCAGCCCCGAGGGGATCGGTACCGTCGGGATGCTACTCAACTTCGCGGTGACGACCGTGGTCAGCTGGCTAACCCCGCGACCTCCCGCCCAAGTCCAAGCGCTGGTGGAGGAGATCCGCCTGCCTCACTAACTAGCGCGTTATCGGCGAGCTAAGCTCGCCTGCGCGCGGGCGCCGGACTTTGTCGGCGCCCAGGTAGCGCGTTATCGGCGAGCGCGACTGGCCGGGTATCGGCGGGTCAAGCCCGCCTGCCGGCACGGCAAAGCTCCGCTTTGCCTTGTCGCCTGCGCGCGGGCGCCGGACTGCGTTGGCGCCTCCCCGGAGGGCGTTAGGCATTGCCCTTCTGGAACTCCTTCAGCCAGCGGCGCTGCGCCTCGGGATCGCTGCCGGGGACTTCGAAGCCGCGCTGCACCGCAGGGCGCTTCTCCATGGTCTCGCACCAGCGTTTTAGATGGGTGAGATCGTCGATCTCCACACCGGCCCAGCCGTGCAGGCGCACCCAGGGCCAGGTCGCGATGTCGGCGATCGAGTACTCCCCCACCAGATATTCGCGATCCTTCAGCCGCGCGTTGAGAACGCCGTAGAGCCGAGCGGTCTCCCCCTGATAGCGCTTGATGGCGTACTCGATCTTCTCCGGCGCGTAACGGAGGAAGACGTGCGCCTGTCCCTGCATGGGTCCCACGCCTCCCATCTGGAACATGAGCCATTGGATTACCTCGCAGCGCGCCTTGGGATCGGTTGGCAGGAAGCGGCCGTGCTTCTCGGCTAGATAGATCAGGATGGCTCCCGATTCGAAGACGACGAAGTTTTCGGTTTCGGTGTCGACGATCACGGGAATGCGGCCGTTCGGGTTCAGCTCCAGGAACCAGGGCTCCTTCTGCTCGCCCTGGTCGAGTCGAATCGGCCGCACGCTGTAGCGGGCCCCGAGCTCTTCAAGCATGATCGAGGCCTTCCAACCGTTGGGGGTCGGGGCGGTGTAGAGCTGAATCATGGGACCTCCTGCTGGCGGCGCTTACGTCGCGCGAGGGTTTCCGATTCTCTCATATCACGCCAAGCGTTTGCGTTTGCGCTAAATCCACTCCCCGGGGGTCTTCGCGCTGACGGACCTGGATTGGATCCTGGTGGCGGGCTATCTGCTCGTGACCCTCGCCTGGGGCGCGTGGCACGCGCGCCGCGCGGGCTCGAGCACTGAGGAGTTCTTTGCGGCCGGGCGCGGCCTTCCGTGGTGGCTCGCAGGCACGTCGATGGTTGCCACTACCTTCGCCGTGGATACGCCTCTGGCGATTGCCGGGCTGGTGGCTACTGAGGGCATCGCGGGCAACTGGTTCTGGTGGGCAGACGTGCTGCCCGCCATGTTGGGCGCGTTCCTGATCGCGCATCTCTGGCGCCGCAGCGGGGTCCTCACCGACAACGAGCTCATTGAGCTTCGTTACGGAGGCCGTAGCGCCGCGGGCCTGCGACTCTTTCGAGCGCTCTACTTCGGCGTCCTGCGCAACGCGATCGTGATCGGATGGGTGAACCTGGCCATGCTCAAGGTGCTTCAGCTTGCGCTGGGTCTGGATCCCGCCACTGGAAGCTGGGTGCTGGCGGGCCTGTTTGCGCTCACCCTGAGCTACACGCTGCTCTCCGGCCTATGGGGTGTGGTGCTGACGGACGTGCTTCAGTTCACGCTCGCGATGGTGGGCTCGATCCTGCTCGCGGTCCTGGCCGTCGGAGCCGCCGGGGGGCTGGGGAGCTTGATCGAGCAGCTGGGACTGGTGCACGGCACGCGGGCCGCGAGCCGCACCCTGGCGCTGGTGCCGCCCGAGCGGGAGGCCTTCTGGGCCTTCGTGATCTACGTCGCGGTCAAGGGCTGGTCGAGCGGAAACACCGATGGCAGTGGCTACATTGCCCAGCGTCTGCTGGCGACCCGGGACGAACGGCACGCCCGTCTCGCGGCCATCTGGTACGCCGTCGCCAACTTCGTCCTGCGCCCCTGGCCGTGGATTCTGGTGGGGCTCTTCGCCTTCGTCGTGCATCCCGGGCTGGAAGATCCGGAGGTCGGGTACGTGCGCGTGATGCTGGACCAGCTCCCGAACGGTCTACGCGGACTGATGGTGGCGAGTCTGCTTGCCGCGTACATGTCCACCATCGATACCCAGCTCAACTGGGGCGCGTCGTACCTGACACACGACGTCTACCGGCGCTTTCTGAGACCCGGGGCCTCCGAGCTAGCGCTCATGCGCGTGGCCCGCGCGAGTGTCGTCCTGCTGGCCGCCCTGGGGGCCCTGGCCACGCTGGCCATGCCCTCGATCTCGGGCGCTTGGAAGTTCCTCGCCTCGATCTCCGCGGGCACGGGGCTGATCGTGCTGCTGCGCTGGCTCTGGTGGCGCATCAACGCCTGGAGCGAGATCGGTGTGATGGCGGCATCGCTGCTGCTCGCAAACGGGCTCTTCCTCTTCACGGACATTCCCTTCCCCTTCTCGCTTGCGTTGGTGGTCGCGATCTCCGTCCCCTTCGCGCTCGCACTCACCTGGTTGACCTCGCCGGAGGAGCCCGCCTGCCTGCGCGCCTTTTACGAAAGGGTGCGGCCGGCAGGCTGGTGGGGACCGGTCGCCGCCACGCTCGGCGAAAAGGGGCAGCCCCTGGGCGTATGGCCGTGGGTCGAGGTGGCGTGCGCGACGCTGGGCGTCTACGCGCTCCTGCTCGGCACCGGCGGCCTTCTCCTGGGGCGGCCTGCCTTCGGCTGGAGTGGTCTCAGTCTGGGCCTGGCCACACTGCTGGTGGGGGTCCTGGCGGGCTCCGGCCGCCCAAGACCCGTCGCTACTTGACGATCTCGATCAGCTCGACGTCGAAGGCGATGGTTGCGCCTGGCTTAATATGAGGGGGGGAGCCCCGGTCGCGGTATGCGATCTGAGACGGGCAGACGAGTCGAGCCTTGCCGCCCACACGCATCTTCTGCAAGCCCTCGGTCCAGCATGGGATCACGCGGGTCAGCTTGGTGACGAACGGTGTGCCCCGATCCACCGAGCTGTCGAAGACCGTTCCATCGCGCAGCGTTCCGTGGTAGTGAACCCGGACGGTGTTGTTTTTTGTGGGACTCTCGCCGCTGCCAGCCTCGAGCTCCCGGTAGACCAGCCCCGACGTGCTGCGCTCGGCGCCTTCCATGCCGGCCTCCTTGTCCAGAAACGCCTGCGACGCGCTCTTCTCGCCCTCTGCCTGCGCCTGGAGGCGCGAGCGTTGCAGGGTCTGAATCTTTGCCCGGTACTGTTTCGCGTCGACCTTGGGCGGGCGCTTCAGCGCTCCGTCCCGAATGCCCTCGACCACGAACTCGAGTTCCTCCTCGCTGAATTCGAAGACCGCGAGGTTTCTAGCCAGGCCCAGGCCTAGGGCGTAGATCGTCTTCTGGTCTTCCGTCTCGAGCTTGACCTCGGCCTGCGGCGTGCACGCCGGGATCAGCACGAACACCAGTCCAATAACTCCTACTCGAATCCATGCCATGATGAGGGTCCCCTCTCTTCGGTTTTCCGTCACGGGCGAGGTAGTTGGCGAAACTCGCCCGTGTTCAGATGTTCACTTGAGTCCCAGGCTCATTCGAGCCCGAGGCGACGGGCGATGATCACCTTCATGATCTCGTTCGAGCCGGCGTAGATCGACTGTACCGCCGCATCGGCGTAGTCACCCGAGATCGGATACTCGCTCATGTAGCCGTAGCCACCGTGGAGCTGCAGACATTCGCCGGTGAGCCGCTTCTGGAGATCGGTGGTCCACCACTTCCCCATGCTCACCTCGGACACGATCTCATCGCCCCGCACATGTGCGACGAGCAGCTTGTCGACAAAGGCCTGGCCGATCTCCACCTCGCTTGCCAGCTCGGCAAGCTTGAACTGTGTGTTCTGGAATGCGGCGATCGGTCTGCCGAAGGCGTGACGCTGCTTCACGTACTCGAGCGTGTCGTGGAGCGCCCGTCGGCAAGAGGCCATCGAGCTGACCGCGATGCAGAGCCGCTCCTGCTGGAGCTGCTGCATCAGCAGCTTGAAGCCCTGGCCCTCTTCGCCGAGCAGGTTCTCCGCGGGAACGCGACAGTCCTGGAAGAAGAGCTCGCTCGTGTCCTGACCTGGCAGCCCCAGTTTTTCGAGCTTGCGACCGCGCACGAAGCCAGGCGTGTCGGCCTCGACCAACAGCAGGCTGATGCCGTTGTGGGGCGGGACCGCCTGGGGATCGGTTTTCGCGACCACGATGAAGAGATCACCGATCTGTCCGTTCGAGATGAAGGTCTTGGAGCCGTTCAGGACGTAGTGATCTCCGTCGCGCAGCGCGCTGGTCTGTATGTTGGCCAGATCGGAGCCGGTGCCGGGCTCCGTCATGGCGATGCCCAGCGGGATCTCGCCCGTGATGGTTCCTGGCAGGTACTTCTGCTTCTGCTGCTGGTTCCCGTAGTGGATGATGTAGGGCATGCAGATGCTGGAGTGAAGCGACATCATCAGTGCGTGGGCACGAAACCACGCCAGCTCTTCCATGATGACCGCGTCGTACAGGAAGTCCCCACCCGCACCGCCGTACTCCTCGGGGGCGCAGGCGCCGAGGAAGCCCTCCTCTCCCATACGCCGCCAGCTCTCGCGGTCACTCGTGCGGTTCGCGTTCCACTCGGCCACCTTGGGCTCGATCTCTTTCTGAGCGAAGCGCCGGAACTGCTCCCGCAGAAGATCATGTTCCTCGCTGAAGATTTCGCGCTGCATGGCTCCTCCCGCTCGGGAGCATGGTAGCATCGGAGCTCGAGGGGAGAATCCGTGGCCGAGCTACTGTGGCAGCCGTCCGCCGAGCGCGCGAGAGGGACGCAGCTTTACCGGTTCCTCGGCTTGATCTGTGATCGGCACCGCGTTGCACTCGAGGACTACGAGTCACTCTACCGCTGGTCGGTCGAGAACCCGGCGGAGCTCGGAGCCGCCGTATGGGATTTCTGCGGGGTCATCCACTCCAGGGGCTACGTACGGGTCGTAGACGATCCCGCCCGTATGCCGGGTGCGACCTGGTTCGAGGGAGCGCCACTCAACTTCGCAGAGAACCTGCTGCGTCATCGCGACGACCGAACGGCGCTCGTCTTCCGAGGCGAAGGACAGCCGCCGGTGCGCATGACCTACGCCGAGCTCTAGCATCAAGTGGCCCGTCTGGCTCACGCGCTGAGGGAGACTGGCGTCGGTGTCGGGGAGCGCGTGGCGGGGCTCATGCCGAACATGCCCGAGACGGTGGTTGCGATGCTGGCCGCCACCAGCCCGGGGGCCATCTGGTCCTTGTGCTCGCCTGACTTTGGGAGGGCGGGTGTGTTCGATCGCTTTGGTCAGATCGAGCCCAACGATGGCTATCACTACAACGGAAAGAGCCACGGCTCGCTGGACGTGGTGGCCGACGTGCGGGTGATTCTTTGCGTGATGCTCAAGCCCGGCCTCGAGCTGGATGCCGATCTCCTGGCTCGCATCCAGCGGCGGATCCGCGAAAACACCACGCCTCGACACGTGCCGGCCTCGATTCTGGCCGTGGCCGATATCCCGTACACGCTCAGCGGAAAGAAGGTGGAGCTTGCGCTGCGGCAGGTGATCCACGGACAGGAGGTCAAGAACCGGGACGCGCTCGCGAACCCGCAGGCACTCGCATGCTTCTCCGGGCTGAAAGAGCTGGAAGCTAGGAGCTACGCATGAAGAGTCGACGACTCGGGCGTTCGGCCCTGGTGGTATCGGAGCTGGGCCTGGGAACCATGACCTTCGGCAGCATGGCCGACGAGGCGCAGAGCCTGGCGATCATGGATCGGGCCCAAGAGGCGGGGATCGATTTCTTCGACACGGCGGAGATCTATCCGGTGCCGCCGGATCCCAAGTACGCGGGACGCAGCGAGGAGATCCTGGGCAAGTGGCTCTCCGGGCGGCAACGCGACTCCGTCTTCATTGCCACCAAGATCGCTGGCCCGGGCGGGGGCTGGTTCCAGGCGCCCGTGCGTGGCGGCAAGGTGGGGCTGGACCGGCACTCGATCGAGAGCGCGGTCGAGCTCAGCCTGCGACGGCTGGGGACCGACTACATCGACCTCTACCAGACGCACTGGTCGGACCGGGGGCTGCCCTTCGAGGAGACGCTCGAGGGGCTCGCGCGCGTCGTCGATGCCGGTAAGGTGCGCGTGATCGGCTGTAGCAACGAGAGCGCGTACGGTCTCACCAAGAGCCTCTGGGCCGCGGACGTCGGCGGGTACCCGCGCTTCGAGACCGTTCAGAACGGTTTCAGCTTCCTCGACCGGCGTGCGGGAGAGGACTTGCGCGAGGTCTGCCGCAGCGAGCGCATCTCGCTGCTCCCCTACAGTCCGCTGGCGGCCGGGGTGCTGAGCGGCAAGTACCAGGGCGGCGCGAGGCCCCCGGGCGCTCGCTTCAGCCTCTACGAGACCGACACCCCGCGCACGCAGGCGCTAACCCGTCGCTTCCTGAGCGAGAAGACCCTGGCGGCGACCGCGCGCTTCATGCAGGTGGCATCAGAGGCCGGCCTGCCGCCGGTGACCCTCGCGATCGCGTGGACGCTGACCTGCGAGTTCGTTGGCTCGACCCTGATCGGCGCGACCTCGGTGGACCAGCTCACCGAATCTCTCGCCGCGGCCGACCTGAAGCTTTCGGATGAGGTGCGGCAAGCCTGCGACCAGGTGGCGCGCGAGATCCCCTACCCGATCGGCTGAGCTGCGCTCATCTCCGGGACTGCCGCGTGATATCGTAGACGCTGGCATGCTGAAACTCTTCATCTGGCTCACTCTGGGCGCCTGGGCTATGGGCAAGGCCGTTCCGTCCCTAGCGGCCGAGGGCGAAGAGCTGCTGGGCCGCAGGGCGCCCGAGTGGAACGCGGTCGACTGGCTCCAGTCAGAGCCGCTGCAGCTGGCCGACCTGCGGGGCCGCGTGGTGCTGATACGCTGGTGGACGGACACCTGTCCGATGTGCGCGCGCAGCGCCCCCGCCTTGAACGAGTTCCACGATCTGTACGCGAAGCGCGGACTGGTGGTGATCGGCATGTACCACCCCAAGCCGAGCACCCGGCAGGTCAGCGCGGAAGAAATCCAAAAGGTAGTGGAGCAGCGCGGGTTCCAGTTTCCGATCGGGCTCGATCTGGACTGGTCGAACCTGAGGAAGTTCTGGCTGGATGGTGGGCGGCGGCGTGCCACCTCCGTAAGCTTTCTTATCGATCGGCAGGGTCGGATCCGGCACATCCACCCCGGTCCCGAGTTTCACAAGCATGGAGAGGGCGAGCACGCGCAGTGCCGCTTCGAGTATTTGGAGCTCCAGCACCGGATCGTCGAGCTGCTCTACGATCCACTCCTAGGGGGAGAAAAATGACCCACCAAGGCGCGGTGGTGATCACGGGCGCGTCCACGGGAATCGGTCGAGCGACGGCACTTTTTCTGGACCGCAACGGCTTTCAGGTCTTCGCAGGGGTGCGGCGTGATGTGGATGCAGAGTCCTTGCGCAAGGAGGCGTCGGAGAATCTGCACCCGATTCAGCTCGACGTTGTGGACGGCCGCTCGATCGAGGCGTCCCGCAAGAAGGTCGAGGAGGCGCTCGGGGACGGCGGGCTGGCGGGACTCGTGAACAACGCGGGGATCAGTGTCGGGGGTCCGTACGAGTTCCTCGACCTGGATGAGCTGCGCCGAGGGCTCGAGGTCAACTTCGTCGGACCGGTCGCGGTGACCCAGGCGTTTCTGCCGCTGCTTCGCAAGCGGCGGGGGCGCATCGTCAACGTCTCGTCCATCGGCGGTCGCTTGGCGGTTCCCGTCCTCGGTCCCTACAACGCTTCGAAGTACGCGCTCGAAGCGTTCTCGGATTCGCTGCGCATCGAGCTCAGCCCCTGGGGTATGCACGTCTCGGTGATCGAGCCCGGCGCGATCGCCACCCCGTTGTTCGAAAAGGGACAAGCGCACGCCGACAGCATGGTCGCGCAGATCCCGAAGGAAGGCATCGAGCTGTATGGCGAGGCCATCGAGGCGGTGCGCGGCGCCTTCGGCGGGATGGAGAAGGGTGCCATCCCGCCTGAGCGGGTGGCCAAGCAGATTCACCACGCCCTGACGGCGCGGCGCCCACGCGTTCGCTACGTCGTGGGGCCGGACGCCAAGGTGCAGTCCTTGCTGATCCGCATTCTTCCCACTCGGCTGCGGGATGAGATGCTCAAGCGCATGCTCAAGTATCCGCGCAGCGCGTGAGGAGACCGGAGTAATGGATCGACTCAAGGGCAAGGTGGCGATCGTGACGGGTGGGGCGTCGGGAATCGGCGCGGCCACGCTGCGCCGCTTCGCGGCGGAGGGCGCGAGCGTCGTGTGTGCCGACATCAACGACGCGGCCGGGGTGGAGATCGTGTCCAAGCTCGGGGCCGACGGGGCGAAGGCCGTGTTTCAGCACTGCGATGTGAGTCAGCTCGCGGACATCGAGGCCACGGTCGAGCTCGCCGTGAAGACCTACGGCGGACTGGACGTGATGTACAACAACGCAGCCTGGTCGGGCGGTGGCTACGTGGCGCAGATCGAGCCCGAGGTCTGGACCCGGAGCCTCGCGGTCATGCTGGACTCGGTCTTCTACGGCATGCGCACTGCGATCCCGGCCATGCTCGAGCGCGGCGGGGGCTCGATCATCAGTACGGCCTCGGTCGAGGGCTTTTTCGGGGAGATCATGGCTGCACCCTATACGACGGCCAAGGCCGCTGTGATCAACCTGACGCGAAACGTGGCCATCGAGTACGGACGCAAGCGCATCCGGGCCAACGCCGTCTGCCCCGGTGCGGTGGAAACGCCCATGCTCGAGCGGCTGCTCGATGTCAGTCCGAACTCGCGTGAGCAGGTTATGGCACAGCATGCGATCGGCCGCTTCATCCAGCCCGAAGAGATCGCGAACGTCGTGCTCTTTTTGGCGAGCGATGAGGCGTCCGCCATCACCGGTGCGGCCATCGTCGTGGACGGAGGTTTGACGAGTGGGTTGCACCTCGCGGGCTTCCCACCCTTCGGGGGCTGAGGCAGGCGGCGCGCGCTACACTGGGAGACCGAGGCCTCGAGCCCCCCGAAACGATGAACTGCCTTTCCTGCGAGAGCCCGAACCCCGACACCGCGAGCTTCTGTGGGGCGTGCGGGACGCCACTCGTGGCCGAGACCTCCTGCCAGCACTGCGGCTCCTCCAACCCCCAGGGCCAGCGCTTCTGTAACGTTTGCGGGCGCAGTCTGAAGACTGCACCCGCTCCGCAGCTGGGTGCTACACCCCCCATGCCCACCGCGTTCTCAAACGGACGCTACCCGGTGCTGAAATTTCTGGGGGAGGGGTCGAAGAAACGCGTCTACCTGGCGCGGGACACGCAGCTCAACCGCGACGTTGCGATCGGGGTGATCAAGAACGACGGTCTCGGCGAGCCCGGTCTCGTTCGCGTGCGCCGCGAGGTGCAGGCCATGGGCGAGCTGGGCGACCACCCGCACATCGTCACCGTGTACGACATCCTGGAGCAGGACGAGCAGCTCTACATCGTGAGCCAGTACCTGGCCGGAGGGACGGTCGAGTCGTGGGTGGCGCAGGCGGAGAACCAGCATCTGCCGATCGCCGAGGCGGTCCGGATCGGGATCGAGATCTGCCGGGGCCTCGAGCACGCCCACAGCCGGGGCGTGATTCATCGCGACCTGAAGCCGAGCAACGTCTGGCTTACGCAGGACGGGACCGCCAAGCTCGGCGACTTCGGCCTGGCCGTATCGCTGGACCGCTCGCGACTCACGCAGGAGGGGCTCATGGTCGGCACCGTGGCCTACATGCCCCCCGAGCAGGCGCTGGGGCGAGCGCCCGACGTGCGCAGCGACCTCTACGCGCTCGGAGCCATGCTGTACGAGCTGGTGACGGGACGTCCGCCGTTCGTGGGCGACGGCGTGGTCGCGGTCATCTCTCAGCACATCAACACGGCCCCGGTCGCGCCTTCGTGGCACAACGCCGAGGTGCCTAAGCCGCTCGAGACGCTGATCCTGAAGCTGCTCGAGAAGGACCCGCAGGACCGTCTCGAGAGCGCGGCGGCGGTGGAGCAGGCTCTGCAGGCGATCTCGACGGCACAGCAGGGCGGCGCTGTGGAGCTGCCGCCGGAGCACAGCAACCCATTGGATCGGCTGGCCGGGGGCATCTTCGTTGGGCGCGAGCACGAGGTTGGGCTGCTGCGCAAAGGCGTCGATCAGGCCCTGGCCGGCAGCGGGCGCGTGCTCATGCTGGTGGGCGAGCCGGGGATCGGGAAGACCCGGACCGCCGAGGAGATCGTGACCTACGCGCGCCTGCGTGGAGCCGAGGTGCTCTGGGGGCGCTGCTATGAGGGCGAGGGTGCACCCGCCTACTGGCCGTGGGTGCAGATCGTTCGTGCGAGCATCGCCGAGCGTGATGCCGAGAAGCTCCGTAGCTGGATGGGCTCGGGCGCGACCGACATTGCGGCGATCGCTCCCGAGGTGCGCGAGGTTCTGCCCGACCTGCCCGAGCCCCCCGAGCTCGAGGCGGAGGCGGCCCGCTTTCGTCTCTTTGACAGTATCACGACCTTCCTCAAGAATTTTTCGAACGAGCAGCCCCTGGTGTTGGTGCTGGATGACCTGCACTGGGCCGACGAGTCCTCTCTGCTGCTGCTGCAGTTCCTGGTGCGCGAGATCCACCAATCGCGTCTGCTGCTGCTGGGGACGTACCGCGATGTGGAGCTCAAGCGCGGTCACCCGCTCTCCGAGACACTCGCGATCCTCACGCGTGCGGGCCTCAGCGAACGCGTCCTGCTGCGCGGGCTGAGCCGGCCCGATGTGGCCCGTTTCGTCGCCATGAGTATCTGCGACAAGGCGCCTCCTAGGCTGGCCGAGGCGCTTTACACCGAGACCGAGGGCAATCCCTTCTTCCTGCACGAGGTCGTGAGGCTGCTCATCAGCGATGGACGTCTCGAGGACGCCGGCAGCTTGAATCTCACCATCCCGCAGAGCGTGCGCGACGTGATCGGGCGGCGGCTCAACCAGCTCTCGGAGTCCTGCAACGAGATCCTGAGCGTCGCGTCGGTGATTGGCCGCGAGTTCGACCTGAGCGTGCTCGAGCGTTCGTGCGAGCTCGAGGGCGATGGACTGCTCGAGACGATCGAGGAGGCGACCGCCGCCCGTGTGGTTACGGATGTGGCCGACAGCGTAGGCCGCTACCGTTTCTTGCACGCGCTGGTTCGCGAGACGCTCTACGAGGAGCTCAGCACACCGCGGCGCGTACGCATTCATCGTCGCGTCGGCGAGGTGCTCGAGGACTTGCACCGGACGAATCCCGAGCCGCACCTGGCAGAGCTGGCGCACCACTTCTTCCAGTCGATCCAGGCCGGCAGTGTGGACAAGGCCGTGAACTACGCGGTGGCGGCGGCGGAGAGCGCCGTGAGCCAACGTGCCTACGAGGAGGCCGTCGGGCATTACGATCGTGCCCTGCAAGCGTCCGAGCTCCAGGAGCCGCTCGACGACGCAAAGCGCTGCGAGCTCTACCTGGCTCTGGGCGACAGTCAGCGCGCGGCGGGCAACCACGATGGCGCCCGCGAGACCTTCGAGCGGGGCGCCGGCCTGGCGCAGCAGATCGGCTCGGTGGAGCAGCTTGCGCACGCGGCGGTCGGATACGCCCGACTGATGATCTTCGGATTTCCCAACCCGCGCGCGATCGAGCTGATCGAGCAGGCGCTGGCCGGGCTGGGGAAGGACGACAGCGCCCTGCACGCGCGGCTGCTTGGGCTGCTCGCGCTGGTGTCGCGCCTCGGGATCGGTCGCCCCGAGGCGGAGAAGCTCGCGCTGCAGGCGGTGGAGATGGCCCGGCGCGTGGGAGATCGACCGACGCTGACGCACGTGCTCGACGTGCTCCACCTCCTGTCCGACCCCTTGTGCGACCCCCGGGAGCGTCTCGCCGTACCGCAGGAGATGCTCGAGGTGGCCGAGTCGATCGGCGACTACGAGCTCATGTGGGCGGGTCGGGTCCACGTCGTCGTAGATCTCATGGTCCTCGGCGACTGGGTCGCGATCGATCGCCAGCTCGAGGCGCTCGCAGGCCTGGTCCAGATCATGCGTCAGCCCCTGCGAGAGGCGGGTGTGATCCGGATCCGCATCGCGCGCGCCCTGCTGCGCGGCCGCTTCGAGGAAGCCGAGCAGCTCTTGGCGGAAGCGGAGCGCGTTACGCAGCGGGTGCAGGCTCCTACCGTGGAGCGGATCGTGATCATTCAGAAGGGCGTCCTTCTGCTCATGCGCGGAGAGCTCGACCAGGCCATCTCGGGTCTCGAGGACCACGGCGGCCAGGATCCGGACCTGAGCGTGAGTGTGATCCTGGCTTTTCTCCACGCCGAGGCCGGCCGAGATGCCGAGGCGCGCGCCGAGCTCGATCGGGTCCTGGGCGCCGATCTCGACGAGGAGCTGAAGGATTTCAGATGGACCTTCGCGCTCAGCATACTCGCCCGCGCCTGCGTCCTTCTGGGTGACACGCAGCGCGCGGAGTTCCTCTACGAGCGTCTGACGCCCCTGGCCGATCGCATGGCTTGCCTGGTGTTCTTTCTGAGCCTCGGGTCGGTCGAGGGACAGCTGGGGCTGCTGGCCACCATCCTTGGACGCTGGGACGACGCTGAGCGCCACTTCGAGGCGGCGATCCGCAGGAACGAGCAGGTGGGCGCGCGGCCCTTCCTGGCGTATGCCAGGTACGACTACGCCCAGATGTGCCTGGCGCGAGGCCGAGGCGGCGATCGTGACAAGGCGCTCGCGCTCGTGAACCAGGCGCTCGAGGAGGCGCGCTCGCTTGGCATGAAGGGGCTAGTCGAGGACGGGCTGGGGGTGAAGCTCGAGATCCAGGGCATCGCCAGGGGAGCCGACATCCGCACTTCGATCGAGGCGGTAGCTTCGGTGGTGGAGAGCGAGCGTCCCGACCTGCAACGGCATGCCTCCCCGGATGGCACCGTTACGCTCATGTTCAGCGATATGGAGGGCTTCACCGCGATGACAGAGCGCCTCGGCGATCGGGAGGCGCTCCGGGTCATTCAGGCCCACCATGGCATCGTGCGCTCGGCGCTCAAGGAGCACGCAGGCTATGAGGTGGAGCTCCAGGGTGATGGCTTCCTGCTGGCCTTCTCGAGCCCCGGCCAGGGGGTCGAGTGCGCGATCGCCATCCAGCGGGCCTTCAGCCGCTACAACGAGGAGCACGTCGAGCAGCCGATCCGTGTGCGCATCGGCCTTCACTCGGGCGAGGCCATCAGGGACGCCAACAAATTCTTCGGCAAGACGGTGATTCTGGCGTCCCGGATCGCGGACCAGGCGCGGCCAACGGAGATCCTGGTATCGTCGGTGCTGAAGGAGCTGGTCGAGAGCTCACGTGATCTGCGCTTCGACGAGGGGCGAGACCTCAACTTGAAGGGCCTGGCCGGCACCTACCGTGCGCACGCCGTGTCCTGGACATGAGCGCTCCGCTCTCCTTCAAGCCGTTCGATCCGCAGTTCCGCAGGAACCCGTTCCCGATCTACGCCCGAGGCCGACGTGAGAGCCCCGTCATGCTGCACGCTGACTTGCCCATCGCTTCGGTCTTCGGGTACGACGATATCGTCGAGATTCTCAAGGATCCCGAGACCTGGTCCTCGGTGTTTCCGGTTCCCGCGGAGCTGGACGCGCGGCGCGATCTACCGCGGAGCATGCTGGCCCAGGATCCACCCGAGCACACGCGCCTACGGAATCTGGTGAGTCAGGCGTTCACGCCTCGCATGATCTCGCGGCTTGAGCCGCGCATCGAGCAAATCGCACAGGAGCTCGTTGGCGCCGCCGTTCGGCGCAGGGAGGTGGATCTGGTCGATGCCTTGACGCATCCGCTGCCCATGGTCGTGATCGCGGAGATCATCGGGATTCCGCTCGAGGACCGGGAGCATTTCAAGAAGTGGTCCGAGGCCCTGATCGCAACGCTCGGTGTGGGTCTCATGCAGGGAGCTCCGGGCTCACGCTCCATCGAGGCGCAGATCGGCGTGATCGAGGAGATGCGCTCCTACTTTTCGCAGCTCGTAGAGCGGCGGCGCGCGGAGCCACGCGAGGATCTCTTGAGTGGTCTCGTGGCGGCGGAGCTCGAGGGTTCGAAGCTCTCCTTCAATGAGATGCTGCAGATGCTGGTCCTGTTGCTGGTAGCGGGAAACGAAACCACCACGACGCTGATCGGGAACGCCGTGATCGAGCTCTTGGAGCATCCCGAGCAGCTCGCGCAGCTCCGGCGGCAGCCGGAGCTCATCTCGGGAGCAATCGAAGAGGTGCTGCGCTTCGCCTCGCCCGTCCAGTTTGACCCACGTCGGGCCATGCGGTCCGTCGAGCTGAAGGGCTGCAAGATCGAGAAGGGCCGGGTGGTGATCTGCTGGCTGGGCTCGGCCAACCGGGACGAGACGGTCTTCGAGGAGCCCGACCGCTTCCAGCTGACGCGTCCGTCGAACCGCCATCTGGCGTTCGGCTTCGGACCCCACTACTGCCTGGGTGCGAACCTGGCGCGCCTCGAGGCGCAGACGGCGCTACGTGTGCTGCTGGAGCGGACCGAGAGCTTTCGGCGGTTGGACGATGAGCCTCTTCCGCTGCACCCGAGCCCCGTCTTTCGAGGCTTTACGAAGCTGCCGCTGAAGCTGGTGGGGCGGTCCTAGTGCGTTATCGGCGAGCTCCGCTCGCCTGCGTGCACTACGCCCGGCTTTGCCTCGCTGCGCGGACCAGCGAATTCGGAGAAAGGGAAAACTAAATGACGGCGCTTCAGGAAAAGCAACTCATCCTCATGGATGCGCGGCCCCACTATGTGGTTCTGATCGTCGAGCAGCTCGATCGTGCGTTGGATTTCTACGTCGAAGTCCTGGGTCTATCCCTCGGTCATCGCTCCGGTCCCTACGCACAGCTCAATACCGGTACCACACGGCTCGCGCTCTACGAGCGCGCGGCTATGGCAGAGACGCTGGGATTAGCGCTGCGAGCCCCAGCGCAGAACGCGCCCGGGTTCGAGCTGGGCTTTAAGGTGAGCGATGTGGACGCAGCATTCTCTGCTCTCTTGAAGCAAGGTGCACCCGCCGTCATACCCCCGACCGATCGGCACTGGGGACAGCGTACGGCGTATGTGCGGGATCCGGATGGATACCTGATCGAGCTCGCGCAAGATCTGAGCGCTTGAGAAAGGAAGGGCCATTGCGGACCATATCGCCAGGCGTGTGGCGGAGGACCCGAGCCTGGCTCGCCCGCTACCCGGAACCTGAAGAAGTTCGCGCTGGAGGGGCCGTAGGGCTGAAGGCGCGGGCGCCCCCGGCCGATGAAGGGGCGATCACCATGGCACCGACCTACTCGCAGTCACGTGAGTTTGAACGCGTCCGCATCCCCATGACGGCGAAGATCTCCAATCCCGACCGAGGAGTCCTCTCGTGTCCTGTGCGCGACCTTGGCCTGGGCGGAATCTTCGTGGAGGTGGATGACTGCCTGCGCTCCGGCGACGTCTGTGCGATGGAAATCTGCCTCGATTACAACCCGGACGGACCGAAGCTGGAGACTTACGGCCGGGTGGTGCGCCTGGAGACGGGGCGCGGGACGGCCATCGAGTTCACCGGCATGAGTCCTGAGGCCTTCGATCATCTGGATCGGTTGATGATCCTCAACCGTGAGAACGGCGACGCTCTAGACGAGGACCTGGCCCGAAAGCACCGCCGCGGCTAGGAGGGCGACTCAAGCTTCGCCCGATCCGCGCGCAGTCGAGCTCAGCTCGCCGATAACGCGCTAGTACAGCTCAGCCGAATGCGGCCCGAAGCGCCTGGCCCGCCTCGGCCATGGCCTCTTTGGTTTTGTCGATGCCTTCGCCCATAGAGAAGAAGCCGTGGAACATCCCGTCGTAACGTGTGCAGCGCGTGGGCACGCTTACCTCGCGCAGTCGGGCGGCATAGGCTTCACCCTCATCGCGTAGGGGATCGAACTCGGCGGTGATGACGAGCGCGGGCGGGAGCCCCGAGAGGTCGTCCGCGCGTAGCGGTGAGGCCAACGGGTTCCGGCCATCCTGCTCGTCTGCCAGGTAATGCTTCCAGGCCCAAATCATCATGTCGCGCGTGAGCAGGTAGCCGCTGGCGTTTTCGACGTAGGACGCGGTATCGAAAGCGTGGTTGGTGACTGGGTAAATGAGGAGCTGATGAGCCAGGGACGGACCGCCGCGGTCCAGCGCCATCAACGCGACGACGGTGGCCAGGTTCCCTCCTGCACTGTCGCCACCGACGGCCAGGCGCCTGGGGTCGACGTTGAACTCGTGGCCGGCATCCGCGACCCAGCGCAGGGCTGCGTAGCACTCCTCGGGTGCGGCCGGGAACTTCTCCTCGGGTGCGAGCGCGTAGTCGACCGAGATCACGATGGAGCCGGCAGCGTTGGTGAGCGCTCGACAGGTACCGTCGTGGGTCTCGAGTCCCCCGAACACGAAGCAGCCCCCATGAAAGAATACGAGCGCGGGGAAGGGACCGCTCCCCTCCGGTGTGTAGATGCGGACCGGGATCTCGCGTTTCGGACCCGGGATCCTGCGGTCCTCCACCCGGGCCACGGTCTCAACAGACGCCGGCTGCGGCATGGCTGCATACATCTGACGCATAACTGTGGGTTCCAGTGTTGATAGCTCCGGGAGCGCGCCGACGCTGAAACGGTCAAGGATGGCCTTGGCCTGGGGATCGAGGGGCATGCCTTTCTCCTGCGCTGACGAGTGCCGCCGAGTCTAGCATCCGCCGACTGGCTTCGGAGCGTGCGTCTCTTCAGCGAGCTGACCAGGAGACCGACGTGCACCGTTCGCTCCATGCCTATGGGTTCGGTGGGGCTGAGCCTGAGCGATCGGGAGTACTTCAAGGCGACCGAAGCGGATCGTCAGGACGTCGAGATCAGCTTTAGCAACGTGTCCCGTCCCACCCCCTAGATCTCTTCGCGGGCTCACCGGCTCGGGTCGCGGGTTGATACCCTGGGGGACCCGCTGTGGCGTAGGAGGGAGCCATGCTGGCAGGCGAGAAAATCCTCATCACCGGGGCCGCGGGACGCGTGGCCTTTCCCATCGCTCGGGCGCTGGCCAGGGAGAATGAGGTTTATGGACTGGCCCGCTTCGGTGACCCGGCCAATCGCGCCAGGCTCGAGGCGCTGGGCATCACCTGCGTTCAGAAGGACCTGAGCCGGGACGACTTCGGCGATCTCCCGCAAGACTTCGGCTACGTGTTCCACGCTGGAGCGGTCTTCGGAGAGGAGGGTGAGAGGGACTGGCGCTACATGTTCGATGCCAATGTCCAGGGCACGGGAAGGCTCATGCAGCACTGTCGAGCGGCGAAGGGATTCGTGCACTGCTCGACGGGATCCGTCTATCGCTACCAGGGGCCGCGACCGCTCAAGGAGAGCGACCCACCTGGTGTACACATCGGCGCCTACAGCCTCTCCAAGATCGCCGCCGAGTCGGTCGTAACCTTTGTCGCGCGCAGCTGGGAAATCCCCACCTCCATTATCCGCATCTGCTCGACCTATGGCCCTACCGGTGGCGCGCCCGCCGATCGGCTCGACGCGCTCATCAACGGCCGCGCGATCAGGCTGCATCCGGATAAACCGAACTATTTCAACCCGATCTACGAAGACGACTACGTGGAGCTGGGAATCAGGGCGATGCTCGCGGCCAGGACGCCTCCACTGGTCGTGAACTGGGCCGGCAGCGAGTCCGTCAGCGCGGAAGAGTACTGCGAGTATATGGGGAAGCTCGTCGGGATCGAGCCCAAATTCGTGTACACGGAGGACGCGTATACACCGCTTCGGCCGGACGTGAGCCTGATGCATGAGGTGCTGGGCCGAACCAGGGTACCGTGGAAGGACGGCATGCGTCGCATGCTCCAGGCGCGCTATCCCCACCTGCCTCTGCGCGAGGTGCGGTAGCGCAGAAGCTTCAGAAGCGGATCAACCAAGTGAGGTGTGAGACGTCCGCGTGCTGCCAGTAGTGCCAAAGCCGCCGAGGGCCACTCGAGGGTGGAGTGTGGCAGACTGCACGACGTGATCCAGCTCGAGCATCTCACGAAGCGCTATGGGTCCACGCTGGCCGTCGAGGATCTCTCTCTAGAGGTCGCTGAGGGCGAGCTCCTGGTCCTGATCGGCGCTTCGGGCTGCGGCAAGACCACGACGCTCAAGATGGTGAACCGCCTGGTGGAGCCGAGCGCTGGACGCGTGTCGATCCGTGGCCGCGATGCGGCGGAGCTTCCTTTGGCGGCGCTGCGGCGCCGCATCGGGTACTGCTTCCAGCAGATCGGGCTCTTCCCCCACATGACCGTGGCCGAGAACGTTGCGATCACGCCCAGGCTTCTGGACTGGGACGATGCACGCGTTTGTAGCCGGGTGGACGCGCTGCTGGAGCTGGTCGAGCTGGAGCCCCGAGATTACCGCGAGCGGTTTCCCCACCAGCTCTCCGGTGGGCAGCAGCAGCGCGTGGGCATCGCGCGCGCGTTGGCCGCCGAGCCCGAGGTACTGCTCATGGACGAGCCGTTCGGCTCCCTCGATCCGCCGACGCGTGATCGCCTGCAGCAGCGGTTTCAGACCATCCGCGCCGAGCTGCACGTGACGACCATTTTCGTGACGCACGATATGGTGGAAGCGCTCTTGCTCGGGGACCGAATCGCGGTCATGGATCAGGGTCGCCTGCTGCAGGTCGGTCGCCCTGGCCAGCTGCTGCGTGAGCCCGCGGACGAGGTCGTGGCGGGCCTGATGGAGACTCCCTGTCGCCAGGCGGAGCAGGTCGAGGCCTTGCTGCGCGCGACGGGCGGCAGCGAGCAATGAACGAGCAGCTGGCGCTGCTCCCGACCTACCTGACGGCGCATCTTCAGCTCTCGCTGATGGCGTTGCTGATCGGCACCACGCTGAGCGTTCCGCTCGGGGTCTGGATCACCCGCCGCAAGAGGCTGGGCCAGCTCGCGCTGGGCGTGGCGGGAGTGATTCAGACTATTCCCAGCCTCGCGCTCCTCGCCCTGATGGTGCCCATGCTCGCGGTCCTGGGCCACTTCACCTCATCCACCTTGGGCTTCGAGCTGCGGAGCATCGGCTACCTGCCCGCCCTGATTGCTCTCACCCTCTACAGCATGCTCCCCATCCTGCAGACCACGGTTGCGGGCATCGAGGGCGTCGATCCCGCGCTCAACGAGGCCGCGCGGGGTGTGGGGATGACGGATCGGCAACGGCTGCTCCGGGTGCAACTGCCCCTGGCGTTGCCGGTGATCGTGGCGGGAGTCCGCACGGCCACGGTCTGGGTGATCGGGATGACGACCCTCTCCACCCCCGTGGGGGCTACCAGTCTGGGGAACTACATCTTCAGCGGACTACAGACCCGGAACTTCGCGGCGGTCTGCGTGGGAAGCATCGCGGCCGCACTGCTGGCGATCCTGGTCGACCAGATCACCCGCTCACTCGAGCTGGGTGTGCGCGAGCGGCGACGTGGGCGCATCGTGTTTGCCGCTGGTGTGCTCGCCGCGCTCTACCTCTTTACCGTGGGTTCTTTTGTCTGGGCGCGGGTCCGGGCGGCGGGTCCGGAGATCACGATCGGTTCGAAGACCTTTACCGAGCAATACATCCTGAGCGAGCTCATTGCTGGCTGGGTCCAGCGCGAAACGGGACTGCATTCGCGCGCCGTGCAATCCCTGGGCTCCACCGTCCTCTTCGAAGCGCTGAAGGGGGGCGAGGTCGATGTCTACGTCGATTACTCGGGGACGATCTGGGCCACGATCATGAAGCGAAAGAGTGCGCCCGGAAGCCGAGCGGCGGTACTGGCGGAGGTCGAAGAATTTCTGCTACGCGAACACGGGATCGTTCTGGCCGCGGCGCTCGGATTCGAGAACCGCTACGCCCTGGCGCTGCGGGAGGACCAGGCAGAGCGGCTGGCGGTCGAGACGCTGAGCGATCTCGCCCCGCTTTCAAGCTCGCTCGAGATCGGCGGGGACTACGAGTTCTTCGCTCGTCCGGAGTGGAGCGCGCTGCGCGAGGCATACGGCTTCGCCTTCCGCAGCGAGCGAAGCATGGATTCCTCGCTCATGTACCAGGCCGCGGCCGCGGGGGAGGTCGACGTCATCAGCGCCTTCTCGACCGATGGACGCATCGTAGCCTTCGGGCTACGCGTGCTCGAAGACGATCTTGGGGTGATCCCGCCGTATGATGCCCTGATTCTGGTCGGATCACGGGCGGCACGGGAGCACGCCGGGCTCGTTCCCGTGTTGCGGGAGCTGGAGGGGGTGCTCGATGAGAGCGCCATGCAGCGGCTTAATCTCGAGGTAGATGGGGAGGGACGGGCTCCCCGCCAGGTGGCCCGCGCGCTCCTGGAGCGCTTGAGATGATGCCGAGTCGGACCCGCTGCGCGATGGCATTGATCTTGGGATGCGTGTGGTTGCTGCAGGGCGTTCCGGGGAAGGCGGACGAGCCGGTAGAGGTGCGGCTGCCGGCGCCGGGGAGGGACGGATGGGAGTCGCTCACCTTCCCTAGGATCTCCCAACACACGCGCTACACGCCCCTTACGGTCGACGAGCGCGATGCGGTGCGTGCTGAGAGCCATTGCGCGGCATCGGCGCTGGTCTTTCAGCTCGCCGAAATCGATCTCGAGCAGACGCCCGTTCTGCGCTGGGAGTGGAAGGTCGAGCGCGGATTCGAGGTTGACGATCACCGCGTCAAGGCCGGTGACGATTTTGCGGCCCGCGTATATGTGCTCTTCGAGTTCGAGCCGGAGCGCTCGTCGACCTGGGAGCGGCTGCGGCGGCGCACCGCGCGCGCCGTGTTCGGCGTCGACCTACCGGGGAACGCACTCAACTATGTATGGTCGAGCCGAGAGCCCGCAGGCGCCACCTGGGACAATCCGTACACGAAGCGATCCAAGATGATCTCGCGTGGGGCTGGCCCCTGGGGAGCCTGGCGGCAGGAGGAGGTCGATGTGTTGACGGACTATCGGGCGAACTTCGGGGAGCCCCCGCGTCTCCAGGCCGTTGCCCTCATGACGGACAGCGATGATTCGTGCCAGAAGGCCAGGGCCTACTTTGCGAACGTCCGCTTCGCCAGCCGGGGCGGCAAGGATTGACTACTTCGCGGGCATGAAGTGGAAGACGTTGCCCTCCGGGTCCTCGAAGGCCTGATTGGGCCCCGCCGGTCTCAGCGGGACTCCGGCGCTGCGCAGCGCCTCCACCGCCGCGGCGACGTCGGGCACGCGCAGGGCCACGTGGTGCGGCTGCCTCGGCTGCTCGTCGCCCTCGGCTTGAAACAGCGCCAGGTGGGTGCCGTCGTTGCCGACCCGCACGAACGCCATCCGCGGGGTCTCGTGGTCGATCTTCAGCCCCAGCGTATCGCGAAACCAGGCCAGGGCCGGCTGCAGCTCGCGGTAGCGAATACCTACGTGGTCGATGCCACGGCTCTCGAAGAGTGCCATCATCTGCCTCCGATGTTGAGCGACGCCTCCTAACCGAGCTTATACGCGTCCCTCAGAAACTCCTTCACGCCCGGCCGCCCGGTGATGCGAATGGAATAAGAACCCTGCTCGCGCTCCGAGTCGAGGCTGAAGCTCAGGAACGGGCAGCAGCGACGCTCCAGCGTGATGAACTCCGCCGTGTTCATCCACGTCGTATCGTCATCGCGCAGCCGGAACGCGAAGCCGTCGCTCAGCTCGGTTACGCCGCTCACGGCCTTGCGCAGCTCTCCCACCAGACGTTGATGCCTCTGGCGCTGATCAGGATCCAGTGCAGCCAGCACGCAGGCAATAGGTGACTCGGAAGGGGACACGCTTCGGGTCTCCTCTTGGGAACGCGGCTCGCGGCCGCCAAGCAGGTGTGAATTCTAGCAGCTCGACATTGGATTCGGCTCGGATTCCGACCGCTTAGAGGAAGAGGTGCGGGTTCGCCGGAGTTTCGACGCATCCCCTTGTCGACCGGCCTGACAGGTGAGAGAATCTAGGCGTTCGGGGGGAAGAGGGAGGAACGCATGGGACACCTGGTTTCGATCCTTCAGCGCCGCTCTCCGGTGGTCCATCTGCTGGCGCCGGATCAGAGCGTGGCCCAGGCGGTCGCCGTGATGGCGGAACATCGGGTGGGGGTGGTGCCCATTCTCGATGGCGAACGCCTGGTGGGCATCTTCAGCGAGCGCGATCTGCTGCGTCGGGTCATCTCTCGGGAGCGAAGTCTCGAGAAGACCACACTGCGGGAGGTCATGACCCCCGATCCCATCACTGCCACACCCGATGAAGATCGCCAATCGGCCATCCAGAAGATGTCGGGCGTAGGCTGTCGCCACCTCCCGATCGTCGTGAACGGCCGTGTGGTCGATATGCTATCGATGCGCGATCTGCTCTTCGTTGAGATCGAAGAGCGCGACCAGGAGATCAAGGCGCTCCGCGGCTACATCCACGGAAGCTACTGAGGCGGGCCGACCTCAGAAAAGAGCGAACCGCACCCTAAGCCTCGAAGCTCTCCGCCGCGAAGATGACCACGGGCTCGGCGACGCCGCGCACCGGCGTCGCGGGCAGCTCACGCAGCTTGAAGCGGGGATCCAGCGTCTTACGCACCGCATCGGTCAGCAGGATGTCGACCCGGTACTGTCGCGTCAGGTCCTGCACGCGCGCAGCCAGGTTCACGATGCGTCCCACGAAGGCGAACTGCATCAGGTCCCGGCTACCCACGAGACCCGCCACACCCCAGCCACGGTGCAGACCGACGCCGATGGAGAGCGTGGGCAGCCCCTCCTGCTCGAGCTCGCGGTTGTAGGCGCTGAGCTCCTCACGCATGGCCAGGGCCGCGTGCAAGGCATCGTTGCCCTGCCAGGGGTTGGGCTGCAGGGCCCCGAAGAGCGCCAGAATGCCGTCTCCGACCAAGTTGGAGACATGCCCGCGATGGTCTGTGATGGCCTGGCTCATGCGCTCGAAGTAGCCGTTCAGGATGCGCACCAGGACGCTTGGCTCCAGACTCTCACTCAGCGCAGTGAACCCCACCAGGTCGGCGAAGAGCGCCGTCACCTCCTTGCGTTCCCCGTGCGTGGTAACGCCGCTCGCGATCACGCTCTCGACCACCTCCTCGGGAGCGAAGCGCGAGAAGGAGAGCTGGAGGTGCTCGAGGTCGGCCGACTTGGCCTCGAGCGCTCGCCGCAGCCGGCTCCTCTCCTGGCGGCTTCGCCACAGCGCGTAGCCCAGTCCCAGAGCCGCTAGGGCCAGCGCGCCCACGAGCGGCCCGGGAAATTGCATCAGGGTTCGTCGAGCAGGATGGCCAGGCGGCACACCATGTTGGCGAGGGACGCGATGCCGATGACCTCCAGCAACTGGGGAGTCGTGAGCTCCTGCTGCAGCCTGCGCCCGCTTCGTTGTACGGTTGCCGGCTCGTACCAGATCGTCTCGCGCGCGTAGGGGACGATCAGGGCCTCGATGGGGTCAAGCTCGGGCGCACCGAGATGCGCGAGGATCTCCTCCAGCTGATCCGCGTTGAGTCCCTCGTCCCCGAGCAGGTGGAACGCCTCGCGCTCCGAGTGAGCACAGACGAGGCCGCGGGCGATGACGGCGAAGATCAGCGCCTTGGCTCGCGGGCTCAGGTGGAGCGAGGCCCA
>SMUY01061403.1_pt1 | contig 76991 bp, 72 predicted proteins | sample 2456441 | NCBI WGS metagenome assembly SMUY01 (sample SAMN11095931, study PRJNA526329) | marine sediment metagenome | biome: Marine sediment; feature: Surficial sediment; material: Deep marine sediment; isolation source: Hadal surficial sediment | place: Pacific Ocean | collected 2014-11 | depth...
CGCAGCGAGTGTGGTCCGCAGGACCGAACGCCGCAGGCGTAAGTCATATCCTCTCGCCGTGACACGGACGCACTCGCGCAGCGAGTGTGGTCCGCAGGACCGAACGCCGCAGGCGTAAGTCATATCCTCTCGCCGTGACACGGACGCACTCGCGCAGCGAGTGTGGTCCGCAGGACCGAACGCCGCAGGCGTAAGTCATATCCTCTCGCCTTGCTTATTCCGGTGGCTTCTGCGGTGGCTTTTCCGGTGGAAGTTTTTTATCTTCGATGCCAAGCAGTATCGGCTCCGCACCCTCGCGATAGATATTAACCTTGGCGTTGTAGGCAACGCGTGACAATCCGTGCTTGTCTGTAATATGCAATCGCCTAATATTGAATTCCCCGGCGCCAACTTTCTCGCCGGTCAGGTAACACTTGATAGCGGAGACACGCTCACCCGAAAATTCCATTCCGCTGAGCTTGGAAAGATTGCCCTGCGCTCGTTCAAGAAATGCAACCGCATCGATGCTGGCTTGTTTATCGGCCGCTGTTGCCACCCCATCGGCATGGTGGGCAACGAATTCGCCGACCAGAATTTGGCCGGGAAGTGCCGCCTCGATCATGCGCGCCAGTTCGATCGTAACGTCGCCAACGATGAAGTCATGCATCGTGGGATTCAGCCCTTCTGCCTGATGAAATTCGTAACAACTGCCAACGTGAAAACAGGCGCGCAGTTTTGGTACAGCTCTGGACGTGGTTTTACTCCTGGCAATTGCGTTGTCCGCAAGAACTATATGCATGAAGTGATACAAATTGACGTTCGCCTCTAGGCCGTCGTCCCGATTCCAGATATAGAAGCCGTCGCCGCTCGATGACCGGGCGAAATTGATGCCCACATCCTGCTCGAGCATCTTGGCATGCGCAGAATTCAGCGAATACGAAAGGCTGTTGAGCTGTGTCATTTGCTCGAACGGCGTCAGCAGACTGAATCCGACGATATCGAACAACGTAACGGCGCGGCTGGCGACATAATTAATACCGTAGCGGCGGATCATCTTCTCGATAATCTGAGTTTCGACCGGGTGACGCGACAACGGCTGTCGGAGCTGGATGTATACAGGCTCTATTTTGAGCAGACGAGCGACCTTTTGAATCTGTTTGAACGTCAGCTGGCGGTCGCCGGAAATCAATTCGGTAATGAATCTGGACGACACTTCCGACGGCGCACCATCGGCACGTGGCGTCGTGTAATCGGCTAACGCGTAATGCGGCAAAACCAGTATCAGAATACCGTCATCGAGCGGTGTCCAGCTGAGAATATTGTTCTGCCCGAGCGACCAGTGCTGATTCAGGGACCGTTCAAGCTGCACCAGGTTGCTGCGCTGACTCAAGCCCATTTCTTGAGCGAGGCCAGCCAGCTGATCCAGGTACGGCGAATAGTCGGCTATTCGTCGAATACCGGACTGGGATAGATCATCTAAGTCCATGCAAATGCCCGTAGCGACTTCCGCGCGCCCGTGTTATCTGCCACAGTTCGCGCGTCCGTTTCGGTATCATTGGGCAGTACCACGACAGTCAACTATTGGGGCCCCAACGGTTACTGGCACTTACTGCTCTGATACCGTCATTCGAAAGTAATGCACTCTTGAATGCAGCGCAAGTATTATCAAAAAGCGGTTGAATACAATGTTATTTTTACGCAGCGTTCGCAGATGCCTGAATCCCGGGATTACATAATCACATGCTCATCGAGAGTCGTGAGTCGCAGTTACCGACGGTCACGCGCCACCTGCCGCACAGACCCGGGGAGCGACGTTTAATGACGGCCGGGCCGCCAACCATTGCAGCAATTCAGGCGCTTCAGGCGTCCCTGGCCGGCGATATCACGCGCACACCGATGCTGCGATGCGCAGGACTGGAAGCCCATATCGGTGCTGACGTGCGAATCTGGGCAAAACCCGAGTTTCTGCAACGTACCGGTACGTTCAAGGCACGGGGTGCGCTAGCGGTCGTAAAGAGTCTCACGCCGCAGCAAATCAAGGCCGGCGTGACGGCTGTGAGCGCCGGAAATCACGCGATCGCCACAGCGTACGCCGCCAAGGCTGTTGGTGCCAGCGCCAAAGTCGTCATGATGAGTTCGGCCAATCCAACGCGAATCGCTGCGTGTCGTTCCTACGGCGCGGACATCGTTTTCACCGACGATGTGCACCAGGCCTTCAGGATTGCCGAAGACATTTGCGAGCAAGAAGGCCGCTACTTCGTTCACCCGTATGAGGGCCCCGAAATCGCCACTGGCACCGGGACGATCGGGCTCGAGATCTGCGAGGACTGCGATGAATTTGATGCCGTCCTGGTCTCGATAGGAGGTGGCGGGCTGATGGGCGGAATTGCGAATGCGATAAAGCAGCTGCGACCCGGGTGCGAGCTTATCGGTGTTGAACCGGAGGGTGCAGACTCGATGCACCGAAGTTTCGCAGCCGGCGAGCCATGTGGTATCGATGAGGTTTGCACGATTGCGGACAGCCTGGGGGCACCGTTTGCAATGCCATATTCCTTCGAGTTGTGCCGCGATAACGTCGACAAACTCGTTAGCGTCGACGACCTTGAGTTACGTAGATCCATGGGGCTGCTATTTCGTAATATGAAAATCGCGGTCGAGCCGGCATGTGCGGCTACCACAGCCGCGCTTGCCGGGCCATTACGCGAGTCGCTCGCGGGCAAGAGTGTCGTCCTGGTCATGTGCGGCAGCAACATCGATTGGGCGACTTTCGCCGAGCAGGCCATTTTCGAGGATTGAGATGCTGCTGGATAATTTGAAAGCGATCGTCGGCCCCGGCGGCTGGACATGCGATCCGGATGCGCTCGAACCGCATTTGACGGAATGGCGCAACGCTTTGCGGGGTGAGACCCGCATCATGGTCTCGCCGTCCACAACCGACGAAGTGTCGCGTGTCGTCAGCGCGTGTGCGAGTGAACGCGTCGGTATTGTGCCGCAGGGTGGTAATACAGGTCTGTGCGGTGGCGCGATTCCCGATGGAACCGGCGACCAGGTATTGCTGTCAACAGCACGACTGAACCGCATACGGTCGATCGATCCGCAGGACTATTCGATGATCGTCGAAGCCGGATGCATTCTCTCCGCGATCCAGGACAAAGCGCGGAAGCACGATCGATATTTTCCACTCAGTCTGGCCGCGGAAGGCAGCTGCCAGATCGGCGGAAATTTATCCACGAACGCCGGGGGTATCAATGTCATTCGCTACGGAACGGCACGCAGGCACGTGCTCGGACTGGAAGTGGTGCTTGCGGACGGAACGATTTGGGATGGCCTGCGCTCGCTCAGGAAAGACACGGCGGGATACGACATGAAGCAAGTCTTTATTGGCAGCGAGGGGACTCTCGGTATCATCACGGCTGCGTCATTGCAACTCTATCCCGATCCAGGCGAATTGACGACCGCATTTGTAGCGATACGATCAGCGTTTCATTCCGTGGAACTGCTGGCAGCGTTGCGAACGAGCCTGGCCGATCGCATTCAGGCATTCGAACTGATCTCTGATCGTGCGCTGCGTTTCGTCGTCCGCCATATTCCCGATACTCGAATGCCGTTCGACAAAGAGCATCGTTGGTACGTCCTGATCGACGTCGCCCAAGGCAGGGACGACGGCCTGCTTGAACAGGAATTGATGCGGTCGATCGAAGAGGATTTGGCTCTGGACGTCATTGTCGCAAAGAGCATCGCTGAAGCCGACGCCCTGTGGCGATTGCGCCATTCGATATCAGAGGCACAAAAACACGAGGGTGCGAGCCTCAAGCACGACATCTCGGTGCCGGTCGGGTCCATTGGCAATTTTCTGGAGCGGGCACAATCGCTGGTCGACAAATTTATTCCCAATGCACGTTTGTGTACGTTCGGACACGTCGGCGACGGCAATCTGCACTACAATATCAGCCAGCCGAAGGACGGCAATATTGAGGAATTCAAGACCCGCGGTGCAGATCTGAGCGAGGCAATTTATGCACTTGTTACCGGGATCGGCGGCAGCATCAGTGCCGAACATGGCATCGGCACTTTGAAAAAAGAGTGTCTTGCAAGGTATTGCAGTGCTACGGAACTCGACTTGATGCAGAGTCTGAAGCGCGCCCTGGATCCGTTGAATACCCTGAATCCCGGCAAGGTAATTTGACGACCAGTTCCGGTTGACTGCTTGGCTGAGCGGCTACACTAGTGTCCGCTTGGGCCGCGCAACGATTTAAGAGCCCGTCGGACATTGCTGATAACGCCAGATGAACGCAGATTCGGATAAAATTCGTGCCTCACTTGCCGATCAGCTATCGAGCTTTGACGACAAACTCGGGGCCAAGGCGGACGATGTACAAATGCTCGCCGAGATTCAAGATGGCATCGGCCGGCTGCTGGCCGCAAGTGGCGGCAACGAGGCTGAAGTCCGCCGTGTCCTGCAAGAGCGTTATGAGGCCGGCGCGCTGCGCAAAGAAACGTTTCAACTCGTCAAATCGATGCTCGATCGATTCGTGACCGAGCGGCTTCCAACGAGCCCCACTGATCCAGTCAAGACCGCTGCGGAAAAACCACAGCCGAACCGCAAGCCTCCCGACATCAAAAATCCGGATGACAAGTTCGGTTCGACAACGACGATTCTCCCCAGCGACGCATTCAAGAAAGACTCCGGTGATGTACGTGTGCAAGTAGGGTCCGTGTTGCGTGATCGCTTCATGCTCAAAGAAAGAGTAGCGGGTGGCAGCATGGGGGTTGTCTTCAAAGCGCTCGACAGGCGCCTTGCTGAAGCGGGTTCCTCCGATCCCTGGGTTGCCATCAAGGTGTTATCACCGCAACTTGCGCGCGACGGAGCGGCACTCCGCGCGTTGCAGCAGGAGGCGGCGAAGGGGCGGTGTCTGACGCACTCCAATATCGTTCGCTTCATCGACCTTGATCGTGATGACGACTTGTATTTCATTGTCATGGAGTGGCTCGATGGTCAGCCGCTATCCGACATACTGGACTCCACGGCATCGAAAACCATGAATGTCGATCGCGCCTTCAGCATCGTTCGCCAGATTGGCAAGGCACTCGATTACGCGCATCGTTGCGGCATCATTCATGCGGACGTCAAGCCAGCCAACGTCATGATGATGCCCAACGGCGATGCGAAGCTGTTCGACTTCGGAGTTGCGCGAGTCAGGCAGAAACAGGCGGAAGGCCAGGATAGCTTCGACCCCGGGGTGCTTGGCGCGCTGACGCCCGCATATTCCAGCATGCAGGTACTCACCGGAGATGATCCGGTGGCGTCCGATGACGTGTTTTCACTTGCCTGCCTGCTGTATCGGCTTGTTGCCGGCTACCGCGTCTTCGGGCCGCGCAACGCCGCCGAAGCCGCGGATGAGGGCATGACGCCACAGCGACCCGGCGGCCTGTCCGATACTCAGTGGCGGGCTCTTAAAAAAGCGTTGGCGTACCCGCGAATCACGCGTTTCGATTCCGTTGACGGGTTTCTGCAGGCACTGGACGAGCCGTCGGAAGAAACCGCCAGTCCGGAAATTACAGAGGACTTCGGAAGCGAGGAATCGAGTGGGTCTTCGGGTTGGGTTCTGGGGTTCATTACTCTGCTTTTGCTTGTCGGCCTGGCAGGCTATCAATTCGGTCTCGTTGACGTCGTCACGCGTCAGGTAACAGAACTCACGCGTCTGCTGGAAACACATGATGCTGCTGCACCAGCAGCGGAAGCAGATATGGATGACGTTGCAGCACCTGCTGATTCGGGCATTGAGCCCATCGCCGCGGAGCGGCAGCCTGTTGCTGCGCCGGAAATCGAAGAGCCGGTCGTCGATAGTCTGGACGAGCTGAACTCCGAGGCCATCGACATGCTCGGCTCCGAGGTCGTTGACGCCCTGAAATCCATCGTCGAGCATGCCCCGGACACTGTCTCGGAAACAATCGTGGATGCTGCCGACGGATCCGTGGCGCTCGGACAGGACACTGCCGCGACCGATGCCGACGACGGGTTCGTTGCGCTCGAGGAAGAAACACCTGCAGTGTCGCTGATCGATTACTCACTATTGCCGGCGCCCGATATCGAAGTGATGATCATTCCGGGTACCGTCTCGGCCGGACACAGCCACATAACGCTGCGGGAAGACGGAGATCCGGTGATCGTTGACTTTGTACGTGGCGGTAACATCGCCGTTCCGATGACATTGCGGCTCGATGAACTGGGATTCAGCGGCAACCGCTCACCGTGGGTCAGCAAGCAATACACGATGTCGGGCAATGGCATCGTCAAATTTCCCGCCGGTCAGAATCGTGCGCGAGTCACGCTGACAATGTCATCCGATTCGATGCGCGAAGCCGATCAGCAGTCACGCTTGCGCGTCACGGAGGCAAACGGTGCCGCGGCAGCCCTTGTCATCCTGGAGATTGATCTCGAGGACGATGATCAACGCAGATTCGAAGCCGGGCTGCCGGTCAATACCGTTGCTTTTGCGGTCGGCCAGATCTCTGTTAGTGAGCGCGATCCGGCTGCGCAAATCGATATTATTCGCTTCAATCCCGATGACCAGCCGTTCGTCGTCAGGTACATCGTGCGTGGTAGTACGGCGACAGTCGGAGAAGATTATTTTGCACCGACCGGCTACTCGATCACGTTCGGTCCAGGGCAACGTTCGGCGCGCCTCCTGGTGCCGCTCGTGCAGGATTCAGAGGCCGAGGGTGATGAGGTATTCGTTGTCGAACTGTCGAACAGTGACTCTGCGGCCGATATGGATATTTATCGCCGCATCGCCGTCGTCATTCGTGACGACGATGTGCCATTCAACTGAACCTCGCAACAACCTCACGGCACTTTCCTTGCTACGTTGCAGCGGCATTCGCTGCCGGTATGCCGTCAATATCGCCTTGATGGAGTGCTAGACTCCCGTTCCGGGCGTGATGCGCAATCGCATTCTGAATCGAGTGGGGCGGCATGAGAGACAAAGATCTTCGGCGTTATTCGCGCATTGTAGTCGATGGAATGGAGCAGGCACCCAGCCGGGCCATGCTGCGCGCGGTCGGCTTTACCGAGGATGATTTCAAGCGCCCCCAGATCGGGATTGCGTCAACCTGGAGCATGGTCACTCCATGCAACATGCACATTCGCGAGCTGGCCGCTGAAGCGGCAAGCGCAGCGGATCGGGCAGGCGGCAAGGGCGTCATATTCAATACGATCAGTGTTTCAGATGGCATCTCGATGGGCACGCCGGGAATGCGCTACTCGCTGGTGTCACGGGAAATCATTGCCGATTCGATCGAGGCCGTGACGGCGGCAGAGGGATTTGACGGTCTGGTTGCCATCGGTGGCTGTGACAAAAATATGCCGGCCTGCGTTATGGCAATGGCGCGTCTCAATCGTCCTGCGGTTTTCGTCTATGGCGGGACAATCAAACCGGGAGTGAAGGGTCGCGACATCGTCTCGGTATTCGAGGCAGTCGGCGCTGTTTCAGGCGGCAAGATGAGCCAGGTCCAGTTACTCGAGATTGAGAAAACCGCGATACCGGGTCCGGGAGCCTGTGGCGGCATGTATACGGCGAATACGATGGCATGCGCCATCGAGGCGCTCGGTATGAGTCTTGCGAACAGCTCGGCGCAAGAGGCCGTGTCCTCACAAAAAGTCGATGACTGTCACAGAGCCAGCGCCGCTGTCATGCGGTTAATCGAACTGGACATCAAACCGCTCGACATCATGACCAGGAAAGCGTTTGAAAATGCAATCGCAGTGGTCATCGCCCTCGGTGGCTCGACGAACGCCGTACTGCACTTGCTCGCGATCGCGCGCGAGTGCGAAGTTGACCTTTCATTGGACGATTTCACGCGTATCGGTGCCAGGACGCCTGTCCTCGCCGACCTGAAACCGAGTGGCAAATACCTGATGTCCGAGCTGATCGAGATCGGCGGCATTCAGCCGCTGATGAAACGCTTGCTCGACCGCGGCCTGATGCACGGCGACTGCCTGACGGTCAGCGGTAAATCGCTCGCAGACAATCTGTCCGGTGTTGCGGACTATCCGCAGGGTCAGGACGTCGTTCGAAGCTTCGCGGATCCGATCAAGGCGGACAGCCACCTGACCATTCTGTATGGCAATGTGGCACCAGACGGTGCAGTTGCGAAGATCACCGGAAAGGAAGGACTGAGCTTCGAAGGCCGCGCCCGCGTATTCCATTCGGAAGAGGAGGCACTGCAGGGAATACTCGATGACGTTGTAAAACCCGGCGAGGTCATCGTGGTCCGTTACGAAGGGCCGAAGGGAGGTCCCGGCATGCGCGAAATGCTCAGTCCAACAGCCGCCATCGTGGGTAAGGGGCTTGGCTCGGATGTGGCCCTGATCACCGATGGGCGTTTTTCGGGCGGCAGCCACGGATTTGTCGTTGGCCACGTATCTCCTGAAGCCGCAGTTGGAGGGCCGATTGCCCTGATCGAGGACGGGGACAAGATCACTATCGATGCGCAAACCCGGCTGATCAGTGTCGATGTCAGCGAGGTCGATATGGAGAACCGCAGGAAAAAATGGCGCCGGCCTCCTTCGTCTGTCCGGACTGGCGCGCTCGCCAAATACCGCGCGGAGGTGTCTTCGGCGTCGGACGGTGCCGTCACGATGCCTCCGGCGTGGGACGACGAGCCTCACAATACTTGACCTTTTTCACCAGGTTCGTTGTACTGTGTTATTGAGTTTCTCCGTCACCTGCGTAAAGTGCCGACGCTTCGTTTTTACGGATGCGACACAATACTTAAAAAATATGGCGCGCCAGAGGTGCGCAGGTGCCAATGGCAACAGTACCGGCTAGTAATAAAGCCCGGACGTTGTCGACGAGCCCGCGAGGATTATTCCCTGCGGGTTTTTTTTCGGTGAACAAATCCTGTTCGGCAATGCCAGTGAAAAAATGATCTCCGAAGCGGAGTTTGAAGAAGGTGCAAAACTCGGCGCGCCCGAACATATTGCCGATTCACCGTGGGTCGTACTGAAATTCGGCGGCACAAGCGTGTCATCGGCTGAGAACTGGGCGACAATTGCCGGCCTCGTCACAAATAGAATCGCCGACGGTCTCAAGCCGGTGATCGTGCATTCGGCACTTCAGGGCGTCTCGAGCGCGCTCGATGCACTGATGGACACTGCCGTTAGCACGGATCCAAACGACGGACTTGCGGCGATCCAACAACGTCACTTCGAGTTGGCCGGCGATCTGAATCTTGACGGATCGGCGCTACTAGACGACTCATTGCTCGAACTCGAGCAACTCATTGCGGGGGTCCGCGACTCTCGAGAAGTTAGCATGCGGGCTCGTGTGCACGTCATGGCACTCGGGGAGTTGATGTCAACACGCCTCGGTGCAGCCTATCTGCAGTCCACCGGAATTCAGGTTGAATGGCTCGATGCACGCGACCTGCTGACGAGTACCGGATGCGATGGCGGGCAGCGGACGCGGGATTGCCTGTCCGCTACTTGCGATTATGACGTCGACGAGACATTGCGTGAAACGCTCGCGTCTCATGGAAAAGTGATATTGACTCAGGGCTTCATCGCCCGCAATACGCGAGGCCAGACCGTGTTACTGGGTCGCGGCGGCTCGGACACTTCGGCCGCCTATCTGGCAGCGCGCCTGCAAGCGCGACGCCTGGAGATCTGGACCGACGTACCCGGCATGTTCACAGCCGACCCCAAGTTAGTGCCATCGGCGCGCCTGCTTGTGGCGTTGCGTTATGACGAAGCGCAAGAACTTGCATCGGCTGGTAGTGCGGTGCTACATCCTCGCTGTCTTGCCCCGCTGCGCCGCTATGGCATTCCACTCTTTGTTCGTTGCACAGCCATGCCCGAAATCGCCGGCACCGTGATGTCTCCGATAACGGGCGAGGACGAGCCACAGGTCAAGGGCATATGCATGCGCAATGGCCTGACACTTGTGTCGATGGAGACGATGGGCATGTGGCACGAGGTTGGTTTTCTTGCCCGGGCTTTCGCTGTATTCAGCAAGCATGGATTATCGGTCGATCTTGTATCGACTTCTGAGTCAAACGTTACAGTTTCGACCGACACTGATGATGGCATTCTGCCCGACGAGGTCCGCGATGCACTTGTTGAGGATCTCGGGCAATTTTGCCGCGTTAAGGTCATACCGAATTGTTCTGCCGTGAGCCTCGTTGGCCGCAAGATTCGAACATTTCTTTCGCGCCTTGCACCGGCATTTGAAGTGTTCGAGGAAGAAAAAATACACATGATGTCGCAAGCGGCAAACGACCTGAACCTGAGCTTTGTGATCGACGAGGATCAGGGCGCCAGGCTCATGAGCAAGCTGCACGCGTCGATCATCCGCAAGACGGGCGGCAGCCCGGCGTTCGGACCAAGCTGGGAAAAATTGTTCCAGAGCGACGCGGCCGTTGTGCATTCGGCCGATTCGTGGTGGATGCAAAAGCGAGAACAATTGCTGGAGGTTGCCGTGCATCACCTCAATGCCTACGTCTATGACAAGGAGAGCGTGCGACGGGCGGCGCGCAGCCTGTGCGATCTGAGCAGCATTGATAGAGTTCTGTACGCGGTCAAAGCAAATTTCAATGCAGAGCTGCTCGAGGCGCTCGACGAGGAAGGCGTCGGTTTTGAATGCGTATCGCCGGGCGAAATTGAGTGGCTTGAGCAGGTACTACCAAACCTGGATCTGTCAAAAATTCTGTTTACACCCAATTTTGCGCCTCGAGCCGAGTACGCGTGGGGACTTGAGAAAGGACTGCGGGTCACGCTCGACAACCTCTATCCGCTCGAGGCCTGGCCGGAACTTTTCAAAGATCAGAAGATCTTTGTGCGTCTCGATCCAGGCCAGGGCAGGGGCCATCACGAGCACGTCAAGACAGCGGGTGTGCACTCCAAATTCGGCATTCCATTGTTCGAGATCGATGATCTCATACGCCTGATCGACAAGACGGGTGCAACGGTTGTCGGCATCCATGCGCACAGCGGTAGCGGTATCCTGGATCCCGATAATTGGCGTCTGGTTGCGTCTGAACTGATTAATGTTGCGCAGAAATTTCCAGCCGTGACGACAATCGATCTGGGGGGCGGACTCGGCATTCCGGAAAAACCGGGCGATAAGTCGATTGATATTGCACGGCTCAACGATCTCCTCGGAGAGATTAAAGAGAGCTACCCACAATATAATTTGTGGTTGGAACCGGGCCGCTACATCGTCGCTCAGGCGGGAGTGTTATTGACACACGTTACGCAGATCAAGGGCAAGGGAGACATGCGCTATGTCGGCGTCGGCACCGGGATGAATTCCCTGATTCGCCCCGCGCTGTACGGTTCCTACCACGAAATCGTGAATCTGACCCGCGCCGACGTCACCGCACGTGAAACCGTGACCGTTGTCGGGCCTATTTGTGAAACCGGAGATCGTCTGGGCAGCGACCGACTGTTGCCGCCCTCTGAGGAAGGCGACGTTATTTTGATTGCGAATGCTGGTGCGTATGGATATGTGATGAGTTCCCAGTACAACCGCCGCGAAGTCGCCGTAGAGGTGGTTATATGATTGGGCGCTTGAATAATCGAGCCAGAAAAATATTGATCGCAGATCCGGAGGGACAAGATGAAACTATACTGGTCACCGCAGACGCGCTCGACACGCGCGCTATGGATGCTGGAAGAAGCCGGCGTTGACTACGATCTCGAATTGGTCGAGATTCGCAATCCTCGGCGGAAGGACAGCAAGGAATTTCGTGCCGCGAGTCCAATGGGCAAAGTACCGGCACTGGTAGACGACAAGATTCAAATGTCCGAATCTGCGGCGATCTGCCTTTACCTCGCCGACAGATACAGTTCCGGCACACTCGCACCCGCCATTGACGACCCGTTACGCGGCAAGTTTCTGTACTGGCTGATGTACACGCCGGCTGTCGTAGAGCCGGCCATGTCGGAAAAGTTCAACGGCGTCGAACCAAACCGGGGCCGCAGCGGGTGGGGCGATTTCGAATTCATGATCGAAACACTGGAATCCGGCCTGAAGAAACGTACCTGGATACTCGGCAAAAATTTTACGGCGGCCGATGTCATGCTGGGATCGTCTGCTGTGTTCATGCGCATGTTCGACATGCTGCCCGAATCGAAGACCATTCACGCATACGCGGACCGCTGCCTGGAACGTCCCGCGTACCAGAAAGCGCTGTCGATCGACAAGACATGACGCTGCACGGGCGAGCTGTAAGTTGTTGCCGTTGAAATTAATTAATTGCTGCCGTCGTCTTGACGGCGGAGCGACAGCAAGCGTAAACTTTATCCGACTCATCGAGACCGGCTGAGGGAAAGGCCCAATGACGCCGGGGCAACCATCAGGACTAACCATCCGGAAATGGTGCCAACTCCTGCGGTGATATCGTTGATATCGCCGAAAGATGAGGGTATGTGCAGCAGTCCGTTCGCATGGTAGCGGCTGAAGGGCACAACAACCCTCCCTCGCGCGCTTCGCAGGGTTCCGATGAGCACGTTGAACATTGGAACGAATTGCGGAGACCGACAATGACATTCAGAACCAATACCGCCACGCGAGCGGTTCGTGCGGCCATTGAATCCGACACGCAACACGGCGCAGTCGTACCCCCATTGCATTTGTCGTCGAACTTTGCGTTCGCTGGTTTCGGCGCGAAACGCCAATACGACTACACGCGCTCGGGCAACCCGACCCGCGACGCGCTGGCCGGCGCGCTGGCCGAGCTGGAGGGGGGCGCCGGCGCAACAGTGACGTCGTCGGGTATGGCGGCGCTGACGCTGCTGCTGCAGTTGCTGCAACCCGGCGATGTACTGATCGCGCCACACGACTGCTATGGCGGCACTTACCGGCTGTTCGAACACCTGGCTGCAAAAGGCCATTTCGAGGTGTTGTTTGTCGATCAGACCGATATCGGGGCTGTTGACGCGGCCGGTGAACGCAAGCCAAAGATGATATTGACCGAAACGCCGTCCAATCCACTACTGCGCATTGTCGATATTGCGGCGATGAGCAAGATCGCGAAACGCAGTGGCGCATTGTTCGCGGTCGACAACACTTTCCTGTCGCCGGCGTTGCAACAGCCGATCGCGCTGGGGGCAGACATTGTTATTCACTCCACAACCAAATACATCAACGGCCATAGCGATGTCGTCGGTGGGGCCGTGATTGCGGCAACGAATGAACTAGACGAGCAGCTGAAGTGGTGGGCAAATTGTCTTGGCATCGCGGGTGCGCCATTCGATAGCTATCTGACTCTGCGCGGATTGCGGACGCTGCATACGCGTATTCGACAACACGAAGAAAGTGCGACCGTCCTGGCGCACGTGCTGGACCAACAGACAACAGTTAATCGAGTCTACTATCCGGGGCTTGAACGGCACCCGGGACACCGTATTGCAATGCGCCAGCAAAGCGGATTCGGCGGAATGGTTAGTTTCGAGATCGACGGCGGCGAAGCGGCGGTGCGGGCGTTCGTCGAGCACCTCGAGCATTTCTCGCTTGCCGAGTCCCTGGGCGGTGTCGAGAGCCTTGTTTGCCACCCGGCATCAATGACCCATGCGCCGGTCAGCGACGCCGCGCTGGCGCAGGCCGGAATCGGCAACAACCTTATCCGTTTGTCGGTCGGTCTCGAGAGTACCGAGGATCTGGTTGCGGATATTCTAGCGGGGCTTGAAGTCGCGAGCGGTGCTGACACCGTGAAGCCGGTTGTCGCGGCCTGAGCGCGGTGTGCCACGATGAACTTACCCGCCCATCTCGGCGCGCACATTTCAGAACAAACACAGTACCTGAAAGTGCCGGTTTCACTCTGTCTCGAGAATGGTGACGAGCTCCCCGACCTTGTCATTGCCTATCGAACCTGGGGCGACATCCGAAATGCTGAGAATCGTGCTGTCCTGATCTGCCATGCATTGACAGCATCCGCCGACGCGGACGATTGGTGGCCAAATATGATCGGTTCCGGCAAGGTTTTCGATCCGGCCTTCGACTTCATTGTCTGCGCCAATATCCTGGGCAGCTGTTACGGCACGACAGGACCCGTAAGCTACAAGCCACGAACGACCGAGCGCTACCGCGCCGACTTTCCAAAGATATCCGTTCGCGACATCGTCAATGTCGAGCGCGTGCTGCTCGATGACCTGGGTATCGACCATCTTGAAATCGTTGCCGGGCCATCACTCGGAGGCATGCAGGCGCTCGAGTGGGCCGCGATGTATCCCGGGCGCGTCGGCAGTATCGTGCCGATCGGCGTCGGCGGCAGACATTCCGCATGGTGCATTGGCGTGAGCGAGGCGCAGCGCGCTGCGATCGCTGCCGACCCGGATTTCAAAGAAGGTTATTACAGCGACGAGCGGCCACCCGAGCGCGGCCTGGCGGCAGCTCGAATGATGGCAGTCTGCACCTATCGAAGCTGGGACAGTTTCGAACAGCGCTTCGGCCGCGACAGACGTGACGATGGCAGCTACCAGGTTCAGTCTTACCTGCGCCATCAGGGCGAGAAGATCAACGGCCGGTTCGACGCCAATACCTACATCACGCTCACCCATGCGATGCATACACACGATTTGGCGAGGGGCAGGGGGGAGTATGCGGAGGTGCTAAGCACTATCTCGCTGCCCGCGCTTGTTGTCTCGGTCAGCAGCGATACCTTGTACCCGCCGCAGGAACAGTCGGCGCTGGCAAGGCAACTCCCGAACGCGCGCTACGAGGTCTTGCAATCAGCGCACGGTCACGACGGTTTCCTGATTGAGACGGCAGGACTCGGCGCCATGATCGAAGATTTTCGCGCGGCTCAGCGTGCTGCACCAGTACGATGGGCGCCTACGGTAGCTGCTGGATCAGCAACTCGGTGAATTCGTCGGTCGTCAACACCTTATTATTGCCAGTGGCAATATCGGCGGTCCGCCCGCCGTCAGAAATGACTTTCGTCATGGCCGCCTCCACAGAACTGGCCTCTTCCTCGAGCGCCAGGCTATGTCTCAACAACATTGCAACGCTCGCAATCGTCCCGCATGGATTGGCGATGCCCTTCCCAGCAATATCGGGCGCGGAGCCGTGTATCGGCTCGTACAACCCTCGCTGTGTGTCACCCAGGGAGGCCGAAGGCAACATGCCAAGTGACCCGGTGAGCATCGATGCTTCGTCCGTCAGAATGTCGCCGAACATGTTTTCGGTGACGATGACATCGAACTCGGCGGGCCGGCTCAACAGATGCATGGCCGCGGCATCGACGAGCAGGGTCTCCAGATCAATCTCCGGAAATTCGCTTGCGACGAGCCTGTTCGTGACGTCACGCCACAGTCGCGACGTTTCCAGAACGTTTGCCTTGTCGACCGAACACAGCTTGCCGCGGCGCTGAGTGGCAAGCAATGCGGCGACGCGCACGATGCGTTCTATCTCGTGCGTGTGATAGGTGCACACATCGCTGGCCGACGTCTCATCCCGGCTCTTTTCACCGAAATAGATGCCGCCGGTCAACTCGCGCACGACAACGAGATCAACGCCCGACAGGATCGAGGACTTCAGTGGCGATGCGTCAACCAGTTCGGCTAGCACCTTGACCGGGCGAAGATTCGCGAATACGCCAAGGACTTTTCTCAGCCGCAAGAGGCCTTGTTCAGGCCGCGTGGATGCGTTCGGATCCGACCACCTGGGACCTCCAACGGCACCCAGCAGAACGGCGTCGCTTTCTTGACAACTGGCGATTGTGTCCGGTGGCAGCGGGTCGCCATGCGCTTCGATCGCAGCACCGCCAATCAGGTGCTCATTGCAGACAAAACGGTGTCCGTAGGATTGCGCGACTCGTTCCAGAACCCGGCGGCCCGCGGCGACAACTTCCGGTCCGATGCCGTCACCCGGCAAGACGGTGATCAGGGCGTCCAGGGCCGCGTCTCCTCGAACTGCCTGATTGCGTCGATATGCCGTTGCAGGAAGTCGAACTCGTCGATACCTTCGACGATGCAGTGGCGGGCGAAGTCGTCGATCGGATAACTCACGACACGGCCATTGGGCAGTTCGAGCGTCGATCGCACCACGTCTATGATGACGTCGGCGCCGGGATGCTCGAGCAGCCAGGCGTGCGTCGCCTGATCGATGACGATCGGCAGCAAACCGTTTTTCAGCGAATTATTGCGAAAGATATCGGCGATCTTTGTCGATATCACGACGCGAAACCCGCAATCGAGCAGTGCCCAGGGTGCATGCTCGCGCGATGAGCCACAACCGAAATTATTGCCGCCAACGAGTATCGTGCATCCCTTGGCTTCGGCCTTGTTCAAAATGAAATCAGGATTCTCGGCGCCATCGCTGTCGAATCGCAGATCGTGGAATAACCCTGCGCCCAGGCCCTCACGGGACGTTGTCGTCAGAAAACGTGCCGGAATGATTTGGTCGGTGTCGATATCGTTGGTCGGCAAAACGACCGTCCGTGACTCGATTCTTTCTACGGCTTGCATGCGCGACATTTCCTCACAGGTAGTCACGTGGATCGGCAACGCGGCCGCGAACGGCCGATGCAGCAGCGGTACTCGGACTGGCAAGCACCGTGCGTGCACCAATTCCCTGGCGGCCCTCGAAATTGCGGTTGCTGGTGCTCACGCAGAGTTGTCCGTTGCCGACGGTGTCGCCGTTCATCCCCAAGCACATCGAACAGCCCGATTCACGCCATTGCGCACCGGCTTCGACAAATACCCGATCGAGACCCAGCGCCTCAGCCGCTTTCTTCACTTGCTGCGAGCCCGGCACAACCAGCATCTCGACGCCCTTCGCGATTTTGCGGCCGCGCAGGACTTCTGCAGCCTGCTGCAGGTCGCTAAGCCGTGAATTCGTGCAGCTGCCGATAAAGACAACGTCGACGGGCATCTCCGTGAGTGGCCTGCCTGGCGTAACCCGCATGTACTCGATGGCTTTCCGGAAGCTCGGATCATGGCTGTAGTCCGGCACCGGATCATTGATGCTGACGACCATGCCCGGATTGGTGCCAAATGTGACCATCGGCTGCAGCGCATCCGCTGAAAATTCGATGGACTTGTCGAAGCGCGCACCGTCATCCGTACTAAGTTGTCGCCAGCGAACTATCGCGGCATCCCACCGCTCGCCTCGCGGCGCCATCGGGCGTCCTTCAAGGTACTCGAAGGTCGTGTCGTCTGGCGCAATCATGCCGGCGCGGGCACCCGCTTCGATCGACATGTTACAGACCGTCATGCGCGCATCCATATCGAGATTCGAAACGGCACTACCGCGGTATTCGATGACGTGTCCCATGCCGCCATCGATTCCGATCTCCCCGATAATTGCCAGAATCAGGTCTTTCGCTGTAATTCCCAACGGCATGCGGCCATCAACATTGATCGCCAGCGTCTTTGGCTTGCGCTGCAGCAGACTCTGTGTTGCCAGTACGTGACCAACCTCGGTCGTTCCAATGCCGAAGGCGAGGGCGCCGAAAGCGCCGTGAGTGCTGGTATGACTGTCGCCACAAACAATCGTCTTGCCGGGCTGGGTTGCACCAAGTTCGGGTCCGATGATATGCACGATACCGCGGTGCTCGCTGTCGAAACCGAGCAATTCGATGCCGAACGCGCTGCAGTTTTCCTGCATGCGCATGATCTGATTCGCCGCGCTCTCGCCAACAACGGCCAAGTCCTTGAAGCTCGACACGGGGGTGGTCGGCGTGGAGTGATCCATGGTTGCCAGCGTCAGGTCGGGCCGGCGCACCTGCAGACCCTTTCGTTTCAATAGGGCGAAAGCCTGTGGCGTCGTCACCTCGTGAATAAGGTGCAAGTCGATGTAAATGATGGCAGGGGTTTCAGGCATCTCGGCGACGACGACGTGCTCTTCCCAGACCTTCTCGAACAATGTCTTTGCTGCATTCACGGTGCCGCTATCTTGCTCCTGAGATCTTCATTACACGCACGGCTGCTGCAGTGCGTGCCTGACCGAATACGTCGCCGCTCAGATCGTCGCCCTGGTTGCAGCGGCGGAATCAGCAGCTGCAATTTCACCGCGCTGTTGCCGGCGCAACACGCGGTTGATTACTTCAAGGTATGCACGGCTACCCGCCTCAACGGTATCAACGCTGGTGCCGTGGCCACGATAGCTTACGCCATTGTGCTCTACAGTAACGGTTACCTCACCTTGCGCATCACCGCCCATGGATGCGCTGCGCACCTCGAATTTCTTTAGCGTGAGATCAACGCCCGTTACACGCTCGAGTGCCTGAAAAGATGCGGCAATCGGTCCGTCACCTTCGGCACGCTCTTCGACGTGCTCGCCGTTTTCTCCCACCAGCACCACTTTGGCGCGCGCCTTATGCTCCGTGCTGCTATGCACCTCGAGCGATTTCATCACCCATGGCCCCGGTGACGAGCTGTCAACGTGCATGATGATGGCTTCAATGTCACCGTCGTACAGGTCCTTCTTCTTATCTGCGAGCTTCTTGAATTCCTGAAACGCCCGGTTGATTTCAAATTCATCGAGGTCGAATCCCAGCTCACGGACGCGATTACGAAACGCGTGTCGACCGCTATGCTTGCCGAGCACAAGACTCGACCGGCTGATGCCGACATCCTGGGGCCGCATGATTTCGTAGGTTGAGCTGTGCTGCAGCATGCCGTGCTGGTGAATCCCGGCTTCATGGGCGAAAGCATTTTCGCCGACAATCGCCTTGTTGCGCGGCACATGCATGCCCGTGACACTCGATACCAGCCTGGATGTGGGATAGAGGCGCGTAGTTTCTATATCCGTGTGCAGCCCAAAAAATTCCGATCGCGTCTTCAGCGCCATCACGATTTCTTCGAGGCTGCAGTTGCCGGCTCTTTCGCCGATACCATTGATCGTGCACTCGACCTGGCGCGCACCCGCGTGCACGGCGGCAAGGCTGTTGGCGACGGCCATCCCCAGATCGTCATGGCAATGCACGCTCAACGTAATGTCGTTGATGCCGCCCACGTGCTCTATCAGGTAACGAAACAGCCGGTCAAATTCAGCGGGCACGGTGTAGCCCACGGTGTCCGGTATGTTGACGGTCGTCGCCCCGGCTTCGATGGCGGCGCTGACGACTTCGGCCAGGTACGAATGTTCGGTTCGCGATGCGTCTTCCGGTGAAAATTCGACGTCGTCGCACAGCTCTCGGGCCATTGTCACGGCACCGACAGCGCTTTTGATGATCTCTTCCTTGGCCATCTTCAATTTGTACTCGCGATGAATCTGGCTGGTCGCGACAAATACGTGGATTCGATGTCGTTTCGCGCCTTTCACGGCCGCATGGACTTTCTCGATATCCTCCGGATTGCAGCGTGCAAGTCCACAAATGACCGGACCGAAGTCCTCATCGGCGATAGCTTTGACAGACTCGAAGTCGCCAGGCGACGCGGCAGGAAACCCGGCTTCGATGACGTCAACGTTGAGCTCGGCGAGCGCCTTCGCAATCCGCAATTTCTCCCTGGGTGTCATGCTGCAACCCGGGGCCTGCTCGCCATCCCGTAAGGTCGTATCGAAAATGCGTATTCGATTGCCAGACATCTTCAGTCTCCTGTGCTCGATTACCGGCGTTGTGCGCCGCCTGAAATTCTTGCTGCGCCGCAGTTACTGCGGACTCAACCCTCCAGCCAGTCCATCCGGCTGCGCAATTTCGCCCCGACTTTCTCAATCGGATGTTCGAGGTCGGCATTCATCATGCGCCGGAATTCCGGCATGCCGGCCTTGCTCTCGGCGATCCATTTGCGCGCGAACGTGCCGTCCTGAATTTCGTCGAGGATCAACTGCATTTGCTCGCGGACATGCGCATCGACAACGCGTGGACCGCTTACGAGATCGCCGTATGCGGCAGTGTCACTGATATATTCGTGCATTTTCCTGAGGCCGCCCTCGTGCAGCAGGTCGACAATGAGCTTGAGCTCGTGCATGACCTCGAAATAGGCAACCTCGGGCTGGTATCCCGCCTTGACCAGGATTTCAAATCCGGCGACGATCAATTCCGTCGCACCGCCGCAAAGTACGGCTTGTTCGCCGAACAGATCGGTTTCCGTTTCCTCGGCAAACGTCGTTTCGATCACGCCGGCGCGGGCACCGCCGATACCGGCGGAATACGCGAGTGCCAGTTTCAGCGCGTCGCCAGCCGCATCCTGATGCACGGCAACGAGACACGGCACGCCGTGACCTTCTTTGTATTGGCGACGGACCAGGTCGCCCGGGCCTTTGGGCGCGATGAGTACAACGTTCAGATCGGACCGCGGTTCAATCTGTTTGAAATGAATCGCGAAGCCGTGCGCGAAAAGCAGTGTGGCGCCGTCACCGATTTCCTTTAATACTGAGTCATAGAGTTCCGGCTGCACCATGTCGGGCGTCAGGAATGCAATGATCGCTGCGCCCTTAACGGCATCGACCGGTTCCTTGACGGTCAGGCCATCGGCCTCGGCTTTCGCCCAACTCGCACCGCTGGAGCGCAGACCGACCACGACGTTGAAGCCGCTGTCCTTGAGATTCAATGCGTGTGCGCGTCCCTGGCTGCCGTAGCCCAGAACGGTGACCTGCCGGTCGTTCAGGCAGGACGTATCAACGTCTGCTTCCGAATACATCTGCATGGTCTCGTTCTCCTGCCTGCGTCCTTGTCAAGGTCGGTCATTGCGAACCGATAATGTCAAAAAAAACCCCACGATCCGATTTGGATGCGGGGCCTGCGATTGCTCAAAACTGGATGCGTGCTACCCGCTGTGCCTCCCTCCGGGAAGGAGACCGAGCAGCAGAAGCCCCCGGCCACACGAAAATGCAGCCAGCAGTGTCTTCTGTGTGCGCACGAAGTCCATGCGGCGCATCATGTTGCAACGCCTGGTCAATGTCAACTTTCGAAATATCAGTTACTTGTGTTATTAAAAGCTCCGCGCTCCGGATTATCGAGAGACGATCTCCTGGCCCTGCGGCGAGATTCTGCCGAGGTCAGAAATTACTTTAATGATATTCTGTAATCTGCTGAAAAAACTAAGGTTTATAGGTGAATCGTGAATCGCCGATGGCCACAGCCATGCATTTCGCCGGGCGCAATCAGACGTTTCTTGCGGCGCTCAGCGCACGGGCTCATGCGCCGGATCGAGGTTGCGCTCGAAGCCCGGGCTACCAGTTCGTCCGAGCGGAGTCGGTGTGACATACGAGCGGGCAAGGTCGCATCCGCGTCGCGAGTCCCAATGCGAAACGTCTCTGCCGATACGGATTATCTGTCCGGAACGGCTGGAAATGCGACCTCGGACTCTCTTTTGCGGGCTGAATGTTATGTTGCTGACGGGCTGGCGATATGCGAAGCATGTGTTATTCTTGGTTTTGAACGGATCTGGACCTATCAATAAATAATGGGATAACAGGCGGGGAAACCGGTGCAACGAAGTACCGGGCGGCCTAACACTAGAGAGAGAAATCAGGGTCCTAATATTCATCGCCGCGACGAAGGTGGAGAGGGTCGCGTGCGCATGCAGGAGCACTTTCAGTGCCTAATGCAATTCACTTGTGCATGCATGCGACGTATACGTTGTTTTCCTCTCCGGAATTATCAACAAAAACTCGATCTTTTGAAGGAGCGTCCATGAAACGGTGCATAAGCAGCAGTCGGCGCGGGACAGTCGCGATCTTTGCGGCAATGGTTCTCACGGCATCCGGCAGCGTCTTCGCCCAGTCTGTCGATCAGGTCTTGCAGGCCGAGCAACGACGGTTAACTCTGGCTCAGCAGTCACAGGAGCGTATCAATAAGATTGTTGAGCGCACCCGTTCGCTGGAAGACCAGTACCGGGCAATCAACAAGGAAATCGATGGCTTACGCGTCTACAACCGCCTTATGGTGGCGCAGACTGATGGTCAGGGCGCGGTACTTGAAGACATCGCGTTGTCCATGGAACAGGTTGACGTGATCAACCGGCAGATCTTTCCGCTCATGGAGCGCATGATCGACGGCCTGGAGCAGTCCGTGAAAATGGATGTGCCGTTCCTGATGGATGAGCGCACCATGCGCATCGACAAGCTCAAAGCGATGATGGAGCGTCCCGACGTCAGTGTCGCGGAAAAATTCCGCAAGGTGATGGAGGCGTTCCAGATCGAAAACGATTACGGCTCCTCGTCGGAAACGTACAAGCAAACTCTGACACTCGAGGATGGCGCGTCGCGTGACTATAACATTCTGCGCATCGGCCGCATCGGCCTGTATTTTCAGTCTGACGACACGCACATCACAGGTCGTTGGGATCACGAGTCTCGCGGTTGGGTCATAGATGACTCGGCGCGTAATGAAATTCGCAAGGGGCTGCGCATGGCCAAGCAGCTGATCGCACCGGAACTCATCATCGTTCCTGTGCAGGCAGCCAAACCGCTGAACGCGCCGGAATCCGCAGCATCGACGGAGGGCTCATAAATGAAACGCATAATCATCATAGTAGCCGCCGGAATTCTGAGCATCGGATTCAGCACGGCCAATGCGCAAGAGGACGCGTCAAGCATGGGACAACTGCTGCGCCTGATCGAGCAGGGGCGGGCGCGCGAGTCACAGGAAGCCAAGAAACGCGAAGCGAATTTCGCGAGCCAGCGCGGCGAGCAACAGACGTTGCTGAACCGGGCAAAAGCCGAACGCAAGCGCCAGGAGAACGAGAGCGCACGTCTCGAGCAGTTGTTCGAGGAAAACCAGGCACAAATCGTCGCCGCGCGTACGGCACTCGACGAGCGCCTCGGTGCATTGAAGGAGCTGTTCGGCGTTTTGCAAACGGTATCCGGAGACACGCAGGGGCGATTCAACAACTCGTTGACGAGTATCCACTACCCTAACCGCAACGACTTCCTGGTCGAACTCGGCACCAAGATGGCGGGCGCGAATACGCTGGCATCGATCGAGGATATCGAGCGGCTGTGGTTCGAATTGCAACGGGAAATCGTCGAATCCGGCAAGATTGTCAGGTTCAATACGACGATAACGAGAGCGGATGGCGAAGAGACACCGATGGAAGTGGTCCGTGTCGGTGTGTTCAATATCGTGTTCGAAGACGGCTATCTGCAGTTCTCAACGGATACCGGGCGCATCAGCGAGCTGCAGCGTCAGCCCGAGCAGGGCCGCTACACCAATTCGGCCGGCGACATGATCGATGAGTCATCGGGAACGGTCAAATTCGGCCTCGACGTGACTCGCGGCCAAATCCTGGCTCTGCTCGTCGAATCGCCAACAGTCAAAGACCGTATCAACCAAGGCGGTATCGTCGGTTATTGCATCATCGCCCTGGGCTTTATCGGGCTGATGATTGCGATCTGGCGGTTCTTCGGACTGTCGACCGACAGCCGCAAGGTTGCGGCGCAACTCAAGCGCGACACGGCCAGCACCGACAATCCGCTTGGCCGCGTTCTGGCGGCCTATGAGAGCAACAGGAATGCCGATACGGAGACGATCGAACTCAAGCTCAGCGAGGCGGCCCTCAAAGAGATGCCGGGGCTGACAAAAGGGCTGCTCTTTATCAAGGTGATTTCCGTCGTGGCGCCGCTGATGGGCCTGCTCGGAACCGTAACCGGCATGATCAAGACCTTCCAGGTCATCACACTGTACGGCGCCGGCGATCCGAAAATGATGGCGGGCGGTATCTCGCAGGCGCTCATGACGACGGTCCTTGGCCTCGTTGTGGCGATTCCGATGGTATTGCTGCACACGGTCGTCAGCGGGCAAAGCCGCAAAATCATCAATATTCTGCAGTCACAGAGTGCGGGGCTTGTCGCCCGACATTCTGAAAGTCACCACCAGTCTTGATGAGGAGCATCCATGCTTTGGCTAACTGACAGTTTTGAAGCCATCCGCGACTTCATGGAATTGGGTGGTCCGGTACTGCGGTGGATAGCGCTCACGATCTTTCTGATGTGGTCGCTCATCGTCGAGCGGCTGCTGTATTTCCGCTCCACGATGAAAACGATGTCCAGGGAAATTCATGACTCATGGGAGTCACGGCAGGAGCGTCGATCCTGGAACGCACATCAGATACGTGAGTTGATGATCTCGCAATTCAGCATCGCGACGAACAAGGGTATTGCGATGATTCAGACGTTCGTCGCCTTGTGCCCTCTGCTGGGTCTTATGGGTACCGTAACCGGCATGATCAGTGTGTTTCAGGTCATGGCCGTGTCCGGCTCCGGAAATGTCCGGGCGATGGCTGCCGGCGTATCCCAGGCCACCGTGCCGACCATGGCGGGAATGGTTGGGGCCCTGTCCGGGGTTCTGCTCGTAACATTGCTTACCCGTCGTGCGGCCCGTGAGGTTGAGTTTCTCGAGGACTCGCTTACTATGGATCACTGAGGAATAAATCATGCGCAGGCACCATTTCGATGACATCGGCGGGGAAGAGGAAGAAAATGAGATCAACCTGACGCCCATGCTGGACGTCGTGTTCATCATGCTCATCTTCTTCATCGTGACCGCATCTTTCGTCAAGGAATCGGGGCTCGATGTGAACCGCCCGGATGCACCGATTACCGAGTCAAAGCCGGAAGATGCCAACATCCTCGTCCAGATCACGGCTACCGACGATATCCTGATCGATCGGCGCATCATCGATCCGCGTGCCGTGCGAGCAAATATCGAGCGCTTGCACGCGGAGAATCCAAGTGGATCGGTCGTTATTCAACCGCACTTGAAATCGACCAATAAAATGCTCGTGACTGTAATGGACGCGTCGCGGCAGGCTGGCGTCTACAACATTTCGATAGCGGCTCGCAACTGAGCTGGGACCGGCGCGCGATCCGGCCAGTGCTCAACATAGGACAGTAGCAATGCGTAGAAAAAAAGGATTCGGCGACGACGAGGAAGACAATGAGATCAACCTGACTCCGATGCTGGACGTCGTGTTCATCATGCTCATATTCTTTATCGTAACCGCATCATTCATCAAGGAAGCCGGCATCGATGTCAACCGCCCGTATGCAATGACGGCGGATAAACAGCAAGACGCTGCGATCCTGATTGCGATCAGTGAGAATGACGAGATCTGGATTGACCGAAAAGAGATCGATCCGCGTGCTGTGCGCGCCAGTATCGAGCGCCTGCATCTCGAGAATCCCAAGGGATCGATCGTCATCCAGGCCGACAGGGATTCGACGAACGAGGCGCTCACGATCGTGATGCAAGCCGCGAAACAGGCAGGCGTCGCAAACGTTGCGATTTCGGCCATCGATGACTAGGAACAACAGCGCCGGGCAATTGTCTTATTACCTGGTGTGCGCCCGGCGCCAGACAAAGCGGCAACCACCGCTGAGGAGATTTGATCCATGATTGGCCGTTACGCATTTTCCATTGTCCTCGGTGTGGTCGTCACGCTCAGCCTGCTTTTCGTCATGCACCTGCTGATCGAATATGGCGAATCTGCGGTGACCAAGGAACGTACCCGGTACCAACTGGATTTCGTGCGCATCAAGCGCAATGAGAATCTCAATACCGAAGACTTCAAGCCCGAAAAACCGCCAAAACCGCCTGAGACGCCGCCTGAGACGCCGCCTCAGGACTTGGACAACATTGATCCAAATGCACCGACGATCAATATCCGGCCGCCGCCAATGTCAGCAGACATGAGCATCGGCGGTCCTGGTAGCATGAATATCGCCGAGGGCGACTACCTGCCAATCGTGCGTGTGGCGCCCGTGTACCCTGCGCGCGCCTTATCGCGGGGTCTTGAGGGCTACGTCGATCTCTCGTTCACGGTGACGACGACTGGCACGATCCGTGATGTGATTGTCCTGTTTTCGACGAGCAGCCTGTTCGTACGGGCGGCAACGCGCGCTGTCCTGAAGTTCAAATACAAACCTCGCGTCGTAGATGGAGTGCCGGTCGACGTATCCGGCGTAAAGACTCGCATCACGTTCAAGATCGAGGATTAGAGACTGGATCGGACATCCTGACCCTGGCGGGATCAAACTGATCGAAGAGGATACATTCCGCAATGAACAGCAATAGATCATTATTACGAACTGCAGGTCTCGTTGCGCTCTGCGCCGTACTCGCATTGGGTACAGCGTCAGCAGCTCAAAAAGACGATCAGCAACAGAGAAAACAAAAGACCAAGCAGGCCCAGGCGGTCAGCAAAGAAGTCTACGACAAGATTACGAAGGCCGGAGACCTGGTAGAGGAGAAAGAGTACCAGGCCGCCCTTCGTATCCTGAACCGCATGTATAACCCGGACAAGCTGACGGAGTATGAGCAGGTCAATGTGCTCAATTACATGGGCTTCGTTTACTACAACATGGACGACATCCCGAAGGCGATTGGCATTTACGAGCGCATGCTGGGGATTCCCAGTCTCGAACCGCAAATGGCCAAACAGACGACCTATACGCTTGCCCAGCTCTACACGATGGAGGAGAAATATCGGTCAGCGCTGAATACCCTCGACAAATGGTTTGTCATGGAGCCGAACCCGCCATCGGCGCCTTTTATCCTGAAGGCACAAAACCTTTACCAGGTGCAACGCTACAAAGCGATGATCGATCCGATCGAGAATGCCATGCGCATTGCCAAGGAGCGAGATAAGCCCGCCAAGGAAAACTGGTACGTGTTGCTGAACTTCGCCTATTTCCAGCAAGAGGATTATCGGATGGTTCGAGACATTCAGAAAATCCTGCTCGTGAACTGGCCGAAGAAGCGTTACTGGTTTTCGCTTGCCGGAGCATACACGGAACTTGGAGAGGATCAGAACCTGATCGCATCCTACAGTGCCGCGAATACCCAGAAGATGCTCGAAAAAGAGAGTGAATTTGTCACCATGGCGCAGCTCTATTTACAGCGCGAGGTCCCGTACATGGCAGCCACGTTGCTGGAACGGGAAATGGCGTCTGGCCGGGTCACGAAGATCGCAAAGAATTATCGCCTGTTATCACAAGCCTGGATGCTGGCGCAGGAGGACGAGCGTGCGATTCCGGCCCTGCAGGAAGCTGCGCGGCTCAGCGACGACGGCGAACTCGACGTTCGCCTGGGTAACGCCTACCTGAATATCGGTAAATACGACGAATGCATCACAGCGGTTCGCGTGGGTCTGAGAAAGGACGAAAAAGGCCGTCAGAAGAAAGACAGGCTCAAGAGCCCTGACCATGCGCAGATCTCGCTGGGCATGTGTCTCTACAACAAGCAGGAGTACAAGGCATCGATCCGTGCGTTTCGAGCCGCGGCCAAGACCAAACGCTCGCGCCGTGTTGCCAATCAGTGGATCCGGGTAATCGATGCCGACGTCGAGCGGAATCAAGCGATACGCGATGCTCAGGCAGCGGCACGCAAGAAACGCAGGGAGGTCGACGAGCGACGCGCGCAAAGCAATCGCGTCTGATTCGACAACCGCTGCTTATTTTCCGAACCGAAGCTCATGGGGGCGTTGACCGAATCCGGTCAACGCCCCTAAACTACGCGCCCGCAAAAACCGTTTTTTCTAGATATGCCAAAGATCAGCTACATCACGCCCGACGGGACTCAACACGATGTTGACGTCGAGACCGGTTACTCGGTCATGGAAGGTGCAATCAATAATGATATTCAGGGCATCGTTGCCGAATGTGGCGGCGCCTGCGCGTGCGCGACGTGCCACAGCTACATAGACGAAGCCTGGCTGGACAAGCTGCCGAAGATGGATGACATGGAGGACAGCATGCTCGACGCCGCATTCGAGAGAAAATCCAACAGCCGCCTGACCTGTCAGCTCGAAGTCACCGACGAATTCGACGGGCTGATCGTCCACGTCGCGGACAACGACTACTAGGTCGTTGAAAGCCCCATGCGGCGCGATACGGCGTTAATCATCGCCTCAAAATGCTCGTGTACTTGCGTGTACACTGCGCGTTCTCGGCGATGCTTGCCTTGTCTCGCACACGCCTGAGACTTTCAATGGCCCGTGCGGCGCAGGACCGGTCATTGGAAACAACCCGACGATGATGGTCAGCGCAGCCCGGTCTCCAGCCGGCCGATGACCAGCCGCTGAATCTCGCTCGTGCCTTCGTAAATCTCGGTGATTTTCGCATCACGAAAATACCGTTCCAGCGGCAATTCCTTGCTGTACCCCATGCCACCATGAATTTGCACGGCCTGATGTGTCACGAACATGGCCGTTTCCGACGCAAACAACTTGGCCATGCTCGCGTTGAGCGTATTCTTCACGCCGCTGCTCTCGCTGCGAGCCTTTGCCCAGGCAGCTTGCAGAACGAGCAGGCGGGAGGCCTCGATGCGCGTCTTCATGTCGGCAATTTTGTTCTGAATTGACTGAAAACTGCCGATCGACTCGCCGAACGCCTTGCGCTCGCGTGAGTACTCCACAGACGCCTCGTAAGCAGCTTGCGCAATACCAAGCGCCTGCGCTGCGATACCAATGCGCCCGGAATCCAGCACGGTCAAGGCGATGCGGAATCCCTGACCTTCTTCACCGATGCGATGCGCGACCGGGCAACGATAATCGCTCAGCTCTATTTCGCAGGTCGCCGATGCACGAATTCCGAGTTTCGGCTCGATCTTACCGCGATGAAATCCTGGCTCATCGGCGTCGACGATAAAGGCACTGATACCCGAAGATTCGCCATCCGCTTGAATAGTTTGCGCGAACAGGATGACGTATTTTGCGACCGGACCAGACGTAACCCAGGACTTCCTGGCATTGATCGTGTAATGGGAGCCATCGCCCGATAATTCGGCACGCGAGCGCATGGCGCGCGCATCCGAGCCACAGTGAGGTTCGGTCATTGCGTAGGCACCGTTCACAGCCCCGGACGCCACAGGGGTCAGAAACGCCTGCTTCTGTTCTTCTGTACCGAATTCGAGCAGCGATGAGCCGTACAATGAGTTATTGACCGACACAATTGTCCCGTGCGCGGCGTCAGCCGCGGAAATTTCGGTCATCACGAGCGCATAGCTGATTGGATCCAGGCCGGCACCGCCGTACTCTTCGGGTACCTCAACGCCCATGAATCCCAATTCGCCCGCCTTGCGTATTGTTTCCACGGGAAACTCGCCGCGCAAATCAAACTCGGCAGCAACCGGCGCTATTTCCTTTTGCGCGAACTCGCGAGCCGCGTTCTGAATTATCTGTTGATCTTCTGTGAGTGCAAATTGCATAGAACCTCCTGATGCGGCACCAAATTATACTCGCGAACCGCAGTACCCACATACCGGCAACACGCTGCGGGACAGGGCACCAGCCTCGCAGACATGACGCGAGCATCCAATGCGCTTAAGATTCGGTTTCTACTTGTCATCACGCCACGCATGACGTGCGAGCGATGATTCTCTTGCAGCAAGGAGCCATTAAATGTCGATACAAGCTGGCGAAAAAATGCCATCCGGAACTTTCGGTGTGATGACCGAATCGGGTCCAGGCGCCATGTCCACAGACGACTTGTTCGCGGACAAGAAGGTCGTGATTTTTTCCGTGCCGGGAGCATTTACGCCGACCTGCTCCATGAATCACTTGCCTGGCTTTATCGATCACGCTGAGAAAATCATCGCCAAAGGGGTGAATACGATTGCGTGTATGGCCGTGAACGATGTGTTCGTCATGGATGCATGGGGTCGGGACCGCGGCGTTGGCGAGCATGTAACGATGTTGGCGGACGGCAACGGCGAATACGCGAAGGCGCTTGGTCTGGATTTCGATGCCTCTGCGTTCGGCATGGGCACACGCGCGCAACGATTTGCATTAATTGTTGACAACGGAATTGTATTGCACGTTGCCGTCGAAAAAGCAGGCCAGTTCGAAGTCAGCAGCGCCGAATCGATACTCGAAAATCTCTGAGCAGCCGCGGCTCTGAACCGGTCGATGTCACCGTGGCGGAGTATCAGCCGAGGGCGGCCGTCAACTCCGGGATAATTTGAAACAGGTCACCCACGAGTCCAAAGTCAGCGACTTCAAAAATAGGAGCCTCGCCGTCCTTGTTGATCGCGACGATCGTCCCGGCGTCCTTGATTCCCGTAAGATGTTGAATTGCACCGGAAATTCCGATTGCGATGTACAGGTCAGGGGCGATGATCTTGCCGGTCTGTCCAACCTGCATTTCGTTGGGCACATAACCTGCGTCAACCGCCGCCCTGGACGCACCGACGCCGGCGCCCATCTTGTCGGCGAGTTCATAGATCAGATCGAAGTTTTCCGAGCTGCCGAGGGCGCGGCCACCGGAAACGACCGTTGCGGCTGTCTGCAAGTCTGGCCGGTCCGATTTGCCTGCTTGCAGCGCGATAAAACGCGTGCCCGTCGGCAGTTCGACAGACACTTCGGCAGTCTCAATTGACGCCGAATTGTTCGCTGACACGGTCTTGTAAGAGGCAATCCGCACCGTCGCCACGACGGGATGATCCGACGGCGCCTCGACTGTGACGACGGCATTGCCTGCGTAAATCGGTCGCTTGAACGTATGGCTGCCAGCGACGCACATGATATCGCTGATTTGATTGACACCGATCAGCGCGGCGACGCGCGGCATCAGGTCTTTGCCGAATGTCGTCGAAGGACCGAAAATATGAGTATAGGCACTCGCAAGCGAGGCAACCTGCGGTGCGATGATGGCTGCCAGCGCATCTTTGTTTGCGGGATTTTCAATAGTCAGCACACGACTGATTGATTCCAGTCGTGCCGCTTCTGCAGCAATCGACGCAGCCGACACCGCGAATACAGCAACATCGATATCCGCAGCGTCGATTTCGGCCGCGCAAGCAACGGTCTTGGCGACGCTTGGATTCAAGGTCGCACCGTCGTGCTCGGCAATCACGAGAATTTTTGCCATTACAGTAACCCTTTGTCCTTTAGTGCCGAGACCAGCGCGGGCACATCGTTCACGATGATGCCCTTCTGGCGCATCGCAGGCGGTTCGAACGACAGCTCGGCAATGGTTGGCGCCGATCCGATACCGAGTTCGTCGATGGGTATCACATCCAGCGGTTTTTTCCTGGCTTTCATAATATCGGGCAATTTCACATAGCGCGGCTCATTCAGGCGCAAGTCTGTCGTCACAACGGCCGGCAGATCGATCTCGATCGTTTCGAGTCCAACGTCGACTTCTCTCGTCACTCGTGCCGTATCGCCGTCAAGTTCGAGCTTGGACGCAAACGTTGCCTGCGGCCGTCCCCACAGAGCAGCGAGCATCTGCCCGGTCTGGTTGTTGTCGTCGTCGATGGCTTGCTTGCCGAGTATGACGAGGTCCGGGCTCTCCCGATTGACGATCTCGAGAAACACGCGAGCTCGACTCAGTGGATCCAGGTTGCCGTCGATGATTATCAGGATCGCGCGGTCGGCGCCCATTGCAAGTCCGGTGCGTAGTTGCTGCTTTGCTTCACTTGCTCCGATAGAGATGACAATCACTTCAGCGGCTTCGCCGCGATCCTTGATACGCAGGGCCTCTTCGAGTGCAATTTCATCGAACGGATTAATGCTCATCTTCAGGCCATCGGTTTCAACGCCGCTGCCGTCGCTATTGACGCGAATCCGCACGTTGTAATCCACGACGCGCTTCAGGCCGACCAGAATCTTCTCCACGTAACGATCTCCCTGGGCTACTGTGGCAAGCAAACGGGCGCAGCCCGCAGGCCCCGTATTGTCTACGACGTCTCTGCGGTGTACAAGAGCGACTGGTAATCCGCGATACGACCCATTCGATGGCTGCTTTCGAGACATTGGCAGACACTTCCGAGCTGCTTGCGCACCTGAAAGATGAAAGGTGGCGTGTTGTCGATTGTCGATTCGATCTCATGCATCCGCAGAAAGGCAGGGAGGCGTATTTGGAAGCGCACATTCCAGGCTCCGTCTTTGCCGACCTGAACGTGGACCTTGCCGGTTCCGTGCGACCGGACAGTGGCCGCCATCCGCTCCCGGAGGTCGACGATCTTGCTGCAACCTGGGGCCGGCTCGGTATACGCAACGATACGCAGGTGATTGTCTACGATGAGAGCAGCGGGGCTATGGCCGCGCGTGCCTGGTGGCTGTTGCGCTGGCTCGGTCACGATCGCGTGGCGCTACTGGATGGCGGATTTCGAAGGTGGCAAGCACTGGCGCTGCCGTTGGAGGCCGGTGCCGTATCGGTTCCCGCGGAACGATTTGCGCCGTCCCCTTGCAATGAACGCGTCATCACTACCGAGGAACTGGAGCGGACATGCGACTCGACCACGGCCCCACGGCTGTTCGACGCGCGCGATGCCGCACGCTTCAGGGGCGACCGCGAGCCGATCGACCCGGTTGCGGGTCATATTCCCGGAGCAACGAACATGCCATTCGCAGACAGCCTCAATGAGGATGGGACCTGGAAGGCGCCGGCGGCCTTGCGGCGCATCTGGAGCCGTGCGTTGGGCGAGGATCCGGAGCTCCCCTGGGGCGTCATGTGCGGCTCCGGAGTCACCGCTTGCCACCTGGCGTTATCCGCCGTCATTGCGGGCTACGAGGAGCCCAGACTGTACGTCGGCTCATGGAGCGAGTGGATCCGCGAACCGCGTCGGGCCGTTACGACATCGGCGGGTTAAACGGTCGGAATCGGCCACCAATTTACGCGGAATCGGCGTAAACTTAATCCATGGTTCGGACGTTAATACACTGCAGGCGGTCATCTTGTCCGGTGACTGCAGAACCTAGAATCCACTGAGCTCTCGAACATGATTATTTTTAAAAAACAGTTATTTATACTTATTATTTCAAGTGGATTATTAGCTTGTGCAACGACGGGTGAAGGCGACGACGAGGCCGGCTATGAGTACCGCTCCGGCGGTACGGATTGCATCTCGGAGGGGACTATCCGAGACTATCGGGTATTGGACGATGCCAACCTGGTCGTGACGGCCATGGGCAACCGGAAATACCATGTCGAACTCTCCCGGCGGGCGTTGGGGCTGCGCTCAACGTGGCAGATTGGCTTCGCAACGAGGACAAGCCGGATTTGTCCCGGGTTCGACGATATCGTTGTCAGCAACGGTTTCGGGCCCGACAGGATACGGATTGCGTCGATCAGGAGGCTGAACAAAGACGAACTCGAGGACTTGCTGATCCGTTACGGCAAGAAAGAACCGGAATTTGAAGTAAGCCCGGCAACCGAAGACGTTGAGGGTGCCGAGGTAGAAGAGCTGGACTGAATCGCCTGCCATATTTCAACGCGGCGTTTCGGTCACGCAATCCGCAATCTCCGTGCGGACCCGCCCGGCCAACCTTGCGGTTGGCCGGGTTTTTTTAGCGCCGCCAGGGATAGCCGCTGCGCCGTGGTTTGACGGAGTACATGCTTTGACAACTGGGCACGAACTGGCACCAACACAAGGACTATTGAACGATGGCCGGGCCACTTGACGGCATCAGGGTTCTGGACATGAGCAGGGTGCTGGCCGGTCCGTGGGCAGGTCAGTTACTCGGCGATTACGGTGCCGATGTCATCAAGCTCGAGCGTCCGGGCAGTGGTGACGAGACACGCGCCTGGGGGCCACCGTGGCTGAGCGGCGCAGGAAAGCAGGAATCGGCGTATTTCCTGTCTACGAATCGCAACAAGCGCTCAATTACCGTCGACTTTTCCAGCGACGATGGTCGTGTTCTGGCCGCGGAGCTGGCAAGCGAGGCCGATATCCTGATCGAGAACTTCAAATCAGGAACGCTGGATCGATACGGCCTGGGTGCGAAAACCCTCACAAGCCTGAATCCGACGCTTATTTATTGCTCTATTTCGGCTTTCGCGCACGACAGCTCGAGAGCCCGGGAGCCCGGCTACGATGCGATGATCCAGGCATCAGCCGGTCTCATGAGTATCACCGGCGCGCCGGACGCCGAGGGCGGCAGCCCGCAGAAAGTGGGGGTTGCGATTGCCGACATCATGGCGGGCATGTATGCCGCGACGGCGATTCTTGCCGCGCTGGCAAAACGCGAGCAGAGTGGCGAAGGGCAATTCATCGAAGTGCCGCTGTACGACAGTCAGGTCGCATGGCTCGCAAACCAGAACATGAACTACCTGATCGGTGGAACAGCACCGCAACGGCGTGGCACGGCGCATCCGAACATCGTGCCCTACCAGGTATTCCCGACACGCGACGGTCACCTGATGCTGGCGGTCGGTAACGATCGACAATTTTCGGCATGTGTCCGGTGCCTTGATGTGCCCGAACTTGCCGGGGATGTTCGCTTCGCGGGCAATGCGGATCGCCTGCAACATCGAGAGGAACTGGTCGCTTTGCTCAGTGATGCCTTTCGCGCCAGGGACAGCGCCGAATGGCTCAGGAGACTGTCCGATTGCAGTGTTCCCTGCGGTCCGATCAACGATATCGAGCAGGTCTTCAAGAGCGACTATGCCGACGAGCGCGCGCTCGTGCGGCAATTGAAGCACCCGTACGACGCCGCAATGCCGACCGTCGCAAATCCGTCCCGATTCTCGGCAACGCCCGTCAGTTACCGGCAGGCGCCGCCCCTATTGGGGCAACACACGGCCGAGATTTTGGCAGATTGGTTAGGCTATTCTGCGGACAAGGTAGCTCACTTGAAATCGGTCGGTGCAGTTTGACCCTGCTCGAATTTAACGTCTGAGCCGTGTACAGCTGGTTACCAGAAGCACTGGATGATGACGGTTCGATAGTCGTGACCGCCAGCCGGCGGCTCGCGCGTGTACTTGTTGCGGAGCATGGCAAGGCGCAATTGCAAGCGGGGCGGGCTGCATGGCGCACGCCGTCGATCCGCTTCTGGCAGGACTGGCTGTCTAACCTGCTTGCGACAACCCGAAGTCCGCAATTGCTGCCAACGTGCATCAACGCGCAGCAGAGCCGCGTCATCTGGGAGCGTTGCCTGAAAGGCGCAGTCAAAGATTCGCTGACAAATTTCGGCAGTCTCGCGAAGCAGGCACAAGACACCTGGGCACGCCTGCGCGAGTGGAATGTGCCGATCGAAGAGTGCGCTGCCGCCGCACAAGGTCTGGATCAACGCATCTTCGCGCAAGCTGCGAAAATATACCTGGAAACGCTGGTCAACGAAGACTGGATCGACGAGTCGATGCTCGCCGGGCTGGTCCGCGAACAAGCCGGCGACGGGCTATTGGAGCTTCCGTCGCGAGTTACGATTGCCGGTTTCGACAGAGTTGCACCACAAACACAGTCGCTGCTGGATGCGCTCAGCCAGAACGGGTGCCAGGTCGAGGCGGCCGGCGAGGGTAAGCCGGGGTCGACCGATCTGCTGGCCTATGACAATGACGATGCCGAATTGCGTGCGGCCGGTGCGTGGGCGCGACGTGAATTCGAACGCGATGCCGGGCAACGCGTCGGAATCGTCGTTACTAACCTGGAACGAAACGCCATTCGCTGCACGCTTCTTTTGCGCGAGGGACTGGTACCGGGGTGGCAATATGCCGGCGTCAGTTACGCTGCGGCTGTCAACGTATCCTATGGGCGAAAGCTCGCCGACTATCCCGCCGTGGCTATTGCGCTACTGGTGTTGCAATGGCTCAGCCGAGGCCTTTCCAGCATCGAGATAAGTTTGTTGTTGCGGACGCCATTACTTGGCGGCGATCAGCTCGCCGGTCGGAGTCGGCTGGAACTGGCCTTGCGGCAATGGCCCGATCGACCCTGGACCTTGTCCTTGCTGTCGCGGGCGCTGCGAGGGCGTGACGATACCGATGATGCACTCGACTGGGTTGCGCGTATCGAGCAACTCGCGCAGCAGCAACGGGAATTTCCAGGTAGTGCAGTGCCGGCCGCCTGGGCCGAACTGATCGATAAGTCACTGAAGATTTTGAACTGGCCGGGCAACGGCTCCCTCAATAGCGCGGATTTTCAGGTCATCAATCGTTGGCGCGAATTGATGAACGAATTCGCGCGACTCGAACTCGTCAGCGCGCGCATGACGCTGACCGAAGCGGCAGGCCGGCTGACGACGATGGCGCACGAAACCATGTTTCAGCCCGAAGCCGAAGGTGCAATTCTGCAGGTGCTTGGCCCGCTCGAAGCGGCCGGCATGTACTTCGACAAGCTCTGGATTACCGGACTTTCAGCAACGAACTGGCCGCCAGCCGGGCGGCCGCTGGCGCTCGTTTCGCGGCGACTCCAACAACGTTACGGGATGCCGGATGCAGAACCTTCGGACACCACGGCGTACGCGCAACGCGTCCTGTCCCGCCTGCTGCGCAGCACTGCCGATTGCATCTGCAGTTACTCGGTGACCGACGGTGACGCAGAACAAACAGCCACCGGATTACTCGCCGAAATCGATGCGGAGGTACGCTCGGATGATCCCGGATGGCACGCAGCGCAACTTTTGATAAGCGGGAATACCGTCCCGGCCGACAGCGATGCCGTGCCGCCTGTCGACGACGACGAGACAATATCCGGCGGCGCCGCAACGATTCAACGACAGATTGTCGATCCCCTTGCAGCGTTTGCCTACGGGCGTCTGGGCGTCGGCTGGTTGCAGCCGATTACGAGCGGCCTGTCACCCAGTCTGCGCGGCCGCCTGATCCATGATGCGCTATGCCACCTGTACTCGGATTTGCCCTCACAGGCCACGATCGCCGGCTGGACTTCGGCTGCGCTCGAAGAAAAAATCCTCGCGGCAATCGAGGCAGCGTTCGCGCGACGCGAGCGCTATGCCGATGGTGTCCTCGGCCAGCTGTTCGCGCTGGAGCGCCGGAGAGTTGCCGGACTGCTGCGACGACTCGTTGCCGTCGATCTCGAGCGGGAGCCTTTTCAAATTGCCTGCGTTGAAGAGGCGCTGGAATTTTCGTTAAGCGGTATTGACCTTCGGCTGCGATGCGACCGTATCGATCGATTCGAAGATGGTGCGGTCTTGATTCTCGACTACAAGACCGGTGCCAGTAAGAAATTTCTCGATGGCCGGGGCGAGCCGCACGATGCCCAGCTTGTCGTATACGCATGCGCAGTGCGCGATGCCGTCGCCGGGATGGGGCTTTACAACGTCGATAGTCGGTCGGTCGCAATCGATGGCGCGGAGCGGTCAATGATGTCACCACAGGACTGGGAACAGACCCTGACACGCTGGAAAACAGACGTCGCAACAGCAGCGGGCGAATTCCAGCGAGGGGACGTTCGAATCAATGCGTGGCAGAGCATCAAGGACGCACGTCCATTGAACCTGCTGTCCCGTTTCACGGAGCTTCGTCGTGACCGTTGATGCCGACCTGCTGCGCGACGACGAACGTGCACGCAAGGAGGCACTCGACGTTTCGAGATCATTTATCGTTCAGGCGCCCGCCGGATCGGGCAAGACCGAGCTGCTGATACAACGCTATCTGAAACTTCTCGCAACCGTCGATGACCCGGAAGAAATTCTCGCCATCACGTTCACGCGCAAAGCCGCCGCGGAAATGCAGTTAAGAGTGCTCGAAGCACTGCGAACATCGGCCCGCGGCGAGCAGCCGGACGAAGCACACGAGATCGTGACAGCCGACGCCGCGCGAGACGTACTGCGAACTGATCAGAGACTTGGGTGGCAACTCGTCAAAAACCCGCGACGCATGCGAATACTGACGCTTGATTCTCTGAATGCATCGATCGCACGAATGCAGCCGATGACGGCATCCGGGGAGACGGCCGGTAATGCGATCGTTGAGGGCGCGGACATCAAGGCGCTGTACCGCAAAGCGGCTGCAGCAACGCTTGATTGGCTCGACGAAAATGACCCGATGCGCGACGCGACACAAGAGATCCTCCTGCACGTAGACAACAATGCTGCAATTTACATCGCCTACCTCGCGCGCATGCTGGAAACCCGTGACCAGTGGTTGCCGTTCGTGCGTACCGGACCCGTGAGTGCCGGGACCAGTGCCGCGCTGCGGCGCGACTTCGAGCAGGGACTCCAATTTGTCGTCGCCGATCACCTCGGGAAAACGCATGGCGCGTTTCCGCGGGAATGCGTATCCGGGATTTTCGAGCTTGCAGACTATGCGACCGGTCAACTCCAACGGTCGGGCAGGGCTGATAATCCCATCTGTCACCTGCAAGCGTGGCAGCAATTGCCCCCGCCGACGTCTGAAAACCTCGATGCCTGGATCGGACTGGCGGAGTTCTTGCTGACCAAACAATGTGCGTGGCGCAAGCAGGTCAACAGGAACCAGGGTTTTCCAACCGGTGACGAGGGTCAGAAGCGCAACATGCGCGGCTTGCTTGAGTCGCTGCGCGATCAGGCGGAACTGTGTCAGCTGTTGCACACGGTCAGGACGTTGCCTCCCGATCGCTACGGCGATGAGCAATGGTCGGTTCTGCTCGCATTGTTTCGCTTGTTGCCGATGGCGGTTGCCGAGCTTCGCAATTTGTTCAGCGCGCGCGGCGTCACGGACTACATCGATATTGCGATCAGCGCCGACAAAGCGCTTGGCTCCCCCGAAGATCCCGGCGATATCGCGTTGCTGCTCGATTACCAGGTTCGGCACATCCTTGTCGACGAAATGCAGGACACGTCGAAGGCACAATATCGGATGCTCGAAGCACTCTGCGGCGGTTGGCAAGCCGGAGACGGACGCACGTTGTTTTGTGTCGGTGACCCGATGCAGTCGATCTACCGGTTCCGCAATGCAGAGGTGTCGCAGTTCCTTCTGGCGCGGCGGGACGGCATAGGCGATGTCGAACTGAATCCGCTGCTGCTGCGGCAGAATTTCCGTTCGGGTGAGCGCCTCGTCGAGTGGTTCAACCGGGTATTTGAGGCGGCGCTGCCGCAACACGACGACCCTGTCAGCGGCGCCGTGTCTCATTCCACAGCCGTGCCGGTCGCCAGGTTCAAGGGTCAGGGCGTCTGCCGCATCTATCCGCTCTTCGGCAGCGACGAGCGGACCGAAGCGGAGACGGCGTGCCGGATTATTCAGGATACGCTGGCACAAAACCCCGGGGACAGTATGGCCGTGCTGGTGCGCAGCCGCACTCACCTGGCGGCGTTGCTGCCCCGGCTACGGGACGCGGCCGTCGCGTACCAGGCCGTGGACATTGACCGGCTCACGGATCTTCCCGAGATCATCGATATTCTGGCGCTGACACGCGCGATCGTTCATCCGGGGGACCGGGTCGCCTGGCTGGCAGTGTTGCGGTCGCCGTGGATTGGACTGAGTTGGACCGATCTTCACACACTGGCGCACAGTGACACGCGCAGCACGATTTGGGAGCTGCTCAGCGACGAAACGCGGTGTGCCAAACTGTCCGTCTATGCACAGCAAAGGCTCGCATCGGTGCGTCCGGTTTTCGAGTCGATGCTCGCTGTGCGGCGCTCCAGATCCCTGCGTGAATGTGTCGAGAAAACCTGGCTGACGCTGGGCGGGACTGCGCTGCTCGATGATCGGCACGCTATCGAAAATATCTACCGCTATCTCGATGTGCTGGATAATCTCGAGGTGGCGGGCTCGTTGCCCGACGTTGCCGAACTCGAAGCGCAGCTGGATCTCGAGCGGGTATCGAGTCATACCAATGCCCGACTGCAGATCATGACCATGCATCGCGCGAAAGGGCTGCAGTTCGACCACGTACTGCTGCACGGGCTCGGACGTGTGCCGAGGTCCAGCGAGAGATCGGTGCTGAGCTGGTTCAACGCAACCGACAAGCACGGAGAGCAACTGACAGTCATCAGCCCGGTCGGCCCGCGCGCCGATATCGAAAACGACCGCATCCATCGATTCATAGAATTGACGGAGGCCGGTAAGGATCGGCATGAGCAGGGCAGGCTGTTGTACGTCGCTTGCACCCGCGCGCGGAAATCGCTGCATGTGCTCGGCCATGCAGGTCTGTCGAGGGACCGTCAGAGTTTTCGCCCGGCCGATGCACGCAGCTTGCTCGGCTTGTTGTGGGCGTCCGTCGCATCCGAATTTGAGCAGGCGTTCGACCCCGACAAGCTGCCAGCGATCTCAGGCGGCGACCAGGCATGGCTCACGCCGGAACTTCGACGCGTCGACACGAACTGGTCGTTGCCGGAAATCGCACCGCTTCCCGGCGCGGGATCGCAATCGGCATCGCCGCAGACGGACCAGGCCGTGGATTTCTACTGGGTTGGCAGCACTGCCCGAATCGCGGGCACGATCGTGCACCGATGGCTGCAGATGGCCGCTGATGGACGGATCCGGCTCGAAACAGACAGCCTGGATGCATTGCGCCCGGTCAGTGACCGCTGGCTACGCGAAATGGGGCTGTGCGGCGACAATGCCTCCGCTGCGCGCGAGCGAGCAGAGAGGGCCCTGCAGAACGTTCTGCTCGACGAGAAAGGCCAATGGCTGCTGCACGGGCCGGGACATGCTGAATTTGCATTGAGCGGGCTCGTGGGCGGCAAGATCGAGTCCGGAATTATCGATCGTGTTCGCATTGACGACGACGGCACGCACTGGATTGTCGACTACAAGACCAGCACCCACGAGGGAGGCGATCTTGCGGGCTTCCTGCAGGCGGAATCCGATCGCTACAAACCGCAACTCACGCGCTACGCCAACCTGTATCGCAACTACTCCGGTGCCTGCGTGCGCTGCGCCTTGTATTTTCCGTTATTGCAAAAATTCGTCGAGGTAGAGGTTTGACGGATATCTATAACCGGCCTTCGAGTCGCAGTTCGTATTGCCCGCGCGCGTCGACCGAACCCAGCAATCGCATCTGCTGACGTATGCTGTCCGGCGTTTCCGGTTTCGCGCCGAGGCGCCCGAGAAAACGGTAGTTACGATCTGCGGCGATGCGCAGAATGCCCGCAAGATCCACGACGCCGTCAGTGTCTTCGATGCTCGCGACGACCTCGTCTTGCTGGGTTGAAAATTCGGCTCGATAGCCACCGATCGAAGACTGATGAACGGCGGGTATGACCAGATCGATGACTTCCACAAATCCGTCTGCCGCGACCGGCAACCCGCCGACAAGTTGCAGGCGCTCGAATCGCACTATCACATTACCGGCAAGCCCGGGAAGAGAGACCGTTTTTTCCAGAAAGCGCAGCGGCAGCGATGCCGTCAGATCGGTCATCGTTACCGTGCCGCCGAGGCTGACTGCAACGCCGGTACTGATAAAGCCGGGTCCCGCGCTGCCCTCAATCGCATAAGCCAGTTGTCCCCGCGCGGCGTAAAGAAGCTTCATGCGCCAGACCGGGCTCCCCAGGTAAATACCATATGCAGACATTTCGCGCGCGGTTCCCTCCCAGATGGAGCCTTCAAGTCCACTGATCTGCACGCTTGATGGCGCGAACCATCGATACGCCACACGCGCCGGGAACGAGATCAGGAGAAAGACAAGAAAACTCAGCAGCCCGGCACCCAGCAAGGTGCGCGAAGGATGTTTCAAAATGAGCGCTCGAGTGTCAACGTTGCGTTGACGCGCCCGGGCCCGCTTCGCGCTGCCGCCGACAGGCTGCCGGCCTGCACTTCCATCGCGTATTGCATGCTCAAATCGCCGAGCCAGAGAATCAACTCGTCAAACGCAACGCCCTCGAACTCCACACGGATACCGGTACTCGTTGTCGGCTGACTGCGTTTCAACGCGCCGGCCATGCCACGGGCGCGCAACGTGCGATCGATGATAACGACCGGTGTCTGGCCTGAATCGGCACGTCGGGCCAGTGGCGCCGTCGTACCCGTTTGCACCAGGCTCTTCAACGGACGCAACTGCGCCAGTGAGCGCTCCCAGGTCGATACACTGGCTACAAGCGTATCGTGGCTCTTGGTCAGCGGCACCCAGATCAGCCCCCAAAGCAAGGCAATCGCAACGATTGTCGCGCCGAGAACGACGATTAACCGTTCGCGGGGAGCCAGGGTGTCGAACCATGCTCTCATGAACCGTCCTCGACAATCTGTATGCGGCTGTTCACTTTGTCACCAACCTGATCCGTCGACTGAATGGATGCCTTGAATCGACTGGACGCACTGACACTGCGCTGAATGCTGTCCAGCGTCGCGACATTGGGGGCCGACAGGCGCACGTCAACGACACCGGCGCGGTAGCTGATCGCCTCGATGTCTGCCGAAGGGTTTTGTTGCAATGCCTGGGCCAGCTGCTGCAACGACGGCAGGAAGACCTGGAATGCAACGTCTGAGCCGCCGAGACTGCGCCGCACCGAGTTGACCATGCCCAACGGGTCCGTGATATCGCGCGTGTCATCAGGCCGGATCTGACGATATTCGGTGATGAATTGCTCCTTGAGCGCGGACTCTTCGAGTGCGAGCCGGTAATTATCGACCGATTTTCCAGCGATCCCGAGCAGAACCAGCCCAAGCAGCAAGGCGGCGGCGTAGCGCCATGGCCGAAACAGTTCGCCGATGGCGGTCTGCGCGCCGAATTCGCCTTGCAGGAGATTGATGCCGACGCCGCTTGCGACGGTGACGGCCAGGCGCGGCAAGATACCGTCCGGTAACAAGTTGATATCCACGCTGTCGAGTTCGTGGCGAAGTGCGTTCCAGTCATGCTCGAATTGCTGCTCGTCGGCGGGCTCGCAATAAACCAGCAAATGCCTCGATGCACCGGAATCATTGTCCCCGGCCGAGTCCGCCAGTACACCCGCGGCCGCCAGCGCGTCGCTCGGCCTGACCCCTTGCATGATGAACTCGACATTGTCGCCATCGTTGAACATCACCTGACCTTCGGCGACCAACAGGCTCAGCGTGTTGGGTATCAGTGCCAGACCATTGTTCTCGGGAATTATCTTTGCGGCCTGTATGCCGGCATCTTCAAGAACGGCGAGCCACTCGGCCATCTTGCTGCGTGCAACCACGGCCACCGGCAACTCTCCGTTGTCACGGCGTGCCCCGGCGGCGAAGTGCAGGTTCTCGACATCGTCGGCAACCTGATCTTCGAGAGCATAGGGCAGGGCGGCTTCCAGGCGCGCGCCGCGTGCCGGAAGATTGACGCTCAGTGTGGCTACTTCCGTGGCGGGCACGAGTACGATCACGGTCCGGTCTCCGACGTGCCTGGCGGCATCCGCCAGGGCTCCTTCGGCAGGCGGGCCACGGCGCGTACCATCGCCGTCAACAGCGATCCAGCTCGACTGTGAGCTGTCGTCGGAGTGCAGTCGAATAACGAGAAACCCGGCCATTTTCAGATCGTTCCAAAGCTGCGCAGGATCGGGATAACGTTGCCCCGGGGTCCGCGGTGAAAGGTGCTGAAATAAGTGATGCGAACGGTAGCAACCCGAACGACCACCTTCAATCGAAAATAGTCCGTTGTCTCCTCGAGCTGGTTCAGTACTGCGGGCGTGACCAGTGGCGAGAATGCGGTGGCGATATCGGGGAAACCGCCATCCGCGCGCTCGGCGAGCAGGCGCTCGACATCCGCCACCGTCATATTCCGATCCAGCGACTGCAGTACCGGCGCGGTGGCCGTGTTGACATTGATCGCCGTGCGGCCGGGCAGGGCGACAATATGCGGCAGCAATGTGTCGAAGGTGGCTTTGTCCATGCCCTCGAGGGCGGCCAGTTCCGTAACGTTTGTCAGCGTCTGATTAGCGGTACGGTAGGGCGGAATCATGCCGGTGTAGATCGGGTCTTCGGCGCCGTCCGGAAATTCCGCATCGCGGTCGGCGTCGAGCCAGTCCGCCGCAATGCCCGCGAATCGGGGATCGAGACCCAGGGCATGCAGGAGCAGCCGAAACTGCTCGAGGGACTCAACATCGACGTCACCGTTTCCGTCGATCAGGTTGTTAACGTTGAAACGGCCCTGCAAGTCCTCGACCGTGCCGAAGACTTCGCCCTGAATCGTATCGCTGACGAGTGGCAGCACCGGAAATTCAGTTGCCCATATCTCGCCCAGGTGGTCGGTAACGCTGTCGTCGAGATCCTGCCGCAGAATGCCCTGCACCCAGGACTCGGCGCCCATCGCCGCCTGCAGCCCCTCGTCGTAGAACAGCATCGCCATCGTGCGGCGCACGTCCAACTGGTTGTCCCACGTCAGATTCAGTGCAAGCGTCCCGAGCAGCGCAAAAATCAGCATTGCGGTAATCAATGCGACACCGCGTTGCCTGGCAATGGCAATCATGGCGCGACCTCCAGAACGCGGCGAATCTGGCCCTCGTCCTGCAGTGTCAATACGATCTCTACCGCCCGTGGCCGCAGCCGGTACGAGGCGGGTCCCTGCACGGTCAGGGGCGGCCATTGCGTAATCCATTCACCGTTGTCCTGCAGATAGCGAAACAACAGGCTTTCCACGTCATCGAGTAGAACCGTCTCGATCGCTTTGTTCGCGTAGGTGCGGTCCAGAACCGTCCAGTGATAGCGAATGAGTTCGCCGTCTTGCAGCCGGTACGCGCTGCGTTGCAATGTCCCCCTGGGCAATCCGGCAGGATTGCTCCAACCGCCGTGCGTCAACTCCAGTGCGAAGATCGAGCCAAGGTCTGTCCACACCGCAGGCAGAAAGCCTTCACCCAGTTCATCCCGTACCGGACGCGGCGCAGCTTGCATCAGGTCACCGCCGAGGTAACGCATCGTGCGCTGAATGGCCTGCAGCCGATCCATTCGATCGGATAAGAACTCAACGCTCAACAATGTTTGGCTGATCGTCATGACCGACAGGGTCGTCAATACGCCGAAGATCGCGACGGCGACGAGAACCTCGATCAATGTGAAGCCCTTGCTCCGCCGCCGATTCATTGTGTTGCTCCTTCCGGCGACTGCCCGAAATTCCATTGCCCGGAATTCCACACCTGGTTGCTTCGCCCGGGAGCAATCGGCTCACCGATAAAGCCGGTCACTGACCGCACCACATCCTCGCTGCCCGCATGCGATACGGAAACGTCGACGCGAAAGAGATTCTCGATACCGGTTTCGGAGATGACGGCGCGCCAGTCCCAATGCCGGTTGGCATATTCGACTTCACCGCTGGTTGCGCTGACTTCGGGTATGACGTTGGTAAGGCGCAACTCGGCAATTTTGTTTTGCGCGATCCAGACGGCATAGCTGCGGTCGCGAAGGGTATTGACGGTATCAATACTTTGGGTGATCGCCACCATGATGAAGCTCAGCGACAACGCGATGATGGCTAGCGCGACCATGACCTCGACCAGCAGGAATCCCCGACAGCGCAGGCACCCAGGCATTGTCAGTCTTCGTCCGCCACAAGATCGATCTTGCCGAGCAGGTTGCTCCGCAATACGACCATTTGATCGTCCAGTAGCCGCGTGAAACGCAATTCGAACGGCGTCCGGTCTCCGCTGGAAAAAATCAGTATGTGCGGCGCGTAGTGATCGATGCCCCGGAAGCCGGCGGCATTGTCGTTCTCTCGCATTTCCGCCGGCTCGATATCGAGCAAGATTTGCCGGTCTTCAATAAACAGTTCAAGGGCCATTTGCTCCGGCAAATGCCTGAGTCGCAGGTGATCATCGCCGGGTATTTCGCTCCATCGATTACCGATCGGGTCGTATTCGACAAAGCGGTATGAGTCCGACATCAATTCGAGGCCGAATTCCCGTCCCTGCAACATTGCGTCGTCCTGCGCAACTTCGACCAGCGACATGAAACGCCGGGCCTCGCGCCGCATGTCCCTGCTGTCGTCCGAAAATGACAGCGACAAGACCGCAGCTGTCATGACAATCGCGATGATGCCGACGACGACGAGGATTTCGATCAGCGTAAATCCGCTTGCGCGTCCGAATTTCCTCATTGTCACGGCGTAGGCCAGCACGATATCGCTGATTATTCGATATTCCAGTTGCCTATGTCGGCATCGATTCCCTCGCCCCCGGGACGGCCGTCGCGTCCGAGCGTGTAGACATCGATCACGCCGTTATTGCCCGGGTTCAGATAGAGATAAGGGTTGCCCCACGGATCGTCGCGCGCCCGGTCGAGGTAGCCACCGGGCTTCCAGTTTCTGATCGTCGGATCATTGGGCCTGGTCACCAGCACTTCGAGACCCTGCTCGGTCGTCGGATACACGAAATTGTCCATCCTGTACAGTTTTAACGCACTTTCGACAATGGCGATATCGGCGCCGGCCTTGGTGATCTGCGCATCGTCGATGCGGCCGATGACGTTCGGCGCCACGATCGCGGCCAGGATGCCGATAATAATGACGACGACCATGATCTCGATCAGGGTGAAGCCACGCTGATGCAAATGCCGCTGCCTTTGTATTTCACGCACGGTACAACTCCAGAACAGGTGGATGATATCGGCGACATGCCGAAATTGACTCATCGACACTGTAAACGTCAGTATATCAAACATGGGGTTACCCGAAGGCGGCAAATTTCGCCGCCAACACAAACTGCCTGTCGCCTGGCGACTGCCGATGATTCTCGTCGGCATTGCAGCTGTGCTCGCAATCAGCGGCGAACCGGGCCGGGAATGGCTGCGATACGATCGCGCCGCCATCACCGACGGCGAATACTGGCGCATGCTCAGCGGTCACTTCGTGCATCTCGGCGCCTCTCATATCCTGCTCAATGTGGCCGGACTGCTGTTGATCTGGTATCTCGTCGGCACGGCTTTTTCGCTGGCTCACTGGTTGTTGATCGTGGCCGGGACCCTCGTGGGTATGGACCTCGGCTTCTGGTTTCTCTCGCCGGGGCTCACCTGGTATGTCGGACTGTCGGGCTTGTTACATGGTCTTCTGGCGGCTGGCATCCTGGGCACGCTGGGCAGCCAAACGAAAGAAGCGTCCGTGCTGGGCGTGCTGCTGGTCGGCAAACTCGTTTACGAACAGTTCGCGGGGCCGTTGCCCGGCTCGGAGGGCTCAACAGGCGGCTTGGTCATCGTCGATGCGCATCTGTACGGCGCAATAGCGGCCGCGGTCCTGGCGTCCGGCTTGCTGATCAGAGCACGAACTTCGGCGCCGCCATAATGCGCCGCCGCTGGTCATTCCGCATTTGGAGAGTAATTTGACGATCGCAATGGTTTTTCCCGGGCAGGGATCCCAGTCCCAGGGCATGCAGGCCGACATGGCCGATGAGTACGGTGAGGTTCGCGAGACCTATGCCGAGGCAAGCGACATGCTTGGCTACGATTTGTGGCGCCTGGTCCAGGATGGACCGGCCGAAAAACTCGGTGAGACAGTCGTAACGCAACCGGCCATGTTGACCGCAGGAGTCGCCGCATGGCGTGTCTGGCAAGCGGCCGGTGGCGGCGTGCCGGTGCAAATGGCAGGGCACAGCCTCGGTGAATACACGGCGCTGGTTTGCTCGGGCGCTGTCAGTTTTGCGGATGCACTGGCAGTCGTGCGGCGGCGATCGGAGCTCATGCAGGCAGCAGTACCGGTCGGCATCGGCGCGATGGCTGCCATCCTCGGACTCGGCGATGAGGTCGTAGTCAAGGTGTGTGACGACGCCGCGGGCGAAGAAGTCGCCGAGGCCGTGAATTTCAATGCGCCGGGACAGGTCGTCATCGCCGGGCACAAGGCGGCGGTCGAGCGGGCACTCGAACTGGCGAAGGAATCCGGTGCGCGCCGCACGCTCATGCTGCCCGTCAGTGTTCCGGCGCACTCTGCACTCATGCGAGATGCAGGCATTGCGCTATCGGAGGCACTTGCCGCAGCCGACTTTTCTGCGCCTGGAGTCCCGGTTGTCAGTGCTTCAGATGCGACCCCGTACAATGATGCCGATGACATTCGAGCACGACTGTCCCGGCAGGTTTACAGTCCGGTGCAATGGGTGCGGACCGTCGCTGCGCTAACCGACGCTGGCACAACATCCATCGTCGAATGCGGACCTGGAAGGGTATTGGCCGGCCTGGTTCACCGCATCGACAAAAGCACGCCGGTCGGTACGATAGACAGTATTGGCAACCTGCAAAAACAGCTGCAGTCTTGACGATCACGAAACAGACAAAGGATGCGACATGAACAGCTCGCTCAATTCGGACGCGCTTGCCGGGGAAATTGCACTCGTCACAGGTGCATCCCGGGGCATTGGCGCGGCGATCGCGGCATCGCTTGCTGCGGCGGGTGCGACCGTTGTGGGGACGGCGACCAGCGAGGCTGGCGCCCGCGGTATCAGTGACACCCTGGCAGACAACGGACGCGGCATCGTCCTGGACATCGCGGACCCTGATTCCGTGCAGGCCGCGATAGCCGAAATTCTGAAAGACGAAGGCAGCCCGACCATTCTCGTCAATAATGCTGGTATCACTCGGGACAACCTGCTGCTGCGCATGAAGCCTGACGAATGGGATGACGTACTTTCAACGAATCTCAGCGGCGTATATCGTGTTTCCAAAGCCTGTCTGCGCGGCATGATGAAAGCCAGGAAGGGTCGCATCATCAACATATCGTCAGTCATCGGCGTCACGGGTAATGCGGGTCAATCAAATTACGCTGCAGCGAAGGCGGGCATCATCGGATTTTCGAAATCTCTTGCGCGAGAAATCGGTTCTCGCAACATCACGGTGAACGTCGTTGCCCCGGGTTTCATCGATACCGACATGACGCGTGTGCTGTCCGAAGATCAGCGCAATGCAATGTTGAGCCAGATACCGCTGGGCAGACTCGGCGAAGGCGATGACATTGCGAGCGCGGTGCTGTTTCTTGCGTCCCCGGCAGGGGGCTATATCACGGGCGAGACATTGCACGTCAACGGCGGCATGTTGATGGACTGAAATGTCAAAAATTCTTCACCATCGTATGTAGATTGACATAGACGATTCGCATACAATACCGTGCCACGGACAGGCGGGACCTTGAAATATCAAGGAGTTACAGCCGGATCGGTGGTGTTTTGCGGCGTTTTCATGCGCTCTCTGCATCGCGGTCAAGCGGCTTACCGCAGGGCAACTGACGCCGTCGCTGGCCTGCCGTGTTACAGATTGATGAGTCTTCTCAGGAGAAGCTACCACTATGAGCAGTATCGAAGAACAAGTTAAGACCATCGTTGCCGAACAACTTGGCGTCAAAGAAGATGAGGTAACGAACGATGCTTCATTCGTCGATGACCTGGGCGCAGATTCGCTCGACACCGTCGAGCTGGTGATGGCCCTCGAAGAGGAATTCGAAACTGAAATTCCCGACGAGGATGCTGAAAAAATCACGACCGTTCAGTTGGCGATCGACTTTGTGACAGCTCGCGTCAGCGCAGATTAATATCCGGGGCGTGACGATTCACGTCACGTCCCTGTTCTTCAGCATTCTTCCGGCAATTCAGCCAACTTCAGCGGATATACTTTGAGCAGGCGACGCGTTGTCATAACCGGCATGGGAATCATCTCACCGGTGGGCAGCAAGGTTGCTGATGCCTGGCGAAATGTGTGCGAGGGTGTCTCAGGAATAACGGTGCTCGACGAATTTGACGCAAGTACTTATCCCACCCGCATTGCGGGGACGGTGAAGGACTTCGACATCAATGCATACCTGTCGTCCAAGGAGCAACGAAAAAACGATCCGTTCATCCACTACGGCGTTGCAGCCAGCGTTGATGCAATCACTGATTCCGGTCTGCAGATCACTGAAGAGAATGGGGACCGCATCGGCGTTGCAATGGGTTCCGGCATCGGTGGCATCAAGTTCATTGCCGACAATCACACCAGGATGCTTGCGGGCGGGGCGCGAAAGGTTTCGCCGTTTTTCATCCCGGGCAGCATCATCAATATGACCTCGGGCCAGGTCAGCATACTGCAACACATCACGGGGCCGAATATCTCTGTCGTCTCAGCTTGCGCGACGTCGACACATTGCATCGGTCTCGCCGGCCGCAGCATTGCGCACGGCGATGCCGACGTAATGCTGGCCGGCGGCTCCGAGTATGCGACGACGCCGCTTGCCATGGCCGGCTTTTGTTCCGCGCGCGCGATGTCAACACGTAACGATGACCCGACGGCGGCGAGCCGGCCCTTCGATGTCGATCGGGACGGCTTCGTGCTGAGTAACGGTGCCGGCTGCGTCGTACTCGAAGAACTGCAGCACGCGAAGGCACGCGGTGCGCGTATCTATGCAGAACTGATTGGTTTCGGCATGAGTGGCGACGCCTACCACATCACTTTGCCGCCTGCGGACGGTGAAGGTGCCCGCAAATGCATGACAGCCGCAATTCGCGATGCCGGCATCGATCCGTCTGACATCGAATACCTTAACGCACACGGGACGTCGACGCCGGCTGGAGATCTCGGCGAGTCCGTGGCCATTCGCAGGACATTCGGGGCCGCCGCAGACAAACTCATCGTGAGCTCAACCAAGTCGACTACGGGCCATTTGCTCGGTGCGGCGGGCGTGCTCGAGGCCATCTTCTCGATCCTCGTCATTCAGGATCAGGTTGTGCCGCCGACGATCAACCTGGACAACCAGGATCCCGCATGTGATCTTGATTATGTGCCGAATGAGGCACGCGACGCGAAAGTGACGACGGCAATTTCCAACTCCTTCGGGTTCGGCGGCACGAACGGCAGCCTGATTTTTCGCGCATTTTACTGAGACAGCCGCCGTGGCCACGCGCGCGATACGGGCCGATCGCAATACTGCCATCAGGCCTCTCTCACAGGACTTCGACTTTCGGGCACTGCACCGCATGTGCCCCGCCCGGTATCCCTATCTCCTTCAAAGTACCGCATCACGCACGAATCTGGGGCGTTATGACATTTTGTTCGCCTTCCCTCGCGAAGAACTTGTGCTTGACCGATCCGGGCAACTGGTCGGCCATCGCCCGGACGATGCCCGTCAATTTCTTCACGCGCTTGACGACTGGTGGCGCGAGGAACGCCGACCGCGAAACAAGTCGCAGCTACCGTTTCAAGGTGGCTGGTTCCTGTATCTCGGCTATGAACTCGCAGCGGAAATTGAACCCACGCTCGACCTCGATCCCGATGAGGGGCTGCCCGTCGCATTCGCGGTGCGCTGTCCCGCTGCAGTCGTACGCGACCGCCACAACGGTAAGAATTATTTTGTCGCGGAACGAACCGCTGAGCATCACTACGACGAGCTTGCCGCCGATATTGGGAATTGCACCGGCGATATCGGCACAGGGCCATCTTCTTCGCGACACTGCCCGGCAATCATAGAGGACCACCCGGACAGGTTCCTGGACGCGGTCGTGTGCGCCAAGGATTACATCGCTGCCGGGGACATTTACCAGGCCAATCTTTCACGCCGCTGGCGCGCGACAGTTGACCCGGGCCGGGACGCGACTGACCTGTATGTGGCGCTGTGTGATGCGAATCCGGCGCCTTTTGCGGGTCTCGTACGATGGCGGGACACAACGATAATGTCATCCTCTCCGGAGCGTCTGGTCGAAGTCCGCGATCGCGCCGTGTCGACCCGGCCCATTGCGGGAACACGGCCACGTTCAGATGACCGCGACCTTGACGACAGCCTCTCTGCCGAATTGCTTGCTCATCCGAAAGAACGCGCCGAGCACGTCATGCTGATCGACCTCGAACGCAACGATCTCGGCCGCATATGCGTGCCCGGCTCGGTTGAAGTTGATGAAATGATGGTTCTCGAAAGCTACGCGCATGTGCATCATATCGTGTCCAATATTCGGGGCCGGTTGCGCAAAGAGATCACGCCGGGCGACACGATTCGAGCGGTTTTCCCGGGCGGCACGATTACCGGTTGCCCGAAGATTCGTTGCATGCAGATCATTCGCGAGCTCGAACAACGGCCGCGTGGCGCGTACACAGGATCGTTCGGTTATTTGAATCGGGATGGCAGTCTCGATCTCAACATCCTGATCCGGACCATGGTCATGCGAGGCAATAGCGTATCGTTGTGTGCCGGTTCCGGCATTGTTGCCGACTCAGAGCCACAGGCGGAACTGGCGGAGACCCGTGCCAAAGCCAGGGGCATGATAAGAGCACTGTCGTCATGAGCGAGTGGTTTGCGAAAGGGCGATCGATCGACTCCGTCGATATTCGCGATCGCGCGGTCCAGTACGGCGATGGCCTGTTCGAGACGATCGCGATTCGTGACGGCCAGGCGCGTTTTTGGCCGCTGCACATCAAGCGCCTGCAACTCGGCTGTCACCGACTGGGAATTGCTGCTCCGGACGAGGCGGAGCTGGCCGCAGATCTCGATGCGGCGCTGCACCAGTGCGCGTTCGATACGACACACTGTGCCGCAAAAATCGTTGTTACGGCAGGCACCGGACAACGAGGCTATCGTCGCTCCGGCGGCGCAGGGCCAAGCGTCTGGATCGGCGTTTTCCGCGCGCAGAAGATTCCGGCGTCCGCGTACAAAGACGGCATCGACGTAAGACTGTGTCACTTGCGGCTGGCGAAACAGCCGCAGCTGGCCGGGCTGAAGACACTCAATCGACTTGAACAGGTCATGGCGTGCGCCGAATGGGACGACAGTAATATTTTTGAGGGTCTGATGCTCGATCCAGACGATCGCCTGATCTGCGGTACTATGAGCAACGTGTTCATCGTTACCGCCAATTCCCTGAAAACGCCCGCGATTACCCGTTGCGGTGTCGCCGGCATCATGCGCCAGCACTTGCTCGCGATCATTGCTGACGCCGGCATCGATTGCGAGGTAGCCGATATCAGTGTTGGCCAATCGTTGGCAGCTGATGAAATGTTCCTGACCAACAGTCAGTTCGGTGTGCTGCCGGTGCGCCGATGCGGGCAACACACCTGGTCACAGCACGCGGTAAGTCGGCGAATCATGGCGCTCGCCGCCCAAAACGATGTGCCGGAGTGCCGGATTTGAATCGATTGGCCCGACCTGTCGCCATTGCTGTGGGCGTGCTGGGCGTCGTAGCGGCATTGGCGACATGGCAATTCAATCGTGTTCTGCATGCGCCGCTGCCAGTGCCGGAGTCGGGCAGCAACTTCGACATTGCACCTGGCAGCTCGTTCGCGACCGTGAGTCAGGACCTTGCGGCGGCCGGAATCATGTCGCATGACAAAATTTTCCGCGCTTACGCGCGCTGGACGGGCAGGGCGGGTGCGGTGCAGGCTGGCGAGTACCACATCGAACCGGGCACATCGGCCATCGAGCTGCTTGAGCAATTCACGAGCGGTGACGTACGACTGTATTCGTTCACGATTGTCGAAGGTTGGAATCAATGGGACCTGTTGCGCGAGCTCAACGACCATGCACAGATCGATGCGACGCTGACTGACGGAGACTGGCCCGCGCTGCTGGCTGAACTCGGCGAAGAACGCACGCATGCGGAAGGACTGTTTCTGCCCGAAACATATCGTTTCCCGCGCAATACGACCGACAGGGTTTTGCTCGCCCAGGCCTATGAATTGATGCAGCGATCGCTGGCTGACGAGTGGGCCGCGCGCGCTGCGAATCTGCCGGTCAGGACTCCGTACGAGGCATTGATACTGGCGTCGATCGTGGAGAAGGAAACCGCACGTGCTGACGAACGGCCAAGAATCGCCGGCGTTTTTTTGCGCCGGCTCGAACAGCGCATGCGGCTGCAGACCGATCCGACGGTGATTTACGGTATTGGCCCGGACTTCGACGGCAACCTGACACGTCGGGATATGCGCAAGGATACCCCGTACAACACCTACACCCGGCACGGCTTGCCGCCGACACCGATCGCGTTGCCCGGCAGGGCCGCAATTCACGCGGTTTTGCATCCATCGGGCGGTAACGAGCTTTTCTTCGTCGCAACCGGGCTCGGCGATGGTAGCCACAAGTTCTCGGCGACGAAGGAAGAGCACGATGCTGCCGTTTCGGTCTACCTCAGACGATTGCGCGAAAAGCGCCGCTAGTACTCCGTCAAGGTGATATTGAGGCGAATAACATGCAATACGGACGATTCATTACGGTCGAGGGCATTGAGGGCGTCGGCAAGTCGAGCAACATCGATTTCCTTGCGGGCCTTATTGAGTCTCACGGCTACAATGTACTCAAATCGCGTGAGCCCGGCGGCACGCCAATTGCCGAACGCATTCGGCGCTTGCTTGTCGAGCGGGGTGACGAACCAATGCCGGACATTGCGGAGCTGCTTTTGATGTTTGCGGCGCGCTCACTCAACGTTAACAACGTCATTCGTCCGGCGCTTGAGGCGGGTACCTGGGTCGTCTGCGATCGATTTACCGATGCCAGCCGCGCGTACCAGGGGGGAGGCCGTGGCATCCCGCCCGAGACCATCGATCGACTGGCGGACTGGGTTCACGGCGACGTGCAACCCGACCTGACCATTCTGCTCGACGCACCGGTCGAGACGGGGATGCAGCGTGCGGAAAAACGCGGCGAACCGGACCGCTTTGAAATCGAGCAAACCGAATTTTTCACGCGGGTTCGGGAGACTTATCTGAAACTTGCCGAGCATGAGCCGGAGCGCATCGTCGTCGTCGATGCCACTCAGGATATCGCCACCGTGCAGGCCGCGATCGGTGAGATTGCCAGTGCATTAATATCTAATGCAAAAGATCAGGTTTAGGACGTAAGTCTATACATTATGGAACTTTTATGGCACAAACCTTTCGCACAATCCTGGCTGGACCGGAGACAGCATGGGCGTCTCCCACACGCCGTCCTGCTCATCGGGCCCAAGGGACTGGGCAAGCGGGCGGCAGCGGCCTGGATCGCCGCGCAACAGCTGCAGGCGGACGCACATCAGGCACTGCCACATTACCCGTTTGAACGGCCTGCACACGCCGATTTGCATTGGATTGAGCCGCCCGAAGACAAACAGGCCATAGGGATCGATCAGATTCGGGAACTTGTCGCCGATCTTAGCCTGACGAGCTTTCATGGCGGCGGGAAGGTGGCCGTAATCGATCCTGCGAACGCGATGACCATCAGCGCCGCGAACAGCTTGCTCAAGACCCTCGAGGAGCCTCCAGGTGATACGACGTTGATACTGATCGCCGATCGAACCGGTCGCCTGCCGGCGACCCTATTCAGCCGTTGCCAGAGAATCGATTTTGCGCCACCGTCCGAGGCCGATGGGCTGGCGTGGCTCGATCGGCTGCAACCAGGCGCCTCGTGGCTGGAGGCACTGCGAGTCGCAGGATTCGCTCCGCTCGCGGCGATCGCCGCCGCCGAAGAACTTGACACCAGCGATGCGATGAGCCGCGAATTTGCGGCTGTCGCTGGCGGAAAATCATCGCCCGTTGCGGTGGCAGGAAAATGGTCACAGATCGACGGTCCGTTTGTTCTGGATTGGCTGGCACGGCAGGTCCGGCTGGTCATTTTGTCGGCGGCGGGCGGGCGCAGCAGAGCGGCCGGCATAGCCATTGACGATTCTGTGCTCGAGCGCATGGACAGGCGAAATTTGTTCTGTTATCTAGACAGGATCAATCGGCTGCGAGGCCAGCCCGGTGGATCCTACAACGTCCAGCTGACGCTGGAAGGCTTGCTGATCGACTGGGCCGAGGGCCTCAGAAATTGCGGCCCGGATGAAATAACGGACGGCATGCAGCTTTTGCGTGCCGCAAGGTGAAGGAATGAGCAAGCCAGGACTGCTGACGCTGACGATCAAGGACAAGAGCGCCCTGTACCTCGCGTACATGCCCTACATCATCAATGGCGGGCTGTTCATTCCGACCAACAGCTCCTATCGGCTTGGCGATGAAGTATTCATGCTGCTCAACCTGATGGGCGAAGACGAAAAAATTCCGGTTGCCGGAAAAGTGATCTGGATGACGCCCAAGGGCGCCCAGGGTAAGCGCACAACCGGTATTGGCGTGCAATTCAGCGATCAGGATCAGGGCAATACGCAGAAGAAGATCGAGAATTATCTTGCTGGCGCGATAGGCGGCGAAAAGCTTACCCACACGATGTAATCGGCGAGTGCGTCAGGTACGGCGGCCAGTGAGGCCTATTCTTGATTGATTCCCCCACGCAGAACGTAGGCCTGAAAGCCACGTTCGCTGAGAATGTAGGCGCCAGCCGAACTGCGCCGGCCCGTGTCACAGCAGACGACGTACTTCATGGTCTGCTCCAGCGTATTGATCTTCAGCCGAATGAAATACAGCGGAATGTTGATCGCACCGTCCAGATGCTGATTTTCAAATTCACTGGGCAGCCGCACATCGAGCCATTGACCACCGCCTGCAACAATTTCCTGCCCCCGCGCATAGTCAACCCAGTCAAGCATCGGCTCGTTGAGTAAGGTCTTGAAGTCATCCTTGCCGAGACGCATTACAGCGCCGTCGCTGAGCATCGTGACAGTCGCATTGCGCTTCGCTTCGGAAATAAGCGCCTCTTCGCCGAACGTGTCACCGACGCCCAGCTCTGCCAGCTTGATGCCGTCCTTGCTGAGCGGCGTTTCCCTCGTCACAAGGGCGCTGCCGCGCGTCAGGACGTAGAAATAGTCGCCCTCGGCCCCTTGCTTCAGGATGATATCCCCGGTCTTGAAGTTGATCTGCTGCATGCGCATGAAGATAGCCTGAATATTTGCCGGCGGAATCTTGTGGAATGCCTTTGTCTGCAGCAACATCGTCATCCAGTCGTCGCTGCCCGTGTCGACCTTGCTTTGCAGGTCAGAAACCTCATAGGTACCGGTCTGATCCCAGGTCAGCATGACGTCAAGCAAGTCACTATCGATGGATATGAACTTGACCCGGTCCCTGGCCTTTGCCGAGACGCGGCGCGGGAAAATCGGCGTGACGGGATTGCGGGCCGCTTCGCTACCGCCCGCGAGCGTTGCGACGACCTTGCCCTGATCAACCAATTCGAGAATGCCGGATACGATGTAGAAAGTGCGCTTCTCGGTATCACCCTCCTTGAACAAAACCTGTCCGGGCGATAACTCCCGCAACTGCACTTTGCTGGCAAGTGCGGCCAGGTTGTCGCGCTTCAGTCCATTCAGCGGTGAGAAGCCTCTGAGCAGCTCCGTGCTTACTTGCTCACCCGTCATTAGTCATCCCGTTGATACTCGTTTTTGGATTGTTGATTTTGTCCGGTCCCTGAAAAGCTGTCCCGAACTCTCGCTTGCGCGCATGGGGTTTCCATTCCGTCGCCCGCATTCTACCTTCAATTCAACGACTTCCGATACCACTTGACGCTCTCAGCGTGAAGCGGCGCACAGTTTTTTTGCGGCCAGACCCGCGACGCGGGTCACAGTTTCCCGAACCCATCGTTAGCGCGGAAGCGCTCACCGTATTTTGTTGCCAAATCATTGAGACGTCGAACGACGCCATCCACGCCCCGTTCGCGGGCATACTGCAATGGACCCCCGCGAAACGGCGCGAATCCGGTACCGAATATGACCCCGGCATCCAGCATGTCAGCGTTGCCGATAACGCCGTCATTCAGGCAGGCAACAGCTTCGTTCACCATCGGCAATATCAGGCGGTCTTCGATGTCGGCTGGAACGTCGCCACCACCGGCGGCAGGTTTTTGTGGTTTGCCATCGATCCACGAATAGAAGCCCTGGCCCGACTTGCGTCCAAAATGCCCGCGACCGACCATCTTCGCGAGCAATTCAGGTACCGGTCGATGCATTGCCGCGCCGAGCACTTTCGAGACATGCAACGCCACATCGACTCCGACGCTGTCAATAAGCTCGATGGGGCCCATCGGCAGGCCGAAGTCCTCGGCCGCGCGGTCGATCTCCGCAAGGGGCACGCCGTCTTCGGCGAGTTCCATCGCTTCAGCCATGTACGGCGCGAGGATGCGGTTGACGACAAAACCCGGGGAACTCGCGCATTCCAGCGGTAATTTGCCAATTCCCCTGACGAAACCGAAGCCGATATCGAGGGCTTCTGCGGTAGTATCCTCGCACCGGATCACCTCAACCAACGGCAACAATGCGACCGGATTGAAGAAATGCAATCCGATAAAGCGTTGCGGCTCGTCGAGTACCGTACGTAACTCCTCGAGAGGAATGCTCGATGTATTCGTCGCCAGCAAGGCACCCGGTTTCATTTTCTTCTGCAGCGCCGCATAGAGTTCCTGCTTCGCAGTCAAGTCTTCGTAAATGGCCTCGATGACGAGGTCGGCATCGGCCACTCCGTCGCCGCCGACATCGGTTTGCAATCGAGCCCTGGTCGCAGCACGTTCTTCGTCGTCACGAACGCGTTTGGCGAACATTTTGTCTGCGCGCTGTAACGCGGGTTCGATGAACTTTTGTTCGCGGTCCTGCAACGTCACTGTGTGGCCCCGGTATGCGCACCACGCGGCAATGTCACCGCCCATGACACCTGCACCTACGACATGGACGTGCGAAATTTCGGTCGCCGGTTTGTTCCCCTGGCTCTTGAGCTTGTTTTGCAGGAAGAATACACGGACCAGGTTTCGTGACGTTGTCGTGCACATAAGGTCGGCAATCGACCGCGCTTCCGCTTCATAACCCGACTTCGTCGAAGCGCCGTGCCGGGACCACAATTCGATGATCGCGTACGGGGCAGGGTAGTGCTCCTTGCGGGCCTTGCTCGCAACTTGCTTGATCAGCATGGGGCGAATCATTGGGCGCACGAACGACAGATTCAGGAGACGTTCAAGCAGGGGCGCACGTTTTTTCGGCGCCGCCGCGGCAATCAGCTCGCTGGCCGCCTGTCGCCAGTCGCCCTCGGGGACAATTCGGTCAATAAGACCAATTCTGCGGCCCTTGTCGGCCGTTATCGGCTGGCCGGTCAACATCAGTTGCATCGCCGGGCGAACGCCGCAGATGCGCACGCTGCGGACCGTTCCGCCAAATCCCGGGTGAATACCGAGCTGCACTTCGGGCAGGCCGAGGATTCGTTTACGGCCTGCCAGCGCCAGGCGATAGTCGCAGGCCATCGCCAGTTCGAGACCACCGCCCAACGCGAACCCATTGATGGCCGCCACGGTTGGACACGCCAGCGCCGCAACACGATCGAGCACTCTTTGGCCGAGACGAATCAACTCGTAGGCTTGATCCGGTGACTCGATATTTGCGAACTCATTTATATCGGCGCCCATGACGAATCCGCTGCTCTTGCCGGAATAGATCACCACGCCATTGGGTAAATCGGCCTGCAATTGCTCGATGAGTGAATTCAGTTCGGTCAGCACCTCGGCTGACAAAACGTTCGCCCCGCCATCCGCCTTGTCAATTCGTAGCCAGACAATTCCGTCACTATCGGTTTCTGACGTCCAATGTTGATGAGTCATTCGCGTAGACCTCTTTTTTTAGCCATGAGCCGGCGCAACTGCCGGGTCTACTCAATCACGAAGTCACATACCAACGGCAGGTGATCGGACAAACGCACATCCGGAACGTCGAAATCCGTAACGCGGATACCTTCCTGGTAAAGAATAAAGTCAAGAACCTTTCGCGGCGAGCGGCTCGGATAGGTCGGCACGCTGTTCACGTTTGCCGACGTCAGGCCGGACGCACGCAGGAAGAGGTATATCTCGTTTTCACCCCAAAACGTATTGAAGTCGCCGGCGACAATCACGGGTTTTTCGGTCGCGTCGATGAGATCGTGGAGCGTGCGCAATTGCAGGTGTCGATGCCGGTATTTTAGCGACAGATGCACGAGAAATACCGCGAACTCTTCCATTTCGAGTTCGATGATCAGTCGCTTGATGCCCGTGTCGAAGTAGTGAAACTTTTCGCCGTGTACGCGCTGCGCAGCCATGAACGCGTTGCCCTGCTTGCGCACGATCGGCAATATCTTATTGATCGACTTTTCACCGTACTTGGTTTGATAGGACGTATTCATGCCGAGATCGCTGGCGATTTTTTCGGCCTGATTGACCATGCGACTGCGAATGGACCCGGTATCGACCTCAATCAGCCCGACAATATCGGGGTCCACGGACTTGATGAACTGCGTTATCTCGGGAAGATTGTTTTGCCCGCCCAGCACGTAACCGACGCCAGGCAACGGCATATGCATCCCGGCGCCGCTGCCGACGGCATAACGAATATTGTACAACAGGAGTCGCATATCACCCATGAGTCAGGCCGGTAACAATGCCCGGCGCGCTGCAACCATACAGAATCGTCGCAGGCATGGAAACAGGCCGCAGGGCCGGAACGTTATTGCCGCGCAGCGAAGGCGGGAATTGGATAAAATCAACGCGCCACAGCCAGAACAGGAGCGTCCGGTGTCCGAAGATGATCCAATTCGGGTGTTTGTCACCCATATCTTTGAGGAAAGCGACGATTACTTGCGCGTTTTCGAATTCATTGAGAGTGTCGATCTCTTTTACTATCTGAATGTGAGCAGACCCGATAACGTCCCGATGGGCGGCGGCACCGAGGCGATCAAGCAGGAATTGATGCGCCAGATCAAGGAGTCCGAGGCCGTCATCGTCCTGCCGAGCGTTTACGCGCAGCAGGAAGACCTCACACGATTTCAGATGGATGTCGCCGATGAAAATTACAAGCCCATGATTACGATTCGTCCGTACGGCGGCGTCTCCGAAACACCTCCGGAAATCGTTGACCGCACGAAAGAGCACATCGAGTGGAATTCGCGCGAAATCGTGGATGCACTCAAGCGGCAGGCGCGCAATGAAGACACGGCGCGTTGGGAAGTCATCGATTTCCCGGGCCTGGATGACGAGGGTAATAGCTGATTAATGATTGAGTTACGTTAGTTTCATTGCGTTGATTCTCATATGGCGCCCGTCATTATCGCCCATCGCGGAGCGTCAGCTTACTTGCCCGAGCACACGTTGCCGGCCAAAGCCCTGGCGTATGCAATGGGTGCCGATTTCCTCGAGCAAGACGTCGTTGCAACACGCGATGATGAGCTTGTCGTGCTACACGATATCTATCTTGACCGGGTGACCGACGTTGCGACGCGATACCCGGATCGCAGGCGACCTGACCGTCGCTATTACGTGCGTGACTTCGACCTTGAGGAAGTCAAGGCGCTCAACGTCTGGGAGCGCGTGAAAGCTGACGGCAACGCCGTATTTCCGGGCCGGTTTCCAGTGCGAAGCGGGCATTTTCGTATCCACACGCTGGATGAGGAGTTGACGCTCATCCGAAGCCTGAACGAGACCACAGGCGGCACAACGGGCATCTACCCGGAAATCAAGCGTCCAGCCTGGCATCGGGAGGAGGGCGTCGACATTGCACCGCTGTTTCTCTCGGTACTCGACAAATTCGATTACAGGAATCGGGACGACAACGTCTACGTGCAGTGCTTCGATGCCGGCGAGCTCGAACGACTTCGTCATGATCTGGGCTGCAAAATGAAGCTGATTCAGCTCATTGGGGAGAACACCTGGGGCGAGGCTCAGACCGATTACAAGGCGTTAAGGACGGATGCGGGGCTGCGACAACTGGCGCAGACCGTTGACGGTATCGGCCCGTGGACCAAGCAACTCTACGAACTTGGGCACAGCGCCGGCGCACCTGTGTCCACCGGGATGGTCATGGCCGCGCAGGAGTTGGGATTGGCGGTACACCCGTATACATTTCGCGCCGATGATCTGCCGCCCGGTTTTGCCACTTTTGAAGAACTCGTCAGCTTTTTCGTGGGCGACCTGGCCATCGATGGGCTGTTCACCGACTTTCCGGACCGGGCGCGAAAGATCCTGACCGATCTCCGCGCGCACGGCTGATGCGCGAAACTCGTTGCCGCCAGAGTGGGAAGTGGCGCACATTCGCACCTGCCGTCAATATGCAAAAATTGCCGAGATACTCTGGTAGCGCTTTGTTTTTATTATGTAAATTGATCCGCCGATGTTCGCCCGGGTCGCGTATTTGGACGACTGCTCGTGTCATCGGTAGCAGGATTGAGACCTCTGTCCTTTATTAGAGGCCGAAAGCGCATAATCTAGTCCGATGTTCGTCGATTTCCCGTTCAATGTAATCCTGATGATGGCCGCGGCATTCCTGATCGGCTGGATTCTGTCATCGATTAAGTCCGCTTTCAGTTCGAAGAGGCGAGCAAAGGCGCGCGATCCGCGCGACGACCGAATACGCTCGCTCGAGGCCGAACATCGAATTGCCCAGGCCGACCTTGCCAAGACGACCAAGAAATTCGAGGCACTCGAAAAAGAGCTTGAGGATGCCCGCGACAGCATCGAAAAAAGGGACAGCGCGATCAGCCAGCAACAGCTGCGCCTGGACGGAATGAAGAAAGACCTTACGGACTCGGTGAAGAAAACACGCGAACTGCGCGCGGAGCTTTCTGACCGCGCCACCGAAAACGTCAAATCGGAAGTCAAATTGCGCGAAGTCGAGACCGAGTTGTCTGTCGCACACGCATCAACAGACATGATCGCGACGGGCGTTCTCGATTATTCGTTAGCTCCGGACGGTGAAGAAATCGAACTGGCCAAGACTGCCGACAAAACCAAATAGCCGCCATCAATAGTGCGGCCCCGCAGTTACCCCGAAGGCAATCCTGGTTGCCCGCCAAGCATAGTACAAAACCACAAAATAGGCCTGCATCGACATTGCGGCAATCCACTCGATACGATTTTCGATCGCACCGGTGTCGGCGAGAAGCGCTTTGAAAGTCAGGTTCAAAATTCCGAGCACAAATGGCGTCAGGCAAAGCCATAACATAGCGCGCGCCATACGGACCAACGCCGGGGAACGCTGGGATCTCGCGTGTCTCAGAAACGACAGCGCAAGGAATAGCTGTGCCAGCACTGTGCCGAGGAAATAACAATAGATGCCGAAGCGGCGCATGAACTCATAGAACGATTCTGTCGTGCCGAGGTACGTTGTGTAGACGATCAACGCCAGCCCGCCAATTGTGCCGCTGATCAGGACCACGAGTTCAGTACTCTTGCGGACGCCTGGACGCAGCGCGCGAAGCCACTGCACCGAGAAATACCAGAGAAAAATCAACAGCACACCCTGTGGCAGATGCGCCGCACGAAACAGCAGGCTCCCGGGTGGATGCCGGCCAGTTGAACTGATCGAAGTGCAGCCATCGATGTACGGGATACAGCTTGGCAGCACGTCGTGCGTGACACCCATCCAGTAAGCCACGTTCCCGGCGAGGAACGGCAAAAGTCCCGCCAGCAGCGGTAACCATCGAATCAACATCGTGGCAGCATACCGGATTCGAAACCGCGCTATACCGGGCCGCTCTCGCGGCTTAATATAGCGCCACCTTCAGGCAATGAAATGCCAATCAAAAAGGGGGTTGTTATGGGAATTATCTCTCTCTGGCTACCGATCCTCGTCTCCGCCATCATCGCATTTGTTGCGAGCGCCGCGGTCTGGACGGTGCTGCCCTGGCACAAAAGCGATTACAGGAAGACCGATGACGAAGAGGGCGTTCGCAGCGCGCTCAAAGGCATCGACCCGGGCCTGTATACCGTGCCGCATTGCCCCGATCCTGCGTCCCTGCAGGATGAAGAGGTACGTCAGAAATTCGTCGACGGCCCCCAGGCGTTCATCACCATCGTGCCGAACGGGCTGCCACAAATGGCTCCGAAGCTTGCGATGTCGTTTCTGTATAACGTATTGGTCGGTGTTCTGTGCGCGTATTTCGTCAGCCGGACGCTCACTGCCGACGCAAGCTATCTCGCCGTTTTTCGCATCAGCGGCACGGTTGCATGGATCGCCTATGGCATTGCCTTCATTCAGGACAGCATCTGGTTTGGGAAACCGTGGCCGGTGACGGCCAAAAACCTGCTGGATGCGCTGATTTACGGTCTGCTCACGGGCGGTGTGTTCGGCTGGCTCGCCTGATCCGCATTCGCGATCGCAAGAGAGTCTATCGTCATCAAGAGGGATTCAGTGGAAAAGGTGAGTCTGTCATGTGCTCGTCTTTTCACCAATATGCCTAATTTAACATAATATACATTATACGCATAAGGAAACGTCCATGAATGACGACGAACAATACGCAGGTAACGTCGTTTTGCTTAGAGGAGCCTGTTTGTGGCTCTTAACGGCTCTTTTCCTTGCATGGTGCCTGGTCGGTATGGGACTCGGTGTCCCGGCCGTAACGGCCGTATTCAAAGACTTTACTCGTCTGCTTCAAGCTCATATCGACTTATTGTTGATGACCGCACTGATCTTCGGAATTTACGCCGCAAAAGTTCCTTATATCGTGGCACGTGCGTTGGTCCATGGTCGTCGGCGCATTTACGAATTCCAGTTTGTTCTTGTTGATGTCCATCTTCCCGGTGATGCTGGACGCAAAGGCAGAAGGTTTTGCACCCGAAGGTTTGTTTCCCATGTTTTTTCGTCTGTATTTGTTTACGAGCCTCTGCATTACAACCTACGGTTTTGGTATGGGATCGATCACTATTTTTCGGTCGACGTTTGCGACGGCTGACCCTCGATGACGATCTCGGGGTAAACGGGTTTCCACCGATACTCCGCAATCTTTTCCTCCAGCCCACCGACTTTCTTTTGCCTGGCGACACCGTCGAGCACTGCCTGTGTCGCTACAGCTAACGCTACGTCGCCACAGATGTCCCAGAGGCGCGTCACTTCGGGCATCAGGCAAGGTTCGCCGAGTTCGGCATCGCTGAGACTGCCGGCAAGCGCCGTCGCTGCTGCACTGATCATTGAGTCGGTGATTTCACTCGCGCCGGCGACGATCGTGCCCAGGCCGATTCCCGGAAACACGAATACGTTATTCGCCTGACCGATACGCCGCGGACCATCCTCGAGCTGCACCGGCTCAAACGGGCTGCCGGTCGCCACAAGCGCCTTGTTGTCGGTCCAGCGAAAGATGTCCTCGGGAACAGCCTCGCTGATCGACGTCGGGTTCGACATCGGCAAGATGACCGGTGCATCGGTGTTCACGGCCATCGCATGAACCACGCCTGCGGTGAACGAGCCTCCCTGCCCGGACGTGCCGATCAGCACGGTCGCCTTGCACGCTGTAACGACCTTCTCGAGATTGCGCCGGTCCGTCTCGCCCAGTCCGAGCTCGGCGACCAGTTCCGCCGGCCAGGCGAGCTCTCGCTTGTACTCGTCGAGCCCGTCACGATCCGCACTGATGACGCCGCGGCTATCCATGACCAGCACAGCCCTGGCAAGAGCCTCACCACTTAATCCGGACTGCGTGAGTTGATCGCGCAGCTGCCGCGCAATGCCGAGACCGGCAGCCCCAGCCCCGTATATCAGTATGCGCGCGTCGTGAAAGCGACTGCCGCTGATTCGGCATGCCGCCTGTACGCTCGCCGTCGCGACAGCGCCGGTACCCTGGATGTCGTCATTGAATGACGGCAACATTTGCCGGTAGCGGTCGAGGATCATCAGCGCGTTGTCCTTGCGCAGGTCCTCCCACTGGATAACGACATCGGGAAAGACTGTCTTCGCGGCATCGACAAACTCATCGACGATCGCCAGGTACTCGTTGCCGCGCAACCTTTTGTCACGCCAGCCGAGATACAAAGGATCGTCGAGCAATTCCTGGTTGTTGGTTCCGACATCGAGACTGATCGGCAAGGTTCGTGCCGGATGAATGCCGGCTCCGGTGCAATACAATGCCAGTTTGCCGACGCTGATCGCCATGCCGCCCACACCCTGATCGCCAATGCCGAGGATCGACTCGTTGTCGGTCACGACCATCAGCTGCACGCCGCTGAACGGTGCCGCATGGCGCAACACGTCTTCGATACGACCGGCATAGTCCGGTGTGATGAAGACACCGCGTGCGCGGCGAAAGACTCTTGAGAAATGCTGCGATGCCTGGCCCACGGTGGGCGTGTAAATGATCGGCATCAATTCCTCGAGATGCAGGCTCAGCACCTTGTAGAAAAGCACTTCGTTTCGGTCCTGCAATGATGCGAGACCGATGTGCCGGCCAACGGGATCCGGGTTGAAACAGATGGACTTGTAGATACGGTCCGCCTGGGTCTCGATATCATTGTGCTGTGCAGGCAGGACGCCCTCGATGCCCAGGCGCTGACGCTCCTCGCGAGTAAATCCGGTTCCTTTGTTGTACAGCGGGTAACGCAGCAGCTCCGGACCGCTCTTCGGCACCCGCAACCGGTCGCCGGTTTTGGTCCTTTTCAGATCGAATTCTTGCACCGCTTGGCCCGGTCGCCTGACGAAAGACCGGCACTACACGCGGTTACGATTTGAGTGTCAAGCTGACCGGGGGGCGAGCCGGACACTCGGGATCTTTCGAATACATAGAGTTTATTAAATCAACGGATTACAACGTGTAACGCATGTGACTTCTCACTACGTTGTGGCCTTGCAGACGAAACCCCGAACGATCGAACGTCAATCGAGGTCATCGGCGCGCACGGGCGCCGGCACGCACGCGCGATCTTTCCAGGAACCCGGCCGCCGTGGCGCTGTGCCACTTTGCGTCGAATCGTCCCTGGTATCCAGGACAAAAAGGTTGCCGGCCAGCACCAGGATAACTCCGGCCACGGTTGTCAGATCGATAGCCAGCCCTTCGAACACGACCGAGATAAGCAGCGCCACGACCGGGAACATCACCATCGAGTACCCGGCACGGTGTGCACCGATGCGCCCCAGCAGTGTCAGGTAGGCACCGAATGCGATGATGGAACCGAAGACCGTCAGATACGTGAGCGAGGCGATATAGCCTGTCGACCAGTCGAAATTGAACTCGTGGCCCTCGACTGCAGCCATGATCGCTGTCAGTACGGCTCCGTACAACATGCCCCATGCATTGGACTGGATAATCGGTAACTTCGCCTTTTGCGCACCCTGCGACACCATGTTGCCGAACGAAGCGACAAGCGCTCCAAGCACGGCGAGCAACGAACCGAAGAAGACGCTGTCCGTGAGTGACACCTCGGCGACTTGTGGCGCGAACAGCGTAACAATGCCGGCAATACCGAGCAGTGCGCCGAATATGATGCGGCGCCCTGCCCTGACGCCGAAGAAGACCCGGGCATTGATGATGTTCATCCACACGATCGATGAGAACGCGATCGCGGTCATTGCCGATGTAATGTATATCTGCGCGCGATACGTAAGCACGTAGTTCAGGCCGAACAGAAAAAATCCCAGCAGCACGAACCAGGCGTGCGCACGCAGACTGAAGCCGAGATTCAGTCGCCGTACATAGCTCCAGCCGAAAAGCAGCAGCGACGCGCCCACATAGCGGTAAACGATCGAAACTTCGGGCGCCACGACACCCAGCTGGAACTCGATGGCAAACCACGTCGAGCCCCAGACGAGTACCGTGATCGCGTACAGCAAAGCATTACTCATGGTCAGTCTTGCGATCGACCTTGCGCATGGCGTCATAAAACATTGCCGTGCGCAAATTGCGGTACTGATGCAATCGCGTTGGCGCCAGACTGAGCGCGCCGAGGGCCCGGCGCCATGTCGACAATTGCCGCGCATTCCCGCCGCAATGAGCCGCTCCGGAACCGTGGCAGGCATCATCGACAACAGCGCTGCCGATGTTGTGGTTGGGCTGTTTCATGGTCATATCCTCCGCTTCTGTGGAACGTGGACTTGACTATACGGATCCTTTGTCGCTATAACAGACACAGTTTATTAAAAATATGACCTATACAGTTATGTTAGCCATCGACAAACGGGGCGGGACCTATCTCTACCGTCAAGTCATTGATTTGGTTGCCGGAGACATCGGATCCGGCCTCCTGAAGCCCGGCGACCGCCTGCCCTCGCTCAGGAAGATGAGCCAGGCCGTCGGCGTGAGCGTGCCCACCGTGCGCCAGGCCTACATCGAGCTCGAGCGCCAGCGCCGGGTGGAGTCCCGCCCGCAGTCCGGCTTTTACGTCCGGCATCGTCCGACCAACGAGATCGTGCGCCCTGCCCGCTCCATAAACGGCAAGCCCGTGGCGCTGAACTGCCGCCCGCTGATGGAGCGTGTTTACGACGGCATCAACCACCCGAATCTGGTTCCCCTGGGAATCGCGAATCCGTGCATGGCCAAACCGGCGGCCAAGGCGCTGCACCGGGCCATGAAGCGGGTCATGTCCCGGGCCGAGGAACGCAGCCTGAATTACGCGTCGACGCTCGGTGAGCCCGCACTGCGCCGCCAGATCGCGTATCACTATCTGGACACGACAGGATCGCAGGTCGAGCCCGACCACATCTGCATCACCAATGGAGGACAGGAGGCGCTGCTACTGGCCCTCACGGCGATCGCGTCGCCTGGCGATGTCATCGCGGTCGAGACGCCGACCTATCACGGCCTGCTCGAGCTCATCGACAGCCTCGGCATGCTCGCCGTCGAAGTCGAAACCTGTCCCGAAGAAGGCGTGACATTGTCCGATCTCAAACGCACGCTCGAGGAGCATGCCGTCAGAGTCTGCATGTTCTCGACGACACTTGGCAATCCACTGGGCGTGACAATGCGCGAAGACGATCGTCGCGAACTCGTGGGGATTCTTGACGACTTCGACACGGTGCTGATCGAGGACGATGTCTATGGCGATTTGCGCTTCGACGGCCATCGTCCGGTACCGGCGCAATTCCTGGGCAGCAAGGCGCGCATCATTACCTGCGGCTCATTTTCGAAAACCGCGGCACCGGGCTATCGCATCGGCTGGATCGTGTCGGATCAGTACATCGACAAAATTGCGCGGCTCAAGCGCGCGTTTTCCTGCTCGTCGGGACTGCTGCAACAACTGACGCTCGCCGACTTCCTGGCATCGGGGGACTACAGCCGGCACCTGAAAGCGCTGCGACCGGTTCTGCAACGCAATGCAGAACGCATGGGTGCGCTTGTCGCCCAGCACTTCCCCAGGGAAACCCGCACGTCGAAGCCCGTTGGCGGCTCGGTGCTATGGCTCGAGCTACCAAAATCTGTCAGCGCCGAGCAGTTATTCGACGATGCTGTCGCCGCGGGCATCAGCATCGCGCCCGGTCAAATTTTCTCACCGTGCAGTTGCTATGAGAATTTCGTCCGCCTGAGTTACGGACATCCCTGGGGTGATCAGACCGAAGACGCGATTCGCTGGCTGGGCCGGCGCGTGAAAGAACTGGCCGAACAGTAGGGTCCGGACATCATGCTGCACGGGCTCCTGACGCTCCCAATCATCCTACCGGTCGTATTCTGGTCGATTTATCACTACCACAAGGATCGCCACCTTCCGGAGCCGCCCGTAAACCTGCTGCTGTGTTTCGGATTCGGCGTGCTGGCGGCGGGTCTTTCGAAGGCGCTTTACATCGGCCTCGGGCCCGTGGGCTTGCGCTTCGATGCGTCATTGCTCGCGGACACCAGTACTCTCGGCCTGCTGGCCTATTCGTTGCTGGCGATCGGGCCCATCGAAGAGCTCGCGAAACTCGTTCCTTTTCTGATTTTCGTGCGACGTTTTCGCGCCTTCGACGAACCGCTGGACGGCATCATTTACGCATCGTTCATCGCGCTCGGTTACGCCACCGTGGAAAACCTGTATTACCTCGATTTCCTGACGCCGCTTGAGGCGGCCGCGCGCGGCTTCGCAGGGCCCATCGTGCACATCCTGTTCGCGTCAATTTGGGGATTTTCAATCGGCTGCGCCCACATCGCAGGCCGCTCGGTCTGGTTCGCGGCTGCACGTGGCTTCGCGATCGCCGCGGGGCTGCACGGCCTGTACGACTTTGCCGTGCTGCAAATCTCGATGAACGCGCTGCCGATCGCGGCATCGATCATCCTCGCCATCTGGATCTGGCGACTGAAACTCATGCGCACGCTGCACGAGGAAGCGAAGCGGGCTACGGAGGCGCGGGCTGCTCTGAGATCTCGAGAACGAGAATTCATCTAGCGGTGCGGGCCGGGTAGCCGCAATTTTCGAAACCGTCTGGCACCCGATCAAACGCGGACTTCGTGTTGCATGTTGTCGCGAGCACAAAAAAAGGCTGCCTCAACGAAGCAGCCTTTAATTTGTCACCGCCAAAGCGGCGATGTTGCTTAAGGTTTTACCTTGTCGATCGTAGTGAGGACGATTGCGGTGACGGCCGCGGCATTGAACAGGCTGCTTAGCTCACCGAGCGCACCGGAAATGTACTCACCGACAGCCGGAATGTCTCCCAGCGCACCGCTTACCATGTACAAAGCGATTGCTCCGATCAGAAAACGTGACCGGTCATCCTCTGCAATGAAATAGCCGCCTACGGCGCCAAGCACGGCAATGACTGCCGCACTGTAATCGAACGAAACGCCCAGGCCCACGATGACAGCGACCAACACTCCAACCAATTGGACAATCTTGCCTGCACCCATAATGAGTCCCCTTGTACTTATTAGTTATTCTATTTCGGTGTCAATATTTCGAATTGTTGTTTTGCGCCGCACCTGCGGCTGTGTGCGCGGACAGTCTATCAGTTCTTGAATAAATATGTTTCTGCTTATAAAACAATAAGAAACTTGGATAACTTCATGTCATTTCGATGCAAAAATTCACGCAATTTTGCGCTATTTCCAGCGTCATCAGCGACGGGTTGCACGCCTCTCAATAGCGCAGCAGCACCGATCCCCACGTGAAGCCGGCACCGAACGCTTCAAACAGCAACAGATCGCCGCGTTGAATTCGACCGTCACGCACAGCGACATCGAATGCCAGTGGAATTGAAGCACTCGATGTATTCGCGTGTTCGTCGACAGTGACAATGACTTTATCCATCGACAAATCCAGCTTCTTGGCCGCGGCAGCGATGATGCGCAGGTTCGCCTGGTGCGGAACCAGCCAGTCGATGTCGTGCTTGTCCACGTTATTGGCAGACAAAGTCTCGCGCGCCATCGAACTGAGCGTGGCTACGGCTTTGCGAAACACGGCATTGCCGTTCATCTGGATATAGGCTCGCTCCTTCCGCACAACGTCATAGCCTGACGAGATGCCCTGCGGCACCTGCAGCAACTCTTCGTACTTGCCATCAGCATGGATGTGCGTTGATATCAGCCCCGGCTTGTCCGCTGCCTCGAGCACCACGGCGCCGGCGCCGTCGCCGAACAACACCGCTGTCGTACGGTCTTGCCAATTGATGATCCGGGAAAACGTTTCGGTACCGATGACGAGAGCGGTCTGCGCACCACCGGTGCGAATGTAACGGTCTGCCGTATCGAGCGCGTACACAAATCCAGCGCAGGCGGCCTGCACGTCGAACGCCGGACAATTATGGATATCCAGTCTGCGTTGGATGATGCATGCGGTGCTGGGAAAAACTTTGTCCGGCGTCGTCGTTGCGACAATAATCAGATCGATGTCGGCGATATCTGTACCCGCCATTTCCATCGCGTTGCGAGCGGCCGCCAGCCCCATATCCGAACTCGTCTCTGCGTCGGCGGCGACATGGCGCCTCTTGATGCCAGTACGCTCGCGTATCCACTCGTCGGTGGTGTCCATGATCTTTGCGAGATCATCGTTGGTCATTACTTTTTCGGGCAGATATCCACCAGTGCCCGCGATACGTGTGAAAGTCATAATAAATGTCTGCCTGTCGGTCGGCCGTGATCAGCGCCTGAGAAACGCAGCGATCTCTCGCAAGGTTGGGTAATCGAACAAGTCACTGATATCGAGCTTGCCCGGATATCGCTCATCGATCGCCAATGTAATTTCGGTCAATGTCAGTGAACTCACGCCGACTTCAAATAAATTGTCGTCCGGCCCGATTCTTCGTTCCTTAGAAAACTCGCGGCATATCAGCTCGAGTTCCGCAACGAGCGCATCGTCGTCCATGGCGGCTGTCGCCTCGCCAGAAGATCTCAGTACCTCGATGACATCGTCGAATGCACCATCCAGGTAGTCGCGCAACAGGTGTGCGCGCTGCACTTTGCCGCTCGTTGTCTTCGGGATTCGTGGCACCGGAATCACGTGATCGACCTCGAGGCCGGTCTGTTCACCGATGACGCGCCGCACGTCGTCGACAATACCCGAAAAATCAGCAACATCCTTTCGGTAAAGAATAAAAGCCAGCAACTCCTCGGTCTGGCTAGCCGTCGTCGTCGCCCCTGCGACCACGACCCTGCCGAGATCGAGACCATCGATTTGCGCGGCAATCTCTTCGATGTCATGCGGATAGTAGTTCTGGCCGTTGACAATGATGATGTCCTTCAGACGGCCTGTAATGACCAGTTGTTTGTCAACGAAGACACCACAGTCGCCCGTGCGTAACCAGCCGTCGCCTGTAAACAGTTCACGGGTTGCTTGCGAATCGCCGTATATCTTCGCGGTGACACTGGCGCCGTGCAGCTGGATATTTCCGACCCGGCCGTCATCCAGAATTTCGTCGTCGTTGTCGACAAGGCGAATTTCGCAGTCCCGAATCGCGTTGCCCACTTTAATGAAACTCACGGCGTCGGGGTCGCCCGGCTGCGCCACCTCGAATGCTTCGCCGATGCGCAAGCTGTGCCGATTCACCGTTATCCTCGAGTACTCGTCACCCGGCGTGCCCAGCGATACACCGACCGTTGCCTCGGCAAGACCATAAACCGGATACATCGCCGACCGCTTCAGTCCATGCGGCGCAAGTGCGCTGAGAAAGTCCTCGCAAAGATCATAGGAAATCGGTTCGGCACCATTGAGAATTAACTTGACACAGGACAAGTCGAGATCGGCAAGACCCTTGCGATCAAACAGTTTCAAAAAATGTTTGTAGCCGAAATTGGGTGAACACAGTTGCGTCGCCCTGAGCTCGTTCGCCTTGCTCATCCACAGCAGGGGCCGGCGAACAAATACGCTGGTGTCCATTACCGCATGATTCATGCCGGCCGCCATGACGCTCAGATGATAGCCGATCAAGCCCATATCGTGAGTCAATGGCATCCAGCTCAGACTCTGGTCATCTTGCATCCATTGCGTCGCCTCGATAATGGCGCGAATATTCGTGCACAAATTGCGGTGCGTCAGACAGACACCTTTCGGGTCACTCGTCGAGCCCGACGAGTATTGAATGAACGCCGGGTCCTCCGGAGATGCGTCGAAGACCTGTCCGCTGTCGCCAGTACCCACATCGCCCATGAGAATTGTGCGGGACTCGAGAAGCACGAGCACGTCCTTCAGATGACGTTCCCTGGCGAAATCAACGAGTCGCTCGAGAAGGCTGCTATCCGTGAACAAGGATCCGCGCTTGAGTTGTCGCAGTATGCGGAACAATTTGGAGCGGTGTTCGTCACTGATTCCGACGGCGACCGGAACAGGCACGATGCCGCCCAGTATTGCTGCCCAGAAGGCAATAACAAAATTCTCGTTGGACTGACTGAAAATAACCAGCTCATCGCCTGGCTGCATGCCACGCGACTGCAGCGACCCAAGGAGCGTTCTGGCACGATCCCAGAGATCGGCAAACGGCACGACACTTTCATCATGCTCGCCGTCAATGAACCGAATGTGCCGTTCTCTGCCGCGCGCCTCCGCGACCAGGTCCGTCAATGTATCGTACAGCTTCATGATCGGATTATCGCAGAGCGGGCTGCAGCATTATGTCTTTTTGTGAACGCAAGTTGATGGCGATATCAAGACCCGGGTGACGGTCATCGACGCGATTCATGCGGAACTTCGGCAACAGCAGGCCGATATGAATTTTCATTTCGAGAAACGAAAAATACTCACCGAGACAGCGCCGCGGACCCAGGGAGAACGGGAAATACGGCCGATCTTTTTGAGGCTTGCCCGCCTCCGCAAAACGCCTGGGGTCAAAAAGATCAGGATCGGTCCAAAAGTCCTCCGTACGATGCAGGATGTACGGTGACAGGTAAATATCGGTTCCCGGTGGAACGTCGTAATCGCCTAATTCGTCATGCTCGTGCGAGCGGCGGGTGAATAACCAAACGGGTGGATACAGGCGCAGGGATTCTTCAAGCACCTGCTGCGTATAAGTCATGGCCGCAACGGATTCCACGTTGACAGCCGACATGCCGGGAAGAATGCGCCGTGCCTCTTCAAGCAGCTCAGCCTCGACGTCGGCATTTCCCGAAATCAGATACCAGACCCAGTTGAGCGTGTTCGCGGACGTCTCGAATCCGGCAACGATCAACGTCGTCAATTCGTCAAGCAATTCCTTGTCGGTGAACGCCCCACCGTTTTTGTCCGTCGCTGCGAGGTACACCGACAGGAAGTCGAAGTCATCGCCGCCATCACCGTTTCGCCGTGACGCAATGATATCGAGTAACAGTTGGCGCACTTGTCGTACTCTCATGACGACGCTGAGGTCGCGCGTCGAATCCCTGCTCAGAAACGCGAACGGGTTCTCCCCTCCGGCGATGATCCGTTTTTCGTAGTCCGCGCCAAAAATACAGATCAGGATCAGCTCGAGAGCAAAATCGCTGGTCTCCGACGTGATGTTGATCGCTTCGTCATCGGCCGCCGCACGCGCCCATACCGCGGCACGGCGATCACAACACTGCACCATAACCGCCATGAGACGATGCACGTTCTGACGGCTGAAGGCCGGCTGTATCATCGTGCGCGAGCGGCGCCAGACATCACCGTCACTGACGATCAGGCCGTTGCCAAGCAGCATCTTGACGCGCTCGAATCCCGGACCCTTCACATACTTGCCGTGTCGCCTGACCAGGATTCGGCGCACTTCGGACGGGTCATTGATGAAATACGCGAGCCGGCCGCTCGGCTTCTCGACACTGACCATGTTGCCGTACCGGCTGCGTAGGTCCTGCAGCGTCGCCAGCGTTTCGGCATCGATGCCGAGAGAAACAGGCTCTTGCGGGCCGGGCGGCCGCCGTGTTGCTGTACGGACTGCAGTCATTGAATACGGGAAACGGGCCGCCTGTCGAAATGCAGGCGAATTCTACATTGACCGGCGCGGAACCGATACTGCAAACTCGTGCCACGCACATTCCGGTCAATTGACCTTCACCAGCCAGCGGAAGCCGCCTTGAGCGACGATCATCCCAGGGACTCCGACTCTGTCGCGTCACGCCGCAGCGAAGCCTCTCTGCGGCGCATGTCGCGTACACGGCGACTGTACTATTTCCTTGGCCTGCCCGTGCTGCGCGGCCTGATACGGCTACTCACTGCCAGTTATCGTTACGCAGCAATCGTCGGCGCCGAGAATATCGAGCCATACATCGCCGGCAAGTCCGTTTGTGCGCCGTGTTACTGGCATCAGCATCACGTTCTTTGCTCAGACCTGATTCGGCGCTGGGTGCAGCGGGGATTCAAGGCCTGTTTTCTCGTCTCCGGATCCGTGGACGGAGAGGTTCCGGCACGGATCGCACGCGCCTGGGGCGCCGAAGTCATACGCGGATCGGCAAACCGCAGTGGCGCACTGGCCTTGCGCGACATGCAGGGCATGATGAAGCGCGGTTATTCGATCGTGACGACGGCAGACGGACCGCGCGGACCCAGGTATGAATTCAAGGCGGGCACAATCCTGATGGCCCGCATCGCCGCCGTACCCATCATACCTGTCGCATGTGCCGCGGATCGAGCGTGGTACCTGGACCGCTGGGACAATTTCATGATTCCGAAGCCGTTTGCGCACGTTGTCATCGGCGTTGGTGCGCCCTACTCCGTCGCGCCGGACGTGCCTCTCGACGAAATCGAGCCCCACCGCCAGAACGTTCAGGAAGCAGTCATGTCTCTAATGAGAGAATGCGAGTACGTTTTGCAAAACGGCTGAGGATGCTGCCTGTGCCAAAGACACGATCATCTCGCACGGCCTTGATTCGCGCACCGTTCTGGCTGTCTGTGGCCGCAATATGGCTGCTGGCGTCGCCGGCAATGGCCGAAAAATCACTGACACCGCACTCGGCCGAGTACAAAGTCAAAATCAGCGTATTGCGCGGGCGCCTCAGAACAGAACTGCGAGCAACGGACTCCGGCTACGAGGCGACACACGAAATAGTGGCAACCGGCATATCCAGGCTCTTCGCAAAAGGCTCGATCCGCGAAACATCGCATTTCGCAATCGCCGCAGACGGATTACTGCCGACCCGGTACCTGTCCTCGGACACATTGACCCGGGACAAGTCACGTGCCGATCTTCACTTCAACTGGGCGACTGGCGAAGTGACGGGGACCGTCAACGACGAGGCGGTACAAACGATACTCGACAATATCGTGCTTGACCGCGTGTCATTACAATACGAATTGATGCGCGACCTGCTGAACGGCGGGCCAAGCGAGCAGTACATCCTGTTCGACATCGACAAGCTCAAGACACTCAACGTTCGAATCGTCGGCACGAAGCGGATCAAAGTGCCGGCTGGCTCGTTTGATGCCATCGGCATCCAGCATCAGGCCGAAAATTCGTCACGTGTGACAACCTTGTGGTGCGTCGAAGAGCTCGGTTTCCTGCCGGTGCTCATTGAGCAGCATCGCAAGGGCAAGCTGCGCGTGCGGGCGTCACTCAGAAAGTACGAGCCCGCGACCACCTGACGCTCGAGGCAAATTTCGAGACGATCAGGTCAGCGCAAATGACAGCTGCAGGAACAGCATGATCGAAGCGGTCACCACCCCACTCAGCGCGGCACAAGCCATCCATCGACCAAGATACACAGCATTCGTCACTCCCGCGATTAGCGGCACTGCGGGCAGCACGGCGAAGCACACCAGCGGGTACAGAAGGACCGCAATTCGGGGATGGTGGAAAGCCCAACTCCGCAACTCAGGCCGTTCGCCGATGACGGCAGCGATCTCGTGCACATCGCCGAGATCCTGCAGCGCCTGTTGCTCCGAGGCGTAAACACACGCCCCGTTTGCAACGGCTTCATCGACCAGATCGTCAAAATGCTCATCGAGTTCAGTGATCGTGCGCCGTACATGGCGCGGCGACAGCCCGGACCGCAACAGCTGCGCCTGCAAACTGCCGAAATCGGGCCTAGGCATGGCTTGGCACTTCCAGCGCATTCGTGATGCCACCCTGAATACGTCGCCAATCGTTTCGCAGCTTGTCCAGCCGTTGCCGCCCTTTGGCGGTCAGCGCGTAATAGACACGTGTGCGGCCGCCGACCGGCTTGCGCCTGGCTTTCAGCGCTCCATTGCGCTCGAGGCTGTGCAACGCGGGATAGATAACGCCCTCCCCCAGCGAAATGGCCTCACCCGTGACTTTCCGGACAGAGCGGACGAGTTCGTATCCGTACATCTCGCGCTGGTCGAGCAGTCGCAGTAACAGCAGTTCGGGGACGCCGCTCATGAATGGAGGGTTCGTCTGTGTCATGGGAAGGCTCTTGGCAACGCAGGTTCCCGAGTATACCTCGAACTAAAAGGTATTACAACGGTTACTTTGTGGTTCAAGGTATGTACACTATACCTAGTAGTTCAAGGCATGGTGTTACGGCGGGATTCGAAAGTAGAGGTCTTCGACATGATTGCCAGATACGCATTCACCATCACCACAGCCACGGCTGTCACGCTGGGCCTGTTTTACCTGATGCACACGCTGATCGCACTGCAGCCCGGTGCATCAAGTGAACCGAGAGTGCACCGGTCGCTGAGCTTCATCCGGATCAAGCCGGACGAAACCATCACCGATATAGATCCGTGGACTGACATCGATATCCCGCCGCCGCCGC